>Ga0181571_10000600_pt1 | contig 23987 bp, 22 predicted proteins | sample 101ome_17_FD_132440 | JGI IMG/M metagenome (GOLD analysis project Ga0181571, IMG submission 132440) | Coastal salt marsh microbial communities from the Groves Creek Marsh, Skidaway Island, Georgia - 101407AT metaG (megahit assembly) | ecosystem: Environmental > Aquatic > Marine > Intertidal... | reverse complement strand
CGTGCGGTCATGAAGTCGATGGTCTCCACGGCGCGGATCGCCAGGACGTAGGAATAGCGCCGGGCATCTCCCACCACACCGACTGATTTGACAGGCAGGAACACCACAAAGGCCTGGCTTACCTTGTCGTACCAGCCGGCATTGCGGAGCTCTTCGATGAAGATGGCATCGGCCTGGCGCAGGATGTCGCAGTATTCTTTTTTTACGTCGCCGAGGACACGAACTCCCAGCCCGGGACCCGGGAAGGGATGGCGATAAACCATTTCCCGTGGCAGGCCAAGTTCAACACCGATGCGTCGCACTTCGTCCTTGAACAGTTCGCGCAGGGGCTCCACAAGAGACATCTTCATGTCGTCGGGCAGGCCGCCGACATTGTGGTGGGATTTGATGACATGCGCGACACCGTGCTTGGAAGCCGCTGACTCGATGACGTCCGGGTAGATGGTGCCCTGGGCCAGCCAGTTGACGTCGCCCAGTTTGGCGGCTTCGGTATCAAATACCTCGATGAAAGTGTTGCCGATGATCTTGCGCTTAGCTTCCGGGTCCTCGACGCCTGCCAGCTTGCCTAGGAAGATGTCCTCGGCATCGGCGCGAATGACCTTCACCCCCATGTTCCTGGCAAAGGTTTCCATCACCTGGTCACCTTCGTGCAGGCGCAGCAGGCCGTTATCGACAAACACACACGTGAGCTGGTCGCCAATGGCCTTGTGCAGCAGTGCCGCCACTACGGAGGAATCCACACCGCCAGACAAGCCCAGCAACACCTTGTCACTGCCAACCTGATTGCGGATGGTGCTCACCGCATCCTCGATAATATTGGCCGGCGTCCACAGCCGGCCGCACTGACAGATTTCATGTACGAAACGGTTGAGGATTTCCTGGCCCGAGTCGGTATGGGTCACTTCGGGATGAAACTGCACCGCATACATCTTGCGACTCTCATCCATCATCGCCGCGATGGGCGCACTCTCGGTAGAAGCAATGACCGTAAAGCCTTCTGGCACTGCCACAACCTTGTCGCCATGGCTCATCCAGACACTGTGGTAGAACTTGTCACCTTCGGCGCGGGAATGCTCAAGGTCGCTCAGCAGAAGATTACCGCTGGTGATTTCAATTTCAGCGTAGCCGAACTCGGACTTGTTCGAACTTTCGGTCTTGCCGCCCATCTGCAATGCCATGGTCTGCATGCCATAACAGATGCCCAGGATCGGCAGACCGCAATTCAGGATATAGTCGGGTGCCCGGGGCGAATCCAGGACGGTAGTGGATTCGGGGCCACCGGAGAAAATGACCCCCCGGGCATTGAAGGCGAGGAAGTCTTCCTCGGACATGCTGTAGTGGTGAATTTCACAGTAGACACCGGCTTCGCGAACCCGGCGGGCAATCAGCTGAGTGTACTGGGCACCGAAATCCAGGATCAGGATCCGATGGTCATGAATATTTTGCGACATACGGTCTTCCGGCCGTTAGATGAATACAACAGCCTGCCCGGGGACAGGCCGACAGCAGCCTCTTTGATTATGGTTCGATACCGCCGGTGAAAGACGGGTACCCATGGAGGCCTTAACTCACTCGATAGTTCGGTGCTTCCTTGGTGATGCTCACGTCATGGACATGACTTTCACTGACACCGGCACCGGTGATCCGCACAAACTCCGGCTTGGTCCGCATTTCCTCCATGTTCGCGCACCCGGTCAGGCCCATGCTGGAACGGATACCGCCGATGAGCTGGAAAATAATCGCAGACATTGGCCCCTTGTAAGGAACACGTCCCTCGATACCTTCCGGTACCAGCTTGCTGGCACCTTCCTGGATGTTCTGGAAATAACGGTCGGCTGAACTGTGTGCTGCTGACATGGCGCCCAGCGAGCCCATGCCCCGGTAAGCCTTGTAGGAACGGCCCTGGTACAGTTCGACCTCACCAGGAGCCTCCTCGGTGCCAGCGAGCAGGCTGCCGATCATGACAACATTGGCGCCGGCCGCGACAGCCTTGGCAATATCGCCAGAGAAGCGTATACCGCCATCGGAAATGATGCTGATACCGGACCCACGCAGGGCCTGGTTCACGTTGGCCACGGCGGTAATCTGTGGCACACCAACACCAGTTACAATCCGGGTGGTACAGATGGAGCCGGGACCAATACCCACCTTGACGGCATCCACACCGGCTTCTGCGAGAGCTTCGGCACCGGCAGCCGTGGCGACATTGCCACCGATCAACTGCAGGTTCGGGAAAGCTTTCTTGATCTGGCTGACACGATTGAGCACATCCTGGGAGTGCCCGTGGGAAGTATCGACCACGATGACATCGACACCGGCAGTGACTAGCGCCTTGACGCGTTCCTCGGTCTCGGCGCCCACACCCACCGCTGCGCCAACGCGCAGTTGCCCCATGGCATCTTTGCAGGCATTGGGGAAATCCTCGGACTTGCGAATGTCCTTGAGTGTGACCAGCCCCTTGAGTTCAAACCTGTCATTGACCACCAGCACTTTCTCGATGCGGTGATTGTGCATCAGCACCTTGATGTCATCCAGGTCGGCACCTTCCTTGACGGTGACCAGACGCTCTTTAGGCGTCATGATTTTTTCCACTGCGGCTTCCAGGTCATTCTCGAATCGCACATCACGACTGGTGACGATGCCGACGAGATCCCGGGAGCCTTCGCTGCGGATCACCGGTAACCCGGAAATACGGTGTTCCTGGGTCAGCTCCAGCAGCTTGCGCACGGTCGTGTCGGGAGTGATGCAGATGGGATCGGTGACCACGCCGCTTTCATACTTCTTTACGGTGCGGACTTCGCGGGCCTGCTGCTCGATACTCATACTCTTGTGGATAACGCCCATACCACCTTCCTGGGCCATGGCAATGGCCAGGCGGGACTCGGTCACCGTATCCATGGCGGATGACACCAGGGGTATGTTCAGGGTGATGGTCTTGGTCAGACTGGTTTTCAGGTCGACCCGGTTAGGCAACACCTGAGAATGGGCGGGAACTAGGAGGACGTCGTCAAATGTGAGAGCTTCTTCAACTATGCGCAGCATGGTTCGGGGTACCTGATATCCCGTTGCGGGAAATCGACGCATTATACTCCATCAGGGAAATTCACGTAAATGCTTGGCGCCCGTAAGGGCCACCAAAGTGGTCAGATTACTTGCGCTTAAGGCCCGGGCGCCTCACCCTTTCCTCCGCGGGAATGATGCGGATATTGCCTAACAGCCCTTCCTCATCCGCGTCGTTCGCTTCATCCGATTCGCTCTCGACTTTAGTTTCCGGGGCCGCAACTACCGCCGCTGCGACATTGGCCTGCTGGGCAGGCGCTGGGCGGCCGATGACCGGCCGGTTGGACTGGACGGCCGGCGTGGCGAAATCGAGACAGACTTCCTCGGCAATGGCGGCGATTTTGTTGCGCTCGGCCGTATCCAGGCTACCCCGGACTTCCTCACTGATACGCAGGGCGATTTCACGGCCCTGTTGGTTGCAGGCCCGGCTATCAGCACTGGCGGCAAAGCCCGTGACGGGCAACAACTGGACCAGCAGGGTAAGCGATGTAAGGAAAATGGCCTGGCGCATGGCAACTCCGAAGGGCATGGATAATGAGCGATATTAATTGGGGCCATTGTAGCCCAAATCCATATTCTTCTGCCAAATGCCCTTAGCGGCCGCTGGTGTTCAGGGTATGATGGCTGGCCTATGGATCTCTTTGACACCTCCTCCAGCGACATCGTGCTCAGCGTCAGCGATCTCAATCGTGAGGCGCGCTACTTACTCGAAGGCAATTTCCCGGCCATCATGGTGGAAGGTGAAATCTCCAATATCGCCACCCCGGCATCCGGGCACTGGTACCTGACCCTGAAAGACAATAATGCCCAGGTGCGCTGCGCTATGTTCCGCAACCGCAACATGCGCGTCCGGTTTCGGCCCACCGATGGCATGCAGGTGCTGGTCAAGGGCAAGGTCAGCCTTTATGAGGGCCGGGGCGATTTCCAGATGATCCTGGAGCAGATGGAGGAACGCGGCGACGGCGCCCTGCTCCGCGCTTTCGAGGCACTGAAGGAAAAGCTCTACCGCGAAGGCCTGTTTGATGACAGCCTCAAGCGCCCCCTGCCCCGCCTGCCCAGGCATATCGGTGTGATCACCTCCCCAACCGGTGCCGCCATCCGCGATATTATCAGTACCCTCAGACGCCGCTTTCCGGCCATTGCCATCACGGTCATACCCGTGACGGTTCAGGGTGAGGCTGCAGCCCGGGAAACCATCGCCGCGATCGAACTGGCCAATCGCCGCGAGGGTTGCCTGGAAGACCTCGATGTCCTGGTGATTGGTCGAGGTGGCGGTTCCCTGGAAGATCTGTGGAGCTACAACGCTGAAAACCTTGCCCGCTGTATCCGCGCCAGTGAATTGCCCATTGTCAGCGCTGTCGGACATGAAGTGGACTTCACCATTGCCGATTTCGTGGCTGATGCCCGCGCCGCCACACCTACCGCGGCGGCTGAAATCCTGAGCCCCGACCAGCAGGAGTACCTGCAATGGTTTGGCGGCTACCGGCGCCAGTTCAGTACGCTGGCCAGAGACCTGCTCGCACGTCGGCGACAGTCCCTGCAGTTTCTGACGCGTCAACTCAAACACCCGGGCCGCAAATTACAGGAACAGGCCCAGCGCCTAGACGACACGGAACTGCGCCTGCGCCGGGCTCTGCGCAGCCGTCTGGACCAGATGCACAGTGATGTGCGGCATTTGCACCAGGGCATTCGGGCTAACTCGCCACTGCGCACAGTCAGTGCCTGCGGACAGCGCCAGCAGGATTTGTCACGACGTCTGCACAAGGCCATGACACAACGGCTGCAGCAAAGCAAAACACGACTTGGCCAGAGCAGTCACACCCTCCACACAGTCAGTCCGCTCAATACCATCGCTCGTGGCTATTCCATTACACAGACCCCAAATGGACAGGTTGTACGCTCATACCAAAGCATCAAACCCGGTGATACAATTCGATCCCGGCTTTTTGACGGTGAACTTGTCAGTACCGTGACGCAATCCATTGCCCTGCAAAACGGAGGCACGGCGGAGACTGAAGCTGGCGATGCCAGGTCCAATCGCGCCCCGCCAGGACAAGAAAAATAAGCAGGAATTCACCGGCGGACTGCAGCCTTCCTGAAAACCGGTTACCCGGTCCGGCCAGCCCTCCTCTTAACAGATTCCTAATACAGTTTTTGTACACTTACTCTATACCATGGCAGTTGACTTATGAGCACAGCAGAAAAACATATCAAGGAAGTCCGCGGACTCAAGATCTACAAGAAAAAACACCACGCCATCAAGAAACTGCTGAAGGACACCAGCACGCCGGAAATACATGGCGACAAGGTCTGGTTTTCCAGCTACCTGATCCACGATTACCTGCTGGAAAACCCGCCGAAGAAAAAAGCCAATATCATGGAAATCGGCTGCGGCTGGGGCATCTTGGCGATCCATTGCAACAAGGAGTTCAAGGCCAATGTCACCGCGGTTGATGCCGACAAAAACGTCTTTCCGTATCTGGACATGCACGCCAAGCTCAACAAGGCGAAAGTGACCAACAAGGTCAGCCGCTACGAGAATCTCAAGGCCAGTCTGCTGGCAGAACAGGACATGATCCTGGGCGGCGACATCTGTTTCTGGAACGAACTGATCGACCCGCTCCTGAAACTCATCAAGAAAGCCCTCAAGAACGGTGTTGACACCATCATCATTGCCGATCCAGGTCGCTCACCTTTCCTGAAACTGGCCAAGCAATGCAAGAAGTTGTACGACGCCGAACTCATCGAGGTGGAACTGGAAGACCCCATTGAAGAGGATGGCTACCTGCTGATCATCAGGCAGTAAGCAACAACGGCACCGGAATACCGAAAATGACTGCCAGCAAGGATATCAATCTCTCCAGCCCGGAGTATTACATCAACCGGGAACTCAGCCTGCTGGAATTCAATCGCCGCGTGCTCGCACTGGCCAGGGACAAGTCCACGCCGCTACTGGAGCGCCTGTTCTTTCTCTGTATCGCGAGTTCGAACATGGATGAATTTTTCGAGATCCGTGTCGCCGGCCTGAAACAACAGGTGGCTTTTGGCTCCATTCAGAGCGGCCCCGATGCGTTATCACCCTCCGAGCAGATCCAGCGCATCAGTGATGTGGCCCATGCAGTCGTCGATGAACAGTATCGTGTCCTCAACGAGGAAGTCCTGCCCGATCTGAAAAAGGCCGGTATCCACTGTATCGACCGTAAGAGCTGGACCCAGAAACAGCAGGAATGGATCAAGAGCTATTTCAACCGGGAACTGTTGCCGATCCTGAGTCCGGTTGGCCTGGACCCTGCCCACCCGTTTCCGCAAGTACTAAACAAGAGCCTGAATTTCATCATTTCACTGGAAGGCAAGGACGCCTTCGGGCGCAACTCCGGCATTGCCATCGTGCAGGCGCCACGTGCACTGCCCCGCCTGGTCCAATTGCCGGCTTCCTGCTCTTCCCACGACTACGATTTCGTCTTCCTGTCGTCCATCATTCATGCCCATGCCAACGACCTGTTTCCCGGCATGACCGTCACCGGCTGTTACCAGTTTCGTATCACGCGTAACTCGGATCTGCTGGTCAGTGAGGAAGAAGTGGGTGACCTGATGCGCGCCCTGGAAGGCAAGCTGCCATCACGCCGGTTTGCCGAGGCAGTACGCCTGGAAGTACCGGATAACTGCCCACAGGAAATGATCGATTACCTGACCCACCAGTTCAACCTGCAACGCAACGATGTTTACCAGGTCAACGGACCGGTGAACCTGAATCGCCTGATGGCCATCTCCAGCATCGTCAAACGTCCCGAACTGCGTTATCCGACATTCACACCCAGTGTGCATCCCCGCATGCTCAAGACACCCGATATTTTCGATGCCATCAAGAAAGGCGATCTCTTACTACACCACCCTTACCAGTCATTTAACACGGTCGTTGATTTCGTTCGACAGGCAGCCGTGGACCCCGATGTACTCGCCATCAAGCAAACGCTGTATCGGACCGAAGACGACTCCAGCATCGTGGATGCCCTGATCAAGGCAGCCAACGAGGGCAAGGAGGTCACGGTTGTAATTGAACTGCGTGCGCGTTTCGATGAAGAGGAAAATATAGAGCTGGCCAACGAGTTGCAGTCGGCAGGGGCACATGTTTCCTATGGGGTGGTTGGTCACAAGACGCATACCAAGATGAGCCTGGTCATTCGCCGGGAAGGCCGCTATTTGAAACGCTACGTTCATCTGGGTACCGGCAACTACCATGCCGGCACGGCAAGGCAGTATACCGACTATTCCTTTCTGACCAGTGACATGGCGATCACAGACGATGTGGCCAAGGTCTTCCAGCAGCTCACCGCGCTGGGCAAACCCGGCAAGCGCAAAAAAATCCTGCAGGCGCCATTTACCTTCCACAAAGGCATGCTCGACCTGATCCTGCGGGAACAGGAAAACGCCCGGAAAGGCAAACCGGCCCGCATTATTGCCAAGATGAATTCCCTGGTGGAACCCAGCATCATCCAGGCGCTGTATTCCGCCTCCCAGTCCGGGGTGAAAATCGACCTCATCGTACGCGGCATCTGCTGTTTGCGTCCGGGCTTCAAGGGTGTTTCGGAAAATATCAGTGTGCGCTCGATTGTCGGCCGCTTTCTCGAACACAGCCGCATTTTCTATTTCCACAATGACGGCGACTACGAAATATTCCTGTCCAGTGGTGACTGGATGGATCGCAACTTCTTCCGGCGCGTGGAAACCTGCTTTCCGATCGAGGAAAAGCGCATGAAGAAAAAATTGCTCAAGGAGGGTTTGCAAGTGTACCTGTCAGACAACACCCAGTCCTGGCAGCTGCAGTCTGATGGCCGTTACAAGCAAAGTTCGCCGGGTAACGCCAACCCGCGCAGCGCCCAGCAGACCCTGCTGGAAACCTACACCGCCCAGTGACTCTCTTGATTGCACAATGACGCAAAGCGGCGCAATAAGGCGGCGGCTTCCGGCGTTTCTTTCACCTGCGCCAGTAACGCCTGCGCATCGAGCCCTTCAGCATTCACCTGCTCCGCGCGTTCCGTCAAATAGCCAGCCATGATGGTGGCATCGAATTCGGGATGGAACTGCACCCCCCATGCCCGGTCAGCAAAACGCACGCCGTGATGGGGATCGAAGGCATTTCCGGCCAGTATGACTGCATGCTCAGGCACCCTCATGACCGATTGCATGTGGGTGGCATGCACCGGAAAGCTGCCTGGCAATACATTGAACAGCGCATCATCAGCAGCGCTTGCGTGCAGGGTCAGCTCGGTAGTGCCGATTTCCCTGCCGTGGGGATGGTAGTCGACATGGCCACCCAGCGCCTGTGCCAGCAACTGATGCCCGAAACAAACGCCCAGCACCGGGACATTACGCTCAACCGCAAGGCGCAAAAAAGCTTCACTGTCCCGGATCCAGGCATCGGTGTCCGTCACCATGGCTGGGGATCCGGTGACGATGATGCCGGTCACATCCGCGTGCGCTGGCAGACTTTCACCAAGATGCACAGATACGGTCCGGAAATCCTCTGCTGGCCTGTCCGCAACGGTCACAATCCAGTCTTCAAAATCTCCCAGCGTGGCTGACAGGGCGGGTAATGTATCACCGGTTTTGAGAATCAGGATACGTGACATGGATTGGCGTGTGATTTACCTGCCGCGCGGACTTTTGCCCTTACCGGCAAATTCGCGGCTTTTCTGCAGGCGACGCTTGCGGGCAATCTGGCGGTCAGACTTATCTTCTTCGCCTTTCACGAACGGATTGTCATCACTGACCAGTTCGATACGCACAGGCGTGCCTTGCAGGTCGAGGTACTTGCGAAAATTCTTCTCCAGGTAGCGTAAATAATGCACAGGCACCTTGTCTGTCTGCTTGCCATGGATGATGATCAGCGGCGGATTGCTGCCACCGGGATGGGCATAACGCAGCTTGATGCGGCGATTGTTGATCACCGGCGGGGCATGTTGCGCAGTAATGCGTTCTAACAGCTGCGTCAACTTGTTGGTACTGAGCTTGCGACTGGCTGCGCTATAGGCTTTTTCGACAGAGCCATACAGATCACCCACACCGGTGCCGTGTTTGGCTGAGATAAAGTGGATTTTGGCGAAGTCGACAAATACCAGCCGGCGTTGAATGGCTCTCTTCACCTCATCCCGGGCGTATTCGTCCATGCCATCCCACTTGTTGATGCCAATCACTAGGGCCCGGCCGGCGTCCAGGACATACCCGAGCAAATGCAGGTCCTGCTCCACGATACCCTCGCGGGCATCGATTAGAAGCACAACGACATTGGCATCCTTGATCGCCTGCAGGGATTTGACGACAGAAAATTTCTCGATAGCCTCGCTGGTTTTACCCTTCTTGCGAATACCGGCAGTATCAATCAGCGTGTAGTGCCTGCCGCGACGCTCAAAGGGAATGTAGACGCTGTCCCGGGTAGTGCCGGGATGGTCATATACCACCACACGCTCTTCGCCCAGCATGCGATTAACGAGCGTGGACTTGCCGACATTGGGACGGCCAACCACCGCGATCTTGATACCGCTGCTGTCATCGTCTCCGGCTTCGACTTCGGCCTCAGTCGGGAAAGGCGCCAGTATCTCGGCCAGCATCTTGTTGACACCACGCCCATGGCTGGCAGCAATAGCATAACTGGCCTCACACCCCAACTGGTGGAAGTCCGCCATGGCCACGTCCGGGTCCAGCCCGTCGGTCTTGTTGACCACCAGGGAGTATGGCTTTGCCTGCTTGCGGAGATAATCCACCAGCAACTGGTCCCCTGGCATCAGGCCGTCACGGGCATCCACCAGCAACAACGTCACATCAGCCTCTTCAATGGCCTGCAGGGATTGTTCACTCATGCGCAGGTCGATGCCCTCTTCCAGGCCGGTAATACCGCCGGTATCGATGACGATGAAGGGTCGCTCACCAAGATCACCCTCACCATACTGACGATCACGCGTCAGGCCGGCGAAGTCCGCCACCAGCGCATCCCGGGACCGGGTCAGCCGGTTAAACAGTGTCGATTTGCCGACATTGGGCCTGCCCACCAGGGCGATGACGGGGGTCATGGTTGTAGACTCGGTTAATGGATGGGAGGGGTATTGTAACGGGTAATGTCTGCAGGCGCCGATGCCGGTTTGGCGCCGTTACTGCACGGTATACGCTGACAGGTTGCCACCGTTGCCAAAAACGTAGAGCGTGTTGCCCCGGGACTGTATCGGCGCACGAATGCCATCGCTGTCCACACGGGTACGACCGACAAAACGGCCATCCACCTGTGACAACAGGTGCAGGTAGCCCTCGAAATCGCCGACGGCAACATAGTTGTTAAAGCTGCTTGGCGCGGTCAGATCACGCAGGTCGAGCTGCTCGTTGTTCCAGACCAGGTCATCCTCGCCGACACGATAGGCTTTGACATGACCACGCTCATCAGCGATGTAAATATTGCCAAAACCGGAGCTGGCGCCATTGGCACTGGATTCCTGGATGCGCCATCGCGTTTGCCCGGTAACAACGTCTATGGCAGCCAGATAACCCTGGTAGCTCGGCACCAGCAGCAGGCCGTTGTCAGTGACAAACAGATCGCCATCAATATCCACCATGCGGTCGATTTCGGAGGTACCGGTGGGTACCGCCACACGTTCTTCCCAACGGAGGGTGCCATTATCCAGGGCCAGTGACACCACGGTGCCGTTGCTAAAGGCGGCCAGGATGAAATTTTCAATGATAAGCGGCGAACTGGTACCACGCAGGGTCAGCGCCGGTACGGTATTTTCATAAATCCAGAGCTGCTCACCGGTGGCAGCATCATGTCCAGTCAGCTTGCCGTCAATGGCTTCGACAACCACGTAGCGATTGTTTGCTGCCGGGGCCGACAGGACCTCGCTGGTCACCTGAGTTTCCCAGAGCACCTCACCAGTGTCCTCGTCCAGAGCAATGACGCTGGAGTTTTCTGTACCGACAAAGACTCGGCCGCCGCCGATACCGACCCCTCCGGTGATTTCATAATCCAGGCGCGTACGCCAGAGGCGGTTGCCGTTCTCACGGTTGACGGCCACCACGTTGCCGTTATTGCTGGCAGCGATCACCACCTCATTGGAAATGGCAGGCTTGAGACGGTTGTACTTGTCGCCCTGCCCGTTGCCGATGCTGATATTCCACTGCCGGCGCAGACCGACTTCCTCATCGAAATCCACCAGTTCGGCAGGCGCTTCCACGTCATCGTTACCAGACAGGAAACTGAACGGATTCCAGCCGCACCCTGCCAATAACAGGGTTGCAGTCAAAAGATAGGCCAGGCGCAGTGGAACAGTCATGATGGGCACTCGTTCAGCTGCTAAGGCTGCTCAGTTTCAGGTCAATAAAGGCAGCGTTCTCCGGCAGCAATGCCAGGGCACGTTCGTAGGCTGACCTGGCCAGTTCAATCTGGCCAAGCTGGACATAGGCATCCCCCTGCACTTCCGCATAACTGGCCGCCAGGCCACCGGGTTCAACCGCAGACACCAGGTCCAGTGCTGCCTGCGGCTCCTCCTGGGCGAGCTTGACGCGGGCCAGTTTCAGGCGTGTGCTGAGGAACAATTCAGGCTCGGCTTCCTGCATAAAGCCAAGCTCCTGGTTATCCAGAACCCAGCCCAGTTGTTCTGCCGCTGCGTCATATTCTTCCCGGCCAACATAGGCGCTGGCCAGCATCAGGGCGGCGTAGCGCACGTAAATACTGTCGGGAAACTCGCCTAGCAGCTGGCTGTAAGTGTCACGCATTGACGCCAGGTCCTCGTCGCTGACCGCGTTGTCCAGGTTGACGGCCATGGTTTCCATCATGGTGGCATAGATTTCCGAGGCACCCTCTTTTTCGGCATTCACATTGCCCTGCCACCAGCGGTTACCAAAAAACACCACGAGCACGAGCGCAATACCCATAAGCAGAGAGGTACCGTTTTCATTCCACCAGTTTTTCAGGGCTTCTAATTGTTCTTCATCACTTCCGTAACTAGCCAAAAGATTTCTCCAATCTGTAAAGTCAGTTAATAAAACAGCAGTACCTGGCGGCCTGCTGAATGTTATGGGTCAACCCTGTTTGATGACAAACAGGTTTTTAAATGTTCACACAAGCCCGCGGGCGACAGAGTAGCCACGTCACCGTCTTCATCCAGGGTCTTGAGCTTGATTTCTGCCAGCTCCTCGCTGCCTTCCAATATCACGGCCCACCGGGCACCGCTGGCATAGGCTTTCTTGAGCTGGCTATTATATTTACCGCCACCGCAGTGGGTCAAAACCCGTATACCCGGCAGTTCACGGCGCAAATCGGCCGCCAGCAGCATGGCCTGCTCCTGCACGCCTTCCCCGATGACCGCGACATAAATGTCGACCGACCTGTCAATGTCCGCCGGCAGGCGGGCCAGTTCTTCCAGCAGCAGAATCATGCGCTCCATGCCAAGCGCAAAGCCCACGCCCGGGGTATCAGTGCCGCCCAGCTGTTTTGACAGGCCATCATAGCGCCCACCGGAGCACACGGCTGACTGGGAACCCAGTTTATCCGTGGTCCACTCGAATACCAGGCCATTGTAATAGTCCAGACCACGGACGAGACGTTCATTGACCTGATAGTGGATGCCGGCACGGGTCAGCATCTCAAGCAACTGGCTGAAGCCCTGAGCCGAGGCCTGGGAGATAAAATCCGGCATGCGTGGTGCGTCAGCCAGCAGGGCCTGGGTTGACGGGACCTTGCTATCCAGTATGCGTAATACATTCTTGTCCAGACGCCGGTGACTGTCCTCGTCGAGAGCACCTTCATGCTGTTTCAGGTACTCACGCAATGCCTCCCCATAGCGCGCGCGGTCTTCGCTGGTGCCCAGGTTGTTCAGCTCCAGGGTGATGACATCAGCAATGCCGAGACGCTGCCAGAGGTCATGGCACAGCAGCAGGATTTCCGCCTCGATATCCACGCCGGGCATCCCAAAAGCCTCCACGCCCATCTGGTAAAACTGGCGATAGCGGCCTTTTTGGGGACGCTCATGGCGGTACATGGGGCCCATGTACCAGAGCTTCTGCGTCTGGTTGTACAACAGGCCATGCTGTTCCGCGGATCGCACACAACAAGCGGTCCCTTCCGGTCGCAGGCTCAGGCTGTCGCCATTGCGATCCTCGAAGGTATACATTTCCTTTTCCACGATATCGGTGACCTCACCGATCGAGCGCTTGAACAACTGGGTCTGTTCCACGATCGGGAAGCGGATTTCCCGGTATGCGTAGGCGGCCAGCAGGTCGCGCATGGTGTTCTCAAGGTAGTGCCATGCGGGAGTCTGGTCCGGCAGCACATCATTCATGCCGCGAATTGCCTGGATTTTAGCCAAAACTGCTTTCTGCCTTTCTTCTGGATTTACGGATCGGGAGTGTCAAAACGTGAACTGACGGGGCTAATGGCCACGGTGACAGCGTCTTTTCAATACCGGGTCATGCCTGTGACTTTTCGTTGTTCTGTGCCTGCTCTTTTTCCCTGACCTTTTGACGGATCATGGCTTCAAGTTCGTCCACCAGGTTTTCATTGCTGATCTTGTGGTGGGTTTCGCCATTGATATAGGACATGTTGACCGGCGTTGCCCCTGTCAGGCCGATGTCGGCCACCTTAGCCTCGCCCGGGCCGTTCACGATGCAGCCGACCACCGACACATCAATCGGTGTGGTGATATCTTCCAGGCGTGCTTCCAGCTCGTTTACCGTGGCAATGACATCGAAGTTCTGGCGAGAGCAACTGGGACAGGCCACCAGGTTGACGCCTTTCCGGCGCAGCCCGAGGCTTTTCAGAATGTCGAAACCGACCTTGATCTCCTCGACCGGGTTGGCGGCCAGGGAAATGCGGATCGTGTCTCCGATACCGTCCATCAGCAGCAGACCCAGGCCCACGGAGGACTTGACCGTTCCGCTGCGCAGGCCGCCGGCCTCGGTAATGCCCAGATGCAGGGGCTGTTCAATCTGTGGTGCCAGCTTGCGGTATGCCTCGACAGTCATGAAGACCTCCGAGGCTTTCAGGCTGACCTTGAAGTCCTGGAAATCGTAAGAATCCAGGATATCGATGTGGCGCATGGCGGATTCCACCATGGCATCGGCATTGGGTTCCTTGTACTTGCGCAGCAGCTCCTTGCCCAGCGAACCAGCATTGACGCCGATGCGCATGGGAACGCCCTTGCTGCGGGCGGACTCAATGACCGCCCTGACGCGGTCTTCACGACCGATATTACCGGGATTGATGCGCAGGCAGTCCACGCCGTATTCCAGCACCTTGAGAGCAATGCGGTAGTCGAAGTGAATATCCGCCACCAGCGGCACACGGGTACGCTCACGAATTTTCCGGAAGGCTTCCGCGGCATCCATCGTCGGCACGGAGACGCGCACGATGTCGGCGCCGACTTTTTCCAGGTCGGCAATCTGGGCCAGCGTGGCGTCCACATCGCAGGTGTCAGTATTGGTCATGCTCTGGACCGCAATGGGTGCATCGCCACCCACGGGCACATTGCCCACCATGATCTGGCGTGATTTGCGGCGTTTGATCGGGGATTCTGTACGCATTAGTTGGTTTCCGGCTCCAGTATGATCCGGGCAGAGAGGTCAGTGCGCATTCTGGACGTCAGGTCCACTGCGCGGGAATTGAAAGTGATATCGACCATGTTGGCATCGCCGACCAGGACATTAAATGGCGCCATGCCACGAATGGTCAGGTCGTCACCATTGCTGAGCATGTCATTATACAGGCGCGTGTTTTCACCATTGTCGACTTCGATCCAGCTGGCTCCACTGAAATGTACCTGGAGCAGGTCATTACCCTCACTTTCCAGATTCACCTGGCGACTGTCTGCCAGCTCGACAATGGTGTCATCGGGCAAACCTGCCGGGGTCAGCCCTGGCGTTGTCACGTCTTCCGCCATGGCATCAGCAGCGACCGTAACGGGGGATGCCTCAATCGCATCAGGCGCCGATACCGGTGCCTCTAAGTCATTCTCTGTCATGGCCACAGCCAGATCCGTGCCTGTAGCCTGTGCAGCGCTGGCAGCAACAACCCCGGCAGCATCCAGACTATCTTCGCTATCCCCCTCGGGTGCGGTGGCGGCGCGTTCAACCAAGTCGGCCTGATCTAGGGTGGCGATCAAGGTCATGGCGGCATTTGCCTGTTCAGCCTGTGATTGTGCTGTCACCCGGGGGGCGACTGGGCTGGCTGCAGTTTCGGCCCGCGCCACATTGGCAGGTGGTGAAGCGGCCATCGTCGCTGAAGAGGTCTTGTGGCTGGAGTACCACCAGCTCACACCAATGACCATGACGATGATGAGTGCTGCACAGATCATCCAGCGCATATTCTGGTCGTAGGCTTTTTTGGCACGAATCACTTTGGCTTCGGTTTCCTCGGATTCCTCCAAGGCCGACACGTACCGCTCGTAGCAGGTCATGACTTCCTCGACATCCACATCCAGAAGTTTGGCATAAGCCCGGAAGTAACCCTTGACGAAAGTTTTGCCCGGCAGCTTGTCGTACTGGTCAGTTTCCAGCGCCTTCACGTAATGCGCGGTCATGTGCAGCGCATCGGCCACACGGTTATGACTCAGGCCCAGTTCCTCACGGTGTTTTTTCAGTTTTTGACCAGGAGACGGCCAGTCGGAAACGGCGGGCGTTGCCGCTGCTTCTGCCGGATTATCCTGGAACTCACTGTCGTTCATTCAAATTCCTGTTGAAACAACGTGTATTCGGTACTGTCAGCATAATTGGTGCGAAGCAGTTCACCATACTGCAGGGCATTTGCCTCATTCTGTAAGGCCTGTTCCAGGCGGGCCCCGATGAGCAGGCTGCGGGCGCTGTGGCCCACACGGTAAAACTGGATCAGGGTGAGATAGTTGCGCCAGTAGGCACGGGCCTGGAGAACATCGTTGCGACTGAGGTTGATGGCCGCCAGTTCCAGCGCTGAGCGCAGTTGGTTGGCATTGAGCTGCATGGCCCGCATGAAAGCCTTTTCAGCATTATCCGGGCGATTGAGCCGCAGTGCCGCGATGCCCATGTTTTCGAAAGCCTGCGAACGCTGCGGGTACTCGGTATCAGCCACGACCTGGGCCAGATGCTCGTAGGCGGCTTCAAAATCGCCCTGGGCAAAGAGAAAAGCAGCATAATTGTTGCGGGCCTTGGAATTGTCATTATCCACCCGGAGCGCTCGGCGGAAATTGTCATCAGCCAGTTCCGGCTCCCCTTCCCTGGCGTAAATCAGCCCCCACGTGGCGAACATCTCGCTGTTGTTGGCATCGATTTCGGCGGCATTACGCAGGTGGCGCTTGGCATTGGCCAGGTCGTTTTCTTCCAGGTACCCAACCGCAAGCTTCAGGTAGTTTTCCAGAGCAGCCTCGTCATCGGTTTCCACGTTGAAGACGGGATTGATGGTTTCGGTGGTACAGGCAGTCAGCAGGCACAGGATGCACGTAGCCATGAGCACGATATTGCGTATATTCACTGCGTTGCTTGCCTCATTTACTGGTCGAAAACTGTCCAAAGACGCATTAGCGGGCAATCTGCCCGAAAAATCTGCTGATATTACCTTATTTTACTGAATCTTTAGATGTTGCACCGGGGTGCTTTGTTCCCCGCTCTGCTGCATTTTGGCCAGATACCGGGCACTGCGCCGGGTCTGGTCATCCACCTGCCCGATCAGCTGCCCACAGGCCGCCCCGATATCGTCGCCACGGGTGGTCCGGATGGTTGTCGTATAGCCAGCATCGCGCAGAATTTTCTGGAATGTGGAGACCGCCGAGCTGCTGGAACGGCGGAACTCGGAGCCGGTAAACGGGTTGAACGGAATCAGGTTGATCTTGCAGGGAGTGTCGCGCAGCAGCTCAGCGAGTTCACGGGCATGCTGGCGATGATCATTCACGCCGGCAATCAGGATATATTCAATCGTAGCCACGCGGCTGTCCGGTAACGCTTCAAGGTAGGCGTTGGTACTGCGCAGCAGTTCCTTGATGGGGTACTTGCGATTGATGGGCACGATCTGGCTACGCAACTCATCATTGGGCGCATGCAGCGAAATGGCCAGGGATGCGTCGGTGTATTCACGCAGGCGATCCAGTGCCGGTACCACACCGGAGGTACTGATGGTGACACGGCGCTTGGACAGCCCGTAGCAGTTGTCTTCCATCATCAGGCTGATGGCATACAGGACATTGTCGAAATTGAGCAGCGGTTCGCCCATGCCCATCATGACCACGTTGGTCACCCTCCGCGGTTTCTTGGTGCCAAAGGCATCCAGTTCGCGCTTGGCCAGCCACAACTGGCCAATGATTTCGGCGGTGGTCAGGTCACTGTTGAAGCCCTGTTTGCCGGTGGCGCAGAAGGCGCAGTCCAGGCTGCAGCCGGCCTGGGATGAAATACACAAGGTGCCGCGTCCGGCTTCGGGTATGAAAACCGTTTCCACGCTGCTGCCGCTTTCCACCTCGACAACCCACTTGAAACAGCCGTCGGCGGCATCGAAACGCTGCTTGACCCTGGGCGGCCTGACTTCCGCGGTTTCTTTCAGGCGCGCGCGCAGGTCCTTGCTGATGTTGGTCATCTCATCGAAGTCGGTGACCCCGAACTGATGAATCCATTTCAGCAGCTGTATAGCGCGAAAAGGCTTTTCCCCCTGTTCAGAGAGAAAAGCCTCCATTTGTTGCCTGCTCAGACCAAGCAAGTTGGTCAGCTGTTGCGGCATGTTGGAATTACCTCATCAGAATTTGCGCGGGCAAATTTCCTCGTCCTTGAAAAAGTAGCCGATTTCACGCTCGGCAGAAGCCGGGGAGTCGGAACCGTGGACGGCATTGGCATCGATGGACACAGCGAAGTCGGCACGGATGGTGCCAGCAGCAGCTTCGGCCGGGTTGGTGGCACCCATTAGCTCGCGGTTGCGGGCGATAGCGTTTTCACCTTCCAGGACCTGGACAATCACCGGGCCTGAGGTCATGAATTCCATCAGATCGGCAAAAAAGCCCTTGCCTTTGTGTTCAGCGTAAAAACCACCGGCAGAGTCTTCGTCCAGCTGGACCATTTTCATGGCAACAACCTTCAGACCGCCTTTTTCAAACCGGGTGACGATTTCACCAATCACGTTTTTGCCAACGGCATCCGGCTTGATGATGGATAAAGTACGTTCAACTGACATGCATTGTTCTCCGCTTGGATATCATTATTCTGGGTATTCCCTGGTACCCGGGGACCGGGTCGGGAAAAACGCCGTATTGTACGCGCCTTTGCCCAGATTTTGTACCTGAAAGAGAGCGAAGGCGCCGCAGGCGGAACGGGCTGCGCCCGTTCCAGGGGACAGACCGCGAAGCGCTCTGTCCCTGATTATCAGGCTCACCTCATTCGCATAGTCTGTGCCTGAGCAACCCCATCGGGGTTGGTCTGGCACGTGGAGTTATAGCCGCCAATAGCGGCTACAACTCCTCAATCCAGGCCATCTGTATAGCCTCAAGGATCTTCTCCCCGGAACGTTTCGGGTCATCAATAAAACCATCGAGTTCGCAGACAAGCCGGTGCAGGTCCACGAAATTGATGGTGCGGGGATCCGTATCCGGGTGGTTTTCCGCCAGCTCGATGGCAATATCCAGGGTATCTGTCCACTTCATGGTGAGCTCCGGCGTGTCAGTGATTTTCTGACACCATATTGATGGTGTATTTAGGGATTTCCACGACCAGGTCGGTATCGGTCACCCTGGCCTGGCAGCCCAGACGGGACTCCGGTTCCAGCCCCCAGGCCTTGTCCAGCATGTCATCCTCTTCCTCGGTGGACTCCGCCAGGGAATCAAACCCCTCACGAACGACGACATGACAGGTCGTGCAGGCACAGGACTTCTCACAGGCATGTTCCAGGGCGATGCCGTTTTTCAGAGCAATATTGAGGATGGTCTCGCCGGCAGGCGCATCCACTTCCTTGCCTTCCGGGCAAATATCATGGTGCGGTAAGAATCGGATGGTTGGCATAACGCGGATCTTTCCTCGGGGTAATTAATCGTATTCTTCTATCTTGTGACCGGCCAGGGCTGTCTTGATCTGGGAATCCATGCGGCGCCCGGCAAATTCCAGGCTGGCCTCATTCAGTGCTTCGGCGGCCCGATGAATGGCTTCGCTGTCCTCACCCTTGATGAGTTGGGCCAGAGCTGCCATGCCGGATTCCAGGGCTGCATATTCCTCAGCGTTGAGCAGGGTTTTGCCATCACTGGCCAGGGCGCTCTCAAGCGCCTCGATAATACGCTGCGCCTCTACACGGTTTTCCTGGAGCGAACGCGCCGCCTTGTCGGTGGCTGCCGCGGCATAGGAATCGGTAATCATGCGTTCGATGTCTTTTTCCGCCAGGCCATAGGAGGGTTTGATGACGACACTGCTGGCTACACCGGTGCTCAGCTCCCGGGCATGTACTTCCATCAGGCCATCGGCATCAACCTGGAAGGTCACTTCGATGACGGCTGCACCCGCGACCATAGGCGGAATGCCCCTGAGGTCAAATTTCGCCAGTGAGCGGCAATCGGCTACCAGCTCCCGCTCTCCCTGCAGGACATGCAGCGACATAACGGTCTGACCATCCTTGGAGGTGGTGAACTGCTGGGCACGGGCGACGGGAATGGTGGTATTGCGGGGTATGATTTTTTCCATGAGTCCACCCATGGTCTCGATGCCCAGGGACAGCGGAATGACATCGAGCAGCAGGATTTCATTACCATACTTGTTGCCGGCCAGGACATCGGCCTGCAGGGCCGCGCCCACGGCAACCACCTGGTCGGGATCGATTTCGGTATGCACTTCTGACTGGAAGAATTCGGCAACACGCTCACGTACCCGGGGCGTTCGGGTCGAACCACCCACCATGACCACATCGGCAATCTCATCAAGGGACACCTGGGCATCGCGCAGTACGCGGCGGCAGGCCTTGATGGTCTTGTCGATCATTGGATCCACTAGGGCGTCGAACACCTCCCGAGTCAGGGTGCCCTGCCAGTCCGCAAAACGAATGTCAGTGCGATCGCTGTCGGTCAGGGCATGTTTGGCCTGGCGGGCGGCGGCTGCCAGGACATTGCGCTCGCCAAACGAGATCGTGTTTTCCATGCCGGCCTGGTCCAGTACCCACGCCATGATGGCACGATCGAAATCATCGCCGCCCAGCGCGGCATCGCCACCGGTCGCAAGGACCTTGAACACACCCTGCTCCAGGCGCATGAGGGACACATCAAAGGTGCCACCACCGAGATCGTAAATGATGACCGTTTCTTCTTGCTTGCGATCAAGGCCATAGGCCACGGCAGCTGCCGTGGGTTCGCTCAGCAGCCGCAACACCTTGATGCCGGCCAGTTTTGCCGCATCCTTGGTGGCCTGACGCTGGGCTTCGTCAAAATATGCGGGCACCGTGATGACGGCACCGTCAATATCACCACCAAACTCCTCTTCGCCCCGGTGTGCCAGGACCTTCAGGATATCGGCAGAGACTTCCACCGGGCTCTTGTCACCGGCTGCAGTCCTGATCAGGGGCATGCCCCCGTTCGAGTCCGGAATAATTTCGTAGGGCAGCTCGTACTGAATATCATCAAAGCCACGACCCATAAGGCGCTTGACAGAAGAGATGGTGTTCGCGGAATCGTCAGCCCCCTGGACTACAGCCTCATCGCCGACCCGGCTTATGCCGTCGCCCTGGTAATGCACCACGGATGGCACCAGGCAATGCCCGGCATGATCGCACAGGGTATGCACCTTGCCTTCATTGGCCACTGCGACCAGGGAATTGGTCGTGCCCAGGTCGATGCCAACGGCGCGCTTACGAACGGCGTGTGCTTTGGGCTTGCTTTGCCCGGGTTCTGCTATATTCAGTAAAGCCACAGTAAATCGCTGTTATGTTGTGCTGTTCAGTAGTCCAGAAGTTTTTCTTCGACCGTATCGATTTCGGTCAGCAACTTGTCAAGAAACTGCATCTGGTTGTATGTGCGTTTGGCACCGGGAAAATCCTGCTGATCGAATTGCGCCTGAAAACGGTCCAGTGCCGCATCGCGGTCCTGGCCGACCTGACGCTTGAGACCCTCCAGCCCATCCATGTCCTCGCTGGCAAACAGGGTTTCCAGCTCTTCACGCAGCATAAGCTGATGCATGAGAAAGTCTTCGCCAAAGTGGGCCTGGTTGTGTTCCTCAGGGTCAACACCCTGGCGCTTCAGGAGATAAGCGGCGCGCCTCAGGGGCGACTTCAGGGTGTCATAGCCGTCATTGACCAGGCTAGTTTTCTGAATGGCCTGCAGTCGTTCAGCGTCTTCCCCCCCGGCAACCTTATCGGGATGATATTGGGCCTGCAGGGTTTTGTACTGGCTCTCCAGCCGGGCGGTGTCGACAGGAAACTGTTCCGGCAGGTCAAACAGCCGGAAAAAATTATCGAAATGTGAATGATCGGAAGCTGACACCGCGAATAACGTGCGAAGGCCGGAAGACAGGCTCAGACGCTGAAGCTTTCGCCACAGCCGCACTCGCCCTTGGCATTCGGGTTCTTGAATTCGAAACCTTCGTTGACCCCTACCTTGACGAAATCCATTTCGGTGCCGTCGAGGTAGACTAGGCTTTTGGGATCTACCACGATCTTGATGCCGCTGTCCTCGAAGACCTCGTCCTGCTCATTGGGCTCATCAACGAATTCCAGAACATAAGCCATGCCCGAACAGCCGGTGGTGGTCACGCCCACGCGTATACCTACGCCCTTGCCACGACTGGCTAACTGGTCGGCTACATGCCTGGCGGCGGATTCTGTCAATGTAATGGCCATGTCTGGTGTCCTGCTACTGCGGTTTCTTGATTCCTGACGATCAGGATTCGGGGCTTTCGGCGGCTTCCGTGATTTCGCCACGCTTTTTCTTGACGTCACTGATCGCGGCCTTGATGGCATCTTCAGCCAGGACCGAACAGTGAATCTTCACCGGCGGCAGGCCCAGCTCTTCGGCGATCTCGGTGTTACGGATCTTGGCGGCATCTTCAATGGTGCGACCCTTGACCCACTCGGTCAGCAGGGAACTGGAGGCAATCGCCGAGCCACAGCCATAGGTCTTGAACTTGGCATCCTCGATCACACCTTCCTTGTTGACCTTGATCTGCAGACGCATGACATCACCGCAGGCAGGCGCACCAACCATGCCGGTGCCGACACTGTCGTCATTGTCATCGAGCCTGCCCACATTGCGGGGGTTTTCATAATGGTCGAGTACTTTGTCTGTATAGGCCATGTTGTTACCTGTTCCTGTTTGACTAGTGTATTTTTTTGATTTACCAAGATGACCCAGCGACCCTCTTGTCTCTTATCTCTGGTTTCTCTTAGCGCTGTTATTAATGCGCTGCCCACTGCACCTGGCTGATATCAACGCCGTCTTTGAACATGTCCCACAGCGGTGACAGTTCACGCAGTTTACTGACCGCTTCCCGGACTTTGGCAACGGCAATGTCGACATCCTCTTCTGTAGTGAAACGGCCGATGCTGAAGCGCAGTGAACTGTGGGCCAGCTCATCGTCCATACCCAGCGCCCGCAACACGTAGGAGGGCTCCAGGCTGGCAGAGGTACAGGCCGAACCGGAAGACACGGCCAGGTCTTTCAGGGCCATGATCAGTGATTCACCTTCCACAAAGTTAAAGCTGACATTGATGTTACCCGGCACACGCTGCTCGAGGTCACCGTTGATATAGACCTCTTCCATGCCTTCCAGGCCTTTGAGAAAACGGTCCCTGAGCACTCTCTGGCATTCAGCCTCTTCATGCATTTCGGCCTTGGCAATACGAAAAGCTTCGCCCATGCCCACGATCTGGTGGGTCGGCAATGTGCCTGAGCGCATGCCGCGCTCGTGGCCACCGCCATGCATCTGGGCTTCCAGGCGTACCCGCGGCTTGCGGCGCACGTACAGGGCACCAATGCCTTTCGGGCCATAAATCTTGTGGGCAGAAAACGCCATCAGGTCAACCGGCATATCCTCGAGATCGATATCGGTCTTGCCGGCGCTCTGGGCGGCATCAACGTGGAAGATCACTTTGTTTTCGCGGCAGATGGTGCCGATGGCCTTGATGTCGTTGATCACACCAATCTCATTGTTCACGTGCATCAATGACACCAGGATGGTGTCTTCACGGATTGCTGCCGCGACCTGTTCGGGTGTAATCAGACCCTTGTTGTCAGGGTCTAGATAAGTGACCTCAAAGCCTTCACGTTCGAGCTGACGGCAGCTGTCAAGCACGGCCTTGTGTTCAATCTTTGAGGTAATGATGTGCTTGCCACGGTTCTTGTAGAAGTGCGCTGCGCCCTTGATTGCCAGGTTGTCGGATTCGGTGGCACCGGAGGTCCAGACAATTTCTCGGGGATCACAGTTGATGAGGTCGGCCACATGCTGGCGCGCTTCTTCCACAGCTTCTTCTGCTTTCCAGCCAAACAGGTGAGAGCGAGAAGCGGGGTTGCCGAAATTGCCCTCAACAGTCAGGCACTCAACCATCTTGTCACGAACGCGCGGATCGACGGGGGTAGTGGCTGAGTAGTCAAAGTAAATTGGAATCATTATGGCTCCGATGCAGTGTTGCTATTAGTTTCAGTATGTTCAGTAAAAAATCGTTCAGTGTGTTTACGTCAAATCAGCTGCAGCAGTTTAAAAAAAGGCCTGTCTTGCACTATTTGCCGGTTTTATCTGTTACCTGTGCGTACCTATACGCCTATGAAAGCGAACTAGCGACAATGCGATCCGGCGAGGACGGCAAATTGCTAATGTTGTCATTGGCGCTGTCTGCACTGTCTGGATTGCGCCTTTCTCGCCCTTGCCGCTCCGCAGTCTGCATCATCCGCTCGTGCTGGTTGCGGGCGATCGCTTCGATCTCGCGCTTGGAGACCAGGTCCGCAAGCGTGATGTTGCTGAGAAACTGATGAATCTGTTCG
>Ga0181571_10000596_pt1 | contig 24028 bp, 13 predicted proteins | sample 101ome_17_FD_132440 | JGI IMG/M metagenome (GOLD analysis project Ga0181571, IMG submission 132440) | Coastal salt marsh microbial communities from the Groves Creek Marsh, Skidaway Island, Georgia - 101407AT metaG (megahit assembly) | ecosystem: Environmental > Aquatic > Marine > Intertidal... | reverse complement strand
TCACGCGGTGCTTGGGCTCGAACTTCTTCATGGCGTCAATGTTGTCATAGATCAGACCGAACCCAGTGGACTTGCCACCACCAAACTGAGTGCGGAAGCCAAAGAGGCTGACGCACGCGTTGTCCGAGACATCGTACATCTTGGCGAGCTTCTCGCGGAGCTCAGCCTGAGGAAGAAACAAGGGATGGGGGAGGGAGAACGTCAGTCACAAGTTCGCCCCCGCGTGTATTTTAGGGCAAATCGCTAAAAAGAAAACCCGAAAACCCTAAAGAGGTCATGGACGGTGTTGGCGCTCACCTTGGGCACGTTGGCGCGGCCGGGGTGGAGAACATCGAGGATCTGCGTAGAGAGAGGGTTGGAAACGTCACGGTCAGTATCGCGCTTCAATCGTCGAGCCCTCACTTCGTGCGGCGCGTCTCTCCGAGGATGAAATCGCCGGAAAACACCCGTATACTGAGAGAGCTAAGAGCCGCCCGGGGTGGCTTGCCGGGAATCGGGCACTCACGAACTGGCGACGGCTAAGCAGACGGTTAGTCATGAACTTGCGCGTGCGGAGGGTGCAAGAGGTGTTCGACATCTTGGCGACGACCCTGTGGGTGGTCACTGCGCCTCGGAAAGAGGGCGTCCCAGCGCGGCTTCGAGGGCCTTTGTTGGTCCTTTGTTTTCCTCGCTCCCGCTCTCCTCCCATTTTTTCGGTGTCCGACCGGATCGATGAGTTATCTCCAGTCATTCTCTCATTTCCCCCGTATAATCCAGTACCTTCGAAGGTAAAAATTAGGTCGGTTGCAATTTGGCCGTGGTGAGCGACTTCACGTGGGATCGCCGGGGACTGCCACATCACGGAGCGAGCGCCGCTTAAGTTCCTCGGTGTGTGTCTGTTTGGGAGCGTCAGTATGTCCAAGGCTGCTTTCGCCGGCCTCAAGGCCGTCCAGGAGATCCGATTCCACCTCTGTCAGACGTCCAAGGGGAGCGAGGGCGTCCGCAACTTCCTCCTCAAGAGCTACAAGAACATGAAAGCCGCGAGCCCCGCGACGCCTATCCTCATCCGAGAGGCAAGCGGCGTGGAGGGTGGCATCGTCGTTCGTCAAGGTACGGACATCTTTAACCCCGCGGGCATTTCAGCCTCTCGCGTCGCCGAACCCTGCTTCTGGGACCCTCGCGTCGCTCCCCGATGCCCACCTGTGTCCCCCGTGGCTGACCGAACGTCCCAATCAACCTCCGTCCTCGCAGATTTTGGGGTGGAGAAGAGGGCTTCTCTCGAGGGTATGGACGAAAAAGCGGTGGAAAAGGAGGTCACCTCGCTCCTCAAGTAAATTAGCGCCTTTTCTCGTTCCTCTGGGACGAGATCGATAGGTTGAGGAGCCCATCGCGGGAAACCCTGGAGTCGATGTAATTCTATTTCTGTCTCATCACCGCCTATTTCTCGGGTGCCATCGTGCGATCCGTGCGCCGCATCTCACGGTAACAGATGTCCTCGGATGTACCTTGTACTAGCTAGAGGACTGGACGCATCGCCAACCGGGTTACTCTAACTGGTAAATGCTATTCAAACCGCGTGACTAAAGCAAAAAAAAGAACGCAGCGGTGCTACCTCCCTGTCGTCGAGGGCTGGTCCTCAGAAAGCAAGACCTTGTCCGTCGCAGCCTCGAACGCGGCTGTCGCCTTTGCCAGAATTTTCTCCGATGCCTCCAATTCCCGCGCCAGCTCCCTGTCTAACTCGTCGTTCTCCGCCTGAAGCTTGGCTATCCTCCCCAGCTGTGCGTGTTCGTCCAGATCCACCTCTGGGAGCAACGAGGCGAGCTCGTCGATCTTCCTGCTCTGATGGACCACCGCCGCTGCCATCTCCTGCGATGATAATACGCCGGTGTTAGTCTTGCAGGGGTTCACGGGTCATTCCGGGCGTTTGAAGAAGGGAAGTCCGGGAGGGAAGGTTGAAGGCGCACCTTTATTTGCTTCTCGCTAGCTTCTCGGCCATCGTCGGGCAACGCGTCGCTGAGTTCGCCGTCCGCCGTCGTCCCGGCGGGCTTGGCATCCCTCTGTAGCACACCGACGCAGTTGTAAAACATGCCATTGAGCTCGTTCACCGAATCCTGAAGTTGAGTGACGATGTCCGCCATGGCGCCCGCGCACTAAAGTGTTGGCTCGACTCGTTCTCACGCTTCGGAGGACCTCCGCGTGCAAAGCCCTGGAACAGGAGGGTGAAATAGCAAATAGGGCGAAATGTCGGATCGAGGCACACGCTTCCGTGGTTACGGTAATCCAAAAAACAACAGGCAGGCGTGCGCCGGTCCAGCAAGATTTTAAAAATGCGGGTGGTGTTGCTTTTTTGCGCGCCATTTTCTCGGTGCAGGGTCAATAACTCTGGTCGCCGGCGGGCGCCGTGACCGCTTGACGACGCGGATCGCGAACACTGGCGGCTCATCGCGAAGAGTTAGTACGCGTAGAAACGCCGCGCGCAAGACCTTGCTTCGTGGTTCCCAGGAATGGGTGTCGTCTCAGGGTTTGGAGCGGATCGGGGTGGAGAGCAGCAGCAGGTCTCTATGACGAGCAGCACCTATGTGAAGAGCACCGGTCACCGCTTGTCGTTTGGAATTGGCGGAGTCAGTGATCTGAACCCGAAGGAGCAGCTCATACCTGCTCTCGAACGAACGGTGCGATACCCAAGACGTCCTGCCGGATCGAAGTCGGCCCGAGGATCTGCCCGCGCTCCGGTTTCATTTTGCCGCCTTTTCTCCTCGGAGAACACCACGATTCGCGATCTTGCCTGCGCTCCCCCTTGACTCGCCCATATATCGTGCGCGTAGATGTGCGTCGACCTGACCGTATCACCTTTCCATACGATTCACTCACAGATCACGCACGATGATGATGATCACGCATCTTACGGCGCCGAGGGATACGATGCGGAGCGCACTCCCCTGACGAAAGGGAAGACAACTGCTGTTGGGAAGAGTCCAAACACTGTGTTGTTCAGCCCGCTGTCCATGGCTAGCTCCGCGAGTGGGAGACAGCTGGGAGACGACACGATGGACTCTAGCTTCGAGCTTGATGTCGTGGAGGAACACACGCCTCCGCGCGCCAACCTCAAATCGATCAGTGAGCGGGATTTCAACGCGCCAGAGGTTGTCACCGCGGCAAACGCAGAGCAAGATGCCGAGCACAGCTGGCTGAGGAGGAGGCGCGACTCCGACCCTGAGACGCTCAACAACGCGGGCAACAGTGTCGTATTGTCAACTATTCCTCCAAGCGCGGGTGAAGCCATGATTCACAGGCGCGTAGCCGAGCTCAGGCTGGCGCTGAGGACCGCCGATGGTGCCCTGGATAAGGCACGTGCCCGGTTTGAGGAGGCAGAGTTGGCTCGAAACGAAGCCGAGTCCGAGGCGGCGGCACTTCGCGCTCGGGTGTGGACGCTCGAGGGAGCGGAGGCGCTTTCGGGTACTCGCCTACACGACGGATCTCTCGACCTCCTCCGAGGCGAGCTCCTTAATGAAGCGACGGCAGAACTGGAGGAGGCGGCGCGCGCCACGGCAGAGGCTGAGGAGCGCGCGAGGGAAGCGGCTGCCGCACTTCGTCAGGCTGAAGACACGGCAGCTGCGATTGCCGCCGCGGCAAGCGGAGAGGTTGAAACCCTTTCCATGGAAGCGGCCCAGGCTAGGCTGCGCGCGCAAGCTGAGGCAAGAGACGCCGCGGACGCCCGCAGTGCTCGCGAACGTGCTGAGTCTCTGGCAGCGGAGGCGGAGGCAGAGGCGGCGAAATGGCGCGACATCGGCAAGCGCGAGACTGAATTGCGCTCTGCCGCCGACAAGGCCGCCAAAATTGCCTCCAATGAAGCTGAACAGGCAAAAGAGTCCGCCGCGGTGGCTGCTGCCCGCGAGTCCGAGGCTGCACAACACAACAACTGGCTTCAAGAGCGGGTCCGTGAGCTCGAGGATGCTGAGGGCTCCGACGCAGGTGCACGATACGGTGCTGAACTTCGCCGCCTGCGTGAACAGCTGACAGCCGATGCGGCCAAGGCTGCGGATGAACTCGCGGCCGAGCGAGCAGCCAGGCGCAAGCTCGAAGCGCTGCTGCTCGAAGCTCGTGGTGACGCACCTATCCCTGCAGTTCCTGCTGCTACAAAGAATGATGAAGCTTCTGAAAAGGTGTTGATCTTGGAGGCAAAGCTCAACGAGGAGCGCGAGTACTCTGCCCGGCTTGAGAAGCAGCTCGAAGCTGCCGTTGTAGCAAAACCCGCCCGGGGCTCTATCCACGATAGCCAGGACAGCTGGGCCGATGCTCTCGGGCTTCAGGAAGGCGACGCCGTGAGCGATGGTGAGAAGGATGAGAAGGTTGCCATGCTGGCCGAATCCGGAACGCCCCCGTCTTCACCGAAGAAGGAAAATAACGAAGAGGAACCCGTACCGCCTGCGGAAGACGATCGGGTGCTGCAGCTTCAGGGTATGCTCGAGGAGGCCGAGCGCGAGATTCAGGACCTTCAGGCGATGATGCTGGAGGAGCGAATGAGAGCAGCCGCCACCCTGGCGTCTGCCACATCCACCGCCGCTGCCAGTACCGCTGCTGCCGTTGAGGCCGCACTCTCCCGCAACACCGAGGCGTGGGCATCGAAATTGAAGGAAGCCGAAAGGGTCGCGGACGAGGCGACGGAAACCGCCGAACGTGCCGCTCGCCGCGTCGCCATGCTCCAGGAGGAGTGCGACGCCGCGCAGAAGGACCTCGCTGAGCTGCGGGCCAGAAGAGGCGAGCTCACCGAAAGGGAGGCTAAGCTTCAGGCTACCCTGAAGGCGATGAAGGAAGAAAGTGCGTCCGCTCAGGTCACTAAGCTCGCACTGGCCGAGTCGGATAAGACCAAAGAGGATCAGCACATGGAGGCGCGAAAAGTCGCAGCTGAAGCGGCGTCCAAGCTGGCTGAAGCAGAGCGCGCGCCAGCGGAGGCCTCGGAATATGCTCAACGGGCGGCGGCTGAGGCTGACGCTAAGCTCAGCAAAGCCGAGGAAATGGTCGCCGAAGCAAACGAAACCGCCGAGCGCGTCAAGTCAGACGCGGATGGCACGCTCGCGGAGGCTCAGCAGATTGCCATCGAGGCGAAAAAGTCGGCTGCCCTCGCCATTGCCGAGGCGAAGCAGGCGGCTGCTGACGCCGTTGCCGAAGCACATGCCAAGCTCACTGCCTTTGCGAAAGCTGAGAAGGAAAGAGAGCAAGACGAATTTGAGACGGAGAAGGAGTGGGAAGAAAAACTCACGGAAGCGAGGCACGCCGCAGCTGAAGCTCAGGCCAAGCAGGCCAAGGCTGAGGCCATGGCTGCTGAGGCGAAGTTGGCTGCCTCTCGTGCCATCATTCGTGCTGAGGAAGAGCGGGAAGGAGATGTCGCTGAAGCTGAGAAGGAATGGGAGGAGAAGCTCGTCGAGACCAAGCAACGCGCAGAGTCGGCCGAATCGAAGCTGTCGATGTTCGAAAAGACCGCCTCCGAGTCCAAGGAGGCTGCGGCTGAGGCTATGCGCCGCGTTGAGGTGCTTGAAAGGGCTGCCTCCGAGTCCAAGGATGCTGCGGCTCAGGCTATGCGCCGCGTTGAGGTGCTCGAGAAGGATTGCGCTGCAGCCCAGCGCGAAATTGCCATGATGCGCGAAAGGGAGGCTACAGCGGAACTCGCAGCGGAGGCTGAAGCTGCGTTCGCCGCACTCGAAGCCGGCGAGGAGGCAAAGATGGAGGCTGCTGAGGCCCTTGCCCAGGCTCGCGCTGAGGCTGCAACGGCCCGCGGTGAGCTTGACGCCCTCCGTGAGTCAATTCGTCTCAGCAGCGAGCGCAAGGAGCCGTCCACTCAGTTGATCACCTCCACCATGCGCTCCGGTGGTGTCACGGTCGTGCAGTTGACTTCTGAGGACGAGGTCGATACGGATTTCCACGCCGCTGTGGACACGGACCTTGACGATCAAAGGGACACCCCGCTCGAGCGGGCGCTGCGCCGTGACCGTGAGGCTGGATCCGGTGTGATTGTGAAGGGTCGTCCTCTGTTGGATGAAACACCTTCTAAGACCCGCAAGCTTGTATCAACCCAGCGTGATAGGCTCGCTGCTGCTGCCGCGGAAGCAGCCGCGGAGGTTGAGGCTCTCCAAGATTCCAGCAGGAATGAGTTTTTGCCCTCTTTGAGCGAGCGAGAGACTGAACTGGACATCTCGGAGCCTGAACCAGCAGTGGATCATCCAACTGGGGAGGGCCAGTGGGTCTGGCACGGACGCGAAACGCCAGTAAAGGCACCGACGCCTCGAGAGGAACCTACGCCCATTGCAGCGCCAGTCACGGCTACGGTTGTGCCGGTGGCCCCCACGGTTGACATCGGCAAGCCCAAAACATCGACGGTTGCTCGCCGCCTCGATATTGACCACAATGCCGCCCATGTGATGGTGCATCGACCCGCAAGACGTCTTTCCGACGGAGGTAACCTCTCGTCTTCGCGCGCTCGATCGACGGGGGGGCGTATATCACGCGTTGCCACGCACCCCGGCCACAGCGAGAGAATGGCGGGTGCCATGGACATCTCCTCCTCCGATGAAGATGACCTGTGCAGAATTTCCTCTGACGATGAGAGCAGCGCTCCCAGCGCTCCGGCTTCTACGAAGAGTCGAAGCAGGCATGTACACAGCCGCAGAGACGTTGGTGAACCTCACATGACGCCTCCCAGGTCGGCGCCAACGCGGAGTATGACGTCACCAACCAGAAGCAGAAATTCTCCTGTGGAGATGAGCGAGGAGTTTGAGGGGAGCCCCATTCGCGCATCGGATGCCTTTGTGGCGGTCGCGGCTTCGGCACACGCCGCCGCAAGTGTGGCGCGTGGGGACTGGTCGGTTGATGGAACACCGAAACCATCCCCCGCCAAGCTTGCTGCGGCAGCTCTCGCGGCGTCTTTGAGCTCCCCTTTCAAGAGCCCCAGGCGACCATCGCAAGCAGATGGTGAGACGAGGCGTTCTATTCAGGAGGGAGAGGCTGCGCTCGAGGCGATGCGCGCATCGAGGGCTTCCCTGGCCGCAAGGACGGGTGGCAGTCCTCCAGCGAAGGAGGTGTCCACACCTGCTAAGCGACAGGTGTCCACCAGCTCGACTCGATCCAGTCCCATGCCCACCAAGTCCACCTCCCGAGGTCGTGCTGCGATGGAAACCCCTGGTCGTCCCACGGGCACCTGGGGACGTCCAAGCTCTGCTTCTGGTACCCGAACAACAACAATCGGGAGCCACGACAGATCGACATCGAGCCGCGCGGGCAAGGTCCGCCCCGAGGCATATAACAACAGGTACTCTTGAGAGAAAGATGTGGTGATCGAGGTCAAACTTGTAGACGATTCTAAATGAAAAACCAAAGGTTTACCAAGGTACCTTCGTAGCTACTAATTTTCTCACCCCAACCGACTGTCCCGGGACTCTCGCAAGGCTATGACGGCGAGCTCTAGGGCGGACGCAGCTGGAATAATCACCATGCCTATCGTGACGGCCTGGCATGCAAGCAGTCCAAGCACCAAGGCAATCATGGTCTCGGCTGGGGTATGAAAATATATGGCGGTAAACCATGAATCTCCACACTGCAGTCCCATCAAACAAAAAGATTGGAGCACCACCAACGCTGCTGACACAGTCGCAAATACTGTCGACTTGATCACACACATCCGAGCCAGCATCGCAAGTCCAGCGACAGCCTCTGCATGTGCTGAAGAGAACACACATGCGCCGAGGAAGATGTGGTCCGACATGGCGTGATCGCCGAACAACCCTGCTGCGAAGTACACAGAAAGGCGGATTATCGCTGCGAAGGCATACACAAGACCAGCGCGCGACGCTGAAACGTCTTTCCCCATGTTCGATGCACCGGATAAGAAAGAAGCCATGGCACGTGTTCCTAAAGGTATGAGGGGTAGAAGTGGCCCAACGTGAATGAAGATGCCATCGTACCATGCCAAAGGTAGATAGGAAGATGTGTCGCTGGAGGCATTGCCGCGATGCATTCCCATTCCTAATACTATAGTCATTATCCAAACGAGCTGAGGCGCGGCGACGGCGACCCTTGATATCGGGAAGTGCCGTGTTTGTCGCGGCTGCCTCAGCTCACGCCCAGGGCCAGAGAAATCGCTCGAGCTGGACATCGTCTGGGTCTCCGGAGGTTGAGGAGGTATCGGGAATCGCCGACGTAAGGAGGACATGCGTTCCTCTTCATGCGTCTATCCTTCCCAAAAATACGGTCGACGCGCCCCGATGACGGCGGACTTCCGCTTATGCTCCCAGAACTATGCAGGAGAGTGGTCGTAGCTGATACTTGTAAGCCAGGAACTACAAAGTCTCGTCAGAACCCAAAGCCCGACGAACTCCCGAGCGAGTTTCGTATCGCATTACTGATTGGCGATTTGTTTGGCGATTTGTTCGTTACGAATTCTAGAGCTAGCTAGGAGGACATGGCGGAACTAACACAGAGGGGCTCCGTGCTTCACACACGAAGTGTAGCCGCGAGAAGGATATGATCCGACGGCTCATCGGGTGCTGGAAACGGCCCCTTAACCTCGCTCCTGTGGGGAAGCTGCAACACTTCAGCTACCTCGATCTTCGGGGAGATGAAGATATAATCTAAGGTGTCGATGAACTGCGGGTCGTCCTTGATTTGCGCAAAGTTGGTAAAATCTGGCTCGGCACCGTTGGCCACCTTATACGCACTCCGCATCGGATATTTCAACGATGTGGACCACCCCTCACCCGCAGGAGGTACCGGCGCGGCCTCGTGGTCCGACGCGAGCGTACCCGTCGTGATGAGATCGTATCCCCCGTCGCCCGGCTTGAGGTTGAAGTCTCCCATGAGGATCACAGGGAGGTTGCCAGACTGCTGCTGCGCATACATAGCTGCGAGCTGCGAGTGGATGGTCATCACCTTCGGGTTGCGGAACATACACGGCATGTGGTAGTTCGCAACTCCAAACTCCGCTCCTGATTCCTTGCACTTCAGCGACGCGTACATGATAGTATTGAATCGCCCCTTAGCCAGCTGCCAGTCGCTCTGAGGTCCTCGCTCGCCAGATACCTTACGATAGAGGTTTATGGGGTAGTTGATGACTTTTTGCAACAGCCCGGGTTTGGGCTCCCTTGGCAACTTCTTGGTATCGCTGCAGCGCGATATGTCGACCTTGCTGACATCGTACTTGGCCAAAGGAACAGCGAGCGCGATGCCCATGTACCCGTTGAACGGTCTGCCGTATAGCGAGCAAATCATGTGATAGCCGCGCTTTGCGAAGAACACGTGCAGCTCGCCTGCCCACTTTTGAGACACCTCCTGGAGGCCGATCACTGCTCCCTTGGCCAGCTCCGGCTCAAGCTTGGCCAGGAGCTTGGCCAGGCGGTTTGGCGGATGCAGATCATTGGGGTCACAGTGTGCGAAGTAATCAGGCTCGCAGAGCGAGCTAGAGAGCACGTTGTAAGTCACCACACGGGCGTCGTGCGTCGAGGAAGCCATCACGGATGTTGCGAAGGCGCGACTATGCTTTCGCTGGATCTGCAGCTGCAAGTGCGTCCTGTGACCGCTGAAGGTCGATGAAGACGACGCGCCGGAAGAGGAATACGAATTGAAGGAAGCTACCGCTGAAAGGGTGCTGCTCAGTCGCACAACGCCGCGAGTACCGGCGACGCGGTTCCACTTGAGTGAGGCGGTGTTGAAGGCTGCGCTGGGTTGCTGCGCACTCACGCGAGAAGATCTAGTTCCGAAAGAGGTGGTTCTAGGGGAGAAAGTGACCTGGCGGCGGAGCAGACGAATCGCTGTAGCCGTCGGAAGCGCACCCGACATTGATGGGGGCGACGGTGTCGTCACAACTGAGGGGAAGGCAACCAGATCCATCAACTTTCAAAAGCTCAGAGAATCCTGGGGCGGTCAGGCAGGAAATACAGCAGGGAGGCAGTGGTGCACTTCGGACTTACATGTATTAATAATACTCTCAACAAGACACATCTCAGATCTCTAACACTTTACACACGGGCAAAGAATATCTTGTACGCGAAAATCGCGGCGCACAATCCCCAGACGACGACAGTCTGAACGTCAACCTTGCGCTGGGCAGACGCGTCCGCAGCGCCGGCGATAGATTCAGATACCTTCTCCGGCACATTGGGGGACCTCCACCGAGCACCTCCCACCCCGGCTCCTCCCTCGAACGCAACACCGCCGCTGCTGACAGATCGAGCCTCAGCCACGGTCAACATCGGCTTCGGGGGAGCGGCCGGTTCGGGCTCGAACACAGCCGTCTGCAACTGGGCCTCGCTGAATGTTATAGTACCGACGCCGTCCCCAAACACAGCGGCTCCGCTCTTCAGGGCCTGGCGCCCGCGGGATACAGACGAGACTCCCGCGGCGATAGGATCGGTGGGTTTCTCTGCGGGAACGTCGACCTCGAGAACGAGGTCGAGCTCGTACCCTTCCATCCAACCGTGCCAAGAAGCGATGCCGCCGCCGCGCTCAAACACGGCGGCTCCGCTCTTTCCGGCGTTTTCCCCGAAAGACGAAGTTGGCGGCTTCGAGGTGATATCCCGAGCACTCGGCGTCTCAGGCTCCGGCACGGGGGTGGGTGGGACCGATGGAGCAATATTCGCAACGGGTTCGACTACCGATTCAATGGGCTCAGGAGCAGTTTCGGTAGTGACAATGACCTCCTCCTTCTCGGGTACGGCCGCGACCTCGAGGTTCTTTGCCAGGCGAGACATATACACGCAGACGCCAGCAGCCTTGAAAGTCGCGATGCGGAAACCATCGGGCTTATCCTCGCTGAACTGATACAGGAAGTGCACACCGCGGGTGTCGACGACGCAGTGGCGCATCGAAGACTTCGTCTCCGGCCAGGTGGCTGCGACGTACTCGGATGCAGCTGTCGCCTCGGCTGTCACCGCGTCGCGGTCAACTACACCGACACCGCCGCAGACGAACTTCGATCCGGTGGACACGAACCTTGAATGATGTATCCTATTCATGATACGCGCGTTACGCCGACGGCTGCCGAAAGCCGAAGTTCCACGAGGCGCCCCGACGACGGGGAGGTTGCTCACGCAAGCCATGGTGTTATCTTTCGGGAGATCTTGGCTTTTGAAACTCACGCGATCTGCGGAGACGGTTCGCCAGAAGGATCTTGGAGACTCGACTACAAGCACTCGCCGGCCGACTTGACGAGCTCGATAGCTCTGATTGAAGTGGCGGATCTCGGTGCCTGAACGCCTCGGATAGTGTGGACTTGGAAGGGTCTCACGTCCTCTTATCTTTCGTTTTCGGAAAAGGTCGAAATGCGAAGGCACGTGCTCGGCACCGCCAAATTTTCTCCACAGCCTTTTCGGTCAGAAATTGCCGTTGGATGCTGGTTTTTTGAATTTTCTGTCGATTCTCGCTGAACGGAACGCAAATGCAACAGCGACGGCACGCGCCACACCGCGGCGCGCATCTCGTCAGATATCGTCGTATCGTGCGACCATGAGTCACACATGGTTCGTTAGGCTACCACCGCAGCTCGACGATCACTCCCGCGTCGACGATGCGGCCCTACTGGCCGGCCTTCGCGGCGGGGTGGTGGCCGAGAAGCCCATCACCGTCGTGGCGGAGCAACGACTCGACTGCGCGAGGCCGGACCCGAACGACCACAACCACGCCTGCGCGGTCGAGAGACGAGGCGTCTTCCGTTCAATGCGCGTCGGTGGACGCGATGGAAGCGGGATTGAGCGGTTCCAGCTGCACACGGAGGCTGACGACGGCGAACTAAAGCCCGTGAGCAGGAGCTGGCGGCAGTTCGAGTTCATCCCTCGGCAGGAGGGAGCCTTCATCTTCACGCAGACGGGCTCGCCAAACCTGCTATTCAGCACGATTCCGACAAAGGGCAGCAAAACCGGAAGCATGGTATTTCTGTTCGGTTCGTGTTCCGCCGCTGTGAACTCTTTCGCGATAGATGCCAGCGGGTCGGTCGTTGTCGCCGGCGCTCAGGATGGCAGCTTGGCGGTGTGGAAAATCTCGGACGGCAAGAAGGTAGGCGCCATCAGCGGAGCCCACGAGGGTGGTGTGCGGGCGGTCACGTTTCTCTCGTCGACTTGCGTGGTCTCAGCTGGGGCCGATGGCACTGTTCGCATCTGGCACGTCAGCGGAGACCCTAGGCTGCGAATGTTGCACAGGATGGCCGCGGGAGACACTCCACTTACTGCGATTGCCGCATGGGCGCAGGAGGGGGTTGCGCACCAATTCCTGGCTGCAGGTGCGGACGATGGAACGGTTTACGCCTGGAAAGCGAAGGCGCCAGTCAACGTGGATGGCGAAATGCGTTGGGAGCCTACCACCGTGTCGCATCATCTGCAGGGTAAGGAGGTTGTGGAGCTCTCTTTCCGAGGCGATGGCGCAGCCCTGATTGCTGGAGCCTGCGACGAAAGACAACTGGGAGCAGGAGAGGTACGGCTATTTGAAACCGAACACTGGACTCTCGTTGCCTCTCAGCCGTATTCTAGCCACGTGGTGGCGTGCATGTACTCTCGTTCCAAGCTCATCGTCGACTTGGTTCTGGTGTGCAGCGCCGCGGGTTCCCCACGGCTGTTCGAGGGCAGGTTGGTTCCAGCTGTCTCCGCTCCCCTTCGTGACCGAGGTCTAGGTTCAGACATGCCCCCACAGCCTCTTGGACACGGACTTCCTGGACCCTCGACGAATAGAGACGGAGATGGGATTCGCATTGTTAGAAGCACGGACTCTGATGACGAAAATGATCCTCGTGATCATCCGCCGCCCATCCCGGCAAAAAAAGTGATGGATCCCACCCCTGAGGCCCCCAAGCCAGTATTACGTCCGGCCTTCAGGCGCTCTGGCAAATACCATGCTGAGCCGCGTGCTACTCCTGCTGAGCGTGCTACGCGGTTGGTGGCGCAGATGGCGGCTGATGCGATGGCGAACGCACCTGTGATTTCGGACGATGATCACGACGACGATGTGGAAAATCAGGGGGATCCTCATGATGGGCTCGTAGGCGTGGAGGGCGCCGAAACAATCCTCGCCAAACCAACACTCATGTCTTCAAGGCCCATATTGCATCGCAGTGCACTCATTCCGTTCGCTGTGTTCGATAGGGACACCGAGTTGCAGCATCACATGGCGCCGCTTGGAATTTCTGGTCGCGAGGAGGCTGCCAAAGTTGCAGATACGCATGTCCGGGCGATGGCAGCGGCGAACATGAATCTCGCATTCCCCCGAAACGGTCGGCGTTTTGAAGGGCTAGCACAGATTCCTAAGGCAGATGTGCCCACAAAAGCGAAACGGATGGTGGGAAAACAATTGGATTCAAGGTGGTTGGCGGTGCGCGACATAAAACCACGCATGGAAGATATGTGGGTCGCTGCCAGGCGAGAGCCTCAGGTTTGCAGCACAGAGGGGTGCAGCTCGAGCCTTCTCATGCCTCCCTCTAAAGGTGTGGAGTATTAGCTTCGTGTAGCATTTGATCACGTGAAGATAGACTACTATTGATTCTATGTCGTCTAAGTATTCTATTCTATGTCAGGCCGAGCCGATAAGTGCATGTAGAGCGTGTTCGTGCTTCTGAAGCCGCAGCACCTCCTCCTCAAGTTGTCGGACACGCGATTTTGCACCTTTCAGTTCCTTCTTGGCCATCTGACACTCGGCCCTAGACCTTTCCACTTCCTTTTGCGCTACATCGAGCAACTGAGCGATTTCTTCATTCGAGCCCTCGTCAAGTTGTTGAGTGAACTCACCGGCTGTGCTGTTGAGGAGACCCAAACGTTGTTCGAGAGCAGAAACACGTGCTTCCGCGGCTTCGCGAGCGAGCCGTTCGATTTCTAACGCTGCCTCGGAATCCTTCAGGGCTTCTTTCACTGCGTTAATTTTCGATTTGACGTTAGTGTCAGAAGCCGAAGCATCCAGCGCTGCAAGCTGAATCTTTTTCACTTCTTCCCTGAGATGGACGGCTTCTTCCTTTGCTGAAGAAAGTTCTGCTGCTCCGCAAGCCAATCTAGTCTCCATCGATCCATTCTCCAATCTCAACTCGCGTAATGCACTTTGAGTGCTGATTATTTTGGTGTGCAATTCGCGTTCGCGTTGCTCTGCGCTCTCAGCTCGCAATTGCAACTCAACCTGTCGTTCTTCAGCCTCTTTGAGTTTTCTCATCTCAGAATGAGCAACAACCAGGTCGTCACGAACCTTGCCAAGTCCCGAAATACTTTTCTTGAGCTCGCTGACTTCCTGCATTGCTTGTGTTCGTTCTTCGAGAGCGACCTTGATTTCGACCTCCATAGATAACAACTCGTCCTCAAGAGATTCTCGGACGGCACTCAAAGAAGTAATGTTAGCCTTCGCAGCAGTGACCTCTGAATTGAGTTGGGCTAGCTGGTCGCTCATTTCATGCATGACAATACTCGCCGCTGAAGCATCCACCTCAGCTTCTTGAATGCATCGATCGTTAAGTTCGTTTGCTTTCTCTGCGGCGGCAGCTACCGTATCAAGCTGCAACCGGAGTGAATCACACAAACTGAGCGCTTCATCATGGTCCTTTTGCAATCCTGTGATTCTTTTGGTAAGTTCTGCCGTCTTAGCTTTGACTGCATCTTCGATTGCCGCTTCGTCGCGCTTCTCTAAATCGGAACAAAGGGCTACGAGACGAGTGACTTCCGCATCAGCAAGTTCCTTCGATGCCATCGCCTTCGCCGCACGGTCAGTGGTTTCTATGAGTTCGCGTATCGAAGCTTCAAGCTTCTCATCAAATTGATGTCGAAGCTTGGCGGCTGCCTCTTCATGATCTTTCTCGCGAGCATCATACGAAAGTTGCAGGGCAGTGAGCTGAGAACGCAACTCATCTTGCAAACCAAGTTGCGAGTCGTGGGCCTGTCGCGCTTCGGCGAGCGCAGATTGAAGGATGTGAACCTCAGCTTCAAGTTGATGGATTTTCTCCTTTGACGCGCCATTCTCTTTCTCTGCATCAGCAACAAGACATGTCAAGCGGTTGACTTCTGTGCGAGCAGCTTCTTGAGCAGCTAAACTTTCAATAGACGCCAATTGAGATACCAATTTGGTCCCGGCCTCCTTAGTTGCAACAGCTTCGTCCACAGCTTCAAGTCTTTGATGAAGCATCTTAGTAGACTGGACCAAGATTGCTTGAAGATCGCGCACATCGCTTTGGAGATGAACATCTGCAGCTGTCTTCGCCTGGACATCTTCTAGGGTCTGCTTCATTCGCAGGATCTCTGCTTCAGCAGCTTCCTTCGCAGCTGTTGCCTCAGACGCCACGCGGGTGGCCAGTAGCATCTCTGTGGTCCTCCGCTCCATGGAAACATTGGCAATTTTTTTGAACTCTTCGAGGGTATTGTCGGCATGGGATGTCGCAACAGACTTCACTTGTTGGCTCTTCACCTCCAAATCATGCAATCTTTCCTGCTTAAAAGCTACCAACGCTGCTTCAGCCCATGCTGCACGCTGCTCAACTGCAGCGAGTTTCATTTCAGTTTGATAGCTGGCCTCAATGGATTTCTCATGTTTGTGTTGGACACGCTCAAGATCAGCGGCGATTTGAGTTATTCGTCTTCTCGATTCCTTCAACTCACGGATTGAAACAGCAAGAGAATCTTCAGATTCTACCAGCTTAGCCGCAGTGCTCGTGACTTTTGAGGTGGCATCTCTTAGCTTGACTTCGCCAACTTGAACCTGAGACTTTAATTCCGATATAGTCCACTCGCGCTTCGCATTCTCAGCCCGTGCCGTCTTCAGACTCTCTTCTGCCTTCTCCAACTTTGCCGCCAACTCGACCCGCAGCAAAGCGTTCTGGGCTTCGCCATCAGCGGATGCAGCTTCGGCAGCTTCAAGCCGGACAGTCAGCTCAGACAAAGACGTTCGTTGATTCTTGTGAGCTTCCAGCGCGTCGCTGAGAGCCTCACGAAGCTCAATCACCTCGACTCTCAAGGCTTCATCCATTGAGACGTTGGTTTCATGCTGTGCAATAGCCTGTCTAAGTCGACGAAGTTCGGTCTCAGCAGAATCCTTGGCCACCTTGGTGTCAGTCAAAACACCGGATAACGCTACCAACTCGTCTGTTTTCTGCTTTAAGGTTGTATTTGCGTCTTGCTTGAAGGCTGAAAGCGCAGCGGCTGCCTCATTTGCTTGCATTTCTGCCTCGACGCACTTGGCTTCAAAAGATTTCTTGAACTTAGCGGCATCGACTGTTGCAGTCAGAAGTTTTTGCTTCGAAATATCAAGCTCGCTCGCGAGGCGATCCGAGAGCTGGCATGCCTCATCAAGCTCGCGACGAAATTTATCAATCGTTTGCCGAGCTTCCGAAAGTTCGTTGGTCGTGCTTGACAGCTTCGCGGTAGCTTCACTGGTTGCACTCTGAACTTCTGCCCGCACCATCACAAGCGCTTCGTTGAGCTCTAGAACCTCGCGCTCCTTTGCAGCAGTCCAAGACTTTTGCATATCTAAATCAGATGTAAGCACTGACACTTTCCACTCGTGCTTCGCATTCTCAGCCCGTGCCGTCTTCAGACTTTCTTCAGCCTTCTCCAACTTTGCCGCCAACTCGTCCCGCAGCAAAGCGTTCTGGGCTTCGCCATCAGCGGATGCAGCTTCGGCAGCTTCAAGCCGGACAGTCAGCTCAGACAACGATGTTTCCTGGACTTCATGAGCTTCTTGCGCTAGATGCAAAGCCTCTCGGAGCTCTAAAACCTCGACTTTCAGCGCCTCGTCAATGGATGGTGTCGCTTCCATTTGTTGTGCAACTTGCTTCAGGCGCTGCACCTCTTCTTCATCCGCCTTTGCTTTAGTTGCAGCATCTGTGAGAGCACGTTGAGCTTCCATCAATTGGTTCCCTTGTAACTCAAGCCTGGCTTTGGCCTCTGTCTTGAAAGCGGAAAATGCAGCATCAATCTCGGATGCTTGTTTCTCTGCAGCATCACAGCGATGTTTTAGCTCGGAAGCAGTTCTCACGGAAGCTTCCGAGTCTCCCTGAAGCTGAGTAAAGCGATCTTCCGAATCCTTCAAGTCAGCAGTGAAGCGTTTGACGACAAGTCGTAATCCTTCGATTTCCCGAAATGCATCATTCAAAGAATGTTGTAGCTCTGAAACCTTTGCCTGAGATTCCGCTGCTTGTTTGCTTGCTGCACTGCCCAATCTAGAATTTTCCGCAGCGGACTCCATCAGAGAGCTCTTCAGTTTCTGAATCTCGTCCTGCATGCCATGACCATGCAGCTCCGACATATCAAGGCGAGACTTTAATTCCGATATAGTCCACTCGTGCTTCGCATTCTCAGCCCGTGCCGTCTTCAGACTCTCTTCTGCCTTCTCCAACTTTGCCGCCAACTCGTCCCGCAGCAAAGCGTTCTGGGCTTCGCCATCAGCGGATGCAGCTTCGGCAGCTTCAAGCCGGGGAGTCAGCTCAGACAACGATACTTCCTGGTTCCTTATTGTCACTGCTGCATTCGAGAGGGCTTCGCGGAGCTCTACGACATCGATCTCCATCTCATCATTGGAAGATGCTGCTTCTTCGTATTTGGAGAGCATGTGCTTCAGCTGCTGAATTTCTGTCTCGGCAGCTGACTTGCCTACCAGTGCGTCTCTCGCAGCCTGAGTGGCAGCAACCACTTCCTTTACCTTGACGTCCAATGATAACTTTGCTTCTTCTCGTAGTGTTGCGAGCTCGGATTCTAAATCTGAGGATCTCTGCGTAGCCCAGACAAGCTTAGACTCGAGTTCATTCGCAGAATGTGCAGAGGCATCTGCCTTTGATTTCAGCTCGTCGCAGAGTTGCTGCATTGCTGCAAGGTCAGCGTTGTGTTTTACTTCGGCTGCGATGAATCTTAACTGCACTTCCTCCAGCGCTTTTGATTTTTCTTCAATGTCAGCGCTTAGTTTTACGCGGACGTCGATACTGGCATCCATCTGTGTACAGATGTCGATGAGTTGGGGAGGTGGGTCGGTCTGTACAACCATGTCAACAGTTGGCGTCACTTCGATGGGCACCGGTACAGTTGCTCCAGCGTCCTTGGCCCCCTTTTCTGCAAGTTTTAATTGCAAATGCTTCATTTCCTCCTGCATTTGCTGCAGGCTTGCTTCTGCGCCACTCTTGGCATCCTCAGCAGAATTCAACTTTTGCTGCATGGATGCGAGTCGCTCATGAAAAGCACTGTCATCATGCTGAACATGTGTCTCCGTCAATGTTTTCACTTCAGCATTGGCCTTTGACAGTCGTTCGTTGAGCTGGCGCTTTGTCTGTTCAGCACGAATGAGCATCTCATCGAGTACTTTTGATTTGTTCAGTGTTTCATCGTGTGCACGTCTTAGAGCCTCTATGGACTCATCCTTCTCTTTTGATTCGGCATGCAGACGCGAGATGGCTGCTTCATGCTCTGCGACTAAATTTTTGAGATGTTGCGCCATGTCTTCAGCATCATGCCTTGCTGTCGCCAATCCTTCCTCTGCGTGTTTAGCTATCAAGCGAGCTGCTGTTACACTTTGCTCTGCTTCTTCTGCTCGTGAAAGGAGTGTTTGCATTTTTTCATCTACAGAAGGATCACTCTTCTGCATGACCTGCGTTTCCTTCAGTTTTGCTTCCAGCATGCGAGCGGTAGCTCGGGACTCTTCAAGCATTTCCTCAGTGTCTTCAAGGCACGATCGCAACATGGAGGCTTGCGCCTCCGCCATCTCTTTCGACTGAATTGCCTCTGCTATCTTGCTGGAATCGTCGCGTCTATCCCCGTTGATATGTTCTTCCAATTTCATTTGGATTGTTTGAGCCTCGGCCTCAGCTTTTTGTCGATTCTCAGACTCCTTCGCCAACCTCATCTTCATCTCTTTCAGCTCTGCACGGGCAGCGTTTACGGTAGCCAACTCAGATTTTCGTGCGCCACGTTCGGCTTGCTTAGCCCTTGTGAGGGCTGCCAGAGTTTCTTCGACTCGAGCTCGAGCTTGCGTCGCTTCTGCCTTTGCGGTTTCCAGGCTGGATGTTATTTCCTGTGAGTTTTCACTCGCGCGTGAGCGCAGCTCACTGCGCTGCTTCGCAAGGGTATTCTCTAAAGTCTGAACCCGACTTTGTGCCTCTTCGTACGCCACCTCAGCATTTCTCCTGGCTTCAGTTTCGAGTCGAAGCTCTTCCAATAGGTCGTCTCGCTCTTTGGACGCGGTTGCGCGCTGTGCGACATCATCCTTGAGGCTGTCAAAGTCACGTTGCAAGGAGTCCAAATCCTTTTTGGCCTGTTCACTTGCTTCCTCTGCAGTTATCCTTAAGGTCAACTCCCGGGCCAACTCTTCCTGCATCTGTGCTTGCATATCAAGCGAGGCTGCGAGTTTTTCGTGCAGTTCCTCTTCGTCGCTGACTGAACAGTCAAACTTCCAAACCTCCGTCTCTGCATCGAGCGCTGCGCACAAACTTGCTTCCGTCGCACGGTGTCGCTCCACGTCCTTTTGGAGGCGTCGTATACCAGCCTCCAGGGCCATGGCTTTCGTTTCGCGCGCGGAAACATCCTTCGCTGATTTAAATGGACTGCTCGAGGCTGACGGATTTTCAGCCAAGTGTGATCGCCGTTGACTTTCGTTGAGCTTCACGTCGCTTAAAGCTGTCCTGCTGGCGCCGCGAACAGAGCCAAGTGCCTTCCGTTTGGTTTTCCGCTCCAGAGCTGGTTTCTTCGTCCGGCTCCTGCTCTTGCTCTTGTTCTGCGTTTCTCCGTCATCATCCCCAAGCGTGCTGAGTTGAGTCTGAGAGAAAAGTACGATGCAAGGAAGGGTCAGAGGAGGCAGGTAAACCCCCCGAAAGTCGGGGGGGATCTCGCAGGTTTCGTCTGCAGAAAACGCGGAGATCGCTTATGTCCGGTCCCTCACCTGCAACAGTCTGTTGATGGCATCACTGTATTCTCTCGCACTCTTTAGCTCCTCCGCAAACATATCCACCTGCGTAGTAAGAGGGAGCACGGGAGATGTCAATCGGTCTGTCGAGGAAGCTTCAGCTTGGTCGCCAAGGAACGCAGTGGATTTTTGTGCCGAGTTTCGCTACGGGAGAGGAATCCTTACCCTCTCGCGCATCAGCGCCGCCGCCGCACCCGGAGCAGTATCGCTCTGATCCACATCATGGCTCATGTCGTCCCCTCGCGCCCTTTGAAGGGGATGCGATACGGCGACACCACAGAATGGGAGCCAGCACCTAAGCAGGCAACGTCTCGTAAAAGCCGTTGCAAACTCCTGGAGGGACCAAACCGCCGAGATCAACCGAGACGAGTTTTTTTACGAAGGTACGAAGGTACGAAGGTACGAAGGTACCGAAGGTATTTTTTTAGAATTTGCCGAAATCAAAAGCTTTTTGCCAACCGGAACACGAGAAAACCGACAAAAAGTCGCACCACTACGTAGTCTACCAATAACGACTTCATGAGGGACGCTGCGCTACGATGAAATATTTCGGATAACTCCCACGAATTGCAGGAAAGTTAGTCTATTTTTGGTCGCAGCGCAGGCGAGAGCGGATGAATTTTTGAAAATTTGGCGACTTGGAACTCGATGAGACGGGGAGACCAACAACCATCATGAGCGGAGGGAGATCCATCCACGAGATGATTGATAGATAGACTCTACAGAAAGCTACTCTGCAATCTAGCTGCGAAGGTAGTCTAGAATAGAGCTAAGCTACCGCGAAGGTACCAGAAGAAGCTAGTGCTACAGTTGGGAAATTCGAGCGCTCCCTGTATGGTGTTGTTAAAAGCTCTCTGCTTCGCGAAAAAGGCGACCAGACCTGGGCACGAATTGCAGCTTTTTCTGAAAACGGGCATACTCACGAGGAAAGAAAAACGTCAAGATGATTCGTTCAGGTATGCTATTTTGGACGACGGGTCCATGGAAGACGGGCACTTTTGCTAGCAATTTACCAAGCAGAGCGCGTGATCGAAGAGGCGAAACATCATGAAAATTGACGTGATTGCGTTTGTTCTTTGAAAAACTATTTGGTTCTACCCGCATACTGCCAAAACAAATGGCCCGAAAGATAGATATCGAACCAATGATTCAACTCTCGTAAGCAATCTAGCAGGGTTAATACAAAGGCGTCGAGATGCATGGCGGGAGCATACCTTTTTTAGCACAATAAGTCGCATTGCGACGGCGAAACGTCGATTTGCCTAAATACATACTGATGAACAAGTTGCAAATTTGTTATCATCGTTGAAATGGTGTTGGTTAGCGTCGCAGGATGTTTAAAATCCAGGTATCGCGCACATTACAGTAAAGGTCGCAGCCCCGATGTACTAAAGCTCGAGATGCTGCAATGCAAGGCGAAACATGAGAAACGAGACCGCGTCAATCTTAGTTTCACACATTGTTTTGCACTTTTTGCTCTTAGATGCTGCAACATTATGAAGAATACCATTCGAATTCAGTGTTGTAGCATCGCCCTGGTTGTCTTTTCGTCATCATCGACCAAGCTTGCACATATGAGCCATTTGGCGTTGTGATCATACTCTTCAGATCTCTCAGCGTATAGGAACGAACGCTGAATAGCGATAGTCTCATCGAGTTTAAAAAACATCACCTTCTTCTCTCTTCGTTTCTGAAAGGTTCCAACTGCAGCGCTTCGCTTGACCGTAGCGATCGGCTGGAAACGAGCATAGCTATGAGCACGAACGAAACGAATTCGCGGCTTGTTTACGGGATCAAAACCTAACAGTTCTTGCTAGATCGCTGGACATCCAGTCGGAAGTTATACGAAATGCATTGGTAGTTTGCGGTTTTCTTCCAGAGTGATGTGGGATTGCCCGTCTTTCCTCCTTTTAACGCCCTGTCTCTTTCTTTGTATGCTTCGTGAAGAGTAAGTAATCCTCGCTTCGCGGTAACGATGATAATGGACAGAATCGCATCTTTTGCTCGCTTGATGACTTTACGGAATGCAGACTAGTTCTCTCCTACCTTGATATTTTGCTCGTGAAATCATAGGGGATGTTTTAACAAACCAACGCACGACCCAGTTTCTCCGCACGCGCGAACTTTGTTGGTTAGCTACTTCAAAGCACATTCGTCTTTCAAGAACAGATTCGGTGTTCTCCTGATTTCTGAGTCCGGCGACTTCCCTAAAATCGTCAACTTCCACTAAGATTGGAATGGAATTCCACAATATTTCCGTACGGCAAACAGCGGTCTTGCTTGTCGTCGCTTCTGCCTTCGTAGACTATAAATTATCCTTCTCTGATGCAGGATCACACCTCCGTCGCTTTTTGTCTTCGGTTCGGGGGCAGCGCGAGTTCGATTTCCTGGCGTTAAAATCGTCTCGTGGGCGTGCAGACATGATGGTGGCAGTTTCTTTTAATCGTTATTCCGAATCGTCGATCGAACCGCTGGACACAGTTTTGGCTTCAAACTCATAAAACAGGGTCATTCCGTGCGTGGTACACCAGCTCTTGTCGTATCAAGTCGCACTCGGTTTCTTCTCTGGCAGTTTGGAAACTTGAATTCGGCACATTTTTCCTTATTTTTCTTTCTTTTTTTTCCACGTTTGAGACATTGTGCGTGGGACTCGATGAAGCTCCACGTGCTGGACCTGAAGTCCGGGGCGACTGAACTAAACGATGTGGATGACACGGAGACAATTGGTGCTCTGAAGCAAAAGTTGTTTGAAGCGAGCCTGATCGACGTGGAGCCTTCGAGACAGAGACTGATTCATGCCGGAAGAGAACTCTCCGATGAGAATGAGCAGCTGAGGGAAGAGGGAGTTGGTGACGGCGACGTAGTCGCTGTCATGAAATCACGGGCCACGAAATCGGGGAACAGCAGAGGTCGGGCGCGACAGGCGATCAATGAGCCAGCAGCCAATCTCCATCTGATCAATAAGCTGATGGCACGCGCCGGCTCAGTCGTCGCTCAACAAACTTCCGATGGGGATCCGCTGGACTTGCAGGGTCTGAAACTCTCCGATGGCGCGGAGTCTACGCAGGTTGGCGGAGTCCAGCAGAGCGTGACACAAGCCACTGGGCGAGGCCTTGGAATTACCCTGCCTGAGCCGGACGCTCGAGCCGTCGAACAGCTCGTGGAGATGGGTTTCCCGGAGGCGAGGGCGAGGAAGGCACTTCTCCTCCACCTGAACCACAGCCCTGCTGCGATGGAGTGGCTACTCGAGGTGGGAGATAGCCCGGAGGCCGACGCGGAGCTCACCGATGCGCAGATAAGACATATCATGAGTGCATCGACAGTGCACCCGCTTCTTAGGATGAGGCAAGACGCATCGAGCGCAACACAGGGGCCCGACGAGACAGTCATCCAGCGACTTGTGGAGATGGGCTTTGCTCGGGAGGAGGTATTGTCCGCCTTGGCCGCAACGAACAACGATTACGACGCCGCGTGCGCATGGTTGCTCGGGGAAAGGGGTAGTTCGGGGGCGTATCAAGCGCAAACTGGCCAGATGAATGACGGGTCCGGTGCGCAGGGAAACCCGGAGAGTATGCAGGCGCTTCTTGGCAACATTCTTACTCATCCAGCCATCCAGGCGGGCATGCAGTCCGAGCGTGTGCTTCAAGCCTTTCAAGCGATGATTGAGGATCCATCGTCAGCACACGATTATCTGAACGATCCCGAGGTTGGACCCATCTTGCTCCGCGTGCACTCCATCCTGTCGCGCGTCGCGGACCAACACGGGCAACCCTAAATCGGGCACGTCGTGTCCCTCTAGAGCTAGCTAGTATTACATAGATACGGTACTAATCTTTGGCATGGTAGAAGCGCAAACACGTGAACACGATTCCTCACTCGATTTCCTCAGCACTCAGCACGCCTCGCGCACAGAGCTCGCTCTGTGCTTCCTTCATCTCGCCTTGAAGAATCTCCGCATCCTTCAAACACGTGGGAAAGTGCGCCAAGCTCCAGCCGATGACCGCTATGGAATACAGGCCGAAGGATACCAACGCCCAGAGCGGCAGCTGTGATGAAATGGATCGGAACAATAATGTCAGACAGCGTTCGTGGCAAGACGATTGTGCAGGTAAGTTACAGAGTGCTTGCTCAATGGGTCAGGTTGTTACCAGTTGGACGGCTTGGAGCT
>Ga0181571_10000594_pt1 | contig 24045 bp, 19 predicted proteins | sample 101ome_17_FD_132440 | JGI IMG/M metagenome (GOLD analysis project Ga0181571, IMG submission 132440) | Coastal salt marsh microbial communities from the Groves Creek Marsh, Skidaway Island, Georgia - 101407AT metaG (megahit assembly) | ecosystem: Environmental > Aquatic > Marine > Intertidal... | reverse complement strand
TGATGTGCTGGCCGCCCTGCTCCGCCCAGGCCAGGGCGTTGTCCACGGCATTTTTGACGTCATCGCCCATCCTGCCCTGCCCGGCTTTTCTAACACGCCTGGCAGTATCATCGTTGACCCCTGCCCCGGCCAGCTGCCCGGGTTCTGCAGCCAGCACGGAGACAGGATCATGGAAAGTCTCAAGCAGCCGGTTGAACAGGCGAGAATGCATACCCGGAATATGGGCTAATGTCAGCCAGGGTAATAAATTCCCGGCCTGGCCGTGGTGGTCTGGCCTGGTAGTGGGCGGTGAGTCTTGCGGAGTTGTCGGGTACATTGGTCATCCATGACCAGGCCCGAATTCGATCAGGGTGTGACGACGAAATCCTCTAGGCGTACAACACCATCTGCACTGAGGATGACTCCGAGACTGGTGTCATCAAATACCCTGTAGATTAGTACCGATGCGTATATCTCGCCATCGAAGGTTTCAACATTTTCGTTACTGAACCCCAGTGAACGCTTGAAACGTTCGCCAACCGTGGCAGTACCGATTTCATCTTCAACAACGATATCCGGTCTTTGCAGGGCCAGCAGGTCGCCGGTCCTCAGGCGATCGCCACTGCCCTTGTTGATCACGATGGTGTCGTACTTGCCGCCGACACGTCGGCCGGTTGCAATATCCAGGATACGGGCATTGACAGAAAATGACGGAGGCTGTGGAAAGTAATTGGAGTCAATGCGATTACCGGCACTCGGAATGAAGCGGTCACCCTGGCGGGCTTCTTCCCGAATATCGGAAACGCGCAGGGTGGCATTATCACCATCGCGCTCAAGAATTACCGCTGTGCCAATGAGCCTGCCTTCAACACCCACGACCTCACCCGAATCGGGATCAATATATTCACGGCCCGGCCTGACAATATCGTACTGGTCGACGTTGCTGCTCCAGCTTCCCTTGGCAAAAATATCATCGGTGTCACTGGTAAACAGGTTACCGGAACGGTTCCCCAACAGGTAAGGTGAGCTGTCCAGTTCGCCGGCAGGAATCACGATATTGCCGCTTAACACGGCACTGATCTGGTCAAGCGGAATGGCATCAATGGCACCGCTTAATGGCTGGCGCCTGACTTGCGGCGACAACCTGACGGAGCGCAGGCCTTCAGCATCTGGCACGCCACCACGGTTCAGGGTCAGAATGGGGCCGTCAGCGGTATATTGAATTTCAATGATGTCACCTGGATAGATCAGGTGCGGGTTTTCAATTTGCGGATTCAGTTCCCAGACTTCCGGCCAGAGCCAGGGGTCGGTCAGGAAACGCCCCGAAATATCCCACAGGGTGTCGCCACGGACAACCTCATAGCGCGCCGGTGCATCTTCACGAATCTGCACCTGGTCGGCAGCAAAAAGGGCACCAGAGAGGCTCTGCAACAACAGCATAACCGGTATCAATTTTTTCAACGTGTTTACCATTGGCAACCTCGTCAGGCTGGTCTGGGCAGGCCGGCCATTTGTAATTTTTCAGAATAGTAACAATAAGTGCCTAGATTATATATGCTTAGCAAGCTTATTTTACGTAAATTGTGACGTATTTTGGTATTCCGGTGTCACTATCAGAGCATAAATTTAAAAATCTCACTGTGATTGGCGTATCATAAGGGCTTGAGCCTTTTCAAAATGCCCCGATATATAGACCTATGAGCCTCATGACGATCCTGGAATTCCCCGATCCGCGGCTGCGCAAGAAAGCGGAGCCGGTGGCGCAGGTGGATGACGATATTCGAACAACCCTGGATGACATGGTTGAAACCATGTATCACGCCGAGGGAATAGGGCTTGCCGCCACACAGGTCAATGTGCACAAGCGTATGCTGGTGATCGATATTTCCGAGCAGCGCAATGAGCCCCAGGTGTTTATCAACCCGGAAATCACGGTCATTGACCCGGAACCCCTGGGTCATGAAGAGGGCTGCCTGTCCGTTCCCGGTTATTACGAACTCGTCTCCAGGCCCCGAAAAGTCAGGGTAAATGCCCTGGACAGGGACGGTAAGGCCTTTGAGCTCGAGGCCGAAGGCATACTGGCGGTATGCATACAGCACGAAATTGACCACCTCAATGGCAAGCTGTTCGTTGACTATATTTCTGCCCTGAAGCGCCAGCGCATCAAGTCCAAGCTGGAGAAAGAACACCGCCAGCAAAAAACCGCGACCCCGGCCTGACACCGGCCCCTGTTAATACCATGAAAGACCAGCCCCTGCGCATTGTTTTCGCCGGCACACCCGGTTTTGCTGCCGAGCACCTGAAAGGCCTGCTGGCGGCACATCACCATGTCGTGGGTGTCTTCACGCAACCTGACCGACCTACCGGCCGGGGCAAAAAAATCCAGCCAACCCCCGTCAAAGCCGTGGCCCAGCAACATGCCATTCCCGTGTTCCAGCCACAAAAACTCGACGAGGCAGCCTGTTCGGACCTGGCGGCCCTGCAGCCTGACGTCATGATCGTGGTAGCTTACGGACTGATTTTGAGCCAGGCCGTGCTCGATATTCCCCGGCTGGGCTGTGTTAACGTGCATGCTTCACTGCTGCCACGCTGGCGCGGCGCAGCCCCGGTTGAGCGGGCCATTCTGGCCGGCGACAGTGAAACCGGGGTTTCCCTCATGCAAATGGATGCAGGGCTGGATACCGGGGATGTCCTGCTTGAGCTGCCTACCCCCATAAAAATCCATGACAACGCCCAGACCATTACCGAACGCCTGATTTCACTGGGTATAGAAGGCCTTAACCGCCTGCTGCCCGACCTGGCCAATTACCAGGCCAGGGCTGTTGTTCAGGACGATGCAAGCACCACCTATGCCGCCAAGCTGACCAAGGCAGAATCGCAGATTGACTGGCATCAGGCTGCCTGCCTGGTGCATCGCCAGGTCCAGGCCTTTTTCCCCCGCTCACCGGCCTGGTGCTACCTGGGAGATGACCGTCTTCGCCTGATTGCCGCCCTGCCCGAGCCGTTTGCGGGTCAAGCCGAGGCCGGCACCATCATCAGTCTCCGGCCGGACAGCATGTCTGTCGCCTGCGGTGAAAATGCACTGAAGATATTAAAGGTGCAGTTGCCCGGCAAAAAGCCCCTGGCCCTCAGGGACATTTTCAACGGCAATCCCGGGTTGTTCTCCACCGGCGACTCTCTCGCGGCCCCGGACGGGGCCTGAGCACACCTGATGAAAGCTAAAAGTGACCGCTTACTTTCTGTTTATATACTGAAAAGCCTGGTCTCTGGAAGCGGCTCATTATCATCGCTGCTCAAGGAGGCCCGCAGCGACAACCCCGATGCCAACCTGGCACTGGTCAGTGAATATACCTATGGTGTGTGTCGCTGGTACCACCAACTGGCCTTTTTCAGTAGCCGCCTGATGGACAAACCCCTTCGCAACAAGGACCTGGATGTCCATTGCCTGATACTGCTGGGACTCTACCAGTTGTTTCACATGCGCACTCCCGACCACGCCGCGGTGAATGAAAGTGTTGCCCTGACCAGGCAGCTGAAAAAACCCTGGGCCAAGAACCTGGTCAACGCCGTACTGCGCCAGGCCCTGAGAGATATGTCCGCCCTGGAAGAAGCTGCCAAAGCCGATTCATCTGCCCGCCTGTCCCACCCCGAATGGCTGGCATCAGCATTTCAAGCCGACTGGCCGGAGCAGGCCGAAAGCCTGATGCTGAACAATAACCAGCGCGCGCCCATGATCCTGCGGGTTAACAGCCAGCGCTGCCCCCGTGAAGATTACCTGTCTCGCCTGTCAGAGGCCGCCATCCCTGCCCGGCCCGGCCCGCATACCAGCACCGCTGTCATCCTGGAGTCCCCGGTTGAGGTCAGCGAACTTCCCGGTTTTGAGGCCGGCCTGGTCAGCGTTCAGGACGAGGCCTCCCAGCTGGTCGCCCCATTGCTCAATCCCGCCAGTGGCGACAGGATTCTTGACGCCTGTGCGGCTCCCGGCGGCAAAACCTGCAGCCTGCTAGAGTACACACCCGGCCTGTCCATGCAGGCCCTGGACAACAGTGAATCCCGCCTAGCCCGTGTTCGGGAAAACCTGGAACGCTGCCACCTGGAAGCCGACCTGTTATGCGCCGATGCCACAGAAACCGGGGCCTGGTGGAATGGCGAGCCCTTTGACAAGATTCTCCTGGATGCCCCCTGTTCCGGCACCGGCGTCATTCGCAGACACCCGGATATCAAGCTACTCAGACGCCAGCAAGACCTGGCTGAACTCAAAGCTCTGCAGCAAAAATTGCTGATGTCCCTGTGGGCCTGCCTGAAACCTGGCGGAAGGCTGCTTTATTCCACCTGTTCAGTACTGCGCGATGAGAACGAAAGGCAAGTAGCTGCTTTCCTCGACCAAACGCCGGATGCGGTCAATGTGCCAATCTCTATTGACGGGGCATTGACTTGCAGCATTGACCTGCAGTTTCTTCCCGCGGTGGCCGGTACTGACGGCTTTTACTATGCCTTGCTGGAAAAACAGTAAGCAATTGCCCCGCTTAACAATTTTCCCGGTTCCGTTTCAGTCTCACGCGCATAGGCATATAATTGGCGCGCACGTAATGCATGAAGTCAGCGGGAGTTTTCCGAATCAATGAAAATTATCATTCTCGGCGCCAATAAGGTCGGCGCCGCGCTGGCTGAAAATCTTGCCAAGGAAGCCAACGACATCACTGTCGTGGACCCCAGTGCCATCCGCCTGCGGGAATTAAAAGACCGCCTGGATATTGCCACGGTAGAGGGCCAGGTATCTTATCCGAATATCCTTGAAAGTGCCGGCGCCCGAGATGCCGACATGCTGATTGCCATCACGGACAGCGACGAGGTCAACCTGGTGGCCTGCCAGATTGCCTATTCCCTGTTCCGAACCCCGAAGAAAATCTGCAGGCTGCGCTCCAACTCTTATGTCGGGGAACCCAAGCTGTTCAGTCCGGAAGCCATTCCCATCGATGTTGTCATCAGCCCCGAGCAGGAAGTCTCTCACTACATCAAGAGCCTTATTGATCTGCCCGGCTCGCTGCAGGTGCTGGATTTTGCCGATGGTCATGTCCAGCTGGTTGGCGTCAAGGCCACACGAGGAGGCCCTCTGGTCAATCAGGAAATTGCCCAGCTGCGCGAGCACATGCCCAACATTGATACCCGCGTAGCAGCCATCTTTCGCCAGAACCGGCCGATCATGCCCGAAGGCACGACTATCATTGAAGAAGGTGATGAGGTCTTTTTCATTGCCGCCAAGGAAGATATTCGTGATGTCATGAGCGAGCTGCGCAAGGTCGACAAACCCTACAAGAAAATCATGATTGCCGGCGGCGGCAATATCGGTGAACGCCTGGCCGCCTCACTTGAAAAGAATTACCGCACCAAGATCATCGAGATGGATTTCGAACGTTGCAAGGATCTCACCGAGCGCCTGAAAAGCACGACAGTGCTGCATGGCGATGCCTCGGACCAGGAAATGATGATCGGCGAAAACATTGAAGATACCGATGTATTTCTTGCCCTGACCAATAATGATGACGCCAACATCATGTCCTCCCTGCTCGCCAAACGCATGGGCGCAGCCCGGGTCATGACCCTGATCGCCAACCCCGCCTACGTGGACCTGATCCAGAGTGGTGAAATTGATATTGCTATCTCACCGCAGCAGGCAACCATCGGCAGTCTGCTGACCCATATACGCAGGGGCGATGTGGTCAATGTCTATTCCCTGCGCCGCGGTGCCGCCGAAGCCATGGAAGCCATTGCCCATGGCGACAAGAGCACCTCCAAGGTGGTCGGTAAGAAAATCGAGGATATCGATTTACCGGAAGGCACAACGATCGGCGCGATTGTTCGCGATGAAAAGGTCTTTATCGCCCATGACGATATCGTGATCGAAACAGATGACCACGTCATCATGTTCCTGGTCGACAAGAAACGGATACCGGAACTTGAACGGCTGTTCCAGGTTGGACTCACCTTCTTCTGATAAATTGCCTGCCGGGCAATGGTCTGACGAAACATCACAATGAAAAAAGCCAACAACCAGAGAGCCTCACTTCAAGTATGAACCTGCCGGTCATATTTCGCATACTCGGGGTTTTGCTGATGCTGTTCAGCTTTTCCCAGCTGCCGCCCCTGGCAGTTTCCTGGTATTACCAGGACGGTGTTCTCTATTCCTTCCTGACTACTTTTTTCCTGACCCTGCTCTCGGGCTTCGTGCTCTGGGCACCGGTAATGAACAACCGCCAGGAACTGCGAACCCGGGACGGCTTCCTGGTGGTCACCCTGTTCTGGTCAGTACTGGGATCCTTCGGTAGCTTTCCGTTTATTTTTACTGCCTCGCTGGACATGTCGGTCACCGATGCCTTTTTTGAATCCATTTCGGGTCTCACCACCACCGGCGCCACCGTGTTGTCCGGCCTGGATACCCTGCCCCGGTCCATCCTGTATTACCGGCAACAGCTCCAATGGCTTGGCGGCATGGGCATCATTGCCATCGCTGTGGCCATCCTGCCTATGCTTGGCATAGGCGGCATGCAGCTCTACCGTGCCGAAAGTCCCGGTCCCATCAAGGACAACAAGCTTCTTCCCCGTGTCACCCAGACTGCCAAGGCCCTGTTATTTATCTACATCAGCCTGACCATGTTATGTGCACTTGCGTATTTCCTTGCAGGAATGAGCATTTTCGACGCAATTGGCCACAGTTTCGCAACAGTTGCCATCGGAGGCTTCTCCACGCACGATGCCAGTATCGGCTTTTTCAACCATGTGGGCATCGAGTTGATTGCCACAGTTTTCATGTTTATTTCCGGCATCAATTTCGCCCTGCACTTTTTTGCCTGGGAAAATAAAAGCTACAAGCATTACTTTCGCGACTCCGAATTCCTCTTTTACAGTGGCATGCTGGGTACGGTTTCCGTCATTACCATCCTGTTCCTTTATTTTTCCAATACCTATGAATTCAGCGATGCCATATTCAAGGGGCTGTTTGAAGTGGTGTCCATTACCACTACAACCGGGTTCAGCGCGGCCGATTTCAGTTCCTGGCCAACCTTCCTGCCCTTCCTGCTTTTTTACATGGCCATCGTGGGTGCCTGTGCCGGCTCAACCGGTGGTGGCATGAAGGTCATCCGGATCGTGTTGATTATCAAACAGGGCTTTCGCGAAATCGAACGCCTGATTCACCCCAATGCCGTCATCCCCATCAAGCTCGGCAGCCAGCGTGTTCCTGACCGGGTCATCGAATCAGTCTGGGGATTTTTCTCCGTCTACGTGATGGCCTACATGATCATGCTGCTGGCCTTGTTGGCGTCAGGCCTGGATATCACGACGGCATTCACCGCCGTAGGCGCCAGCATAAATAATCTTGGACCAGGTCTTGGAGGTGTTGCGGAAACTTACGGGGACATACCGGATTCGGCCAAGTGGATTCTCTGCCTGGGTATGTTACTTGGCCGACTGGAAGTGTTCACCCTGCTGGTCATTCTCACGCCGAGCTTCTGGCGTAACTGATACCAGCCTTATCCGGACATATCCCTGTCGTTCATCAAGACCTGCAATGTTGACCAGGCCTCTTCCACCGTAAACGCCTCCATGCAGGCAGACATGCTGGTTTTTGGCTGCCGATAATGACAGTCGCGTTTATAACAGGGCGCACAGTGAAATGGCTGGGGTGAAGCGACCAGTTGATCCTGTTTCTTACCGGTCGTTCCAATAAGCCTGGCGCTGGTGGGTCCATACAGGGTGACAGCCGGTGTGCCTGTCATGGCCGTCAAGTGGGCAAGGCCGGTATCACAACACACCGCCCCTGCTGCACCATGAATCAAACCTCCGGTTTCTGACAGGGATAACCTTGGCAGCGCAATAGCATTGTCATGAGCTTTCGCGATTGTTTCCGCCCTGTCCAGTTCTTCCCGGTTGCCCCCGGGAAGCAGTACATGGAAACCATCACCCCCTGCTTTTTCAATCAGTGAATGCCAGTGTGACTGCGGCCATAGCTTGGTTGTCCAGCTCGCGTTGTGGACAAGAAACAGGTAACGATCCGGTAATGCGATGTCCGGCCGACGAAAGGCATCCTGTCTGAGACCATAGTCCGGCGTGCTGTCAGGCAGCGGATAGTCTAGGGCAGTTGCAAACAGTTGTCGCTGCCGGGCAATGGCATGCTGGTTTTTATCAATAGGGATGCGGTTCGCATACGCCAGGTAGGCAGGCTGTTCCGCGACACTGGCTTTATCCATGCCATGCACCGGCCCACGTCGCAACATACTGATAAAACTGCTTTTGACATTGTTCTGGGCATCAATCACCAGGTCGTAATCATGCCTGTTGAGCTCACGATAGAAACGTTTGAATTCACCGGCCCTTGTTGAAGCCCAGAAATTTTTTTTCCAGCGCCGGTGAGCACTGGTATAAATCTTGTCTACGGCAGGATGCCAGGAGGGGACCTCGGCAAAAGTTTCATCCACGACCCAGTCAAAAACAATATCGGGCCAGACTGAACGTGCATCGGTCAAGGCGGGCAGGGCATGCATCAGGTCACCCATGGAGGTGAGCTTGATGATCAGGACACGTTTACTCTTGATAACGGGAACCACTCTGGAAAATTGCAGCAGCGCTATTATCCATGACCCACTGCTGCCGGGACAGACCTGTTTTCAGGAAAACAGCTTTTTCAGTTTGGCTGTCCAGCCATGACGACGACCATGCTTGTTTGCTGCCCGGTCATCTTCGACAAAATTGATCTGGATGGACTGGCGTGACCCTTCAAATGCCGGGTAACCGTGCCAGCAGTTATCCGTTACCTTGAAGGCAATCATAGTGCCGGCATCCGGAGTTACTTCGGCAGTGTAATCATCCATATTTTCACTACGCAAAATGCGAAGCTTGCCTGTGTCGGCCTGCCAGGTGTCATTGAAGTAGATCAGGATGGTGGCCATTTTGGATTTGGAGTCAGTGTGGATCCTGCCGTCCTTGGCGCGGGATACACCACGCAAGGTCACCACCATGGGCCTGTCCCTGAGATCAATATCCAGTTTTTGGGAAATGATTTCCCGGAACTCCGGGTTATCCAGCTCTTTCAGCAGTGCATCAAAACGCGGACCCGGGTTCACTTCGCTGAGCGCGAAACTGCCACCGGAATGAATTGCCGGAAAATCCGCCAGCACATCGCCAACATGTTCAGTGGCAACAGACCGGTTCACAATAAAGTGAGGGTAGGGGCTGGCTTCTGTCTGTGCTGCAGTGATGGCCTGCAGATCCAAAATCGCACTCATTGGCATACTCTACTCTAGTGTCCTGTCTGGTTGGCAAAATTATTCCGTGTCGATGCGTATCATTCAAGCCATTCAATACACTGGCCCATTGCACACCACCAGGGCACACAACCGGCTAATAAGGTCGCTGTTGTCCGGGCGGCACTCGCTTGTATCGTTTGTATTCCCACTGGTATTGCGCAGGAACAATATTCACTGCGCTTTCTATACTGGCATTCATGGCAGTAACTGAATCCGATATATGCTCAGCATATATTTTGTGGTCCACTTGCCTGAAGATAATTTTCCAGCCGGGCTTGCCCAGGCGCGTAATCCTGGCTGCAAAACCCAGCACGGCCCTGGCACCGGTTTTTTGGAGCAACCGACTCACCAGGGTCATTGTCAGCACATCCTTGCCGAAAAAGGGGGCAAACTCACCGCTATTGGCATCATCCGGCACCTGGTCTGGCAAGATGCCTACAACTTCGCCTCTTTTAAGCGATTTTACCAGCGAGATGATGCCTTTTGCGTCAGTTGCTACCATATTTGCACCCGCCCGGCTGCGTGCCTGGTAGATCAGCCGGTTCAAACGCTCATCCCGGGGTGCCTGGTACAACTGGCTGCTCTGTCCGCACCCGCAACGATTCAGGTATAAACCAAAAACCTCCCAGTTACCCAGGTGAGGTGCAATGACGACCGTGCCGCGTTTTTCAGCCTGGGCCTGCTCCAGCAGCTCCAGTCCTTCGACTTCCAGCACGTGGTCCATCACCTTGTCCGCTGGCCAGAGCCAAACCGGCCCGCATTCTGTGACAGTTTGGAAAGTATTGCAAATACTGTCTTTGCCAAGAAGCAGGCGCTCACTTTCACTTTTTCCCGGGTAAGAAATGGCCAGGTTTGTCCGGGTCGTGGTGACCATCCGTGTGGATAAGGCCCAGCAGATTCTTCCCAGCAGGGTGCCGACATGCCGGGCCCCTCCCAGGGGCAGCAGGGCCAGGCAGCGCAAAAAGAATATAAGCAATGCAGATTTCAAAATATCAGATGCTGTAAAGCCACCGTTTCTCTGCCATTGCGTTGCCTGAATAAACCGGGGCAGGGGGCAGTTTATTCTCGCTATCAAGGCGCGTTTTTAGCATAATTAGCGCTTTTTCGAGCCCAGCCGGGATTTTAGCGTAATTTTCATTCTCAGGAGCCTTTTTTGAGTACTTCGACCCCTGTTGATGTATCCACCTTTCAGGGACTAATTCTTGCCCTTCAGCAATTCTGGGCTGATCACGGCTGCGTGATCATACAGCCTCTGGACAATGAAGTCGGTGCCGGCACCTTCCATCCTGCCACTTTTTTGCGTGCCATTGGCCCGGAAAGCTGGAACAGCGCTTATTTGCAGCCCTGCAGACGCCCTACTGACAGCCGTTACGGTGAAAACCCGATGCGTCTTCAGCACTATTACCAGTTCCAGGTCATCCTGAAACCGCCGCCTGACAACTTCCAGGAATTGTATCTAAATTCGCTAAAACACCTGGGTATTGACACGAACGTTCACGATATTCGCTTTGTCGAAGATAACTGGGAGTCGCCTACGCTGGGGGCCTGGGGGCTCGGTTGGGAAGTCTGGCTCAATGGCATGGAGGTGACCCAATTTACCTACTTCCAGCAGGTCGGGGGCCTGGAATGTTTCCCGGTCAGCGGTGAAATTACCTACGGTATCGAGCGAATTGCCATGTACCTGCAAGGCGTGGACAGTATTTTCGATATCGTCTGGGCAGAAACCCCCAACGGCACCGTGACCTACGGCGATGTGTTTCACCAGAACGAAGTGGAGATGTCAGCCTACAACTTTGAGCATGCCAATACCGAGCTGCTGTTTCGCGGTTTTGATGATGCCGAAAGCCAGTGCCAGTACCTGATTGATCAAAAGCTGGTACTGCCGGCTTACGAAATGGTGCTCAAGGCCTCGCATACATTCAATCTGCTCGATGCCCGCTCGGCCATTTCCGTGACCGAGCGCCAGCGCTATATTCTCAGGGTTCGTACCATGGCCCGGGCTGTTGCCCAGGGCTATTACGATTCCCGCGCAAGACTAGGGTTCCCGTTGGCCCCGGAAGCATTACGCAAGACCAGCCTGGAGAAGTTCAGCGATGAGTAGCCGGGACCTGTTAATCGAAATCGGCACCGAGGAACTACCGCCCAAAGCCTTGCCCGGATTATCCGCGGCCTTTGAAAGGGAAGTGGCCGCCGGACTGGACAAGCAGTCGCTTGACCATGGCGGTATCACTCGTTTTGCCACACCACGACGACTTGCCCTTCTGGTGAGCGGCTTACAGGAATGCCAGGATGACGCCAGTGTTGAAAAGTTTGGCCCTGCACTGAAAGCCGCTTTTGATGACGCTGGCAACCCAACAAAAGCTGCAGAAGGTTTTGCCCGTTCCTGTGGTGTGAGCGTTCAGGATCTGGCAGAAAAAAGTGACGGCAAGGTCACCAAGCTTTACTACCAGGCTACCAAGGCGGGGGAGCAAACAACCCATTTGTTGCCCGGCATCATTACCACTGCCCTGGCCAACCTGCCGATTCCCAAGCGCATGCGCTGGGGCGCTTCCATGGAAGAATTTGTGCGCCCGGTACACTGGGTGGTTATCCTGTTTGGTGAAGAGGTTGTACCAGCCACCATCCTGGGTGTCGACGCAGGCAGCTCGACCAGGGGTCATCGCTTCATGCATCCGGAGGCCATTACCCTGGGTTCACCGGCAGAATATTCCACGGCCTTGCAGGATACCGGTTTCGTCATGCCTTCTTTTGCTGAACGAAAAGAGGCTGTCAGGAAACAGATACAGGCACAGGCCGATCAGCTCAAGGCCGTCATTGATATTGATGAAGAACTGCTCGAAGAAGTCACAGCCCTGGTGGAGTGGCCTGTTGCCCTGACCGGCTCGTTTGATAAACGCTTTCTTGAGGTACCCAAGGAAGCACTGGTGTCCTCCATGAAAAAGCACCAGAAATGCTTCACCCTGGAAGACTCGCAAGGCAGAATCCTGCCCAACTTCATCACAGTCAGCAACCTGGTCAGCAAGGATCCGGCAAGGGTGATCGCCGGCAATGAGCGCGTGATTCGTCCACGCCTGGCTGATGCCGCTTTCTTTTTTGAACAGGACAAGAAATCAAGCCTGGCTTCGCGCCAGGACAAACTTAAAACGGTCATCTTTGAACAGTCCCTGGGTACTGTCTATGACAAGTCCCAACGGGTTGGACAGTTTGCCCGGTTTATTGCTGGCAAACTGGGTTATGACGAAAACAAGGCGGGCAGGGCGGCTGAGCTGGCCAAGTGCGACCTGCTTTCCGGCATGGTGGGTGAATTCGCCGACCTGCAGGGCATCATGGGCAGTTATTATGCCCTGCATGACGGCGAAGATAAGGAAGTCGCGCGGGCGATAGACGAACAATACCTGCCGCGTTTCGCCGGCGATGACTTGCCCGAAACCCACACCGGAATTGCGCTGGCCCTGGCTGAACGTCTCGATACCATTGTTGGCCTGTTCGGTATTGGACAGCCCCCCACAGGATCAAAAGATCCCTATGCCCTGCGCCGCGCTGCCCTGGGTATTCTCCGTATCGTGGTAGAGAAGCAGCTTGACCTTGATCTGGCCGACTGTGTGAGTAATGCCGTGAGCCATTTTTCGGCATTACCGAAAGCGGATAACCTGGAAGTCACCGTTCTGGATTTCATTTTTGAGCGTTTTCGCGCCTGGTATGCCGATGAAGGTGTCAGGGCCAATATCTTCCTGGCCGTGGATGCTGTTCGTTCGACACGGCCCCGGGATTTCGATTTACGCATTCATGCCGTCCAGGATTTCACTTCACTTAAGGAAGCCGAAGCCCTGGCAATGGCCAACAAACGCGTTTCCAATATTCTGTCCAAGCTCGATACGCAACCAGACCAGGAAACCGATGCCAGCCTGTTGACCGAAGAAGCCGAAAAACAGCTGGCTGCAAAAATTGATCAGTTGCTTGAACAGGTTGAGCCTATGCTGGTGCAACAGGAATACAGCAAGGCGCTCACTGCCATGGCCTCCCTGCAAACAAACGTGGACCGGTTCTTTGACGAAGTCATGGTCAACACGGATGATGAGAAAGTCAGGATGAACCGACAATCCCTGTTGCAGAAACTTCGACACCTGTTTTTGCAGATCGCCGATATTTCACTGCTCCAGACTTCATGAAATCCTTATCATGAACTCTCCCTTGATCATTCTCGACCGGGACGGTGTCATTAACCATGACTCGGACGAATACATCAAAAGCGAAGATGAGTGGTTTCCCCTGGCCGGCAGTATTGATGCCATCAGTGAGCTTTCCAAATCCGGTTTCAGGGTCTGTGTAGCGACCAACCAGTCCGGCCTTGGGCGTGGCCTGTTTGATGAATTTACCCTGGCCCGCATGCACGAGCTGATGATCAGCCTGGTGGAAGAGAAGGGCGGTTCAATCTCCGGCATATTTTTCTGCCCCCACAGACCCGATGAGGGATGTGAATGTCGCAAGCCCAAACCCGGGTTGTTGAACCAGATTGAAGAGCAGTTTTCCTGTTCTGTAGCCGGCTCCTGGTTTGTCGGTGATACAGAAAAGGATATCGATGTAGCCCTGGCCAAAGGCTGCAAGCCCATACTGGTGCTTACCGGAAAAGGCACGCTGACCCAGTCTTCAATGGACCCGGCCAAACTTGCCAAGGTGCCGGTTTTTGATGACCTTTTCTCTGCTGCCATGTTCATTATTGCCGACCATAACAACGCGGCAAACTGACCAGCCAATGCTCATCCTGCGCTCATCACTTTTTTACCTGGGTTATTTCACCACCCTGGTACCCCACGCAACCATTTGTGTAATCCTGGGCCTGTTCATGCCCATCGGTATGCGTTATCGCTACTTCCTGGTCTGGAATGCCTTCACTATCTGGTGGTTGAAAATTACCTGTGGCGTGAAATATGAGGTCACCGGAAAAGAAAATGTGCCATCTGATCCCTTTGTGCTGCTGGCTAATCACCAGAGTCCCTGGGCAACACTGTTCCTGTACTGGGAGTTCCTGCCCATCTGTGCCATTCTTAAAAAGCAGCTGCTCAATATTCCTTTCTTTGGCTGGGGATTACGCCTGCTCAGGCCAATTGCCATTGATCGGAGCAAGAAAAGCAAGTCGTTGCAGCAACTCATGAAGCAGGGGCGTGAACACCTGGATGATGGATTCTCCGTCCTGGTCTTTCCGGAAGGTACTCGCGTGGAACCCGGGGTGGAAAAACGTTATTCCGGAGGCGGAGCCGAATTGGCATTAACCAGTAGCAGGAAGATTTTACCCGTGGCCCATAATGCCGGCTTATGCTGGCCGGCACACAAGTTCATCAAGTATCCCGGTACCGTCAAGGTAATCATCGGAAAGCCGATTGACCCCGCCGGGCGAACGACAAAGGAAGTCACCCGGGAAGTCGAGGCCTGGATTCGCCAGGCCATTACATACCAGAAGCAGTGACGCTATACGTCCAGGTTTGACACGTTCAGCGCATTGTCCTCGATAAACGCCCGCCTTGGCTCCACCTGGTCACCCATCAGGGTAGAAAACAGCTGGTCAGCGCTCATGGCGTCCTCGATCGTGACACGGGTCATGCGGCGGAATTCCGGATCCATGGTGGTCTCCCACAATTGTGACGGATTCATTTCACCGGGACCTTTGTATCGCTGCAGGTAGATACCCTTCATGGCTTCTTTCATGAGCCAGTCCAGCGCATGTTTGAAATCGGCAACAACCTGGGTTTTTTCACCCCGTTTCACATACGCACCCGGCTCAAACATGCCAGAGAGTTTTTCACCCAGCCCGATAATGTCGCTGTATTCTTTTGACTTGAACAGCTCGGGGCGCAAGGTGGTCTTTCGTGAAACACCATGCACGATCGATTTCACCATGGGCTCGTAAACTTTTTCTTCTTCATCATGGACCACGCTGAATTCATAGATGGCACCCGATGACTTGTTTATGGCAACGGCTTCTTCCAGTTCCCTGGCCCATTGTTCAACCTTGTCCTTGTCTGACATGTCTTCAAAGGTCAGTTGGGGCAACCTGATCAGCTCTTCCAGGACTTCACTGGGATACTGGCGGGACAATCTTTTTATTATTGAACGTACGTTTCGATACTCGTTGACGATGCTTTCCAGGGCGCTGCTGCTGATACCCGGGGCATCGGCATTGACATGCAGGCTGGCCCCTTCAAGGGCATTCTGGGTCTGGAACAAGGCCAGTTCATCGTCATCCTTGAGGTACTGTTCCTGCTTGCCCTTGCGAATCTTGTAGAGCGGCGGCTGTGCAATAAAAATATGGCCACGTTCCACCAGCTCGCGCATCTGCCTGAAAAAGAAGGTCAGCAGCAGGGTGCGGATATGGGAGCCGTCTACATCGGCGTCGGTCATGATAATAATGCTGTGGTACCTGAGACTGTCGGGATCAAACTCCTCTGCCCCGATGCCGCAACCCATTGCCTTGATGAGCGTGCCGATTTCAGCCGAACTGAGCATCTTGTCAAAACGCGCTTTTTCCACATTGAGAATCTTACCCTTGAGCGGCAGGATTGCCTGGTTCTTGCGGTTACGCCCCTGCTTGGCAGAGCCGCCGGCAGAATCACCCTCCACAATGTACAGTTCAGACAGGGCAGGATCCTTTTCCTGGCAATCAGCCAGTTTGCCGGGTAGACCTGCAACATCCAGTGCCCCTTTGCGTCGGGTCATTTCACGCGCCTTGCGCGCGGCTTCCCGGGCGCGAGCTGCATCCAGCATCTTGTTCACGATGCTCTTCGCTTCCTGCGGGTTCTCCATCAGGAAATCTGAAAACTGGCGGCCCATTTCCTGCTCCACGGCGGTTTTCACTTCCGAGGAAACCAGCTTGTCCTTGGTCTGGGAAGAAAACTTGGGATCCGGGACTTTCACTGAAATGATTGCGGTCAGTCCTTCGCGTGCGTCATCGCCAGAGGTCTGTACTTCCTTGCCTTTACGGCCTTCCAGTTCCTTGTCGATATAGCTTTTCAGCACACGGGTGAGGGCTCCGCGAAAACCGGCCAGGTGAGTACCGCCGTCACGCTGAGGAATATTGTTGGTGTAGGCGTAGATGTTTTCCTGGTAGGCGTCATTCCACTGCAGTGCCACTTCTATACCAATACTGTCGAGCTCGGAAGAAAAGTGAAAGATCTTGTTTATCGGGGTCCTGTTCTGGTTCAGGTAATTGACGAAGGCTTCCAGGCCACCGTCATATTTGAACGTTTCTGTCTTGTCCGTGCGCTCATCTGTCAGCTCAATGGCAATGCCGGCATTCAGAAATGCCAGTTCACGCAGCTTCTTGGCAAGAATATCGTACTCAAACTCGATATTGGTGAAGGTATCCACGGAAGGCTTGAAATGACACAGGGTACCGGAGATGTCGGTATCCCCGACGACTTTCAAAGGCTCTTCAGGGACACCATGGTGGTAGATCTGCTCGTGAATCTTGCCGCCGCGCCAGATGGTGAGCTTGAGGTAGGATGAGAGGGCGTTAACCACGGAAACACCCACACCATGTAATCCGCCACTGACTTTATAGCTGTTGTCGTCAAATTTACCGCCGGCATGCAGTACGGTCATGATGACTTCGGCAGCAGAGACGCCTTCTTCATGAATCTCGGTGGGAATACCGCGTCCATTGTCAGACACGCTGACGGTTTCATCGGCATGGATAATGACCTTGATCAGGTCGCAATGCCCGGCCAGGGCCTCATCGATGGAGTTATCGACCAGCTCAAAAACCATGTGGTGAAGCCCGGTACCATCATCGGTATCACCGATGTACATGCCCGGACGTTTCCTGACGGCATCAAGGCCTTTCAGGACCTTGATACTGGAAGAATCGTAGTTACCTTGCTCTGCCATATAAGATTTCCCTCGGTCTTGCTAAGTGCTTGTTTTTCAAAGCCCTATTTTGACCAGACTTTCAGCTCTCAGGCGCCGTTAAGCGACTGTTTCCAATCCTTCAATACTACCATGTTTCACGTGGAACAGCTTGCATTCCTTCAACTCGAAACCAGACCTGGCCATGGTCTCCTGCAGCTCTTCACTGTCAGTGCCCGTGATGAACACCTGGCCGCCGAGCTCCCGTATTAACACGCAGACTTTCTGTCGATTTTCCCTGTCCAGTTCGGCGGGAAGATCATCAATCAGGTATACACACTGGTGGCCGGCATGCCCTGCCAGAAATGCGCCCTGTGCCAGTTTCATGGCGCTGACCACCAGTTTTTGCTGGCCACGAGACAGGATATCGCTGGCGGACTGACTGCCCATGCGAATCTTCAGGTCGGCGCGCTGGGGGCCGGCCGCGGTGTGGCCAAGCATGCGATCCCGTTCCAGGCTGACCGTCAGTACCTGCTCCAGGTTCTCATCTTCGCTCCAGCCCCGGTAATAACGAAAACTCAGCTCATCCAGTTGAATCAGCCTGGCCAGCAGGGTTTCCAGATGGGGCAGGAAATCCGCCAGGTAATTCTTGCGCTGCTCGTCGATTGCAGCAGCATGTCGACATAACTCCTGGGTCCACGGCTCAAGCTCGGATAGGGCAGCCTTTCGTTTCAACAGGCTGTTGCGGTGCTGCAGGCAGCGCTTGAAGTCACGCCAGTGGGTGTGAAAACCATGTTCCACGTGGAACACTCCCCAGTCGATGTACTGCCGGCGGGTTTTTGGTCCGCCTTCCAGCAAGCGAAAGGCTTCAGCATTAAGTAGTTGCAAGGGCAGGTGGCGCGCCAGGTCGGCGGAGGAGTCGGCCTTGTTTCCCTGTATTCGAATTTTGGGGGGATCATCCAGGCTGCGGCTGACACCCAGTGTAAGATTTTTATCCAATTCGCCAAATACAGCGCATTCCCGCTTGCCGTGCTGAATCAGGGGAGTTTGCTGAATATTGCGGAATGAGCGGCCCAGGCCAAGGAAATAAATGGCTTCCAGGATGCTGGATTTGCCACTGCCATTTTCACCGGCAATCAAATTGACATGGACGCCTGGCTCAAGGCTTTCCTGAGCCAGGTTTCTGAAGGTGTTTATCTGGAGTTTGCGAATGCTGGGCATAATACCCCTGGTGCACGGGGTCCCTGGTGCCCTAGAGTCTCATTGGCATGACAACATAGATCGCACTGCTGTCGTCTGAAGATTGAACAAGGGCGCTGCTGTTGGGATCGGAGACAATGAGCTGGACATTCTCCGAATCCAGCACGTTGAGCACATCAACCAGGTAAATCACGTTGAATCCGATTTCCAGGGAGTCTCCCTTGTATTCGACAGGCACGGTTTCCTCGGCCTCTTCCTGCTCCGGGTTGTTGGCGATGATCTTGAGTTCATCGTCGGACAGGATCAGGCGAATGCCACGGAATTTTTCATTGGACAGGATGGCTGTGCGGTTCAGGGAGTCACGCAGTTGTTCACGGCCGGCTATCACATTCTTGTCGCCGCCTTTGGGCAATACCCGGTTGTAGTCGGGGAACTTGCCGTCGACGAGCTTCGACGTGAAGGTAAAATTCGACATGGTGACGCGGATATGGTTCGTGCCAATCACCACGTTGATATCCTCGTCATCACCGTCTGAAAGCAGCCTGCCCAGCTCCAGAACCCCTTTGCGCGGAACGATGACGCCGCTGGTGTCGGAAACCCCCGATTTTATGCTCTCGGTTTGCATGGCCAGCCGATGGCCGTCAGTAGCTACGACTCGTAGATAGTCAGCGCTTACTTCAACAAGCATGCCGTTCAGATAATAACGGACATCCTGCTGTGCCATGGCAAAACTGGTGTTCTGGAGCATGGTTTTCAACAGGCTTTTTGCTGCGGCAAATTCCAGGGTGCCGGAAGACTCATCGACACCGGGAAAGTCTGTTGCCGGCAAGGTCGACAGCGAAAAACGGCTGCGGCCCGACTGGATCTTGAGTTTGTCGTCTGCCAGGTCAAATTTGAGGGAAGCACTGTCAGGGAGTGATTTACAGATATCCATCAACTTCCTGGCAGGGACGGTGATCTCGCCATCGCTGCCGGCCGAGTCCACTTCCACACTGCCGGTCAGCTCGACTTCCAGGTCGGTTCCCGTCAAAGACAGCATTTTCTTATCCAGTGCCAGCAACACGTTGGACAGGACTGGCAGGGTCTGCCGCCTTTCCACCACTCCGGTGACCAGCTGCAGGGGTTTGATCAAGGCTTCACGGGATATTTCAAATTGCATGGCTAATTATAGTCCTTTGTTTTTAAAGGGTTTTTAACTGGATAAAGAGCGTAACAGGTTCTTGTAATCCTCGTTGATGTCCGAAGACGACTTGCGTAGATCATTGATAGTACGACAGGCATGCAGCACCGTCGTGTGATCCCGGCCACCATACATACTGCCAATTTCCGGCAGGCTGTGATTGGTCAGTTCCTTGGACAGGCACATGGCCATTTGTCTTGGCCTGGCAACGGAGCGGTTGCGGCGTTTGGAAATCATGTCGGCCATCTTGATCTTGTAGTACTCGGCTACTGTGCGCTGGATATTATCCACACTGATGAGCTTGTTCTGGATCGCGAGCAAGTCCTTCAATGCTTCCTTGATCAGCGGCACACTGATATCAGACCCCATGAACCTGGCATGGGCAACCACTTTCTTGAGCGCCCCTTCCAACTCACGAACATTGGAGCGCAGTTTCTGCGCCATGAAAATAGCTTCTTCGTTACCCAGGTAAACCTGCTCCTGGTTGGCCTTGTTGATGAGGATGGCTGCCCGTGTTTCCAACTCCGGGGGTTCCACGGCAACGGACAGGCCCCAGCCAAAGCGGGACTTGAGACGCTCTTCCAAACCATTGATTTCACTGTGGTATTTGTCACAGGTCATGATGATTTGGCGACCACCTTCAAAAATGGCATTGAAGGTATGGAAAAACTCCTCCTGGGAGCGTTCCTTGTTGGCAAAAAACTGGATGTCATCGATGAGCAGGGCATCTACAGAATGATAGTAACGTTTGAATTCATTGATGGCATTGAGCTGCAGTGCTGAAACCATGCTGCCGACAAAGGTTTGTGAATGCAGGTAGACGATATTGGCATTGGGATCCTGCTCGAGCAGGTGGTTGCCAATGGCATGCATCAGGTGGGTTTTGCCCAGCCCGACACCACCATAGATAAACAGGGGGTTGTAGGCGCCACCGGGGTTGTCGGCCACCTGGGCTGCGGCGGCCCTGGCTATCTGGTTCGACTTGCCTTCAATGAAGTTATTAAAGGTGTAATTGGTGTTCAGCTCACCCTTGTAGCGGCTTTTCTTGTCATTTTCTCGGGGGCGATTGCCGTAAATGCGCCGGGTTTGTTTATCCTGGGCCTCTTTATGTGAGTTTTTAACGGAAACTGTGCGACTGTTGGCCTCGCTGTCAAAACCGGAGTCCCCGTAGGTTGCATCCGATGCCTGCCTGTCTGCCTGGCCGGCTCCCACTACTGAACCAGGATCTGCGTCACTGGATTGTTCGGGTTCAAGCGCGTTGGTCAAATCCGAGGTACTCATGGCCTGGTCGAGGGATATGTCCGCGGGCAATTTTTCGGCACTGGCTATTTCCAGGATGATGCAGGGCGTGGCGCCATTGCTGTTATCGCTGATAATGGCTTCAATGCGCTCCAGGAAGTGGTCCTTGACCCACTCCAGGATAAAACGGTTAGGCGCGAGCAAATACAGGGTATTACTGCCGTTGATAAACCTTAATGGCCGGATCCAGGTATTGAATTGCTGTGAAGGAAGTTCGTTTTTAAGACAGTAAATGCACTTCTGCCAGGTGGCAACAATCACGGTTTTAACGTCTCCGAGTTTTTTTATTATTGGTGTTGGAATTATTGGATCAATTCTACCGTCAGGACCCCATGTTATCCACACAAACACCTGTTTTTTTCACTTATTTGGGGGTGTTTTTATCCCATTATTATCAACTAGTTAGCCGCTCTTTGCTGGTAATTGCCGGGGAAAAAACAGGGGAAAAAACTTTGTCCTTTTATCGCTTGCCTGTGCGCAAAGTGTGGATAACTTGTGGGCTTGCAGTGGTTAGAAACTGTCCGGTTCTCTGAAAGGTAAAAAGGGGTTGTTTTGTCGCGTTTTCCAGCCTGCTCCCGGCTCTGGCAACCGCCCGAATTCATCACGCAGACAGGGACTTTGGCCGCTTATTTATTTCGCGCGCCAAAATTGCAATATGCGGGTAAACCCATTAGAATTCGCATCCCTTTTTTGGGGCTCCTCCCGGCGTTTCCTGTGGCTTGAGGATTACTTGAGAAATCACAGGATCAAGGGTTGCCAAAGTCCACCAGGGTTAAACCAGGTGACATCGGCTGAGAGCCAAGACACGAATATTTATTGGGAGTTTCCCAGGAACCGTTATGAAAAGAACATTTCAGCCAAGCGTTATCAAGCGTAAAAGAACTCACGGGTTCCGCGCCCGTATGGCCACCAAAGCCGGCAAACAGGTATTGAATCGCAGAAGGGCAAAAGGTCGCGCCAGTCTGTCTGCCTGAATCATAGGCATTGCATGATGCCCATGGCCGGGCCTTCCCAGCCAGCAGGAGGAAATGACCAAGGTGGATCAACGATTCCCGAAAACCTGCCGCCTGCTGGACTCCAAAGCCTATCAAGATGTTTTTGAGAAACCTGATTTTCGGGTTTCCAACAAGTACTTTCTTGTACTCGGGTGTTGGACTGAACGGGAAACTGCCAGGCTTGGTGTGATTGTGGCGAAAAAAAATGTCGCCAAGGCAACACAACGCAATCGCATCAAACGTCTGATCAGGGAAGCATTCAGACTACAGCGTTCAGACCTGAACCCGGCTGACCTGGTTGTCATGGCCAGGAAAGGGCTCCAGTTTCTTGATAACAGCGAATGCCAATCACATATCCATGCTTTAATGGACGAAATTAACAAGAAGAAGCACTAAATCGAATTTGTTCACCGCCATGGTAAAAATCCTGTCCTTCTTCATTATTTGTTATAAAAAATGTCTCAGTCCGCTGCTGGGTCAACACTGTCGCTTCTATCCAACCTGTTCATCCTATTGTTTACAGGCCCTGGAAACCCACGGTGCAGTAAAAGGCTCCTTGCTCGGAGCCAAACGCCTCTGTCGTTGCCATCCACTGAACGAAGGCGGCATAGATCACGTTCCTCCTGCAGACACAGCTACCTCGCCAGGCACTCTTTCCAAACCTCTTTCCAAACAAAAGGAAGCCGCAGTTAATGGATATTAAACGTAACGCATTACTTGTTGCGCTTGCGGTCGTCAGTTACCTGATGCTCCTGGCATGGAACGAGGACTACCCGGTTGAGTCCGCCATGGATGATGCTACAGTCACTGACCTTGCATCAGGTGCTGCTGCAGACCGGATACCCAGCGTGCCGGAAAGCGGCGCACAGACCACCAGCTCTACTGATGACCTGCCACAGGTGCCGGTTGCCACGGCGCAGCCCAGTGACACACCTGACACTACGGCCCAGCCAGCTCTGCCGGAAAACCGGTTGATTACCATCAACACACCAAAACAACATGTCACCATCGATCTTCTCGGCGGCGATATCGTTGAGGTGTCTTTGCCTGATTTCCCCGTCTCCCTGGAAGCACAGGACCAGCCGTTTCGACTGCTGCGCCAGGATGCCAACATGGTTTACATCGCACAAAGTGGTCTCATTGGCCGCAATGGTCCCGATGGCAGCGCCGATGGCCGACCTCTTTACAGTGCCAGTGATTCTTCCTATGAAATTACCAGCGGTGAAGCAACCGTAGATCTTTCCTATACCGCTGCCAATGGTGTTGAAATCACCAAGCGTTTTACTTTTGATGCCGATGATTACCTGATTGGCGTGCAGTACCTCGTTGATAACCACAGCGGCCAACCCTGGCAGGCCAACATGTATGGCCAGATCAAACGCAATGGTGCTCCCGATCCCAGTGACAATGGCAACTTCAGCTTGAGGACTTTCCTGGGCGCCGCGATAACCACGGATGATGATCCTTACGTCAAATACGAACTGGAAGACATCGATGACGGTGTAACACCCATCGAAAAAACCGGAGGCTGGATTACTTTTTCACAGCATTATTTCCTGGGCGGCTGGATACCAGACGGTGACAGCGTCAACACCTTCACCCTGCGTCGAAACAGCGCCGGTGAATACCTGCTGACTTTTGTCAATCCGCTTGTTGTTGTTGCCCCGGGCCAGACCGGCAGTATCGAAGCTGATTTCTGGGCAGGTCCGAAAGATCAGTACCGCCTGGAAGAAGTTTCTCCGAACCTGGAACTGACCATCGACTACGGAATGTTCACCTTTATTGCTTCACCGATTTTCTGGTTGCTGACCCAGATTAACGATGCCATTGGTAATTACGGTGTATCCATCCTGCTGATGACACTGATTATCAAGATCATTCTTTATCCGCTATCTGCCAAAAGCCTGAAGTCCATGGCCAAGATGCGCAAGCTGGCACCCAAGATCAATGCGATCAAGGAAAAGTGTGGTGACGACAAGCAGAAGTTCATGCAGGAACAAATGGCGCTGTGGAAAAAGGAGCAGGTGAATCCGTTTGGTGGCTGTCTCCCCATGTTGTTACAGATGCCGGTCTTCCTGGGTATTTACTGGGTGCTCAATGAGAGTGTTGAACTTCGCCAGGCTTCCTTCATTCTCTGGTATGACGACCTCTCGAAAATGGATCCCTACTTCATCCTGCCCCTGTTGATGGGTGCTGCCATGTTCCTGCAGCAGTCCATTACCCCCATGCAGACAGCGGACCCGGCGCAAGC
>Ga0181571_10000589_pt1 | contig 24166 bp, 9 predicted proteins | sample 101ome_17_FD_132440 | JGI IMG/M metagenome (GOLD analysis project Ga0181571, IMG submission 132440) | Coastal salt marsh microbial communities from the Groves Creek Marsh, Skidaway Island, Georgia - 101407AT metaG (megahit assembly) | ecosystem: Environmental > Aquatic > Marine > Intertidal zone... | reverse complement strand
TATCATCACCCACCCTTCGCCGCGAGTATCCCCCGTCTCACCAGCCTCTGCCCCCCCGCATTCCCCCCCAGGCGCGACACGAGGCCGAGGTGAAAATTCGCCTTGTCAGCGACGGAGCCAACGTTTAGCCAGAGAGGAGGTTGCGTCCACCGGGGAGGTTTCGCGCGAACGACGAGACGATGTCGGCGACGCCCCCGATGAGCCACCCGACTCGGCCGGGCCTCGACGACCTCCCGGATCCCCCCGCGGCGCCCAGGAAGAAGAAGCCGACGCGGTCGCGCGTGTTCCCGGCGCCTTCAGTCGCGCCCTCGGACGACGCGGCGACGACGCCGGCGGCGACGCGGCGGAGGCTGGTGTTCAGCGACGGGGGCGAGTTCGACTCACCGGAGGGCGGGGCGGGAGGGTCCGCGGGCGCGCGCGCGGGAGGGATGACGACGCCGGCGTCGCCACCGATGACGCGGGGGAGGGCGAGCGGGGGTAAGGAGCCGAAGACCCCGCCCGTGTCCAAGATCAAGTCGATGCCGAGGTAGCGATGGCGACGTCGACCGTGTACATTCATGAATTTCTAGCGCTAGCTAGTAGCGAACCCGTGTAGCAACCCGTGTACGAGCAAAGGGAGTGGGAGACGGGCTAGTCCAGCAGGCCCGCGGGGAGTTTGCGGCCGATCCGTCGCCGCGTCACCGCATCCGGAAGCGCGCATCTCCCGCCGTTCGTCCCAAACACCGAGTAACGATGTTTGGCCACCAGCCCGTACACCCCGTCGCGGATAAACTCGGGGATCGCCACGGTCAGGTAGAGCGCCGACCACGGCGCCCCGAGCGCCAGGAAAGTCCTCAGCACAGCCGTGGACCTAACGTACCCGACCGCCTTGCCCTTGGGGGACACCTCGACGACCACGATGGAGCTCAGGTCCGTGGGCATCCCGCACCGCTTGAGCAGCGCCCGCCCCGCGTCGCTCTGCTGCGTCTCGAAGTACACCGCGCCTTTGCCATCGAGCGCGGAGACGAGACGCGCGTAGCCGCTGCACAGCGCGCAGTCGCCGTCGATGAGGGCGACGAGGGTAGATGAGGAAGACGTGGACGCGCCGGGTTCGTCCCGCCGGTTCATACCCGCCGTCGTCGCGCGGTTCGCTCTGTCGGCGGCAGTTCTCTCCTCGGAGATCGGACGAAAGAACGAACCACCGTGGATTTTCGCCGAGGGGTCGGTTTGATTACTACGGTTGCAATTACAATCGGGGCTCCTCGTTGTGCCACGGATCCGGAGCGCCTCGCTAAGCTAGTGTTGTCTTGCGTAAAAGAATAATCTCGTCAGTCGTTCGTCGCGCACAGCAGCGCGACGCCCTGCAGCACCCAAAAGTCAGAGTCGGTGCCCGGCCGGATCGGGAGCCCGACGCAGATGACAAAGTTGGTGGACTGGCCCGTCGTGGACAGGATACCCGCGCGCACGCTCGTCTTGTACAGCGGGCACTGGTACTCCTTGGGGTCCGCGGGCGCCAGGAGCGGCGGGGGATAGTACCCCATGACGGGAACGAAGTGTACCACGGGGAGGTTCGAGATCATAACCCCCGGGTCGCTCTCGTCGAGGTACTTCATCTCGCGGTTCCACCTGGCGTTGTCGACGTAGAGGCCGTCGATCAACACGCCGTCCTCGGGCGCCTCCGTGATGTCCTCGGCCGTCTCCTTGCCCTCCAACACCTGAAAGTTGAAGTTGAGGGCGTCGATGGGCTGCTGGTACTTCCTCGCGTGCTCCTGCAGCACGCCAGTCATGAAGCCCTGCGGGAAGAAGAATCCGCTGAGCCAGTACGACTTGGGGTTCCCCTTGGTGAGCCAGGTGCGCATGAAGTCGATACGCCTGTGGTAGTCGACGATCCATCCGCCGAGGGGCTTCAGGGACGGGTAAGCAACCTTCTCCCACAGGCCGGGAACCTTGTTGTTCAGAAAGTCGGTGTACATCTGCTCCAACTCGCCCGTCATCACCACGACGCCCTTGATCGCTTTCTGAAGTTCCTTCAGCGACGAGAGCACGCGCCTGGTGAGCTTGTTGAAGCGCTCAATCTCCTGACCGAGCACCACCGACAACGACTTGAGCTGTCCGGACGCCGTTCGATCGAAGAGACCGGGGCACGCGTCGTCGAGGTCCAGGGGGGGCGCGATGTTGGACTCAATCTCGGCGGCGAGAGCGGCGACGATTTCGTCGGGTGACTTGCCACCCTCCGCCGACGTTGCCCTGGGCTGAATGGAGAGCATGGTGTCCATCATCTTGCGCGTCTCCTGCAGCTGGAAGGTGATGTTCGCGTTGGGGTGCATCCCGAAAACCTCGGGCGCCTCCGTCAACGGGAGCTGCTCGAGGTAATCGCGGAACGAGAACAGGTCGCCCTCGGGAGGCGCGTAGTAGGTCCCGGATGGCGTGAACCTGTACGAGTCGTCCAGTATGTTGGGCAGGTAGTACTTCTTGAGGATGGACATGAGGCACCGGCGGTCGAGGTCGTCCGTGACCCTGCCTCCGTAGTTGATCTGTCCGGTGACGTACACCAGAGCCGCCCACGGGATCTCGTCCTGCTCCTCCAGGAACATCCTGAGCGTGAGCATCGAGCACTCGATGTCGCTCGCATTGAACTCGTACCTGATGTTCCAGCCGAGCGGGCCAAACTTGCGCCTCTCCTGGATGATGGCGTGGAAGGTTGACAGCGCAAAGACCAGCTTCTTGTACGGCTGGGGTTTGGAGCAACCTTCCCACACCTCCTCCTGGATGTCATTGAAGGTTCGCTTCATGTTGGCTCGGACACCCTTGGGAGGTTCGTTTGTGAGCTTGATTCCGTTCTGGAGCACCAAGACGGGGAAGATGGCCGCGGGCATGGAGGTGAGCCAGAGCCTGAAGTCCTCGTGCACAGGGTTGTAGTCCTGGCTCATGTTGTTCACCATGGCCTCCAGGGAGAGCATCCACGAACTCGCCACGTGGCAGTTCTGGAGGCACACCCAATCGCCGTTATCCTGCGCCTTTGACACCATCTCCTCCGCGATTGGACCCTGGCCTTGGCCCAGCGAGCAAAAGTGTAACCTTTCGCCCGGGACCCAGCCCATCTTGGTGGCGAACCTCTGGAGCATCGCGGTCGGGTCCGCGCCGGTGGAGAGGATGAAGATGATGGGCACGCGACTGTTGGTGTCGGGGAACACGTCGTCGAGGGTCCACGGGGGAGCCTCGGTGAAAGCCTTGCCGAGCTCGGCGCCAATGTACTGTTGCGCAGACGCGACAGCCTTGTCCTCCTTGAAAACCTTCACAACCGCGAGCTTGATAAAGTACGTGAGCTTATCGTCCCAGCCGCCGGGCATCGGTTCCTGGAACGGCGAGTCCGACTCGGCCCAAGCCTCAAACTCGGCTGACTTGGCCGCCATATCCGCGGTGAACCCGGTGAGATAGTCGGGAAGGTCCGTCTCGAGGTAGCACACGTTTCGCCAGACGGCGTCCGTGAGCCACTCCACAGTCTTGGCCGGTGCCTCGTAGTTGAGGGGTGTGCCTCGAAGGAAGACGTTCCACTCGCGGGCCTCAATGACCGCGGGGGACTCGACGGGCGCCGCGTCCTCGGGCTTTGCCTCCTCCTCCTCGTCCTCATCGTCGGATTCCTCCGCGTCTCCCACGTTGGCCTCGTCGATTTTCTCCTGAACCGTCATGACCCGCATGATGGACGTGCACACGAGCAGGGAGAACAGCAGCTTGTGCTCCTCGAAGAGACCGCGGCAGACGGACACGTACACAAAGTAGGTGGTGTAGCTCATGAGATTCTTGAGTCGCTTGCGGAGCCGCTCGCTGGGTTCTGAGTTGTCGATGCACTGGTTGAACAACTTCATGAAAAAGTTGAGCGAGTACTGGTACATGGGCCCAATGAGCGCGAGGTCCGCGACAACGAAGTAGAGGATGGAGCCGCGGATGGCGGCCGGCCTGTACTTCTCGCGGGTCTCGTTGATTGACGCCTCTGTCTGCTCCGCCTCCTTCACGCGGCCGTTGATCATGGTGGATGTCGTCTTTGACGTCTCCAGCGTCTTGATCAAATCGACGTCGTCGAGGATGTTGCCCTCGGACTCCTTCAGCAGGCGCAAGATCTTGTCCTCGAGGTCCTTGAGCTGCTTCTTGTCGTTGCTGATGGACAGCACTAGACGGTCCTTCGCCTCCTCAAGGTCGGGCCGCTCCTTGCGGACGACGTCGCCGAGGAGCTGATCCTCCAAGCCCTTGATGGTCACCGTGAAGTTGATGATTGTAACCTTGATGCAAACCTCGGGGAGGTAGTGCGGGTTGGGCATCTTTGTGGTGAGGTAGAACTTGAAGTTGGGATCGTAGTCAACGTCCGTGTCGCCCAAACGGATCAGCGTGCGTCCATTCTGCACAAACACAGCCTTTTGCAGGATGGGCTCGAGCGCAGGATCGAGAGTCTCACCGATGTCCTCGACAAGCACTGGGGTACCGTTGCGAATGGAGTTTTCCATCGTGCGCAGGTAGTTGCCGTCCGTGAGCTTGATGATCTTCAAAGCGTTCTTCTGCTCCATGTTCTTGACCCAAGTGTTGGCCTGCGCCTGCGGATCGATCATCAGCGGCCATCGTCGGCCGCGTGTGACCAAAATGCCGTTATCGACGGACACGTCGTCGCTGGGCAAGCCCCAGATGTTCCACTCGCGAATCTCCACCGGGGACGCCAGCGTGTTCTTGAGAGAGCAGTTCTCGCTGACCGGGACGCCGAGCTCGCGGCACCGGCTCGTCCACAGGTCCACGAGCTCGTCGCGGTAGGCGCCGTTGAACGCGCCAAAGTAGGAGATGCAAGCGGCGGAGACGAAGACGTCGCCAACCAGTAACTCGCGCTGGTCGCCGAGGGATTCGGCGGTTGACTTCCAGCGCACAGCCTCGTCGGCGAGGCCGCTCGTTAGCTTCTCCGCGCGCACCAGTCGATCCTCAGTGAGCTGAGCCTGGTCCTTGAGCGACTGGGACTCAGCCTCGGCCTTGGCGAGGTCCTTCTCGAGTTGCGCAACCTTGTCCTGGACGTCCTGGAGAAACTGCTGCTTCTCCTTGAGTGCCGCGAGTGTCGCTGCAAGCGATGCCTCAGCCTCGGCAAGCGCCTTTCGCTTGGGTCTGACCACCTTCTCCACTCCCGCGTAGACGTGCATGGCGCGGCACCACATGCAGAGGCTCTTCGCCGCCTGCGACTGGGATTGGACAATCTCTGGAGTGAAATCCTCGCGGTTGACAAACTTCTCCAGGCGCTTGAGTGTCTTGGGCGAGATGTTATCCTTGTCAAACTCGAATAGGCGCTTCATGAAACCGGTGTCGCCGAGAACCTTCCTTGCGCTCGCCCAGTCCGTCTTTTCCTTCAGAAGAGTGAGCACAGCCTCCATGGTGACGCCCACCAACGGCGGGGGCCTGGGCAAGTTTTTGATCTCCACGATGTCGTTCTTGTTGAGGGCATTGAGCGACTCGACAGCCGCATCCAGCGCGGGCATGGCCTCCTCGAGGTCAGCCTTGGCAGATGCCGCGATGGCTTCTGTCTCTGCCGCCAGCGCCTTGGCCTGGGCCTCCTCTTCGATCACCTTCTTCTCGACCTCCGCGGCGTCGGCCTTGTCCTTGTTGACCTGCTCGATGAGCTCGGCGGTTGCCGCAGATTTCTCCTCGAGCACGGGCTGCAGTTCGCCCAATTCAATCTTCAGGTTATCGATGATAACGTTGGTCTCCGCGAGCTTGTTCAGACCGTTGAGCAGGCGATCCTTCGCATTGCCCAGCTCCTCCCTCTTCTCGGCCAGCAGAGCGGTGTAGAGGTTGATGAGGTCGAGGTAAGACTTGGGCGTTGTGTAAAACTTGCGCCTGAGTTCCTGGAAGAAACGCTCGGATGTCTGGGTGACGGACATGTGCACGTCGACGCACATGTTTGCGACATGCTTGTTAACCTCGGGCGACCCGAGGTCCACGGTGGAGAGGAACTTGTTGGAGACGCTGGTGAGCGCCTCCTCGGGCCACTCCATGAACCAGTCGATGGTGCAGCAGTTGATCAGGGAGGGGAACTGGCGGCATCGAGACCGGAAAGCCTCGCCCACGGGGGACATGCACAGGATGATGTGGAGGTTGTCTCGCACCCTGTTGATGAACGTGCTAAAGAGCACATCTTTCGTTGGGTTCAAGCCAAGGGACTCGGCGTACGGACGAATCTCGGTCATCATTCGCTCCTTCTCGTCCTGGGCAAACAGTCCGGGAACCTCGCCGCTGTTGAGGATGTTGTTGATGTCCTCGACGAAACCCTCCGTGACGATTTGCGTATCCGTAAACAAAAACACAGTGGGTGTTCCCTCAATACCGGTCTGAACGTAGAGGTTCTTTAGGTCGTCGCGGAACTCAGTGATGCCGTAACCGCGCGTGAGCTCGATGCTGAAGCACTTGAACCCCGCCATGAAACTTCCAAACCGTGTGAGTGACTGCTTCCCGCTGCCGCCCACTCCCACGAGCATCGCATTGCCGCGCGGCTGCCGCAGAATCCTCGCGATTCGCGTGGCATGCTCGGCGGCGTCCATGAAAAACACCAGGTTCATCTGGTTCGTGGCGCTGAAGTTGTATTCTTCCAGGTAATCCTCCATGATCTTGATCATCTTGGGGATGTCGTCTCCTTCCTCGTACACGCGCTCCTCGGGCTCGCAGTTTTGGTCAAGGAAGTCGCCAAAGATGATGTTGCGATCCTCAAACAGGTCCTTGTATGCCCTGGTGCCAAGCTTGTACTCGACTGGGTTGCCGTCCTCGTCGACTTCAGGCTCGGGCGGGGTCTCGCCCTCGGGAACCGGAGGATCCTCGTACTTACCCTCGAGCACGACGGCGAAGTTCTTCTCGACGAGCTCAGAGGCCATCACCTTGTAGTAGTCCTTGTCCTCGACGCTGATGAGTCGATCGTGGAACACCCGCATACTCTCGTGAACCCAGAGCCTCGTCATGACGTCAAGAGCCTTGCACTTATCCGGGGTGATGAGGAGCATGCCCTGGAGTACCTTGCTCAGGTCGCGGAGGTTGAAGGTGTAGTGGCTCTTCTGCGGCGTGGGCAGGAGCTCCTCGCTCATGCGCCTGTAAACCTCGACGCTCGAGTCAACCACTGGCGTGACAATCTCCTGGAATTCCTTGGGGAACTTCTTATCGTTCTCTGGCCCGAAGGACGAGTCAAGGAACCCGCTGAAGATTGAGCCGAGGATGATCTTCATCGTGGCGTCGTTTGGCGGCGGCACGTTGAGCATGTTGAAGTGGCGGAAGAACCGGGGTGTCACCTCCTGCCTGCCGCCGCCGGGTGGCGCGCACGCGCACACCAGCGTGGTATCCTCGACATCCTTCCAGAAGAGCTTCTCGCGATCGTAGAAGCCGCGGAAGTCCTGGTACTGACGTAACAGCTCGACCGGGGGTTGGGCGCCGTAGGTTTCACGCGCAGGCATGTTGACGTCGTCGACAAAGAGCACAATCTTCTTGTTGGGCGGCGCGCCGAACCGAGTCTTGCGCTTCTTCTCCAGTTTGGATTCGATCAACAGCTGGGTGTCCTTCGCAGGCGTCTGTGCAGAGAAGTTGAGGATGATGTTGACGAGACCCCTGGGCTCCTGGGACCTCGCAAGGTAGTCGGTGATGATTACCGATTTGCCCACGCCCGTGCCGCCGGTGAGCAGCAGGGATTTGTCCACGTCCAGACATGTCTCCAGAAGGAAAGAGAAGCGCGTGGTGTCAAGGTTCGGCACCAGCAGCTGGAAGAAGGGCACCTCCTTGCTGTACTTGAACAGCTTCACGGCCTTGTCCCAGTGTTCGAACCGACCCTTGGGGAAGTCAATGTCATCAGTCACCACGTAAAAGTCGTAAAGCATGGCACCCTCGTCCGCAGGGGGGACCTTCTCGAGCTCCTTGATGTTGTCGGCGAAGTGCGCTCTTGCCCACTCGTCGAATTGCGCGTGGAACTGCTCCTGCAAGTTACCGCCCAGCGACCAGACGTAGGAAAAGACGAAAACCTTGGCGAGTTTGGGGTGGAGGCTGAGCTTGTCATCGGCAAAGTCCACACCCTTCTCGGGCTGCACCAGCGACTTGAACAGCGCCGTGAGCGACGTCACCAGGTTGATGTCTACGGTGGGTATGGCCTCCTTGAGGTTTTTGCGCACAAAGGACAGCCCGCCGTCGATGGTCTTGTTGAACAGGCTCAGGATGTAAGCCTTGGTCTCGTCCGTCATCGCCTCGGGCAGCTGGGTGTTCGCCCAGGTGGTGACGTAGGGGAGCCAGCCAAGCTCGTTGGGGGGCATGTACACCATTCCACACCGTGAAACCGTTGCGGGAGATGCCACCGCCAGGTCCTGGACCTCGAAGAGCATTCGCATCGTGATCGGGTTGAGCTTGATTCGCTCGCCGTTGGGAAGGCAAAGCGTGCAGTTATCGTCGAGCACAGTGTTCATGTTCTCGATCCAGATCGCGTCCACGGGGCCATCGAACACGACCCACTTTTTCTCCATTGTCTGGTCCGCCACGGCGTTGCGAATCAAGGTGGATCCCAGGCCGTCAGTCCACTCGCCCGTGCCCAAGTTGTACTCACCGTACAGCTCGCCCATCTTGATGCACTTGGGGTTGAACACGTAGGTGTGAATTACTTGGAACGAGTCGTTGGGATGGCCTTCATTGCGAAGCTTTGTCATCGCCGACTTGAGAATCTGGTAGTTGGTCGTCTTGGCTCCGCCCGTCGGACCGACAAGCATGACACCAAAGCGCACGTTGAATGTCTCGTACAGCTGGACAACCTTGGTGACGAATGTCTCCTTTGGCTGCAGGTCAACCTCGTTGATTGACTCGACAATGGCCCGCTCCAAGTCACCCGCTGAACTCTCCGGGACAACCTTGCCCGGGAAGAGGTCCATGATCAGGTTCTCGAACAGCTCGCAGTCAGCAGAGAGGAACTTGGGTAAGTTGGCATCGCGCATCGCGCGGATGAGGACAACCTGCTCGTCAAGGTCCGGGGAGCCGCGCTTGAGTGCACCCGCCATGACGAGCAACGACTTGAGCGCACGCATGCCAAAGTCGTAGTGGTCCTGCTGGGAAAGCTGCTCGGACGAGAGCTTGTACAGCTTGGTCATCTTGCGCGACAGATCCTTGGACGTCTCGAAACCCTCGGAGAAGAGCATCACCTCGGCGACGAGCGCGTAGTCGGGGATCATCATCGCCATCGGCCGGAAGAGTGCCTTGAGGTTGTCAGGGAGCTCGGTGCGACCGGCGTAACCGGGGTTCATGGTGATGAACACGGCGAACGTGTGCTTCAGCGGCATCTCACGGCCCTCAAAGGTAAAAATATCCAACCCTGCCTTCATAGCGTTTTGGATCGTGAGGAGCTGCTGCGCCACGACTGAGAGCACCTCAATGTCGATACGGTTGAACTCATCGAAGCACGCCCAAGCGCCGCACTGGCTCAAGCCCGCGAAGAACTTACCCATGAACTTGTAGTCCAGGTTATCTCCGCAGTTGAACACCACGCACTGCACGCCGAGCGCCTTGCCGAGATCCTTGGTTGACTCCGTCTTGCCCGTACCCGCGGGTCCCGCGGGCGCGCCGCCCAGCCTGAGGTGCATGGCTCCGGTCAGCGTCATGTAGCACCTGTCCGTCATTGGGGTCACCACGAGGCGGGACTGCGCACCGAGGTACTCGTACGCGTAATTAAACAGCGTGTTGGTCTGGCGGATGAGACATATGTCGTCCTTGTCGTCCCAGTAGTACCTGAGCTGCATCTGCCACTTGAAGTCATTCACTGACTCGACCTTCTCCTGCCAGAGCTCTTCCACGATGTCACGTGCGTGCACGTCGATGGTGATGAGCGCGGCGATGATCTTGCGGTGCAGCCTGGTGAGGTCCTCGCGAACCACCGCGGTCATATCCTTGAGGTCCGATCGGTTCTTTTCCAGGTACTTCTCCATAGCCGCCACCGGGTTTTCAGATTCAAGGCACTCGATGACGCCGCGGCACCAGTAAATCTGCGCGACCATGATCACAATCTGCGCGGGCTGGTTGCGCACCCAATCGGTCCGCGCCTCCTTGGCATAGCTCACGTACGACTCCTTGCCCTGCTTTTTGAGCGCGGCGACCATGGCAGCCTCCACGGCTGTGAGCCACTGCTCGACGTTGCCACGAGCCTTCAAATTTTTTCCGAGCTGCACCCGCTCCCCCTCCGCACTGAACATGGCGAAGATGTCCACGCTCTTGGGGTCCTCGCCAAAGTCGAGGGACTTGATACCATCGAAGCACTTGGACATGTGCGGCTGCACGGCTTGCACGTTCTTGGTCTCGGCCAGAATCTCGAGCAGCTCGTCGTTGGAGAGGAAATAAAACCTCGGGAAACCCATGCGCTTTGTCTCCAGGTACTCCTCCAGGTTCTTTTGGATGAAGTCTAGCGTCTCGTTCGCCTTCTGGAACTTTTCCAGATATTCCGGAGTCGTGGCGGCGCGCATCGCGTTGTCGTTTTCGCGCGTCTTGCGCATCACGTCCTTGTACATCTTGTCTACGCCGAAGAACTGCTTTGACTCGTTCGGGAGCTGGCGCTGAATGTCGGGAGCGCTGAAGATGGACTCCAGGTACATCCAGTTCTTCTGCACAGCGAGCCACTCGTCGAGGGTGTCCGAGAAGACGTTCATGTTCTTCTCCACCTTCTCGACCTCGGTCCTGATGCCCGCGACGAAGCGACTGGACAGGATGGTGGTCATGGTCACCATAGAATCCTCGAGCGCCGTAAACACCTCCTCCAAGCCGCCCAAGATGAAGGTGTCCTTGCTCTCCTTGTAGTTGGTAACAGCAAAGGAGACATCCTGCCATCTTTTCACAATCTTCTCGAGCTGCGACTCGAGCTGCCTCTCCTGGGTCGCCTCCACGGAAACCTGCGAGATAGCATCGGAGTGATCGGGGCACTTCATGTCCAGGATCTTCTGCAGCGTGAACGTCTCGTCGCGCACGATTGGTTGGCCGATGATCTCCTGGATCTTGTCCCAGTGGCGCATCAACAGCGCGTCGTTGCCCAACGCGCTGATGACGGGCAGTAGTTGCTTATACGCGTCAACCTTAGCCTTGAACGCGGGCACCACGCTGTTGGGCTGCAGGCCGCGCTCCAGCTTGACGCAGAGCTTGCCCATCTTCTGAACCTTCTCCTCCATGGACGCCACGTCAATCTGGTCAAACACCGATTCGGCCCAGGTGACCACGAGCCCGTCGAACTCCTTGTCGCTGACCCACATGGACCGCTTGAGCGCGACGTCCTCGGCCACAGCCTTGAGAGATTCGAACTCGGTTGGTTCCACCTTGAAGGTCTCCTGGATCTTGACGATGCGTTTGGCCTCTGCCTGCTGCGCCTCCACCTTGGATGTGAGATCCTCAACGAATTCAAGCACCTGTTCCCTGGGCGCCTCCGCATCGAGGATCATCTCGTCAGTGGCAGCCTTGGCGAGATCCTTGAGGTTCTGGTTGACCTCCTTGCCGGCCTCGATCATCTCCGCGGCGAACTGCTTGATTCTATCCTCCTGCTGGCCCTCAGATTCGTCCAGCACCGTCTCGAGCATGGCGAAGTCGTCTTCCAGCAGCGCAAACTTGGCCTGGTCCTCCTCCTTAATGGGGAAGCCAAACTCATTGATGAGGTCGTACAGGGCCTTCACCTCCTCCGCCTGCGCACCAAGCCTCTCCAGCGTGGACTCCCGCAGGTCCACGCAGAACCGCATCACGTCCATGAAATCTTCAGCGGACTTTGGCGGGTTTGCCAGCTTGTTGGTTCCAGCGTGAACCTCTTCGATGAATTTGTCGAACATCTCGGCGGCCAAACCGGGTAGCATCTTAGACAGCTCCTCCAGCTTGGCCGTCGGTGAGGGTAGGAGCGCGGTCTGAAGCCGCTGGGACTTGATCTTGACGATGCCCACGTTTTGATCAACGTAGAAGGCCTCCATTCGCTTCTTCTGGTCGAGGTAGGTGATGGTATCCCGTCGGAAGTTGTCGATGACGAGGTCGCCGGATTTGTAATTTTCCACGATTTGCGACGTGGACGTCTCGGCGTTCTTCTTCTTCATGTTCACGAAGACGTCGAAGTTGTCTTTGTATCTGGTGGCGGTGTCGAAACCGAACGCGAGCGACCTGCGAACCTGTCTCACGAGCTCGCGCCACCGCTCGGTGTACGCGAGGTCCGCCATGTCCACGCCCTTGCCGGATGACTGCTCCATCTCGAGCGCATCCGTCATCTTGGACATGAGCGCCTTGTCGTCAGGGAGGCGCTTCACCTTGGCGAGTATGTCGATGAAGGACTTGACCGTCTTCTCAACTTCCGACTGGAAGTCGTGGAAAGAAGGCTCGAACACCGTCTGCGACGCGCGCTCATCCCACGCGAGCTCAACCTCGAACTGGGGCAACACCGGAAACTCGGGCTCGAACCTGTTGAGCTCGTCATCCTCCTTTTCGTGCCTCGCTTGCATCTGGCGGTCCTTGATGGTGTCCATGAGCTGGTTCTCCTTGGCCGCCTCCCGCACCTTCTTGCTCGCGCTCTGCCTGCGGTTCTCCTGGGTGATCTTGCGGAACATCCGCTTCATCGAGGCCTGCACCTTGAGCCGGGGTTTGTGAAGCCTGTACGGCGGCTTGGGCATCTCAAACTGGTCCTCCTCGCATTGCTTCGTCGCGGAGAGCACGTCGTTCACGCTGTCCAGCAGCATGTCGTGCATCGTGTCGCACATGACGTAATCCATCAGCTTGACGAAGGTGAGGCAACGGCGCTGCTCGGTGCGGCGGGTCGCCGCGACTGTGTACGCGTACTGCGCCGCATCCTCGGACCCGCCCCTCTTGGACCCCGGCCCGCTTATCCTCCCCGTCGCGCTCCTCCTCCCAGGGTTAGCGGGCGAGGACGGGCCCGCGGATCCGTGGCCGGAGACCCTGTCCATTTTATCGGTCGACGGCAGGTCGTCGCCGTAGAACTCCTCCAGGCGCGCCTCCATCGCGTCGAGGGACCGCTGACACGCGTCGCTCACCGTCGCAGTCTGCTCCGCGCTGAACCGCGCAAACTCCTCCGTCATCTCCTCCCTCGCCTCCTTCACCTCGTCCACGAACGCGCCGAGCGTGCGTACCTCGCCGGTGCGCACCTTACTGAGACGTTTCCCGCTCAGTTCTCTGCACGCGTCGCGAACCTTGTCGATGGTCGGCGCAAACACGGGGTCCAACACAAAGAGGTTCTTCTCCAACACCGACGCCGCTCGCTGCATCTTGGCGCTCATCACGCTCTTGCGCCAGAGCTTCCAGCTCTTCCACTTCTTGTACGTGCGGAACACGGTGAGGGACTTGATCTTCTTGTAGTTTGCCACCTCGAGCTCCCATCGCTCCGCGGTGATAAACTCGGGCTGCGCGCCGTCGAGAAAGTGCGTGATACCCTGCGCCGACATCGTGTAGTAGTCCGTCCTGTCCACGCCGTGGTACTCCCTCACGCCCAGCGCGTACGGCTGCCAGTCGTTCGGGTCCCTGTCCAGCCTCGCGAGGTACACGAACTCGTCCGCGCCGTGCGGACCGGGCGGCAGCGCGTTCGCCACCCGGCGCTCCTCATCCGCCGCGTTTCGAACCATCCACCGGAGCAGCGTCAGGTACCGGTACCCGTCATCCTCAGACTCCGGCCATGGCGAAGGTTTCGATATATATGACGCATTCCCGTTCAAGGGTGACGCATTCCCCGTGGGCGTGAGGGGCGCCGGCGTGACGGACCCACCCACCCGCGCGGGCGCTGACGATCGAACGGTGGTTTCGTACGACAGCTGTGTCGCGCCCATCGCGGGGGCGGACACCGAGGGGGCCCGCCTGGCGGTCAGGGGCTCGAGCCGCCCGGTGGACTGCGAGGAGGATGGAAGATCCGGGGAAGAAGGAGGCGCGTGAGCGTCGGGGTCGGGTTCGAGGGGGTTTAGGGGCGGGGAGAGCGCAGCGCGCGAGGGCTCCGACGTCGCGATCCGATCGTTGGGGTCGAATCGATTCGATCGCGTGGATGGGGTGGCGCACCTTGAGGGCGCTCGTCCTGCCCATGGTCTGCGAGGGCCTGAACGCGGTGCCGCTCGGGGGCTTGGTCTTCAGGTAGAGCTGATTTGCGAGCGCGTCTCGCGTGAGCGAGGCCCTCCCGACACCATCCTGCGGAGAGAGAGGTGGCGCGTGCGGGTGAGAGGTCGGCAAAATCCAATTTTAGTGCGCAGCGGGGGGCGTGCCGCGTTCGCCGCGAGGGGTCTCGAGAGGAATGGGCGACCGCGGCCTTCGCGGGCGTTCGAAAGGTGGCGCTCTTCGCGACCCGTGCGCATCGCGATCGAGCCCCAAAGATGGCGCGTTCGGGACCTCGCCGGTCCCCTCCTCGCCAGAAATTGACCCTCCTCCGAGGGGCGCCCTCAGTGCGATACGTGTTGTCTGCGGGATTGCGGTCTGCTCACCTCCGCCTGCGTTCTGCCCGTGTGTCCCAGCCCAGCGGGCGACATGTCTTCCCCGTTGGGAGCCATGGTCGCGGGCTACTCCCGCTTCCTTCTCTGGCGCAGTCCTGAACCCTCCTACCTTCGGGGTCCCGGCGCCTGTGGCTCTGGCGCAAGAGGCGAGATTTCCTGATTGCCTGTTTTGGCTCTTCTCTCGCGCAACATCGCCCGCCGGTGTTTCGCCTGCTTCTTCAGGGACGACTCAAGGTTGACGAGTTAATTTTTCCGCATTCGTCTCACCACACGCAACCAGTCTGAGAAAATTCCCGGAACCTTTTGGGGTTTTGCGTATTTTCAGCACGCACGGGGCCTACCCTCTCCCTTTCCACCAGGCGCGGACCTGCTCGGTAGCTCGAGTCCCGCAGCCATGCGTCCTATCCTGCTCAAGGGTCATGAGAGGTGCGTACCACGCCCCCGATCGCGCGCCCATGCGACCGCCCCACGGCGTGACGCGCGAGGGCCTCATCCTTTTTCAAGGCGAAAGGTCTTTGCGGCGCGCCAACCCGAGATCGCCCCTCCCGTCGAACCGACGCTGACCTCATGTTTCGCCGTGTTTATCTCGCAGGCCTCTGACGTTTATCAAGTACAACAAGGAGGGCGACCTCCTGTTCACGTGCGCCAAGGATCACCACCCCACGCTGTGGTACTCCGACGACGGCGAGCGCGTTGGCACGTACATCGGCCACAACGGCGCCGTGTGGACGTGCGACGTGACCGAGGACTCCAAGACCCTCGTCACCGGTTCCGCGGACACCACGTGCAAGATGTGGGACACCGAGACCGGCACGTGCTACTTCACCCACCAGTTCGAGCAGCCCGTCCGCGCGGTGGCGCTCTCCCAGGGCGACCAGCACATGGTGATCTCGTCCGATCCCTTCATGGGCGTCCCCGCCGCGCTTCACATCGTGGACGTCGCGGCGAACAGGGAGGAGCAGACGAACGAGATCAAGATTTCGATGTCCGGGCCGGAGGGGAGGATCAACAGGGCGCTGTGGGGCCCGCTGAACCGCACCATCCTCACGGGCGGCGAGGACGGCGTCATCCGCCTGTGGGACGTGGAGACTGGGAAGATTGTGCACGAGGCGAACGACCACAAGAAGCAGATCCAGCACCTCTCGCTCTCCCACGACAAGACGCACTTCATCAGCGCGTCTCTGGACAAGACCGCGAAGCTCTTCGACTCCGAAACCCTGGAGTGCCTCAAGACGTACGCGGCGGATCGACCGGTGAACGCCGCCATCCTCTCGCCGATCCTCGACCACATCATTCTGGGTGGTGGCCAGGACGCGATGGCGGTGACCACGACCCACTCCAAGGCTGGCAAGTTCGACTCCAAGATCTTCTACAAGATCTACGAGGAGGAGATCGGCGGGATCCGCGGGCACTTCGGGCCCATCAACGCGCTCGCGTGGCACCCGGATGGCCGCTCGTTCACGTCGGGTGGCGAGGACGGCTACGTCCGCATCCACCACCTCGACAACGACTACTTCCGCATCAAGTAACCGTATAGGAGATGATGGGAGGCGGGTGTGTTGTACGGAACGTGACGGGCGACGCGGCGGTCGCGTCGTTCGAGGTGAGCGTACAGGGGGTGGGGGGCGTCGTCGCGGCGGGGTTGAGGAAGAGTCCGCGCCGCGAAAATAGCTTACGAAAAATACATAGGCAAAGCTTTACATGCGAGAGTCAAAACGTGACTCGCACCCTGGCTAGTCCCACATACCCTCACCGATCTCGCACTGCCCGGCGTAGTTGCAGTTCACCGAGCCGTACGGCGCGAGGTTGAGCGTCCTGATGTCGTGGGAGTCGGTGAGCTCCGCCGCCGCCGACAGGTACTCCTTCAGGTGCGAGCTGTCCCGGTGCTCCTGAAGTGCCGCCTCGTCCTCGTACACCTCGTACAGGTAGACGACGTTGGGGTCCGATCCGTCCTGGTTTACCCCAAAGTCGAAGTACATGCACCTGTCGTTCATGTAGCAGTTCGTGACTGCGTTGGATGTCGGGATTGTCAGACTTATGCGTGTGTCGGGTTCGAAACGATCGATGGTGTTGGTTGACTTGACTCACTGTGTCGCTTGATGAGCTTCTCGTACTCTTCCATCTTGCCGGATTTGACGGTGACGGCGACGAACAGGGACTGGCGACCTTCCGCGATGGCCTGAACGCGCAGGGATACCCGCCCGGAGGCCTGGAGACGACGAACAGAGGTTTGGTCGGTGAGCGTCCGTGCAATCGATCGGGCGTGCCGTGGGATGTGTGCGATGGAGATGCGGATAGGGCACTAACCTTGGTGGTGGGGGCGCGGCGGGTCTGGGGACGCGCGCGAACGAACGTGGACCCGCCGGTCGTGAAAGCGCTCTGAACGAAAGCCGACATCGTGCTCGACGCGGGTGTCAGGGCGCGTGCGGAAGTGCGCGGGAAGGCTGACTGTGTTTCGAGTATTTGTCACGATGGCGAACGGGATAACCCGCTGTGAGATAACGCCTGTGTGGGCAAACAGTATGGAGAGAGTGCAGGCTGACCCGCGACAAGACGACAGTCTCGAATTTTTCACATCTCAAAAGTTTTCCTCCGGTATCCCGCCGCTTGGCGACCCGCCAGTCGACATCGCGCCCCTGGGGTGGGGGATGGACATGCGGGCCGCGGCGTGCCGCCACTCCGTGCTCGTCGTGCGGTCGATACGCCGGATTCGTGGAAGGATCCGAGGGAACCCGCGAACCGCGCGGGATCTTCCGATCCCCCGTCGTTCGACGACGACGCTTCGAGGGTCGGACGGCGACGCCCCGAGCGTCGTGGACGTCCTCCCCGACGTTCCGCGGACGGGCAAGGGCGGATGCTTCGTGGACCACTGCGACGCGCGCGTGGCACCCACGGACCCGGACGGACCCCTCGCGGGTCTCACCTTCGCGGTCAAGGACAACCTCGACGTGGCGGGCCATCGCACGGGCTGCGGCCAGCCCACCTGGCTCGAAACCCACCCGGAACCCGCGCGCGCTCACGCGCCCCCCGTCGCCTCCTTACTCGCCGCGGGCGCCGCGTGCGTGGGAAAGACGCAGATGGACGAGCTGGCGTGGGCGCTGCAGGGCGAGAACCACCACTACGGCACCCCCGTGAACCCCGCCGCGCCCGGGCGCATCCCCGGGGGATCGTCATCCGGAAGCGCCGTCGCCGTCGCCGCCGGATACGTCGACGTCGCGCTGGGCACGGACACCGCGGGCAGCGTCAGGGTCCCGGCGTCGTACTGCGGGCTGTGCGGGTTCAGGCCCACGCACGGCCGGGTGGACGCCACGCGCGGGTGCGTCCCACTCGCGCCGTCCTTCGACGTCGTCGGATGGTTCACCCGGGACGCGACGACGATGCTCCGATGCGGCACCGCGCTCCTGCCCCCGTGGGGCGCGTGGGACACCGCCTTCGACCTGAGGTTCGACGGGGCGATCGCGCGCGACGCGTTCGAGCTGTGCGACGAGGAGACGCGGGCGGCGCTGAGGGAGGCGGTGGCGAGGGCGTGCGGACCCGGGCCGTTAAGGGGGGGGGGAATGGTCGAGGTTGAGATTGGCGGATCCCAAAAAGAAAACGGATCGACGCCGCCGCTGACGGAGTGGTGGAACCTGTTCCGCTCGATCCAGGCCAACGAGGTGTGGCACGCGCACGGCGCTTGGGTCAGCGAACACCGCCCTTCCTTCGGGCCGGGGGTTAAGGAGAGGTTCGAGGGCGCGGTCGGGGCGACGGACGCCGCGGCGGATGAGGCGTCAAAGACGAGGGACGCCATCGCGAAATCGATGGAGCGGTTGATGGTGGACGAGGCGACGGGCAAGGACAGGTTCCTGTTCCTGCCGACGTCCCCCGGGCCCCCGTTGCCGTTGGGGGCGGACGCGCAGACGGTGGAATCGTTCAGGAATCGTCAGTTGAGGCTCACCGCGGCGGCGGGTCTCGCGAGGCTCCCGCAGGCGACGGTGCCGGTGCCGAGACGATCGGGACCGCCGCTCGGGCTGAGCGTGGTGGGACCGCGCGGGACGGACGAGGCGCTGCTGAGGCTGGCGTGCGAGCTGGAGAGGGCGCTGGTGGAGCGGCCGTAGCGACGGCGTGGCTCGCGTTCGTTCCCACGGGCTGAGGAGGAGCTCGTCGGTCGGTCGCATATGAGGGGGTGTGGATCGACACCCGCCGGGGACGGTTTATTTCCCAGGTATCATAACCTCTCGATTTGACGACGATCGGTCCGTCCCTCGAGGCCGGTCTTCGCCTTCGTCGTCGCGCGGACGACGAGGTCGGGCTCGGCGCCTGCGTCCTCGCGGTGTCGTCCTCGACTCTCCCCTCCCTCGTTCGCACTTCAGCGCCGGAGACGAGCCTCGTCATCAACCCCGAACCAGCACGAGAAAGTTCAATGAAGCGCGGACGTTCCGGCGCAGACGACCAGGCGCTGACTGAACTGTCTTCGCAGGGGGATTCTGCCCGACGGTGCAGAAAAGATGTGATTGGTCGAGACGTGTAACGGTACAACAACTCAAGAAATTGATTGGGGAGCAAGATTGACACCTCACAGCTGAGTCGGCAGTGGAACGCCTACCACAGATTGCCACATGTAAAAGGACGTCAGATGAAAGGGGGCTGAGTCAGCTTCTCGTGTGGGCTTAAGGGTCATTCCTATCTCGTGGTGTGTTTTTGGAGGTGAAAATGCTATGATCATTGGTTACTGTTTGCTCGTACGATTCAACCATCTCTTTTTGTAGACCAAAATGCAAGCCAAGATAGTTGGCGGTATTTTCTGTTTTAGAATGGAATTTCGTCACACGTGGAAAGGTCGGGTTGCAGGCGATTTCCCCATTCTGCGTCGCGCCGTTCAGCTCCGCTGTTCGAACCCGCCCTCAAACCCCTAACCAACACACCAAAACAACTCTAAACATGGACAAAGCTTCCCTCAGGCTCTCCGGACGGGTGAGTGTCACGCAGCGCGCGCGCGTTCGCGTCTCCGCTCTCCGGAATTCCCGAAAACCTCGCCTGCACTTTTTTTCTCAGCGGGCATTAATTTTCCAACGCGGCTGATCGGGCGCGGCTAATCGGGCGCGTCGCGGCGCCGCGCGGAGACGCGAACGCGCCAAAATGCTCCTCAACGAAAAGTATGCGATGACTGACGCGGAATTCACGTATCCCTCTCCTCAACTCACAGGTCGCCGCCCACGGCAACGGCCGAATCGGCAACGAGAAGTTCACCCTCACCGCCTCCACCGGCTTTGCCAACGGTGGCACCGTGACCCTCAGGGCCACCCCCGGTTTCTCCCCCGGTAAGTGAGCCCTCCGCGATTTCGAATCAACATCATCGCCCAGCTTCGTTCAGAGGCGGAACGACGCGCGCGGCGCCCGTTCGCGAACCGTCGTTTCACGGACGCACCGGCGTTCCACCTCGGACCGGCATTTTTCCTCGTTCCCGGAAAACAGCATTCCCCGCAGCAAACGCCCGAAGGACTTTCGCTGACGTTTCCTCTCCCGCGCGACCGCAGCCTACAGCGAGGAATCGAAGAAGCTGAACTTCCAGGGCGACTCAGTCGGCGACGTCGCCAACATCAGCAACCTCTCGAACATCGACGTCCAGGTGAGTACAACTCCGCCTTATCCGTTCGCACTCCAGGGTTACCAGACCCCGAAACGCTCCCACTTTGCGTCGCTTCGAGGAAACCCAAACTGACTGGACCAACCCCTCCTCCCCCGTGTTTACCTCTCCGCAGTTCTCCAAGGGAGGCGTCGAGCTCGCTGGCCAGAACTGCGACGTTACCGTCGCCCGCGACCACAGCGAGGGAGACAACGCCAACCCCTCCGGCGTCCAGATCAAGACCAACGTCGACAAGGTTGGTGACGTCATCATCACCGCCATCCAGAAGGGCCACAAGACCCTCAACGACGAGGATGCACGCTCCGAGAACAACGCTATCCGCATCGCCGCCGACATTCCCCTCTCTGACGTCAACGCCGACCTCACCGGTTCCGTCGACTACGACCTCGTCAGCAAGAACGCCAACGTCAGGATCGGCTACCACAAGGACGACATCACCGTCAAGCTCAGGACCCACATCAGCCAGGACGCAAGTGACAGCAACAAGAGGAACGCCAAATCCACGATCAACCTCGACTACTCCGGCCTCGAGGGCATCGGCGTGGGCGTCGAGGTCAAGGACGACAAGAAGGGCCATCTCCAAATCACCAAGGATGACTTCAAGCTCAAGGTCCCGATCGAGGATAACAAGGTGAACACCGGCAACGCGTCTATCACCTACAACTGGTCCATCGACATGTAAGAGACTGGAGCAACTGCTGCTTCAGCGCGCGCGCACGCAAGGGTTCGCAACATGACTGTAGAAAATGAACGGACGACCAGTTGATCGAGCACACGACTTCGAGGCTGTACGTTGTACCACCTGTGCATGTACGAGTATAAGGCTACTCTATCACCTGCCTGAATATCATGTACTCTGTGACACGCCTTTCGGTGTGTGTCCTGCATCTTTTTTCCTTTAATAATAATTTTCATTCGTGAACGTCTCGTGTTTGCGCACTCGTCGTTGTCAGTTGCGACGACCCCTCGGCGCCATCCATCGTGGCGCGGCGTGTCAAGATCGGTGTCCCATTCACGCACTTCTCAATCAATCAATCAGTTATCCCCCTCGCGCGTGAACGAGTTGTAGTGCACGGGCGACACGTACGTCAGGAAGAGACGCTTTCGCCGCCGCGACTCCCGCCCGTCCCCCTCTTCGGTCTGCGGCTCGTACACCAGGTACCAGTTCTCCGCCGTGGACTGCACCACGTGTATGACGCACTGGAACGCGTCCGAGCACGCCCTCAGGGTAAGCTCGTCTCCCCACGTTCTCGCCCGAGCCATCGACCGAGCGTACTCGTCAAACGCGTCTCCGAAGAATACCTCGTACTCGCCTCGACGCCGACGCATGTGCTCCACGCACGTATCCCTCACCCTCTGATGCGCGTCCTGGTCCCCGAACAGCCCGTGCGCCAACGCCCTGAACTGGCAGTTCCCGTCGTCCCCCATCCGCACCGTCCTCAGCCGCAGGGACGCGAGCCGTTTCTCCAGCAGCGACGCGCCCTCCCTCCCGGACGCGACGGGCGGCTCGACACCCTCGCGCTCCGCGAGATAAGTGCGCTCGATGCACCCGGCGACGCGCGAGTCCGTGCGCTTGAGCAGCTGCGACGCGCGCGCCATCGCCAGCGCGGTGGCCCGCCAGCGATTCAGCGCCCTCGCGTCGCTCAGCTCGCGCGTGAACGCGACCCTGACCGGAGGCTCCCCCGATTGCTCGAGCATCGCCTCCAGATCCTCGGACCAACCGCTCGGGGCGAGCGGCGGGAGGTCCGTCCGAGCCCTTCTAACGGGAGATAACGTATCGACGAAATCATCCGCATCCTCGGCGACGATTGCATCGACGGCGAGCGGTGGCGCGTTCGTCAGCGCCCTCCTGTGCACACCTCTGGCGCCGAGGTCGTGGACCAAGGAATCTGGAGCGGAGTCCCACGAGTACTCCCGCTTCGTCACGTCCCCCTTGGACGGCGAGGCATTCGGGGAGCCCGCTCGGGCGTTGAAACAGTACCTCAGGCACATCCGCGGCGGGGAAAGACCCGCAGGTGAGCCGCGCGATCTGCCCGGGTCAGGCTGCCGCGGGGAAGGGCGACTGCGCGGGAAGTGAGACAGGTGCCAGCGCTGACACTGTAGACTAAGGATCTGACCAAACTCTGGACGTCGTTTTCAAGATTGGTGACGGATGCGGACTTCGCCGGTCAACTAAAGCTCGATCGCGAGCTTCCCCCTGACCCTCCTCCCGTGCAGCATCCTGAACGCCTCGCGCACTCCCTCGTCCGTCAGGGACACCGTCCTCTCGATCGCCGGCTTCACCGCGCGAACCCCTCCGTTCGAACCTTCCCCTTCCGCCAGCGCCCTGAGCGTCTTCAGGTCCGGCGCGCACCGGTTGAAGTTGATCCAGAACAGCTCCTTGCCCCGCTTAAACAGGTTGACACCCGTCAACCGCTTCACCCCCGCGGTGATCCACCCACCCGTCTTACCCCCGATCGTCACGTAGTTGTGCTCGTCGAGGGCGCCGGGGCCCCGGTCGAGCAACGCCGGATCCGATCCGATCCGGGACTTGTACCTCTGCGACCGGTCCCTTTTATCGTGGCTCGAGACGGTGTCCAACACCAAGTCGAAGGGACCGCCGCCGTGCGCGGACAACACCTCGGACAACGCCTCCACGAGGGGATCCGCCCGTGTGTGTACCCCGAGGTCATCGTCGTCGTGAGGTACCGGTTCGAGCGCCTCGTAGTCGAGGACCTCGTCGGCGCCCATCGACTTGACGAATTCGACGTTTCGTCCGCTGCACACGCCGACGACGAGGCTCGCGCCGGTGGCGGACGCGACCTGCACGGCGAGGTGACCGACCCCGCCCGACGCGCCGATGACCAACACCCTGGCGCCGGGCTTGGTGACTCCGTGCTGACGCAGCGCCTGCACGACGGTGAGGCCCGGGAGGACGAGCGCGGCGGCTTCGGGATGCGTCAGCGACGGCGGTTTCGTCGCGAGCTGCGACGACGGGACGGCGACGAGATCGGCGAAGGAACCGCGCAACGGGGGCACGGCGCCGAAGACCTCCTCGCCAACCTCGAACCCGCTCCCGGGGTACGCGCGCTCGACCACGCCGCTGAGGTCGAACCCCGCGACCCTGCCATCCACCAGCCATCGCGCGGCGCCCCGCCACGACTCCGGGAGCTTATCGGCGACGACGAACTTGGCGTCGACCGGGTTCACCCCGCACGCCCTGACGCGGACGAGGACGTCGCCGCGGCCGAGTTTGGGCGCGCGCTTGGTCACGACCCTGATACCCTCCTCGGCCTTTCTGTCGTACACCGCCGCGCGGATCTCCTCCCGCGCCCTCGCGGCGGGCATCGGAGCAGACAGCTGCGGGGAATGGCGGTCGTTGTCGTCACCGCGCTCCAGCGTGCCGGCGCCTCCTCCGCCAGCGGACGGGCCCTCGGTCGGGGTGGAATTCGCCCTCGCGGTGAGGGTCCGGGGCGGGTGTCGCCGAGCGAAGGAAGGGCGCGACGCGAGACGCCGCCCCGCGCTGTGGAGAACACGCGCGAGGGAAGGGGTGAGCGTGGCGCGCAGTGTTGCGAACGTCGCGTCGCCGGCGCCCCGCGAACTGGAGCCAAACCTCGGAAATGTGCCGGACGGACAGTGATGTGTCAGCGCTTGAACAGGAGAAGTCGAATTTCGGACGCCGGACCATTGGCCAACCAAAGCGCCAGGGCAACGGACGGATCGACGCGAACGTCAAGAGAGTGTATCGAGGTTGCCACAGTCGGCCATGTTCGGCCGGCGGGAAGGAAACCGGGAGAACGAAAAGCGGGAGGGTGTCGGCGAGGGTCACGACTCCAACGATAACGGATCCGTTAGATCTACTGCGGCTAGATCGGGAATCGAGAACATGCGCTCCGAGAGCGTCGACGAGTACCCCGAACGTTCGCTCCCCACTTACGGCAGGAGCGCGTCCAGCAAGCGCGACAACGCGAGCTTCGGCAGGGTGCTCTCCTACTTTAACCCCGGGACGGCGGTCACGGGCTCGTCGGACCAGCACGGCATCGTCATGCGCCTGCGACGATTCTTCGGGGCGGTCACCGGCCGCGTGGAGGGCAACGTGGCGTCGACAAAGGCGCGCTGG
>Ga0181571_10000583_pt1 | contig 24276 bp, 24 predicted proteins | sample 101ome_17_FD_132440 | JGI IMG/M metagenome (GOLD analysis project Ga0181571, IMG submission 132440) | Coastal salt marsh microbial communities from the Groves Creek Marsh, Skidaway Island, Georgia - 101407AT metaG (megahit assembly) | ecosystem: Environmental > Aquatic > Marine > Intertidal... | reverse complement strand
GCGTTGCCCGGGGCGGGTTTAGACCGTTTGTGGCCGGGAATCTATAGGCCGCGATCGGCAATCCGCAGTTGGCGCGCGCGATCTAGGATGGCGTCTTCGACAGCTTTGCGGGTTGCTTCGCTGACCGCCCCGCTGCGGCTGGAAAGGGAGACGTTGAGGGCGCGGGCCTCAGGCGCGGCGCTAGAGATGCTAATGGTGGCGCGGTAGGCGAGGTTTCCGCCGGGGGGCGTGCCGTAGCCAAATTCGATGACGCCGGTGAAGGGATCGGCGCTCTCGACTGGCAAGAAGCTCAGCACATCGAGGGAGGCGAACCAGAGGTACTTATTGACCGAGGTTTCTTCTGCAGTGTTATCAGCAGTTGCCGGGCTTGTGGCGGGTTCACCACGAGAGAATGGGTTGAGATTGGACAAGGTGTTGCCAATGCCGCCGGAACACCCTGCGAGCGCAAGGCTGCCCGCGAGTAGGGCTGCGAGGCGAGTGTTCGAAGCGGTGAATGTCATGGCCTGTCCCCCCTGATGACATGTTGTGATCAGGTGTAGCGAAGCGGTGCGAAGGGAGCAAGGTTTCTGCGTGTCAGATGAGGGGCGCAAAAAGAAAGAGCGACGCCGAAGCGCCGCTCAAACTTAGGTTCAAATCCAGAGTGGATTAGAACTCGAAGGACACTGCAACAGTGGTGCCGTTCTCGTACTCACGAGCGCCGGTTTCGTCAGCGCCGGTGTTGTAGGAAGCGAGAACCGAAGCGCCGTTACCGAGGTCGTACTCAGCGCCAGCGTAGTAGGTTGCTGCGTTGTCCAGAGCACCTACGTAAGCAACGAGGCCGCCGCCGAGGTCGTAGGAACCTTCAACGTCCAGTGCGCCGTCGTACAGAGCGTCAACCGAAAGAGTGCCAGCTACGTAGCCAACGGTGACTTCATAGGTGGTGTCGCTGTTGTAGGTGAAGCCGAGGGTGATCGGATCCATGGCGTAGGAGCCACCGACAGACCATACGTTGCCATCGCTGTAGGAACCTTCAACCGACAGTGCGTCAGACACGGACATGGATGCGCCAACAGACCAGCCAGCGTCACCAAAGTCAGCAGTTACGTCAGCACCAGCAGCGGTCGTTGCAAGGCTGATGCCGTATGCGTTGCCGGAAGCAAAGCCTGCAGTGACGTCGATACCGGCAGCGGAGGTCGACAGAACTGCGCCGTAGTTGCCGGAAGCTTGATCGTAGCCGACGTTGATCGAAGCGCCGCTCAGATCGGTTGCTACACCAACCTGCAGGTCAGCAGCGGCGTTCATGGACGCACGGATGGTCATGCCGGAGATGGTTGCAGAACCGGAGATGCGCTGGTCGTCGTTGAAATCGCCATCGTCGTTGTCGTGGATTTCAGCAACAAAAGTCTGCTCAGCAAGGTTCACACCGATTTCAGCAGCACCTGCCGCTTCGTCAGTTACGCTGTAAGTAACGGAAGCCGTGTCAGATGCGAGCGTAACGTCACCGTCGGCCACGGTGCCGGCGTCGGCATCGATGGTGACGGAAGCGGTCGCAGTGAGACCGTTGTTAAGCGAAGCGGATGCCGAAGCGGTCAGTTCGGTTCCAGTCGCGAAACCGTCAACGGAGTTGTAGGAGAAGTCAGCGGAGCCGCTCCAAGAGATGGAGCTGTGGCCAGCGGCGGAAGCGGCGCCGGCGAAAGCTACGACAGATGCCGAAGCGAGAAGGATGCTTTTCATGGTTTTTCCCTCGTGTTTGCATTCCCAAGAATGCCAGTTGGACTAGCATTGGGCATGTCTTTGCTACTTAACCCGCGAACACTCAAGCAATTTGGCCTCCATTTTTTTGACTGCGCCAAAAATGATGCATGAAGGTCACACCGTGGGTGGTGTGGTTTGGGCGGTGACAAAGGCGCGTTCACCAACTATTTGGGGGCGATAACCGAAAATACCCCTGAAAACAGGAGCCTGACATGTCCTTACAAGAAATACGTGCTCGCGTTCAGGTTGCCGCGGAGGCGCATGGACGACGCGCGGAAAGTGTAACCTTGATCGCGGTCTCCAAGGTGCAACCCAATGCGCGGGTCGAGGCGATTTTGGAAGAAGGGCATCGGGTGTTCGGGGAGAACAAGGTGCAAGAGGCGGCGGGAAAGTGGCCGGACTTCCGCGAGCGTTATGAGGGGATCGAACTGCATCTGATCGGTCCGTTGCAGACCAACAAAGCCCGCCAAGCGATGGGATTGGCGCAGGCGATCCATTCGCTGGACCGCCCAAAGTTGGCGAACACGATTGCCCGTTTGGCGCAGGAGCTAGGCGCGTGCCCTGACCTTTTCATACAGGTCAATACAGGCGAGGAACCGCAGAAGGCGGGGATTCCGCCATTGGAACTGGACGATTTCGTGGCGGAGTGCCGCAAGATGGATTTGCCGGTGAAAGGGCTGATGTGCATTCCGCCGGTGAATGAGGAGGCGTCGCTGCACTTCGCGCTGCTCGCAAAGATGGCCGCGCGAAACGGGCTTGATGGCTTGTCGATGGGGATGAGCGACGATTTCGAGAAAGCGATTTCGTTCGGGGCGACCCATGTGCGGGTCGGCTCGGCCATTTTTGGTGCGCGGGATTATAGCGCCGCTGGCTAGAGCAGGTGGCCCGACTTTTTTGCCTTGGTCGCAAGGTAGTGGTGGTTGAAGCGGTTCTCGCCAACCTTCAGGGGTACCCGTTCAACGACTTCAATGCCGGTTTCATTCATGCGCGTGACTTTGGCGGGGTTGTTCGTGAGCAGCCGGACCGCTGAAAAGCCCATCCGCTTGAGGATTTCAGAACCGATCCGGAAATCGCGCTCGTCGTCTTCAAAGCCGAGGCGGTGGTTTGCCTCGACCGTATCGAAGCCCTGATCCTGAAGTGAATAGGCGCGCATTTTGTTGGCAAGGCCGATGCCGCGCCCTTCCTGGTTCAGATAAAGAAGGACGCCAGCTCCTGCGCTGCCCATTTGGGCAAGCGCACCGCGGAGCTGCGGGCCACAATCACACTTGAGACTGCCCAGTAGATCGCCGGTGAAGCAGGCCGAGTGAAGGCGTGCCAGCACGGGCGCGCCACGGTCGGGGCGGCCGATTTCGATGGCATAATGTTCCTCTGCGCCATCTTCGGGGCGGAAGATATGCAGGCGGCCTGCTTCGGAGACGTCGAGCGGCAAGCGGGCGGAGATGATCGGGTTGAGTGGCGCGAGGTCTTGGGTCAGCGCGGTTGTGGCATCGGCTATGGTGAGCCGGTTCTCTTCCGCGAAGCGCGCGGGGTCGACAAGCGGCATGACTACAGCCGCGGGCAAGAGGCGCGCGGCTTTGGCAAGGGCGATGGCAGCACGGTGCAGATAGGTATCGCCATCGCGCATTGTCGCAAGCGGGCCTTTCATCGGCGAATGCAGATCGTCAGCGGGATCAGCGATGGAGCGTACCCAGTGCAGGGAAGCGTCCGGTGGCAGCTTGAGGCGGGCAATGTCGCCGTCGTAGGCGCGTGCCTTCAGGGTTTCGGCGCGGCGGGCGGTGATCGTGAGCGCGGCGTCGCCATGCATCGCCAGAAGCGCGGCCAATCGCGCGGCGGTGAGCGTTTCAGCCGCGAGTAACAGAGCGCCTTTGGCATCTGACATCAGTACCACTGGCACGCCCATGCGCAAATCCGCGCGGGCGCGGGCGAGGCTTTCGGTGCTGTCAGGGGCGAAGCTCATGGCGGGGGCTCGGATGCTGTTTCAGGCTGTCAGATAATGCCATCTGCACCCAAAGTGAAACATTTCTGGTCAAATTGACACGAGCGCGTGAGAGAAATGTTGCAGTCCTTGCCCATTCGCCTCCTGCGCCCACATCATGCTCAGGAAGAGGATGGAGATCATGGGACAACTTAAAAGAATCCTTTTGGTGGATGATGACGAGGATCTGCGCGAGGCGCTGGGCGAACAGCTCGTGCTGACCGAGGACTTCGATGTGTTCGAGGCTGGAGATGGTTCTGAAGCGCTCGCGCGGGTGAAAGAAGGGCTGTACGATCTGGTCATTCTGGACGTTGGGTTGCCGGATACAGATGGCCGCGAACTTTGCCGCCTGATGCGCAAGCAGGGCGTGAAAAGCCCGATCCTGATGCTGACGGGGCAGGACTCTGACAGCGACACGATCTTGGGTCTTGATGCGGGCGCGAATGATTATGTGGCGAAGCCATTCAAGTTTCCGGTGCTGTTGGCGCGTATTCGGGCGCAGCTGCGGACGCATGAGCAATCCGAGGATGCTGTGTTCCAGCTGGGGCCATATACGTTCAAGCCTGCGCATAAGGTCCTGCTGACGGAGGATGATCGCAAGATCAGGCTCACCGAGAAGGAAACGAATATCCTCAAGTTCCTTTACCGCTCGTCCGAAGGGGTGGTGGCGCGGGATGTGCTGTTGCACGAGGTTTGGGGATACAATGCGGGTGTCACCACGCACACGCTTGAAACCCACATCTATCGGCTGCGGCAGAAGATTGAGCCTGACCCGTCGAATGCGCAAATTTTGCTGACCGAAAGCGGCGGCTACAAGCTTGCGTCGTGACATAAATCAAATTGGCACAGTGTTTGCTGTGTTATGAAACCCGAGAGACCCCTTGATGGCGGGGTAATGCCATCACCTCCCTGTTGGACTGCCCGGGCTTAGGCTCGGGCTTTTTTGTGCTAAGTTGTCCGGATGGGGGATGAGGGATGCATGCGGAATTCAGGCAGGAAGAGGTTTTGGAGCTTTGGTTCCCCGATAGCGGGCATCAGGCGACCAACGAGAGCCATGCGGCTTTTTGGCAGGAGCGGATGCAGGGTGGGATGGATGCGCGGATTTGTGAGCGGTTCGCGGATGTGACGCTTGCTGCTGTGCGGGGCGGTTTGGATCATTGGGCGGAAAACCCCTATGGGTGGTTGGCGCTGATTTTGGTGCTTGACCAGTTTTCGCGCTCATTGTGGCGGGATAGGCCGGAGGCTTTTGGGCAGGATATCAAAGCGACGCGCTTGGCACTTGAGGGGATCGAGAACGGTCACTATGCCGCGCTCAAGAATGCGTGGGAGAAGCAGTTCTATCTGATTGCGATTTTGCATTGCGAGGGACCGGATCATCTGGCTCGTTCCGAGTGGGCCGTGGCGATGAATGAAGAACTGGTGGAGAAAGATGCGCTGCCGCATCTCGACCGTTACAAGGAACTGGAACTGGCGGTGGCGCAGAGCAAGCGTATGCGGGATGTAATTGCGTGCTTCGGGCGGCATTCGCACCGCAATCCGATCCTTGGCCGCGTGTCGACCCCCGAGGAAGAGGATTACATCTCTGGGGGCGACTTTCCACGTGTGCAAAAAGGTCCACCAGCGCGCGACAGCGCTTGAGGCTGGAGGGGTGGGGCGATAGGGTCCGTCGAACATAAAATTCGCCGGAGCTGCTATGACTTTTCGCCTTGCCACTTGGAACATCAACTCGGTCCGGTTGCGGGCGCCGCTTGTCGCGAAGTTGATGACGGATGAGGCGCCAGATGTTCTGTGCTTGCAGGAATGCAAAAGTCCTGTGGAGAAGATCCCATTCGAGGTGTTCGAAGCGCAGGGATACCGTCACATGGTTGCGCGGGGGCAGAAGGGATATAACGGCGTCGCGATCCTTTCCAAACTGCCGATCGAGGAAGCTGGATCAGAAGATTTCGCGCAGCTGGGCCATGCCCGTCACATTGCGGCACGATTGGAAAACGGCGTAACGATTCACAACTTTTATGTGCCTGCGGGCGGTGATGTGCCGGACCGTGAGGTGAACGAGAAATTCGGTCAGAAGCTCGATTACCTGATGCAGATGCGGGACTGGTTTCATGCGCAAGCGCCTGAAAAATCCATTCTGGTTGGTGATCTGAACATCGCGCCGCGTGAAGATGACGTTTGGAACCACAAGCAACTGCTGAAGATCGTGAGCCATACGCCGGTTGAAGTTGATCATCTTGCAGAGGTGCAGGAGGCAGGGCGCTGGGTCGATGTTACGCGGCAGGACATCCCTGAAGGACTGCTTTACAGTTGGTGGTCATACCGCGCGAAGGATTGGGATGCCGCCGACAAGGGGCGGCGCTTGGATCATATCTGGGCGACAGCGGATATTGCCAATGCCGGACATTCGAGCAAGGTTTTGCGGGATGTACGCGGCTGGGAGCAGCCATCGGACCACGCGCCGGTATTCGCGACGTTCGACCTTTAATCGCTTATAGGTCCGCGACAGCAGTTGCCACGACCTGCCCTAGAGTTTGATGCGCGGCTTCGTCGAAATGCACGCCATCGATGGGGCTGACAGCGATGTGCTGGCCTGCATCAAGGAAGCCTGCGCCCCATGCATGTGCGAGGTCTTGATAGAGTGGCGCGAGCGCGGCGCTTTTGGCGGCGGCGCCAGCGAAAGTTGCTGCGAAGGGGCCAACCTCGACCACCGGCGGCGGGGCAATGACCAAGACCTTATAGCCGCTATGGGCAGCTTGGTTTTCGGGTGCGAAAGCGATGCCGAGCAGCCCGGCCAAACCAGCGGCGATCTCTTCTGCCGAGCCTGCAACCTCGCATTTGGTATCGTTGGTGCCGAGCATAATGGTCAGCACATCAATGGGGCGGTGTGTTTTGAGCGCGATCCGCAGGCCGAGCCAGCCGTTCATCACCGGCCCCATCAGCAGATCATCGAATTTCGTCATGCGCCCGGGAAGGCCCTCTTCGACCAGGTTCCATTCGGGGCCAAGAGCGGCATGGGTGACGGTTGGCCAGCGGACACCGGCCGGATGACGGCCGATGAAGTCATGGCTTGGCATCGGCGGGGTGCCGTGGGTGTTGCTGTCGCCAAATGTGAGGAGCGTGGGCATTCTCGAATCCTGCTGTTTGGAGAAGGCTAGGCGAGCTTTGTCCGGCGGGAAAGGAGGAATCACGCTAATCCCCCCTTGGCCTTTTGGCGCATGGCGCACATATAGGGGCAAACCAATATGAAGGAGCGACCCATGCTCGAGCTTGGACAAGGACAAAACGGCGCAGCGGCTGCGCAGAACGCGGAGCTGATCGTCGATGGTAGCGATCAGAGCTTCATGGCTGATGTGGTAGAGGCCTCACAGACGGTGCCGGTGATTGTTGATTTCTGGGCGCCGTGGTGTGGCCCCTGCAAGACGCTTGGACCGGCGCTTGAGGCGGCAGTGACCCGCGCAAAAGGGGCTGTGAAGCTGGTGAAGATCGACGTTGATCAGAATCAGGCGATTGCCGGCCAATTACAAGTACAGTCGATCCCGACGGTCTATGCCTTCTGGAAAGGGCAACCTGTGGATGGTTTCCAAGGTGCGGTTCCGCCCAGCCAAATCGACACATTTGTTGCCAAGCTGGCAGAGATGAGCGGCGGTTCTGCTGATGGTGGACTTTCCGAGGCGGTTGAAGCTGCGGAAGCGATGCTGGAAGAAGGGGCTGTTGCAGATGCGGCCCAGACCTTTGCCGCGATTTTGCAGGAAGATCCCGCGAATGCCCCTGCCTATGGAGGGTTGGTGCGCTGCCATGTGGCGCTCGGAGAGCTGGATCAGGCGGAGGCTGTTCTGAACGGTGCGCCTGCCGAAATTTCGGACAGCGTTGAGCTCGAAGCAGCACGGGCGCAGATAGCGCTCGCGCGGCAGGCCGAAAGTGCCGGCCCTGTTGCCGAGTTGCAGGCGGCTGTTGACGCTGATCCGGCCAATCTGCAAGCGCGCTATGATTTGGCTGGCGCGTTGCAAGCCGCTGGGCGTACGGAAGAGGCAGTTGATCAGCTTCTTGACTTGTTCCGCAGGGATAAGGAGTGGAATGACGGTGCCGCGAAGACCCTTCTTTTCCAGATTTTTGACGCTCTGAAAGCGAATGATCCAATCGTGCTGAATGGACGGCGAAAACTGTCGTCAATGATATTTGCCTAACGCCATGCAGGCGCTACCTTAGGGCCATGTTTTCAGCGGCAGACCTACCAGACACCGTGCCGGTGTTCCCTTTGCCCGGGGCACTTTTGCTGCCCCGCGCACGGTTGCCTTTACATATTTTCGAGCCGCGGTATCTGGCGATGCTGGATGACGTATTGAAAACCCCATCGCGGCTGATCGGGATGATCCAGCCGTTCGAGGGGCGTGGTAATGCGCTGCACCTGATTGGCTGTGCTGGGCGGTTGACGGGTTTTTCCGAAACGGAAGACGGACGCTATATGATCACCCTGTCGGGGATTTCGCGCTTCCGTGTCCTCAAGGAGATTGATGGATTTACCCCGTATCGCCGCTGTGCAGTTTCTTGGGACGGCTTTGGTGCGGATCTCGGCCCGAGCGAATGCGATAAAGGATTGGACCGCGAGGCCTTCATGACGCTGTTGCGGCGTTATTTCGAGGCGCAGGGGCTTTCGACCGATTGGGACAGCCTGAAAGAGGCGGATGATGAGTTGCTTATCAACTCTTTATCGATGCTGTGTCCGTTCGAGCCGGAGGACAAGCAGGCTTTGTTGGAGGCTCCCTCCCTGTTGACGCGGCGCGAAACCTTGGTGACGTTGCTGGAATTCGCGACACGCGCCGGAGAAGGGGGAGATCGCCTGCAATGACCGAAACCACTGTAGAATTCGACAGACGGATGCTGGACGGCTTGGTTTGCCCGCAAACACAGGCGGTTTTGCGCTACAACGCAGAGTCGCAGGAGTTGATTTCGGAAGCAGCTGGTTTGGCCTTTCCGATCCGCGAGGGCATCCCTGTGATGTTGATCGACGAAGCCCGTAAGCTGGACGACTGATCAGCCGCGCATCAGGCGTGGGAGATCGCCTGTCAAACCCGCTGCCTCGCGCACGAAGCTGCGGCGCAGCCACGGCACGGCATTGACTGCACCCATGCCGATGTCTCGAAGTGTTCTGAGGAGCGGATTATCGTTCGAGAACAGGCGGTTGAATGTATCAGTGGCTGTGGCCAGCGTCGCGGTATCGAACCGGCGCCATTCCTGATAGCGGGCGAGGGGCGCTTTGCTGCCAATATCTTCGCCACGCTGCCGCGCATCAGAAAGAACTTCAGCAAGGGCAGCCACATCGCGTAGGCCCGCGTTCAACCCCTGACCGGCGATCGGGTGCATACCGTGCGCCGCGTCGCCAACAAGGGCGATGCGGTCGGCATAGAAGCTGTTGGCGAGGGTCAGGTTGAGGGGATAGGTGAAACGCGCGCCTTTCAGCGAGATGTCACCAAGGAACGAGCCAAAGGCGGGGCGCAGCGCGTCGAGGAAGTCCGCATCGTTCATCGCGGCCAATTCGGCGGCGCGGCTGTCGGTTTCGCTCCAGACGATAGAGGAACGGTTCCCCGACACCGGCAAAATAGCCAGCGGACCAGCGGGCATGAAGAATTGATGCGCGATGCCGTTATGGGGCCTTTCGTGGGCCACGGCGCAGACAACGGCGGTTTGTCCGTAGCGCCAGCCGGTGCGGGAGATGCCCGCGCGTTCGGCAGTGCCGGAGCGCCGCCCGTCACAGCCGACGGCGAGGGTGGCGCGGAAGGATTTGCCAGAAGCCAGCGTTAGGGTGATGCCGCTACTGTCGGGTGACTGGGCCACGACGCGTTCTTCAGTGTAAGCGGTGATGCGCTCCTCGGTGTCCATCGCATCAAGGAACGCCCGCCGGAGGTGGCGGTCTTCGAGCATGTAGCCCATTGGGCCTTCTTCCAGCTCGGCGTGGTCGAAATGCATCATCCAAGGGGACGGCCCTTCGCCAGCACGGCCGTCTGTGACCTTGATCTCGAGCATCGGTGTCGCATCGTCTGAAACCTGCGGCCAAACCCCGATGTTGCGGAGGAGCCGTTGGGAGGAAAGCGCCAAGGCGTAGGCACGCCCGTCAAACTCTGGGTCCGCGCGGGTGTCGCGCGGGAGTGCATCAATCACGCCGACCGAAAACCCGCTTTGTGCGAGCGCGAGGGCCAGTGCGGGACCGTTCAGGCCGCCGCCAATGATGAGAATATCGTGATCCAGAGTCATATCTCCTCCTGATCCAAGACATATGGCGGGAGGGATGGGATTGTCCATGCGCGGAGTGGTCGCTACCGTGGCGAAATTGGTAGGAGGAGCGGGCCGATGGAGCAGTGGCGGTGGATGTCAGCCTCGGATTTGGGGCGTGGGATTGGGCGCGGAGAGATCGACCCTGTGGCGCTGACAGAAGTGTTCCTTCAAGCCATTGTAGAACACCCGCAGTCGCACCGCATCTACGTTACAGTTACAGCTGACCGTGCACGCGCAGAGGCAGCCGCCGCCGCAGAGCGGGCGCGCTTGTCGCAGCGGCGCGGTCCACTCGATGGGGTGCCGGTTTCGTGGAAGGATCTGTTCGACAGTGCGGGGACGCCCACGGAGGCGGGAACCCTCCTGATGAAAGCAAGGATCCCGCAACGGGATGCAGAGGTCTTGGCGCGGGCGACAACAGCGGGGCTTGTATGCCTTGGTAAAACCCACATGAGCGAGATTGCCTTTTCTGGCCTGGGCTACAATCCAATGGCAGAAACACCGCCTAATGTGCATGACGCGGCCTGCGCGCCGGGGGGCTCCTCTTCTGGGGCGGTGGCGTCAGTGGCGTTTGGTCTGGCGGCGGCAGGCATCGGCTCTGACACGGGTGGATCGGTCCGGATTCCGGCGGCGTGGAACGATCTTGTCGGTCTAAAGACAACTCATGGATTGGTGTCGCTTGATGGTGTGGTGCCGCTTTGCCCGTCTTTCGATACGGTTGGTCCGCTTTGCCGGACGGTTGAGGACGCGGCAGCGCTGTTGAGCGTGCTCACCGGCGATGCGGGATCGGACTTGCATAATGCATCGCTGGAGGGTGTGCGGCTCCTTTGCCTGTCGGGACTGCCGGAAGCGGATATCGCGCCGGAAATTCGCGCGGGCTACCGCTCAGCGGTTGAGCGACTGAATGCCGCTGGCGCAGAAATTCATCGAGCTGAGGGGCCGATGGTGCAGTCGGCGATGGAGTTGTCGCCTGTGCTCTATGCCGCTGAGGCCTGCGCGCATTGGCGGGACGCTGTCGAAGCGGATCCTGAGGCGATGTACTTCCAGATACGGGAAAGGTTGATGGCGGGCGTGCAGTTTGCGGCGGTCGATTTTGTCAAAGCTTGGGATCAGTTGCGCGGCCTTCGCGAGGAGTGGCAGGCGTTCGCTGCGGGTTATGATGCTGTTTTGATGCCGACAGCGCCGATCAAAGCGCCGATTGTCGCGCGGCTTGAGACCGATGATGCATACTACAAAGAGGCGAACCTGATGGCGCTTCGAAACACGCGCATTGGCAATTTGATGGGGTTGTGCGGTCTGACACTGCCAACGGGTGTTCCGATGTCGGGTGTCATGATCTGCGCCGATGCGGGCGCTGACCGGCGGCTTTTGCGACTTGGGCATGCCGCCGAAAGGGCGCTGGCTTGAAGCCAGAGGCGGCGGGAAAGCCACAACTCCCCGAATCTGCTAGGCTTTCGGCGCACAGTTTTCTGGACAGGCGGCGCTGCTTCGCGCTAGATTGAGAGAAAGCGGGGCGCAATGATCCCGTAAATTGAGGCAGATATGGACTTTCCCGAGCGGTTTTCGAACCTACCGGAATACGCGTTTCCGCGCCTGCGGACGTTGTTGGATTCGCTCTCTCCCGGGGGCGAACCTATTGTCATGACTATTGGCGAACCGCGCCACGCATTCCCTGCTTTTGTCAGTGAAACACTCGCAACCGCCACAGAAGAATTTGCCAAGTATCCGCCCAACGAGGGGTCGCCCGAACTGTTATCCGCAATCGTTGGCTGGGTATCGCAGCGCTACGGTGTATCGCTGACGCCGGATCAGATCATGGTGTTGAATGGTACGCGCGAAGGGCTTTACAACGCCGCAATGGCCCTTTGCCCCGAGGAAAAGAACGGCAAAAAGCCGATTTTCCTGACGCCGAACCCGTTCTATCAGGTCTATGCAATCGGTGCGGTTTCGGTTGGGGCTGAGGCGGTTTTTGTGAATGCAACCGCCGAAACGGGGCATTTGCCTGACTTTGCCGCGCTCCCGAAAGATGTGCTGGAGCGGGTGGCGATTGCCTATATCTGTTCGCCTGCAAATCCACAGGGTGCGGTGGCAACCGAAGATTATTGGCGTGCGCTCATCACGCTTGCGGAACAATACGATTTCCGGATTTTTGCAGATGAGTGCTACTCGGAGATTTATCGCGATACGCCGCCTGTGGGTGCGTTGGAAATTGCCGCGAAAATGGGTGCTGATCCCGAACGTGTGTTGATCTTTCATTCGCTCTCAAAACGCTCGAACCTGCCCGGGCTGCGTTCCGGTTTTGTGGCTGGGGGGCGAAAATCAATCGCTGCGGTGCGCCAGCTGCGGGCCTATTCGGGGGCGCCGTTGCCTTTGCCGCTTCAGCGTGTGGCAGAAAAGGTCTGGGCCGATGAGGCGCATGTTGAAGAGAGCCGCGGCCTTTACCGTGAGAAATACCGGATCGCCGACAAGATCTTTGCCGGTGTCGAAGGGTATGAGAGCCCGCAGGCGGGGTTCTTCCTTTGGCTGCCGGTTGCTGATGGCGAGGAGGCGGCTGTTAAGCTCTGGACGGAGACGGGTGTGCGGGTGCTCCCGGGAGCCTATCTGAGCCGCGATACAGACGCCGGAAACCCCGGAACAGGATTTATCAGGGTCGCGATGGTGGCCCCAAAAGAAGAAATGCAGCGCGGGTTGAAATTGATCCGTGACTGTTTGTACGATTGAGGACCAGACGTATGGCTTTTCAGACACGACTTCGCGATCCACTACTCGATAGCAGCACGCAGGCCGCATTGGAAAAGCGGGGACGGGAGCTTTTGGGCCTTGCGGTAATGGCATTGGGGATCGTGCTGGGGCTGATGCTGTTTACGCATAGTCCTGATGACCCGTATTGGATGTTGTCCTCTGATGCGCCGGTCCAGAATGCATTCGGGTCGCTCGGTGCGACGGTTTCAGCGACGTTAATGCTGGTGCTCGGGCTTGCGGCATGGGGTCTGCCGACTGTTATCATAAATTGGGGTGCGCGTTTTGTGCTGCATCACGGCACCGCGCGCCTGTTTGAGCGGGTGATTTTTGCGCCCATCGCGATTGTGCTGATGTCGGTTTATGCATCGACTTTGGTTCCCGGAAATGGCTGGCAGCAGAGCTATGGGCTGGGCGGGATGTTCGGTGATATGGCTGTCGGCATGTTGATGGGACTGGTCCCAGCGGGGCAGGCACTTTCTGTCAAGATTGTGAGTGCGGGTGCTGGTATGTTCACGCTTGCGGCTGGTTTGCATGCGCTGGGCTTTACCCTGCGCGAAGTTGGTAATGGCGGTCGCTTTCTCGTGTTTGGGACAATCGTTCTCTATTCCATGATCTTAAAACTTTTGGGCCGCAGCGCCGCGATTTCATTTTCGGCGGCGAGCGGCTTGCATGCGACTGTTCAGGCGCGACGGGATGATGCCCGTGTGACGCCGGAAACAGCGAACGATCCGCGCATCAAGGAGCGCGTGGCGGCAGTTGTGCGGTCAAACCCAGCGATGCCGCTGGCAGAGCGCGCGGTTGCAGAGCCGCCGCTGCACGCAAAGCAACCGGATGGCGCGCCGCAACCTGTGGCGACCCCAGAACTGGAGCATATGAAGGCTCCTACAACGCAGAGTGGTGGGCTTTTCGGGATGTTCCGCCGCGCACCGGAACCGGAGATGCCTGCGCCGGAGCTGATTGATTACGATGATTATGGGGATGCAGCGGCAGAAACGCCTGACGGCAGCCGTATCCGCGACAAGATTGCCAGTGCTATCCGCAATCGCAATACTGCCCCCGAGGTGGAAGCCCAAGTCGAGGAGCCGCCTGTTACGGGTTTCCGTATTGAGCCGCGCTTGACCGAAGGCAAAGGCCCGCGCCCGCTCGTTTACGCTGATCCTCTTGCGACCCCGCAGCCGCAGGAAGCGCTCGTGCCTGACGTGGCGGAGGTCGTTGAAGATACGGTTGCAGAGGTGGAAACGCCGCCGGTTGCGCCTGCGGCGGTGCCTACTGCCGAGCCTGATGCACCGCTGCGGCGTGTTGTGCAGCCTGCGGTGAAGCGGACACCGGCCCCCTCACGACAGGCGCAGGCTGAAGCGCAGCCGAGCTTGCAATTCGAAGAAAAACACAGCGACTACGAGCACCCACCGCTGAGCCTGTTGACCAGCCCCGTATCGATTGAACGCCACTACCTGAGCGACGAAGCGCTGGAAGAAAATGCGCGGATGCTGGAGAGCGTTCTGGATGACTACGGTGTGAAGGGCGAGATTGTGAGCGTGCGCCCTGGCCCCGTTGTGACGATGTACGAGCTTGAACCGGCGCCAGGCTTGAAGGCCAGCCGCGTGATCGGGTTGGCGGACGATATTGCGCGTTCGATGTCGGCGCTTTCAGCGCGTGTTTCCACTGTTCCGGGCCGTTCGGTTATCGGGATTGAATTGCCCAATGCCAGCCGTGAGAAGGTGGTGCTGCGGGAGATCCTTGCCGCGCGCGGGTTTGGTGACAGCAACATGCGCCTGCCACTGGCGCTGGGCAAAGACATCGGCGGCGAGCCAGTGGTGGCGAACCTTGCGAAGATGCCGCATTTGCTGATCGCAGGGACGACGGGATCAGGCAAATCGGTGGCGATCAATACGATGATCCTATCGCTGCTGTATAAGCTGACGCCGGACGAGTGCCGCCTGATCATGATTGACCCGAAGATGCTGGAACTCAGCGTCTATGATGGCATTCCGCATTTGCTGAGCCCAGTTGTGACCGATCCGAAGAAAGCGGTTGTCGCGCTGAAATGGGTCGTGGGCGAGATGGAAGAGCGCTATCGCAAGATGTCAAAGATGGGTGTGCGCAACATCGAAGGTTATAACGGCCGCGTGGCGGATGCGCTGAGCAGAGGGGAGTTGTTCAGCCGCACCGTGCAGACAGGATTTGATGATGCGACGGGCGATCCGGTGTTTGAAACGGAGGAGTTCAAACCCGAGAAGATGCCCTACATCGTGGTCATCGTCGACGAGATGGCCGACCTGATGATGGTGGCGGGCAAAGAGATCGAGGCTTGCATTCAGCGCTTGGCGCAGATGGCGCGGGCGTCTGGCATTCACCTGATCATGGCGACGCAGCGGCCGTCGGTCGATGTGATCACCGGCACCATCAAGGCAAACTTCCCGACGCGGATTTCGTTCCAAGTGACATCGAAAATCGACAGCCGCACGATCTTGGGCGAGCAGGGTGCTGAACAGCTTCTTGGCATGGGCGACATGCTTTATATGGCGGGCGGCGCACGGATCACGCGTGTTCACGGACCGTTTGTCAGCGATGAGGAGGTCGAGGAGATCGTCAACTACCTCAAGAGCTTTGGCCCGCCGGAATATATGTCCGGCGTCGTGGACGGCCCCGATGATGAGAAAGAGGCGGATATCGATCTGGTCTTGGGTCTTGGCGGCAATACCGACGGTGAAGACGCGCTATATGATCAGGCGGTGGCAATTGTGATCCGCGACCGCAAATGCTCGACTTCTTACATCCAGCGGAAACTGGCGATTGGCTACAACAAGGCCGCGCGCTTGGTGGAGCAAATGGAGGATGAAGGCGTGGTCAGTGCCGCCAACCACGTTGGCAAACGTGAAATACTCGTACCGGAACAACACTGATGGTGACTGTGCGACCCGTTGTGGAGGCGGACCACGCAGAGTGGAACCGCCTCTACGAAGGGTATGCGGCTTTTTATGGCGTTCCACAGACACCCGAAATGCGCGCGCTTGTCTGGGAATGGATTTGGGAACCGGACCATGAGGTTGAGTGCCGTGTTGCCGTCAATGAGTCGGGCAGCGTGATCGGGCTTGCGCATTTCAGGGAATTTGCCCGCCCGCTGGCGGTGGCGAAGGGCGGCTTTCTGGATGATCTTTTCGTTGACCCAGATTCGCGGGGCAGTGGCGCGGCCGATGCATTGATCGACGCGGTTCGGGAGGTTGCGGTGGCACGCGGTTGGAGCGTGGTGCGCTGGATTACGGCAGAGGACAATTATCGCGCGCGGGCTGTGTATGACAGGGTGGCCGTCAAAACACGTTGGCTGACCTACGACCTGGCACTTTAGCGGGTGGCTTTGCTGCAGATATCCGCTGACAGGGCTGGTGATATCGCCTAGCCGCTTGTTTGCGGGCATCAAACCCCCATGTCAGGCGGTAGAGACGGAGAGACGAGATGTGGGACCGAATTTTCAAGCTGGGGCTGCGGGGGATGCTGCTTGCGACACCTGTGCTGGTCGCAGGGTTTGCGGGGCGGGCCGAGGCGGAGCAGGTTTCGCTGGCGGAGGTGTCGCGCTACTTCAACGAGATGCAAGCACTGGAAGCGAAGTTTACCCAGATCAATGATGATGGCACACTTTCGACCGGCACGCTCTTTATTCATCGGCCCGGGCGGATGCGTTTTGAGTATGACCCGCCGGAGGAAGCGCTGGTAATTGCGGCGGGTGGCTCTTTGGCGGTGTTCGACCCCGGTTCAAATACGGGTCCAGAGCGCTATCCGTTGGGTCGGACCCCTCTGAATATCATTTTGAAGCGGGATGTGGACTTAACCGCGGAGCGGATGGTTGTTGACCACAGCTATGATGGCACTGTGACGCGCGTGACGGCGCAAGATCCTGATAATCCCGAATACGGGTCGATCCAGCTTGTTTTCACCGATGCGCCTGTCGAACTACGGCAATGGGTAATCACAGATAATTCCGGTTCCTTGACCACGGTGATCCTCTCCGAGACGGCAGAGGGCGCGCGGCTGCCATCGCGTTTGTTTAGCATCATTTCTGAAACTGAAAACTGGCTTGAGCGCCGCTGATCAGAGACGCACACCGCGACAGGAGGCGAGCTGACGTTCGTAAGTCACAGCGCGGCTGCGGACATTGGCTGCGACATTGAGGAGCCACGCTTTGCTGCGGTAGGTGCCGCGACGGTAGCCAGCATGTCCTTCGTGATACGCTAGGTACTGATTGTAGACATCGTTCATGGCAATGCCGTTGACGCTGTTGGTGCGGCGCATGTACCAGCCGATGAAATCTGTGGCATCGTCGACATTGTCTCGGCGCGCGAAGCGCCGGCCAGCATCGGCTTTGTAATCGTCCCATGTGCCATCGAGTGCTTGCGCGTAGCCGTAGGCTGAGGATGCGCGGCCGCGTGGGATGATCCCGAGGAAAAACCGTCGCGGGGGGCGATTGTTGGCGATGAACTTGCTTTCCTGATGGATGATCGCCATGAGCACATGCGGTTCAACACCCCAACGGCGCTCGGCGCGCTGGAAGGCGGTAACGTAGTGCGGTCGTTCCGTCACAATCGCGCAGGCATTCTCGACCTGCTCCGGGGCGCGATATTCACGCGATCCACAGCTGCCAAGGGCCAATAGCAAAAGAACGGCGATTAGGGGTCTGCTCATCTGCCTCTCGCCTTTTATTCCCCTAGTTTAGCAGGAGGGGCGATTCGGGGGAATGAAATTCCGGTTAATTTACAACGCAAATGCCAGAATGAGCGGTAATCCGACCACCGACAGGAGAGTGGAGACAACAACCATACCCGCCACCGATTGCGCATCGGCGCCGAACTTTTCCGCCAGCAGATAAGAGGTCACGGCAACGGGCGTGGCCAATTGTAGAGTCAAAACGGCTAGCGGAAGGGAGGCAAGCCCGAACCACAATCCGACGCCGAGGCCGATGGCGACGCAAACCGCGAATTTTATAACCGACAGGATTATCGCCAAGCGCACCTGTTTTGGTTGCAGGCGGGCGACGGCGACGCCAAGGGTAATGAGCATCACAGGAATGGCGATCTGCCCGAGGAGATCGAGCGTGTTGGTGAGGAATATGGGCGTCTTCCAGCCCTGCCAGAGAAACAACACACCAAGGAACAGCGCCCCCATCAGGGGTTCGCGGATAATGCGGCCAAGGGATCCGCGCCCTGCGATCATCCAGATGCCGATGGAAAAAGATAAAAGCATCATCACGGCAAATGGGACGAGCGCATAGCTGAAACCTGCCTCGCCAAAGGCGAAGAGCGCCAGAGGCAGGCCCAGATTTCCAGTATTTCCAAAGATCAGCGGCGCGAGAAAGGTCCGGCTATCGAGCCGCATGATGCGGATCAGTGCGAAGAGAGCTGCGCCAATGCCCGCATAGGCAATGAGGCTGGCAACGGAAAGACGGGCAAGTGATTCGGGCTCGATTTCGGTGTTCATCAGCGCCACAAAGACAAGTGCGGGCAGTGAAACTGTCATTGCTAGCCGCGTCACGAACTCAAGTTTGTATTCGAAACCGAGCCGAACCCAAGTGAACCCGATAGCCGCCAAAAGGAATACCGGAGCGGTGATTTGAATAACTGTCAGAGCAAGGTTCACAGACTGTTTCCTGTCGAATCACTGATGTTTCATGGACATGAAGCGGTTGCGGGATTACTAAAGGCGTGGGAGTAAGAGTGCTATGCTAAAGACACGGGCGAAATATTATTTGGGCCAGGTAGTGCGGCACCGCAAGCACCCTTTTCGGGGTGTGGTTTTTGATGTTGATCCCCAATTCAACAATACCGAGGAATGGTATCAGGCGATCCCCGAAGAAATTCGGCCGTCGAAAGACCAGCCCTATTATCACCTCCTCGCAGAGAATGATCAGAGCTATTATGTGGCCTATGTGTCGGAGCAGAACCTGATTGCGGACTATTCTGGCGTGCCCGTCAAACATCCTGACCTAGAGGATTTCTTTGGCCCGTTTACAGATGGCTACTACCCGCTCGAAGTGGCGATGAACTAATTTCCAAGGTTAATAGCCGAGCGCGCATCCGTCCTTGCGGGGGTCGGACGCACCGATGAGAACGCCATCCTCCCTGATTTCGATTGCCTGAGCGCCTCCGATTGGGCCTTCGTTCGGGCGGAGTTTATGGCCTTTGTCGGCGAGCGCTGCCCTAACGTCCGATGTATAGCTGTTTTCGATCCTTAAGGTGTCATCTTCGGCAAAGCAGCGGGGTGCGTCGATCGCGCTTTGGGGGTCGAAGCCGAAATCAGCGATGTTGGTGAGGAAACGGGCATGTCCGCAGGCTTGATAAGCGCCGCCCATGACGCCGAAGGGCATTGAAGTACGGCCGTTTCCACGGACCATTGCGGGAATGATCGTATGCATCGGACGTTTGCCTGCGCCTGCTTCGTTCGGATGGCCCTCGGTCAGGTTGAAGCCCTGTCCGCGATTATGGAACAGGATGCCGAAACGATCCGAAGCGATGCCGGAGCCGAAACCTGAGAAGATCGAGTAGATCAGGGAGACGGCCATACGGTCACGATCTACAACGGTGATGTAGATGGTATCGCGGTGGACCTCCTCGGTGAGTTTTGTTGCAGAGGCTATTGCTTTGTTCGGGTCTATTAGCGCTGCGAGTTTGTTTGCTGTCTCCTTCGAGAGGAAGGTGCCGAGCTTTGTCGTGTGCGCGGGGTCAGCGATGAAGCGATTGCGTGCGTCGTAGGCAAGTTTGGTCGCCTCGGCTTCGATATGCGCCCGCTCAGCGCCGAACGGATCCATCGAGGCGAGATCGAAGTTGCGCAAAATGTTAAGAATGAGATGTGCGGTGGCGCCCTGACCGTTAGGCGGGTGCTCGAGCAGTTCACGGCCCGCATATTGGCCGGATACGGGCGTGGTATAGGTGGACGCTGTTTGCTCGAAGTCATCGATTGTGTGGCTGCCGCCAAGCGCTTGCAGGGTCGCGACCATATCTTCGGCGACCTCGCCGGAATAGAAGCCATCCCGCCCTTCGAGCGCGATGCGGCGGAGGACTTCGGCTTGATCGGGTGCGCGAAATAGCGTGCCAGCTGAGGGCGCCTTGCCTTGGACATTGAAGCGGTTTCGTGCGCTCTCATTGAAAAGTGCGCCTCCTTCGTTCGCCCAATCGAAAGCGACGCGGGGGGCGACGGGGATGCCTGCCTCAGCGTAGTGGATGGCCGGTGCCAAAGCGGCCTTGAGGCCGAGGCGACCGTGATCCCGCGCCAAGGTGCACAAGGCATCGACTGCGCCAGGGATTGTAATGGCAGCGGGGTCATGGCGTGGGATGCGCGTGTGACCGGCAGCGCGCAATGGTTTGGGATCGAACCCTTTTGGAGCGCTGCCTGATCCGTTGAGCGCGATGACCGGCGCTTCAGGCGATGGAGCAACGAGCGCGAAGCAATCGCCGCCGATCCCTGTCATCTGCGGCTCGCAGAGGCCAAGGAGGACTGCGCCGGCGATTGCTGCGTCAACGGCATTGCCGCCTGCTTCGAGCATTTGAATGGCGACCTTTGCCGCAAGCGGATGCGAGGTGGCGCACATGCCATTGGTGGCGTAGACCGCCGAGCGGCCGGGGCGTTCGAAATCGCGCATGGGAGTCCTCCTGCCGCGAAGGTATCGTTTGAACGCGGCGGTGCAATATGGGAAATGGGCCTGAGAATTGGAGGGCGAGTTAAATGCGCGTCGATTATGCCGAATTAAGGCAGCGGATACTGGCGGTTGCCGAAGGTGAGACGGACGAAATTGCCCTGATGGCGACACTTGCGTGCGAGATCCATCATGCGGACAGTCGGTTTGATTGGACTGGGTTCTATCGCGTGGTGGGGCCAGAACTGCTGAAGATCGGACCCTATCAGGGCGGACATGGTTGCCTGACTATCCCGTTTTCTCGCGGAGTTTGTGGTGCGGCGGCGCGGACGCAGGAAACGCAACTCGTGCCGGATGTTGATGCCTTCCCCGGGCATATTGCCTGCGCCAGTTCGACTCGATCCGAGATCGTTCTGCCGGTGTGTAATGGTGCGGGTGAGTTGATTGCCGTGCTGGATATCGACAGTGACCAGCCAGACGCTTTTGATCAGCGAGACGCAGATGCGCTGGCGGATATTCTGAAAGCGGTGTTTGGCTAGATCGCTGCGCGCAGGATGCCCTGCGCACAACGCATTTTGGTTTAGGCGACGTCGAAGGTCAGCGGCTTGATCTGGTTGAACAGGCCGGTGTCGTTCAGCGCCTTGATCGCGGAGGCAGGTACGGGTTCGTCGACATAAAGCAGCGCGATGGCCTCCCCCTTTGCGGTGGCGCGGCCGAGGGTAAAGTTCGCGATGTTGACGCCGTTGGAACCCATCGTAGTCCCGAGCGTGCCGATGATGCCGGGGACGTCTTCGTTGGTCGTGTAGAGCATGTGCGAGCCGACCTCGGCGTCGATGTTGATGCCCTTGATCTGGATGAAGCGCGGTTTGCCATCAGAGAATACCGTGCCGGCAATCGAACGCTCACGCTTGCTGGTGACGACGGTGACTTTCATGTAGCCCTCGAATGCGCCCGATTGATCCTGATGGGTGGTCGAGACTTTGATGCCACGCTCTTTGGCGATCACGGGGGCGGACACCATGTTCACGTCGGGGTTGGCCTTTTTCATGATCCCGGCGATTGCGCCGCAGTTCAGCGCTTCGAGGTTCATTTCGGCGACCGAACCGTCATAGAGAATATTGATTGCCTTGATCGGCTCGTCGGTCATTTGACCGATGAAGTTACCGAGGTGCTCTGCCAGCTTGATCCACGGGCCCATGACCTTGGCCTCTTCTGCCGTCACGGATGGCATGTTCAGCGCGTTCTGGACAGCGCCGGTGAGCAGGTAGTCGGCCATTTGCTCGGCCACCTGGAGGGCGACGTTTTCCTGTGCTTCGGTCGTAGCAGCACCGAGGTGCGGGGTGCAGACGACGTTGGGCAGGTTAAAGAGCGGATTTTCGGTAGCCGGTTCGACAGAAAACACGTCAAAGCCAGCGCCAGCCACATGGCCCGACTTGAGTGCTTCGGCGAGAGCTTCTTCGTCTACCAGTCCGCCGCGCGCGCAGTTGACTATGCGAACACCTTTCTTGGTCTTGGCGATGTTTTCTGCCGAGAGGATGTTGCGGGTCGCATCGGTGAGCGGGACGTGCAGGGTGATGAAATCGGCGCGCGCTAGGAGTTCGTTCAGCTCGACTTTGTCGACGCCAATTTTATCCGCGCGTTCCTGGCTGAGGTAGGGGTCGTAAGCGACGACCTTCATCCGAAGGCCTTGCGCACGGTCGATCACGATGGAGCCGATATTGCCCGCGCCAATAACGCCGAGGGTCTTGCCGGTGAGTTCAACGCCCATGAAGCGCGACTTTTCCCACTTCCCAGCGTGGGTGGAGGCATTGGCCTCGGGGATCTGGCGGGCGACGGCCATCATCATGGAAATCGCATGCTCGGCAGTGGTGATCGAGTTGCCAAAGGGCGTGTTCATCACGATGATGCCCTTCTTCGATGCGGCGGGGATATCGACGTTATCGACACCGATACCGGCGCGACCGATGACTTTGAGGTTGTCGGCTTTCTCGATCAGCTTTTCAGTCGCTTTCGTAGCCGAACGGATGGCAAGGCCATCATAATCGCCGATGATGGCGGCAAGGGCGTCTTTGTCCTTGCCCAATTCTGGGCGGAAATCGACTTCAACACCGCGATCGCGGAAGATCTGGACGGCGGCTTCGGAGAGTTTATCGGAAATAAGAACTTTGGGAGCCATGGGTTTTGTCCTCTTGGCAGAAGTAGTGGCGGGGGTAGGCCCCGCCGGAAATGGAATGAATTCAGGCGGCGGCCTGTTGAGCGATCTCGGCTTCGAACGCCCATTCGAGCCACGGCAGCATGGCTTCGATGTCGGACGTTTCGACCGTGGCGCCACACCAGATGCGTAGGCCCGCCGGAGCATCGCGATAGGCGCCGATATCGAGCGCTGCGCCTTCGGCCTCCAGCCGCTTGGCGACGGCTTTGGCGAAGGCCGCACCATCGGTGATCCGCGAGTCGGTGAACTTCAGACAAACGCTGGTGTTGGAACGGGTCGCCGGATCATTGGCGAGGTTGTCGACCCAGTCCCGCGAGGCGCAGAAGTTCCAGATTGCACGCGCATTGGCATCGGCACGGTGGCGCAGTGCGTCGAGGCCGCCGATTGATTTCGCCCATTTAAGCGCGACGAGGTAATCCTCGACCGCCAGCATGGAGGGTGTGTTGATCGTCTCGCCCACGAAGATTCCTTCGATCAGCTTGCCGCCTTTGGTCAGGCGGAAGATCTTGGGCAGGGGCCAAGCAGGCGTATAGCTTTCCAGCCGCTCGACGGCCTGGGGACTGAGGATCAGCATGCCGTGAGCCGCTTCGCCGCCCATGACTTTCTGCCAAGAGAAGGTGGTGACGTCGAGCTTCTCCCACGGCAGATCCTGCGCGAAGGCGGCGGATGTTGCGTCGCAGATCGTGAGGCCAGCGCGGTCAGCGGGGATGACGTGGCCACCGGCGACACGGACGCCGGAGGTGGTGCCGTTCCAGGTGAAAACGACATCTTTATCATAGTCGAGCGTGGCCATATCGACGATATCGCCATAGTCGGCGGTATGAACTGTGGCATCAAGCTCGAGCTGCTTGACGGCGTCAGTCACCCAACCGGCACCGAAGCTTTCCCAAGCGACCATTTCGACAGGGCGTTCGCCCAGAAGGGACCACATCGCCATTTCGACCGCGCCAGTATCGGAGGCCGGTACGATGCCGATGCGATAGTCTTCGGGAACGCCGAGAATTTCGCGGGTCAGGTCAATCGCTTCTTTCAGCTTTGCCTTACCAACCGCAGCACGATGGCTGCGCCCGAGGGCGGCATTAGAAAGCGAATCGAGTGTGAAAACAGGGGGTTTGGCACAAGGGCCAGACGAAAAGCGCGCATTGGCCGGGCGCTTGGCCGGCTTGGTCTTGGTCATTGGTGTTATCCTTCCAGATATACGCCCCTCGTTGGGGAGGGGTGTCCCACGGATGGAGATACGGGGATGCTGCGGGTGCAACAAGTGCGAAAATGATCGTAATGCGCCCGTTCAAATCTTTTTTGCGACGGTTTTGTCCACTATCGGAAACTAACGCTAAAACGCTACGAGATGGCTGGAACCTTGTGGTTCATTGTGCTTTGAGCGTCAAAAGCGGCCTATTTCGGGAGTTGAAATGCATTTTGTGACCCTTATCGCGAACCCAACCGTGCGCCCATTGGATGCCGCGCTGGTAACAGCGCTGCGCGATGCGTGGGGCGGTGGGGAGGCGACTTGGCTCAGCCCTGATGAAGCGGCGGAGTTTACGATTCCGGCCTTGGCAGAAAATGCGGAAACGGTGTGGAGTGACTTGCAGGCGCAGGGCGTGGACATTGTTATTCGCCCCGATGAGCCGCGCCGCAAGCGGATGCTGTTGGCTGATATGGATAGCACGATGATACAGCAGGAATGCATCGACGAGCTTGCAGATGAAGCAGGCGTCGGCCCGCGAG
>Ga0181571_10000579_pt1 | contig 24375 bp, 21 predicted proteins | sample 101ome_17_FD_132440 | JGI IMG/M metagenome (GOLD analysis project Ga0181571, IMG submission 132440) | Coastal salt marsh microbial communities from the Groves Creek Marsh, Skidaway Island, Georgia - 101407AT metaG (megahit assembly) | ecosystem: Environmental > Aquatic > Marine > Intertidal... | reverse complement strand
CGATCCTGCTGTAATAACAGCCTCACCTTTTGCTATAATCTGTTTGGGATGCGCATCAGTGATAGCATCAACCTGCAACGGCATTTTCATGATTTTATCCTTCAAAGGAAAAACGACTGACTGGGCAAATTGTTAAGCGCATTGATCATTATTATTGGGTTTGTTTCGCTTTTAGCCGCCCCAATAGGTATTCAGAATTCATATTCTTTTTTTAGATCTTATGTTCGTTCATGTTCTTTGAGGATTTTCATCAAAGCATCCACATGCTGTTCGGATAAGTGAAACTCACGCCGCATTTTTTCAATTTTGACAATCTCATCATCGGATAAAACACCGTCACTAAGCGCAGAAGCAATCTCCGCTTCGAGCATCAATTTGCGTTGCGACATCTGATTTGAGAAAGCCGAAGCGACAATACCCGTTAATAAGGCGACAACACATACACCCATCAATGCCGTGATCGCCCCGATCACCTGCCCCATAGGCGTCACCGGCGACACATCCCCATACCCGACAGTAGTCAATGTGATCAGTGACCACCACATGGTTTGTGGAATTGAAGAAAACTTTTCTGGCTGCGCCTCGTTTTCCAATAGATACATCATGGCGCTAGACATAAATAGCGCGATCAAAAACAAATACAGTGCGGCGCCAAATGACCCGATTTCTGATCGAATGGCTGAAACCAGATCTTCCAGAGCAGAAGAATAATGCGATATTTTAAAAAGCCGCACCAACCGCAGAGCGCGAAGCCAACGTAAATCCATTTCACCCATGAATAACGGCAATAGGCTAGGTAATATGGCCAGCAAATCAATAATACCTGTAAAACTAAAGATATAGCGAAGCCGTCTTAGCGTGGGCGAGCGATAGCCAGACGCCTCATTAGCCCCACTTGCCCAGATGCGCAGGATATATTCTGTGCCAAAAATGAAGACGGAAAAAAGCTCAAATGCCCAGAACTGGGCTTCATAAGCCGTGCCAAAATGCCCAACTGATTCCAGACAAATCGCCATAACATTGAGTATGATCAATAAACCAAGAAGGCGATCAACCATTCGGCTTGTGCTATCGTCTTTGCTGCCGCGTTCGAGAATTTGCAGCATTCGCTGTTTTGAGATCATAAAACGTCCAAATATAGAACCAACCTAATCCGAATGTTAGTATAATCGGAAAATGTGCTGGCTTCAATCCGAACGAAGCTGATCTGCTAATTCCATGTTCTCAATACAGCGTTTTGTGAACTCCATTACATAGGCTCGGCCATAAAGCTGAGACATGCGCATGATCCCAAAACGTGCTGAAGCCAAAGCCACCGCCTTAGGATCACGGCGAAGGCCTGCCACCATATGCAGCAATTCTTCAATATTGTCGCGGATATTTTCAAGCCGGCGAATATCTTCATCGCTTAGAGTTGAATTATCATCGTCCAACATTTTATGAAACTCAGGGCGACGTTTATGTAAATAGATGACTTCACCCATGCGCCGACCCTTTCCTATCTGGTGATACTTATATATACGGCATCGGTGGTGACTTCTTTACCTTACTTCAGCTTTTATTTTTTGGTATGATCTGGCACGGGAATTGCTGAAGCTTGGGTATGAGCAAACCATTTTCACCATATCGTATGATCCTAGCCGCCGCGGTTATAAGCATGGCAGTTAGCCCTGCTTTTAGTCAAAATAACATCCCTCGTGAGCAAGATAGCGCTTCGGATAATGATTGTGAGAGCCTGACAAAAATAGTGGAAAAAACCTTTGCCCTACCAACAGGCATCTTGACCTCTATTAGCCGAGTTGAGGCAGGACGGGTAACGGATAATGGCGAACAGCGTGCTTGGCCATGGACAATTAATCACGCTGGCAAAGGTGTTTTTTTCGACACCAAAGACGAGATGCTAGAATATGTCAGCACCCATCTTGATGATAGTGATCAGAATATTGATATTGGCTGTATGCAAATTAATCACTTTTGGCATGGCGACCAATTTGTAGATCTGGACGAAATGGCTGATCCCTTCACGAATATTGTTTATTCCGCCATTTTTCTTACTGACCTCAAAGCCACGCATGAAAGCTGGGATCAGGCTATAAGGCATTATCATAACGCCAATCCCAACCAAAATGCCCCTTATGTGGAAAAAGTCTATGCTGTGTGGGATATGCTAGATGATCCTAACGATACGTCCATCCTATCAGAGGCTGACGCATCAACGAATGATACGCAGCCGATCAATCTGATCACAGCCATTCCACCAGAACTGCCCCCTATTGAGACTGCTAACAAACAAAATGCGCCTTTACCATCCGATGATATTCATACCACATCACCCGCCATTCTATCGGTAACAGACACACCCCAAAACGCTGAGATTGCTGTTACCCAAGCATCTACAGTACCTCATAGTCCCGAAGCATCAGATCCTTTAGCCAGATTAAAGGCCAAACAGCCGCATCTGAGAGGCAAATGGGAAAAAGTGATACAATTTCGCCGTCTTTTAACCCCATAAGTCTCGATATTTCCAACACTTTTGATGATGGAACCGGTGCCGGAATCAAGGCAAAAAAAAACCGGGAAAACCCGGTTTGTATGAGTTGGGGAGAACCATGCGTATATCTATAAACGACCATCAGCCAAAATGTTTAGTTTGGCTGAAATTTCATGCGCACACCTTCCAAAACCCAATTAAAATGAAGCAGGTGATTACAAAATCATAAAAAAAACTTTGCATATGATAAAACTTGATACAGAATATTTTTAAGAACAATTCTTTGTAAGACCTTAATCAGGTTAAAAATTCGTATTTGGAGGATTTAATGAACATCAAAACTATGATTACTGCCGCCGCTGTTGCTATTCCTATGCTGGCAGGCCAAGCCCTTGCTTTGGATATGGGCGCAACTGATAAAACCATTAAAATGTCTATCAATGAGTGGACTGGTCAGCATTTAAGTGCACGCGTGGCAGGGGCAATTCTTGAAAAAGCCGGTTATGATGTTGAATATGTTACGGCTGGTTATGGGCCACAATTCATTGCCATGGCAGAAGGTGATCTTCACGCCGCAATGGAAGTTTGGACGTCAAACCTGCCCGGCCAATTCAATGAAATGGCAGATAAAGGAGCAGTGACAGATATTGGCGCTCTGGGCCTTAATGCTCGCGAAGGTGTGCTTTATCCTATTCATATGAAAGAAATCTGCCCGGGTCTTCCTGACTGGGAAGCTTTGAATGCCTGTGCCGCGAAATTTGCTTCGGTTGAAACCATGCCAAAAGGGCGTCTTCTTGATTACCCTGCTGACTGGGGTTCACCTGGCAAAGACCGTTTTGAAGCTATCGGCCTAAACTTTCAGGCTGTTCCTGCTGGGTCTGAAGGCGCGTTAATCACCGAACTCGAAGCTTCAATTGCTAAAAAGTCTCCCTTACTTCTGACGTTCTGGCAGCCACATTGGGCTTTGGCAGAATATGAAACGGAATGGGTTGCGCTTCCTGCCGGCACCGATGAATGCTATGAAGACGCTTCATGGGGTGTCAATCCCAATGCAACCGGTGACTGTGACTTCTTACCAACGCGTATCTTTAAGGTCACTTGGTCAGGATTCAGCGACACTTGGCCAGTAGCAGGCGAACTTCTCGCCCAATATTCTATGGATGCTGGTGATCAGCAAAATATGATGGCGGCGATTGATGGTCGTGGGGAAGATATCGACGTGGTGGTAGCAAATTTTGTTGCTAGCAAGAGCGCGGAGATCGATGCCATGATCGCTGCGGCTAAATCAAAATAAATAGAAACCTTATGTTGTGACAGGCGCAACCCTATGCCTGTCACAACATGCTTAGCACCACTTACTGTTTATTCATGTCTTCTCATAGACCCACCAGCCAGATCCATCCTGTCACCCTTTCGTGTGAAGGTTTATGGAAAGTATTTGGCTCACAGGTGGAAAAACTAAACCAAAACGCTGATCTGATGGCTATGTCTGCTGGTGAACGTGGCAAGGCTTTGCGCGAAAATGGCTATATTGTCGGCGCTGAAGATATTTCTTTTTCTGTCCACGCAGGCGAACTCTTTGTCATTATGGGATTGTCAGGATCTGGGAAATCCACGGTCCTGCGCTGTATTGCCCAACTCCAACAACCAACTTTTGGTCATGTCATGCTGGATGGGGTCTGCCTTGATACGATGCCAGAAGCCGAATTGCGCGAAATCCGCCGCAGCAAAATGGGAATGGTGTTTCAAAACTTTGGTTTGGTGCCGCACTTCACGGCGCTTCAGAACATAGCTTTTCCCCTCAAAGTTCGCGGTGAAAGCCGCACAACTATTATGGCGAAAGCCGAAGAAATGCTGAAATTGGTTGGGCTAGAAGGGCGAGGCGATGCTTATCCGTCAGAATTATCAGGCGGCCAGCAACAGCGCGTTGGTATTGCACGTTCGCTTGCGGTTGATCCAGAAATTTGGCTGCTTGATGAACCTTTTAGTGCTCTTGACCCTTTGATCCGCCGCCAGCTTCAGGATGAATTGATTGAATTGCAGTCGCGGTTAAAAAAATCAATTGTCTTTGTTACCCATGATTTTTCAGAAGCGGTTCGTCTCGCTGATCGTATTGCCATAATGCGTGATGGTCGCATGGTTCAATTAGGCCGCCCAGCCGATCTGCTGTTACGGCCTGCGGATGATTATGTCACCAGTTTTGTTCGTGATGTTTCCCGGCTTCAGGTGTTACGGCTTGAAGATGTGATGACCTCTGCTTCCAAAGCGCCAGACAATTTCAAAAAAGCCGTTAGTATTGACGGTAAAACCACCTTAGAAAAATGCCTGATTGATCTCGCCCCTGGGCAAAATCATATCCTTGTTACTGGTTTTCAGGGCAAAATCATTGGACATTTTTCCAGAGACCATCTGTTAAAGATTGCCAATAACGAGGGAACGCTATGAACGCTATCATCACCGCTTCTTCTGATTTCTTGGGAAAATGGCGTCAACAGGCGCTTTCGGCAGCAGGGCTAATCACCTTGTTTATCATGGTCATGATACTGATCCGGCCAGATACTCTGCCTTACCTTTCTGCTGAACCATTTGCAGGTTCAAACTGGTTTAAGGACGGCATCAACCTAGCGATTGGCGGATTTGTGGACTGGGCCAAACCGACTTTGCGGGCAATAAGCAATGTCGTTGAAGAAGCTGTGCGAGGGCTTCAATTCGGACTTCACCATTTGCCTTGGTTATCCTTTCTGGCAATCGTGACTTGGTTAGGCTGGCGGTTAAGTGGCCCAGGGTTAGCCTTTCTTGTCGCAATATCAATTTTCTACATGGCCGCATCCGGATTATGGATTAAATCCATGAATACGCTTGCCATGGTTGGGGTCGCTATCCCGCTTGCCCTAAGTTTTGGGTTTGCTATGGGGGTATTTGCGGCGAAATCAAAACTGGCAGGCCGCGTCATTGAACCTAGCCTTGATTTGATGCAAACCATTCCTACCTTTGCCTATTTGGTGCCTTTGATTGTGTTGTTTGGTTTTGGCCCTGTGCCAGGTGTCATTGCCAGCATGATTTATGCGGCTCCTCCTATTACGCGGAATGTCATGCTAGGTCTTCAGCAAGTGCCGAGCGAACTCAAAGACGTTGCTGCGATTTCGGGAAGTAGCCGATGGCAAACCTTTGCGATGATTGAATTGCCAAGCGCCAAAAAACAAATCTTAGTCGGCGTTAATCAATCTATCCTTGCTAGCCTTTCTATGGTCATTATTGCCGCGGTCATCGGTGGCTTTGATGATATTGGCCGTGAGGTATTGGTCGCCACTAATAAAGGTTCCGCTCGTTTTGGTGAAGCGCTTAGCGCTGGCATTATCATTGTTCTGATGGCTGTGGTCATTGATCGCCTTACCCGCGCGGCCAGCGAAACCAACCGGATGAGCAAATCTCTAGCTTCTCGGCGGCAAGCTCTTATCATTACTGCTCTGGCCGTGATTATTGGATTGTTATTCCCCATGCAGGGGTTTATTGATGCCGCGTCTTCAGTCTTTAGGGTAGCGGAAGTGGTTATTAATAACGGCCTTGCCCAATTTATTAAATCTTACGGTATTTTCCTTGATCTGATTAAAAACAACGCTCTGATCTACGTCTTGCTGCCTATGCGCATAGGGCTTGAACAAGCCGTTTTACCATTCACTTGGGGCGTCACCTTTACCAGCGAAGCTCAGATCATTTATCTGATCGGAATAATTGGAACATCTTGTCTTATGCTTTTCCGCGGACAAAAAGCGATGGGGTTATTTCTGTTGGCAGTTGGGCTTATCATGTTCCGGGGTTTTACCGCCCTGCCATGGTGGGCAGTAACAGGTTGTGTGTGTCTGGCAGCATGGAATACATCAGGCATACGATTGGCCGCCATGTGTTTTGTGATGATGCTATTTATCACCCTGTTTGGGCATTGGGCGGATGCGTTATATTCGCTTTATCTCTGTAGCGCAGCGGTGTTTATCTGTATGGTCATTGGCTGTCCTCTTGGGATATTGGCCGCAAAATCAGAACGTGCGTCAAATATTCTTCGCCCTATCAATGACACGCTTCAATCCATTCCACTTTATATTTTTCTTATTCCCGCGGTAGCGCTGTTTCAGATTAGTGAGTTTTCAGCGTTGGTTGCCATTGTTCTTTACGCCATCGTACCGATGATCCGTTACACCGAACATGGATTACGGTCGGTTCCCACCCAACTGGTTGAGGCAACGACCGCGCAAGGGTGTACGCCTTTGCAAAGGCTATTTTATATTGAATTGCCCGTAGCAAGACCCAGCATCCTTCTTGGGCTTAATCAGACGGTTTTGTTTGCGCTTGCTATGCTGATTATTGCGGTGCTGGTAGGGGCAAGAGGTCTGGCAGAACAGGTTAATATCGGACTTCGTTCAGGGGATACCGGTTTAGGCATAACGGCTGGTTTATCAATGGCATTTATTGCTATTATGGCTGATCGGATCTTACGCAGCTGGGCAAGCAATCTCGGCCGTTCGCAATAGTCATTTTATTAGTTTCCTTTTTTTAAACTCAGCCATATTGTTTCTTACAGAACTATATAGGAATTGATTATGACAACTCAGCAACCCAACATTGTTCTCATTATGGCTGACCAACTGGCCCCACAATTTACGTCTAGTTATGGTCACCCTGTTGTTAAAACCCCGCATATGGACAAACTGGCATCACGTGGCATGCGTTTTGATGCCGCGTATTGTAACGCACCACTCTGTGCACCATCACGATTTAGTTTCATGTCCGGTCAGTTGGTTACCCGCATTGCTGCCTATGATAATGCTAGTGAGTTTTTGTCATCAATTCCTACCTTTGCCCATTACTTGCGTCATATGGGATATCGCACGTGTCTATCTGGCAAAATGCATTTTGTTGGCCCAGATCAATTGCATGGTTTTGATGAACGCATCACTACCGATATTTACCCTTCTGATTTTGCTTGGACGCCTGACTGGGAGCTGGCAGATGAACGCATAGACAAATGGTATCATAACATGGATACCGTCCGTGAAGCTGGTGTTGCCCAAACCACCTTTCAAATTGAATATGATGAGGAAGTGGCCTTTTTTGCACACCGTAAATTGTTTGAATATGCTTCTGAAAAACAACAGCCTTTCTGTATGGTTGCAAGTTTCATTCACCCTCATGATCCCTATGTTGCTCGCCCAGAATGGTGGAATCTTTATGATCATGATGCTATTGATATGCCAACAAGCACAATCCCATATGACGAACAAGATGGCTTCTCCCGCCGACTGATGGATGGCATTGAGGCAACAACCGTGATCCCAACAGATGATGAGGTTCGTAACGCGCGCCATGCCTATTACGCCAATACCAGCTATTTTGATTCGAAAGTGGGGCAGATTGTTAAAACCCTTGAAGAATGCAACCAGCTTGAAAACACGATCGTGATAGTGACTGCTGATCATGGCGATATGTTAGGCGAACGTGGGTTGTGGTATAAAATGAACTTCTTTGAACATTCGGCGCGTGTGCCATTGATTATGGCTGGCCCAAAGGTCAAGCGCGGCACCCTAAACAGCCCATGTTCTCTGGTTGATATTTTGCCTACCATGATGGACATTGCGGCGATGGACAAAGACACCAAACCGCAATTAGGGCAACCTATTGATGGTCGTTCCCTCTGGCCTATGGCGACAACAGGCAAAGAAGATCATGGTCAGGCGATTGGTGAATACTGCGCCGAAATGACAGCGCATCCGGTCATCATGATCCGGCGTGATCAATACAAATATATCCATTGTGACAGTGATGCCCCCATGCTGTTTAATATTGCTAACGATCCGCTTGAGCGCAGCAATTTAGCAGAACATCCTGATTACGCTAATCTTGCCCAGCAGTTTGCAGATGAGATTAAGAGCAATTGGGATATGCCCACGATCCGCGCAGATGTGGTTGCCAAACAAAAGCAACGCCAAGCCGTGTATGAGGCGATGCAAAATGGGGTTCGTGCTGATTGGGATTATAATCCGCCGCGCAACGCGTCGGAGGAATATGTGCGCAACCATATGGATTGGACAGAAAAAGCCGCAAAAACACGCTTTCCACCCTATCCTTCAGAGTGACCCTCTGGCTCTGATGAATAGGCCGCCAGCAACGCGGTTAGAAAAATTAAACTCGCGCCCAACCATTGCAACATGGTTAGGCGTTCCCCTAACAATACCATGGCGGAAAGCACAGCTAACACCACCTCAGACAGCATCAGCAATGCCACCAATCCTGGGGAAACATATTGGCTGATGCGAAAAATCAACGCCATTGTTGGCAGAAATATTGCCGCTGTTATTAAGGCGACAACAATACCGCTGAACCATTGCTCAACTGAAGGGGGCGGTGTTCCAATTAACACAATCGCAATCAGTGTGAATGTTGTTCCGAGAACATATTGGCAAAACACCAGACCTAGATAATCTGCCTCAGGGTAGCGGCGCAGCATGACCCCACCAAAGGCCCAAACAATGCCCGCTGTAAAGCCTAGAATATCTGACACCTCAAGTATCAGATCACCACTACTAATTCCCATAATCAAAGCACATCCCAAAAGCCCTAACCCATTAGCGAGCCAGCGCATAACGGTTGCGCGTTCAGAAAGAAAAATCATACCTAAAATTGATCCCCAAACAGGGGTTAAATAAAATAGCAATGTTGTCTTAGTGACGGAACCAATGACTAAGCCGGTGCAATAAAGGCTAAATCCTGCGCCAATAAATCCCCCTGCCAAAAGATAAACTGGCCAAAACCGTAAACTGGCCTTGATCCTATGATAGGTGAAAAAAAATAACGGCAGAACAGGAATGGCGAGAAAGGCAAAAGTTGACCATAACTCTTGATAGCCCAGAAGATCCAGCCAGCGCAAAGGGACCCAAAGCACGCCCCATATTGATGATGATATAAACACCGCCATCAAAGCTTTACGGGTCGACATCTCTTGTTGAAATAGCGCGGCTATCATCGGCGCTCCAGAAAAATGGCAAAGCATTATGCCATTGCCGTGATACCGTTCATTGTGACTTGCTAGACATTATAAATCAAAAGCGAACACGGTGACAAATGCAATCATCAGTGTCCTAACAGTTTTCCGGATAGGTATGATAACGCGTTAGTGGCTTAGCACCTGAGATAAGAAGAGTTTTGTGCGATCAGATTTAGGATTATTAAAGAACGCCTCTGGCTCATTCTGCTCAACAATTTGCCCTTCATCCATAAAGATCACACGATTAGCTACCTTACGGGCAAAGCCCATTTCATGAGTCACGCAAATCATGGTCATACCGGATTCCGCCAGTTCTACCATCACATCCAGCACTTCTTTGATCATTTCAGGGTCAAGAGCAGAGGTTGGCTCATCAAACAGCATGACTTCGGGGTTCATACATAATGCCCGGGCAATTGCTACACGCTGTTGCTGGCCTCCAGAAAGCTGGCCTGGAAACTTGCTAGCCTGTTCTGGAATCTTAACGCGTTCAAGCAGGGACATAGCGAGATCAACAGCCTCAGCGCGGGGCATTTTCTTTACCCAAATCGGGGCCAGAATACAATTTTCTAAGATCGAAAGATGTGGAAATAAATTAAATTGCTGAAACACCATGCCCACATCACGGCGAATAACCTCAACATTTCGGACATTGTTATCCAGCGTCACATCCAGAATATTGATATCGCCATCCTGATGATGTTCAAGGGCATTAAGACAGCGGATCAAGGTTGATTTACCAGATCCAGATGGCCCACAAATAATAATCCGTTCTCCTTTGAACACATTAAGGTTGATATCACGAAGCACATGAAAACTTCCAAACCATTTATTGACACCTTTCATGCTAATGATCAGCTCATCACTGACTTGCATGGTTGATGTTTTTTTCGCTTTTGCCATATGCTTTCTCCGTTTTCGGCAAGATTTTGCCAGTTAACGATCCTTCTTGGCTAGTTTGCGTTCCAGTCGCATGGAATACCGCGACATCCCCAAACAACATACAAAATAAAATGCAGCGACAAAAAGGTAAAGGGTGATAGCCTGAACAGGTGATGACCACGCAGCATCATTAATCGCTGATTGTGCCGCACCCAACAGATCAAACAGGCCAATAATGGCCACCAGTGTCGTATCCTTAAAGAGACCAATAAACGTATTTACGATGCCCGGAATGACATAGGTCAGGGCTTGCGGTAAAATGATCAAGCGCATCGTTTTCCAATAACTAAGCCCTAGTGCCTTCCCGGCCTCATATTGACCTTTATCAATGGCCTGAAGCCCACCTCTAATCACTTCTGCCATATAAGCGGACGCAAACAATGTAACCCCGATCAAGGCACGCAGCAGATTATCAATCGTTACCCCTTTCGGCAAAAATAACGGCAAGGCCACCGATGCCATAAATAATACTGTGATCAGGGGAATGCCGCGCCAAAACTCAATAAACATGGTCGAAAGCATCCGGATGACGGGTTTATCAGATTGCCGCCCAAGCGCTAAAATAATACCAAGGGGCAATGAGGCAATGATCCCCGTTAAGGCAACCACAAGGGTGACCATAACACCGCCCCAATCACGGGTATCAACCACAGGCAGACCAATGCCTTCACCTAAACCACGCAGCAAGATAAAAGCCAGTATGGGGTAAACGGTAAGCATCAATATGCCAATTGGCATCCGATATGGCATCCGATCAAACATCAGACAAACCAGACCAACAATTAGCATCAGCCCTGCCAGATTCACTCGCCATAACTCTTCGCTGGGATATGCCCCGTAGGTTAGGAATTTAATCTTTGCCACCACCAATGGCCAGCAGGCACCATGCCATCCGTCATGTTGAAGGCCGCCTGCAACTTCCGTGGTACAGATTGTTCGCTTCAACCCATCAGGATCAGACCATACCGCCTCAATTACAGCGAAATCCACCAATGCCCATAAGACTGCGATTGAATAATATACAATGGCTAAGGTGGACACCGCCATTAACACAGAACGAAATGCAGCCCCAGGGGATGAAAAGTCATTGACCGTACTGAGAATATTTTGATTAAACCAGCCAAGTAACCCTTGTTCCATCAATGGCGGTGGAAGCAAAGGGGCGTCTTGATCGCGGACAAATACAATATCTGGATCTTTGTTCATTACCGTTCCACCAACATTGATCGTTTATTGAACCAGTTCATGAAAAATGAGGTCAACAAAGAAAAGGTCAGATACACGCACATCATCATGCCAAACATTTCAATTTCCTTACCCACCTGATTCATCGCTGTTCCAGCAAAAATGGAAACCAGTTCAGGATAGGCAATGGCAACCGCCAGTGAGGAGTTTTTGGTCAAGTTAAGATATTGTGAGGTCAAAGGCGGAATGATCACTCGCAACGCTTGTGGGATGACCACTAAGCGCAAAGTTAATCCGCGATTAAGCCCTAGCGCCCCTGCCGCCTCGCTTTGCCCTTTATTCACCGCCATAATCCCAGACCGCACAATCTCGGCAATAAACGCAGCAGTATAAAGCGTTAACGCAAACCACACCGCTAGCATTTCAGGAATAACCATAATGGCGGTTTCCTGTTGAAATCCGCGCCGTAGAATTGGCCCTGTTTCTTTAAATTCAGGAAGACTCCACTCAAGTGGGATCCCAACGCTAAGCCAAATGATCATCGCAGCAACGGCAAAAATCCCAAGGGTAATCCGCCATATTGGCAACGGATGACCGGTCAATAATTGCCGTTTCTTGGATTGATAGCGCATCACAAAAGTAGCGATAGCCGCTAGCAAAAGAATAATTCCAGCGAAGCCTGCACCATTTTGCCAGATCGGATAGGGCAGAAATAGACCTTCGAGATTAACGCCTATCACACCGGGGATAAGATCAATCTTGCCTCGCTTGTCTGGAAAGGCGCGAAGCACGGTGAAATACCAAAAAAACAATTGCAGAAGCAGAGGCAGATTGCGCAGCACTTCGACATAAACGGTCGCGAACCCGCGCAGGATCATGTTATTAGACAGGCGCATAATGCCCATTAAAAAACCAATAATGGTCGCGCCGATTACCCCAAACACCGCAATCACGAGTGTGTTCACAATACCAATTAGATAGACATCCCAATACGTGGACTGCCCAACTTCATAACTAAACAGCCAAGTTCCAAGCGTAGGGGCAATCTGAAACCCAGCGTTCTGTTCAAGGAAACCAAAGCCCAGTGATTTATTAAGCTTATCCAGATTCTCTGAGGTGTTAGTAATCAGCCACCATAAGCTAAACAGCACGAGCCCAAGAAGAATCACTTGAGCCAGAATCCCGCGGATACGCGCATCGTTTAAAAAATCAAAAGGGCCGGAATTTTTCATGTTTGGATTCCGTTTTTCTCACTTAATCAATCTCGATTAAAGGGTTTAATCGGTATTAATAAAGTAAACTTCCTACCAATAAAAAGACACCCATCCGATGATGGGATGGGTGTCTGATATCTTTTTATCCTTAGCGGATTGGTGCAGCGTAAAGAATTCCGCCTTTATTCCACAGTGCGTTTACACCGCGGTCGAGCCCAAGTGGGGTATCAGGGCCAACATTGGCGTCATAGGATTCGCCATAATTGCCAACGGCTTTGATGACATTAGCAGCCCAGTCATTGCTGAGGCCAAGCTCTTCACCAAAGTTACCTTCTGACCCCAGAAGACGCATGATAGCAGGATTGTCTGAACCCATCATTTGGCCAACATTTGCCTTGCTCACACCGAGTTCTTCAGCATTGATCATGGCATTAAGTGTCCAGCGAACAATGTTGAACCACTGATCGTCACCTTGACGAACAACTGGGCCAAGAGGCTCTTTGGAAATGATTTCCGGCAGAACGGTGTGCGCTGAAGGATTAGCCAGCTTTGTCCGCTGTGCAGCCAAACCGGAGCGGTCTGTGGTATAAACATCACAACGACCGGCGTCATATGCGGCAACAACCTCATCAGCTTTTTCAAACGCAACAAGGTTAAAGCTCATGTTGTTAGCACGGAAGAAGTCAGTGATATTCAGTTCAGTGGTTGTACCAGTGTTGGTGCAAATATTAGCGCCATCTAATTCAGTGGCTGATTTCACACCAAGTGATGATGGTACCATCATGCCCTGGCCATCATAATAGTTAACGCCAGCAAAGTTCAGACCAAGCTGAGTGTCACGAGTCATGGTCCAAGTGGTGTTACGTGACAGAATGTCGATCTCACCCGAAGACAAAGCGGTAAAGCGCTGTTTTGCGGAAAGCGGCGTAAAGCGAACTTTACTGCTATCCCCGAATACGGCGGCGGCTACACCATGGCAGAAGTCCACATCAATACCCGTCCAGTTACCATTATCATCAGCATTTGAAAAACCTGGTAGACCTTGGCTAACGCCGCACTGGACATAACCACGTGCTCTTACATCATCAAGAGTTGCTGCTTGTGCAAATCCAGCAACAGCCATAGCGCCTGCAGCAATAGCAAATGTCAAAATTTTCTTCATTGATTCTCTCCTCAAAATTTAAATCTTTAATGATCTTAAACTGATCATTTAATTTAACTGCAATTAAACCTAGATAAAGCTTAGTTGTCTAGTTTATTATATTCATAACATAATTTAAAACTGCCTGAAGCCAATAGAATTTGACTTCAGACAGTTAAAAATTTGATGTTGTCATTCATCCGCCTACTTACGCAGCGATAATATTATGCTCCATCCCATATGGGAAGCCAGTTATGTTTATGCTCCCATTTTCAGTGACCACGAGAATGTCATGTTCACGATAACCCCCTCGACCGGGCTCATCATTCCCAATCGTAATCATCGGTTCCATAGATACCACCATGCCCGGCTCAAGAATCGTGTCAATATCCTCACGCAATTCTAATCCCGCCTCGCGGCCATAATAATGTGATAACACCCCAAAAGAATGCCCATACCCAAAACTGCGGCGGTCCAGATATCCAAGGTCTTGGAAATGGTCATTCAGCGCAGCGGTAATGCCAGAGCAAGTCGCTCCTGGCTTAATCAAGCTAAGGCCGTGTTCATGAACCGCGAGGTTTGCTTGCCATGCTTTCCGGGTTGCCGCATCAGGTTCCCCAAGAAACATGGTTCTTTCCAGCGCGGTATAATAGCCAGAGATCATAGGAAAGGTGTTCAGCGACAACAAATCACCTGCTTGCAGTTTGCGGCAAGTCACGGGATTATGCGCGCCATCCGTATTCAAATCTGACTGAAACCAGACCCAGCTATCACGCATTTCACTATCAGGAAACCGATCAGCAATCGCCGCTTCCATCGCATCACGACCAGCCATGGCGATATCAATCTCGCGCATCCCGACTTTGATGGCGGAATGAATGGCGTAGCCGCCAATATCTGCTACTTCGGCCCCTGCTTTGATTAAAGCAATCTCCTCATCAGATTTACGCATCCGATCAGCCATGGTATCCGGTGCGATATCCAGCCATTCAGCCCCAGATATCGCATTAGCAAATGAATCCCTGATCTGAAGCGTGGCATGGTCATATTCAATCCCAATGCGTTTGACACCCGGCAAAAGATGCGCAATGGCACGAAAATAATTTCCGCGTTGCCAATCAGTATAGGTAATGTTGTCATCCACCGAACGCCGCCAAGGTTGCCCAGCATCAATAGCAGCAGACACGGTGACACATTGGTCATGGGTGATCACCGCCGCATATGGGCGGCCAAAGGCACAGTAAAGAAACCCTGTGTAATAGGCAACATTATGCATTGAGGTCAGGATGATGGCCTCAATATTCTGTGTGGCCATGCGTTGTCTGATGGACCCTAAACGACGACGATATTCGTGATCTGAAAAAGGCAAAGCTGCCTTTGTTCCATTATGGAAGCGATAAAATTGTGGTCTTGTCATGTTATGACTCCCTTGTTCAAAACCAGTTTTGACCCAGGAGTTTTCCGAAAAACCCAAACTCCCGAGATGACGATCCCGGCGTTCAGGATATAAAAATCATGTCAGAAATATGGTTTTGGCGGTTATGCCGCCGCGAATGACGCCATCATTCAAGTTTCATTTACTCGGCTAATCATGCCTTTGTAAAGTGCCTTTTTTCACCACATAAAAAAGGCCTGAATCCCCTTGATTATACGCGCCGAATTCCGGCTAACTGGCGAATACGCCAGAGCCGAAGCGCTAAGGCAAACATAAACATAATCGTCAGAATCAAAATGATGGTTGGCGCTGGGGCACTATTGATAAAAAAGCTAAGATAAACGCCGCCTGTCATAGCAGTGATTGAGATTAAGACAGAGACCCACAACATCGTAGAAAACCGCCGCACCATCAGAAAGGCAATAGCCCCTGGTGCAATCAGCAGTCCAATGGCTAAAATTAAGCCTGTGGCTGTCAGCGTTGCGACAATTGTTAAGGATAGGATGGTAAGCAACCCATAATGTATCAGTTGCACTGGCAGACCACTTGTCCGAGCTTGAGGCAGATCAAAGCTATGCAGCATCAGGTCTTTCCATTTTAGCAACACTACCAAACAGACCGCCACAGCGATCACTGCTGTCAGCATCAGCTCGTCTCTATCAACCCCTAACAAGTGACCAAAGAGAATATGATCAAGATGCAAATCGGATTCAATGGACGCATAAATCACTATCCCCAATCCAAACATTCCGGAAAACACAACCCCCATAACGGTATCTTGTTTCAAGCGGCTATGGTTGGTGATAAAGCCTGTTGCCATGGCACAGAACATTCCTGCCACAAATGCCCCAAGGATAAGAGGAAAGCCAAAGATATAAGCCAGCACAACCCCTGGCAGAATGGCATGGCTGACCGCATCACCCATCAAGGCCCAACCCTTTAGCACCAGAAAACAGGATAACAACGCCGTCGGCACAGCAACCAAGATTGCCATCACAAACGCCTTTTGCATAAATATAAATTGAAACGGCAAAATCAGATCAGCCCAATTCATTAGCTTTCCCTACTTTGCTTTAATGTTCTATGTCCTTTTCGGCGGCTTGCTAATAATCCGTGTTTCGGAGCAATGATAAACACCACAAAAAAGATCAGCATCTGAAGTGTCACAATGACACCACCAGTCGCCCCATCAATAAAATAGCTAAGATAAGTTCCCAAAACGCTTGATACCACACCGATCAGCACCGATACCGAAACCAAACGAGGAAACCGATCACAGATCAGATAGGCCGTCGCCCCCGGAGTGATGACCATGGCAATCACCAAAAACGCCCCTACGGTTTGCATCGCCGCCACCACTGATGCCGACAGCAACATGAAAAAGAGGAGCTTTAAGCGTTCGGGTTTAAGCCCCATACTTCGCGCATGGTTTTCATCAAAAAAGGTTACCATCAGGTCTTTCCACCGCGCCAGCAGAATAAGCATTGTGACCGCCGCGATGATAACCAGTTGCAACATATCATAAGGGGTAATCGATAGAATATTTCCAAACACGATCGTCTCAACGGATATTGCCATAGGCCAAAGAGACATCAAAAACAGCCCAAGCCCAAAGAATGCGGTAAAAATAATCCCGATCACAGCATCAATTTTTAGCCCCGAACGTTCTGAGAGAAACAGCATTGCACCTGCGGCAAGTCCGCCAGCAACGAACGCCCCTAGTGCAAATGGTAAGCCAATCATATAGGCCACCGCCACCCCAGGCACGACAGAATGCGAAAGCGCATCACCAATCAGCGACCATCCCTTAAGCATAAGATAAGCTGATAAAAACGCACAGATGGCCCCAACACATCCAGCTACCAGCATGGCGTTGACCATATATTCATAACCAAAAGGTTCAAGCCAAATCACGGATCATTGCCTTCTTTTGTTTTGGTCTCACCGCCATATTGCACCAATGGCCTTTCATCATCGGTCAGGATGGTAACAGCGCGGCTATCGCTATCTTCGTGCAGCGTATCACCACTTAAGGTAAAGTGCCGCAAGACGCCGCCAAAGGCTTGTTCCAGATTGGCATGGGTGAAAGTGTCTTCAGTCATGCCATGATGAAGCACCGTTCCTTTGATCAAAATAGTCCGGTCACAAAACTCCGGCACAGAACCTAGATTATGCGTCGATACCAAAATAATCCGGCCTTCGGCTTTGAGCGTCCGCAAAAGGCTGATAATCTGTTCTTCCGTTTTGACATCCACCCCGGTAAATGGTTCGTCCAGCAGGATCACTTTCCCGTTCTGGGCAAGGGCGCGCGCCAGAAATACCCGCTTACGCTGTCCCCCTGACAACTCCCCAATTTGGGCATGACGATGCTGGGTCATATCGACCCGGCGCAAAGCATCTTCTACGGCGGCGTAATCAGCATCTCTGGGGATGCGAAAAAACCCCATATGACCAAACCGCCCCATCATGACGACATCCTCAACCAGAACAGGGAAATTCCAGTCCACCTGTTCGGATTGTGGCACATAGGAAATCAGATTTTCTGCTAAGGCTTGTTTAACCGTTCTCCCTAGAATGTGAATTTGGCCTGATGCCAGACGGGTAAAACCCATAATTGCGCTGAACAGGGTTGATTTTCCTGCACCGTTTATTCCAACCAAACCGCACACCGTCCCCTGAGGCAGATGAAAACTCGCATCCCAAAGACCTGTATGACCATTGGGATAAGTGACCGTCACATCACAAACCTCAAGACCATCATTAGTGTTATTTGAAATTGGCATAGATATCGCTTCTCTTTGTTTGCTTATTAATCATTATCACCACGTTTTGAAAACGCATCATCCATACTATCGGCTATCCGTGTGACATTCACCGTCATCAGATCGAGATAACTTGGCACCGGACCATCCGCATGGCTAAGACTATCCACATAAAGCACGCCCCCATAAGTCGCGCCTGTTTCGCGTGCCACTTGCTGGGCAGGGGCGGTGTTAACTGTGCTTTCACAAAACACCACAGGGATCTGATGTTCACGCACCCCATCAATAACCGCACGCACCTGTTTTGGGGTGGATTGCTGATGGGCATTAATCGGCCAGAGATATAGTTCTTTCATACCTAAATCTGCGGCGAGATAGCTAAATGCGCCTTCGCAAGTCACCAGCCAACGATAAGACGCAGGCAAAGCATCAATCCGTGCTTTTAGCGGTGCTACTTGTCTCGTTAATTGGCCTTTATAGGCCTCTGCGTTGTTCAGATAGTTTTCGCTGTTTTCAGGGTCAGCCTGACTTAACGCTTGAGCAATATTATCAATATAGATTTTAGCGTTCTCAAGTCCCATCCATGCATGAGGATTGGCCTTACCTTCATAACGACCAGTGCGAATGGGTAATGGCTTAATCCCTTGGCTCAACCGAAAAGAAGGCATACTCCCCAGATTTTCTAAAAACTGATCCATCCATTGTTCTAGATTAAGTCCGTTATATAACAACAGATCCGCATCTATGGCTTGAACCAAATCTTGCGGAGTGGGTTGATATCCGTGAATTTCTGCTCCGACCCTGGTGATAGAAACAACCTCTGCATGCTTGCCAGCCACTTGGCGCGTCATATCAGCCAGAATTGTAAAACTAGTCACCACTTTGAGGTTAGGCGCAGTTTCCGCCTTTGCCGTACTAAGGCCTGCTGTGCTTAGAGCTAAGCTCATAATGATCAGCGCCAATCGGGACAAGAAGGCTGTTCTCAACATCAGACTTTGGGTCAAAAAAGAGGTCATAATGACATCATTCGTGTGATTTGCCGCTGGGATTTTTGAGGTAACATGCCCATATCATATTGGTAAAGTTAGCATGATCTAACTTTTTTTTAAAGCTCATTTAAGCGTGCGTTTCTGAACACATTAGAAAAACATATGGCTCAATATATCTTGGGTTAAACGGCTTAAGCTCTTTATCATGTCAGAATATTTCAGAGTTCATCAAAAGGGTGCTATCAAGGGCGCATCATGATGGCTTTTCTAAATGGCTTTGGCCTTGGACTTTCCTTAATTCTTGCTATTGGAGCGCAGAATAGTTTTGTTCTGCGCCAAGGCTTACGCCGACAGCATGTCACCTTAACTGTTCTGTTTTGTGGTTTTTCTGATGCGTTTTTGATCGCCATCGGCGTAAGCGGTGTTAGCTTTGCGGCAAGCCAGATCATGGGAAAGTTCCAATTTATAATGGCATGGGCAGCGTCAGCATGGCTGTTTAGCTATGCCATGATGCATTTTTGGTCGGCGTGGAAAGCTGATTATGATCTGTCGATTAATAGCAGTGGGTTCAACACCACATCATGGAAAGCGGTCGTGGCAACCCTATTCATGCTGACTTTTGTTAACCCCCATGTCTATCTAGATACGCTTATCCTCATCGGCAGTTTTTCTCTTGGCTATGATACGGTGGGGAAATGGCAATATGCCATAGGTGCGATGACCGCCAGTTTTGTATTTTTTAGCGCATTGGGTTATGCGTCTGGGTTTTATTCGCGCCATATGACCAGTTCGCGTCACTGGCAAAGGCTGGATATTCTGATTGGTGGCATCATGATGATGCTGTCAATAAAGATGTTGCTGGCTTTTCCGCTTTAGCACATTACAGCTGATTTCAGGTTAAAAGCCTAGGCGGTCGCGTAACATATACCATTTCATGCCTAGCAGCAAAAGTGGCCAGCGCATCAGATCACCACCGGGGAAACGGTGTTTTTTAATCTTTTCCATGACATCAAACCCGCCGGATATCCCTGCTGCCGCCTCAGCTAGCATCCGCCCAGCCAATGTTGCCATAGCCACACCATGCCCCGAATAACCAGAGGCAGAAAACTTGTTATCCCCAAGCCTGATAAAACAAGGCATCCGATTAACCGTAATCGCAAGTGTTCCGCCCCAAGCATAATCAAGGCCAATGCCTTTTAATTGTGGATAAATCTCAAATAAGCGTTTTGAGACCAACTGGCGAATATCAGACGGAAACCGATAACTGACATTTTCCCCACCACCAAAAATCAACCTGTGATCATGGGAACGGCGAAAATAACTAAGAACAAAACGGCTATCCGCAACTGCGATATCTCGGCTTAACACTGGCGGAAATTCTTTTCCCAAAGGTTCTGTGGCGACAATAAAATTGTTAATTGGCATCACCATGCGTGACACTTGCCGATTCAATTTTCCTAAATAGCCATTACATGCAAAGATCACCTGATTGGTGGTAATTTGGCCTTGATCAGTAGAAATAACAGGCTGTTTGCCGTCACTGACTTTTGTCACAACACTGTTTTCATAAACCACGACCCCTGCCGCCAGCGCCGCTCGGCCCAAGCCTAGGACGTAGGCCAAGGGATGAATATGCCCTGCCCCTTCATCAAGTGAGCCGCCCTGATAAACAGGCGATCCAACAAGATCAAAAAGTTGATCTTTGTTCAATGGCTTGATCTTATCATAACCATAATCCCTAGACAGCTTTTCAATGTAGCGGTGATCTTCTGCCACCTCTTTTTTGCGCCAACACGCATGGGCTATGCCTGGACGATAATGACAGGCGATATCATGATCTTTGATCAAGCCTGCAACCTCTGCCTTGGCATCTTCGGCTAAATCCCAAAGTTGCTTCGCCATCGCCAGACCATATTGCTTTTCCAGTTGATCTTGCTCAAGCCGTTGACCACTTCCGACTTGTCCCCCGTTTCGCCCTGAGGCCCCAAAGCCAATACGGTGCGCCTCAACCACGCGCACATCATAGCCACGTTTCGCTAAATGTAAGGCGGCGGTCAGCCCCGTAAATCCAGCACCAATAATCACAACATCGGCGGTTTCCGACCCTATGAGTTGTGGTTGTGCATCCAGATGGGTTGTGGTCGCCGCATACCAGCTATCTGGGTATTGCCCAGGGCTATCATTTTGAAAAAGAAGGTTCATACATTCATCAAGAGATGTTCGCGTTCCCAAGGGCTAATCACCTGTTGGTAGGCGGTGTACTCAATCCTCTTGACCTCAGAATAAATGCGGCAAAAATCAGGATGCAAGACTTCATGTATGGCACTTGCTTCATCAAAAAGATCAAGCGCATCACTCAAATTCTTGGGCAATTCCTCATCAAGGGCATAAGCATCCGTGGTGAAGGCATCGCGAGGCTGACGCTTTTCGATCAAGCCCAGATATCCGCACGCTAACGATGCTGCGATCCCCAAATAAGGATTAACGTCCATTCCCGGTAAACGGTTTTCAACGCGCCTGGCTTCGGGTTGAGAAACCGGCACACGGAAACCCGTAGTGCGATTATCACGCCCCCATTCCAGATTTATTGGCGCGGCAAAATCACGAATATAGCGACGATAACTGTTCACATAAGGGGCAAGAATTGCCACCACTTCGGGCATATGGTTTTGCAGACCAGCAATGAAATGCATAAAAGAATCGCTATCATTGCCGTCTTTACCAAGAAAGATGTTTTTGCCTGTTTTAAGATCAACGACTGAATGGTGCAGATGCATGGCACTGCCCGGTTCATCCTGAATAGGCTTTGCCATGAAAGTCGCAAAACAATTCTGGCGCATTGCGGCTTCTCTGATCAGGCGTTTAAAATAAAAAATCTCATCCGCCAAGCGAATAGGATCGCCATGACGCAGATTCAATTCAACCTGCCCTGATCCACCTTCTTGAAGAATACCTTCGATATCCAGCCCTTGGCTCTCAGCAAAATCATAAATATCATCAATAACCGGGCCATATTCATCTACGGCAGACATGGAATAAGCTTGCCGTGCGGCAACCCGGCGACCTGACCGGCCCATTGGCGGTTCAATTGGTATATTCGGATCAATATTCGGAGCGACCAGAAAAAATTCCATTTCCGGAGCAACAATCGGTGACAATCCTATATTTTCATATAGCGCCACCACACGCTTAAGGACATTCCGCGGAGCCACAGGATAGGGATTGCCTTGCTGATCAAACACATCATGAATGATCTGCAGGGTCACATCTGCCGTCCATGGCGCCGCACTGGTCGTGCTAAAATCTGGTTTTAGCACCATATCGGGCTCAATAGAGGTTAGCAGGGAATCATCCAGCCATTCACCGGTGATCGTCTGAGAAAAAATAGAAGTCGGCAAATAAAAGAAATCTTGTTTCTTAAACTTAGACGCTGGCATAGCCTTGCCGCGAGCGATGCCTGAAAGATCGGCGAGGATGCATTCTACCTCATCTAATCGCCGATTGCTGATAAATTCCTGCGCATGGTCAGGGATCAGCTTAGTCCATTCCACCATGGAATATCCTGTCAATTGTTGCAGATGGCACCTTTATGTCGTATGGGTGTTTGATTGTCAATTTTATGATGACATCATATAGCCCTTTGTTATTTGTTATCGTATTCTAAAAATCATCATCCGGCGCGAAGCTTGCGGCAAAATCTGAAAAATATTGAGGACAACTTGCCATGACATCACCTCCACTCACCGCATCGTCATCTGTTATCATTGTAGGGGCTAGTCATGCTGGTGTTGCTTGTGCAGAACGCCTTCGTAAGTTGGGGTTTGAAGGAAAGATCACGCTGATTGATAGGCTTTCTGGGATCCCACTAGAGCGCCCACCTTTGTCAAAGAAATTTCTTTTAGCTGAGGCTTCAGTGACGGATGAGAGTTTCTCTCTCCGAGCAGAGCCGTGGTATGATGATAATCAGATTACGCTAAAACATGGCTGTGAAGTCAAAGTCATTACCCCATCTACTAAAATGATCACCTTAGATGATGGTGAACACATGCAATGGGATGTTTTGGTGCTGGCGACAGGTGCCACCCCTCGCGCCCTTTCTGTTTCTAATGGAAGCTCTGAGCGACTGATGGTTTTACGGCATCCAGAAGATGCCCGAACATTACGCCATCAATTGCACAAATCACAAGATGTGATGATTATTGGTGGTGGATATATTGGGCTTGAGGTTGCCGCTAGCGCTCGTAAACTCGGGAAATCCGTTACTGTGGTTGAAGCCGCAGATCGTCTGCTGGCAAGAGTGGCAAGTGAAGCGGCATCATCATTTTTTCATCATCTTCATCAAAGCCATGGGGTTGCCATTCATACGGGTGCGCAGGTCAAAAGCCTAACCGACGAAGGTCAAGGGATGACCATTAGTCTAGGTGACGGACGGGTGATGACCGCGGATCTAGTGGTTGCCGGCATTGGTGTCATTCCCGAAACACAGCTTGCGGATGCCATAGGGATAACCACTGGCAATGGCATTTTAACCAGCAATAACTATCAATCCAGCCACCCAGATATCTATGCTATTGGCGATGTTGCCCTACCAGATCATGGATACACCCATGGTCAGATAAGGCTGGAATCCGTCCATCACGCCCAGATGAGTGCCGAAATTGCCGCCGCCACAATGATGGCAAAAACCCCATCCGATTATGATGCAGAACATGAGGTGCCTTGGTTCTGGTCAGAACAATATGATCTGCGCCTGCAATCCGCAGGGTTAGTGCCAGCACAGCATCATACCATCCACCGCGAAGGTCGCCGCGAAGGACAGGTATCATTCTGGTCATTTTCTGATCATAAACTCGAAGCCATCGAAGCTTTAGGGGATGCACAAGCCTATATGGTGGGGCGCAGTCTTCTTGCCGCGGGCGGTACGATCAGCCGTGATATCATTGCTGATCCAGAAACAGACCTGAAAGCATTGCTGAAAGCTTAAGGCGTGCAAGACATTAAAGGGTTGCCATTTCCACCAATTCAACACCAGCATCCTGCATAGCCGCGGTCATGCTTGTTAACGTGCCGCCTAAATCAATGGCGCGTGAAGCATCCATCACCACCTGACAGGTAAAGCCACATTTCCGAGCGTCTAGCGCAGAAAAAGCAACGCAAAAATCTGTTGCTAGGCCAGCCAT
>Ga0181571_10000573_pt1 | contig 24425 bp, 20 predicted proteins | sample 101ome_17_FD_132440 | JGI IMG/M metagenome (GOLD analysis project Ga0181571, IMG submission 132440) | Coastal salt marsh microbial communities from the Groves Creek Marsh, Skidaway Island, Georgia - 101407AT metaG (megahit assembly) | ecosystem: Environmental > Aquatic > Marine > Intertidal... | reverse complement strand
GCTGGATGAGGGCCGCGTCTGGCTGGACCGCGCCTTCGTGGTCAACGACTGGTATGTCTCCGCCTACGAACCCATCGTCGATAGCTTCGGCCAACGCATCGGTATGCTCTATGTGGGCTTCCTTGAGGCACCATTCTCCGCCGCCAAAACCCGCACGATCTGGCAGGTCGTCATCGGCTTTGGCCTGAGCCTGATCGTCTTTTTTCCGCTCTTACTGTGGTGGGCGCGCAGCATCTTCCGCCCGCTGGAAAAGATGAACACCACCATCACCCGCGTGGAGGAAGGCGATCTTGCCGCCCGTACCGGCGCGGGGCTGGGGCATGATGAGATCGGCCGCGTTGCCAGCCATCTCGACGAATTGCTCGATCGTCTGCAAGACCGCGAACAGCGCCTGCGGGAATGGACAGAAGAGCTGGAAACCCGCGTCGCCGCCCGCACCCGTGATTTGCAAGAAGCCAACCGCCAATTGAAGATCACCACCAGCCAGCTTGTCGTCTCCGAAAAACTCGCCGCCATCGGCGAGATCACCGCCGGTGTCGCCCATGAAATCAACAACCCCCTCGCGGTGATCCAAGGCAATCTTGAGGTGATCTACAGCGAATTGGGCGCACAGGCCGACCCGTTCAAAACCGAGTTCAAGCTGATCCTTGAGCAGATTCAGACCATCAACATTCTGGTCAGCAAGCTGCTGCAATTCGCCCGCCCCGAAGAATACGCCGAGGATGGCAACGGGCTGGAAGTCAACGGTGTGATCTCCGAACTCCGCCCCCTTATCCAGCACCACCTCAACGCGGGCGCGGTGCATTACGCCGTCGATCTCGCCGCCACTCGTCAGTTGCCGATGAACCAGACCGAACTCCAGCAGGTCTTGATCAATCTGACCATCAATGCGGTGCAGGCCTGTAGCGGCGGCGGCCATATCACCGTTGCCAGCCGTGATGCGGCGAAAGATGCGCGTCAGGGCGTCGAGATCACCGTCACGGACGATGGCTGCGGCATGGATGCCAAAACTGCCGAGCGCGTGTTCGATCCGTTTTTCACCATGAAACGCGGCGAAGGCACCGGCCTCGGGCTTTCAGTCTCGAATAAGCTCGTCGCCCGTGTCGGCGGTCAGATTTCGGTCGATAGCACCAAGGGCGCGGGAACGGTTTTCACCGTATGGCTTCCCGCTCTCTAAGCCTTATCGCCCCGCTTGCCGTTCTTCGCGCTCCCGCTTGAGCGCCGTGCGCTTCGTGATCAGCGAGGCAGAGATCACGCCAACCGCGACAATGCCAATCATGATCGTCGACAGCGCGTTGATCTCCGGCGAAACCCCCAACCGCACCGCCGAAAAGATCTTGATCGGCAGCGTCGTTGATGACGGGCCGGAGGTGAAAGACGCAATCACCAGATCGTCGAGCGACAGGGTGAACGCGAGCAGCCAGCCCGAAATCACCGCCGGCGCGATAATCGGTAGCGTCACGCTGCGGAACGCATCCCAAGGCGTACAGCCAAGGTCGAGCGCCGCTTCCTCCAACGAACGGTCAAAGCTCATCAGCCGCGACGAAACCACCACCGAGACATAGCACATCGAAAAGGTCGTATGCGCCAGCACGATCGTCGTCACACCACGGTCCAGCCCGATGGCGATAAATAACAGGAGCAGCGACAAGCCGGTGATCACCTCTGGCATCACCAACGGCGCATAGATCATGCCTGAAAACAGCGTCCGCCCCGGAAAGCGCCCCGCCCGCACCAGCGTATAGGCCGCCATCGTGCCCAGCACCGTCGCAATGGTCGAGGAAATCACCGCCACCCGCACCGTCACCCATGCCGCATCCAGAAACGCTTCGTTCTGCAAAAGCTCGCCATACCATTTCGTCGAGAACCCCGCCCAGACGGTCACGAGTTTTGACTCGTTGAAGCTGTAGATCACAAGGATCACCATCGGGAAGTAGAGGAACGCAAACCCCAGCGTCAGCGATGTCGCGTTGAACCAGCTGAACCGTCTCATTGCTCCGCCTCCGCCTGCCGCTGCTGGTTCCGCTGGAACAGCACAATCGGAATGATCAGGATCAGCAACAGCACCACCGCCACCGCCGAGGCCACCGGCCAGTCACGGTTCGCGGAAAACTCCTCCCACAACACCTTGCCGATCATCAGCGTGTCCGAGCCACCCAACAGTGACGGGATCACAAACTCGCCCAGCGTCGGGATGAACACCAGAAAACAGCCCGCAATGATCCCCGGTCGTGCCAGTAGCAGCGTCACCAGCCAAAAGGCCGATGTTCGCGTGCAGCCCAGATCCTCCGCTGCTTCCAGCAAGGAGACATCCAGCTTGTCCAGCGTCGCGTAGATCGGCAGGATCATGAACGGCAGATAGGTGTAAACGATGCCGATATAGACGGCGGTATTCGTGTTCAGGATCGTCAGCGGCTCATTGATGATGCCGGTCCACATCAACACCTGATTGAGCACGCCCTCGCGCCCCAAAATGCCCATCCACGAATAGACGCGGATTAGAAAGCTGGTCCAGAACGGCAGGATCACCAGCATCATCAGCGTCGGGCGCCATTCATCCGGCGCCCGCGCCATGCCATAGGCAATGGGAAAGCCCACAACTAGCGTGATCAGCGTGGCAATCACCGCGATCTGAAGGCTCGAAAGATAGGCCCGCCAATACAGCTCGTCCTGGGTCAGCCATGTGAAATTCTCGAAATCCAGCGCCGGGAAAAACTGCCCTAACCCCGCCAACCCCTCGCTGAAATCCAGCGTCGGCGTATAGGGCGGGATCGCCAGTGCGATGTCCGAGAGCGAGATCTTCAACACGATCCCGAACGGGATCAGGAACAGCGCCAAAAGCCATAGATACGGCAGGCCGATGAGGAATAGGCGTCTGAAATTCATCTCCGCCTCCTCAGCTTGTCAGCACGATGCCCGCCGTGTCGGTGAACGACAGCCAGACCTCGTCTTCCCATGTGAAACTCCGCCGCGCTAAGCGGCGGTTATTGGTCATTTGCGCCTTGATGATCTGCCCGCCCACCTCAACGTGATAGGTCGAGATATTGCCGAGGTAGGCAATATCGTGAATGCGCCCGCGCATCTTGTTGGGCCGGTCGGTCGGCTCTTCGGCGGTGACGTTGATCTTCTCAGGCCGGATCGCAAAGCTCACCCTTGCGCCCTTCTCCAGCGGGTCGCTCCGCTCAGCATGGATCACCGGCTGGCCTTCGGCCCACGCGATGTCATACCCGTCGCCGGTCGTCGGGGTCGCATTGCCCTCGATAATATTCACCTCACCGATGAAATCCGCGACATAGACATTCGCAGGCGTCTCATAGATGCGGGCAGGGGTCGCCACTTGCATCAGCTTGCCGTGATCCATTACCGCAACACGGCTCGCCACCGTCATCGCTTCTTCCTGATCGTGGGTGACGATCACAAATGTCGTGCCGGTCTTTTCCTGAATATCCATCAGCTCGAACTGCGTCTCATGCCGCAGCTTCTTGTCCAACGCGCCGAGCGGTTCATCCAGCAGCAACAGCTTCGGCGCTTTCGCAAGGCTGCGCGCCAGTGCCACCCGCTGCCGCTGCCCGCCCGAAATCTGATGCGGTTTGCGGCGGGCGAACTTTTCCAGCCGCGTCAGCCGCAGCATCTCCTCCACCCGTGGGCCGATCTCGTCTTTCGGCATCTCCGAGCGGCGCAGGCCAAAGGCGATGTTGTCCCACACGCTAAGATGCGGAAACAGCGCATAGGATTGAAACATCATGTTCACCGGCCGCTTGTTCGGCGGTACCGGCACGATGTTCTTGCCTGCCAGCGTGATCTCGCCCTCGCTCGGCGTTTCGAAACCGGCAAGCATCCGCATCAACGTGGTCTTGCCGCAGCCCGACGGGCCGAGCAGGGCAAAGAATTCTTTTTCATAAATATCGAGGTCCAGCGCATCAATCGCGGTAAAATCCCCGAACCTTTTCGTCACATTTCGAAACCGGATCAGCGGCGTTTCCGCTGCGTCCTCCCAAGGGGCGAATAGGGTCGGGGTTTTTGCAGGATTGGCCATGTGCGTCCTCGGCAAATAAAAACCCCCGCGCCTCGGTCCAAGGCGCGGGGGCAAGGTTTGGATCAGGTGCCGGACTTGATCTTCGTCCAGAGCCGCGTGACGGTCCGCTGCACGCGGGCGTCATAAGGCGTCGTGGTGAACAGGTTGTCGAGCGTTGCTGCATCCGGATAAATCGCCGGATCGCCGATCACGTCCTCCAGCAAGAGCGGCTGCGACGCGAGGTTGCCGTTCGCGTAGTAGACGTAGTTCGATGCATCCGCCATGTTCTGCGCATCCATGATAAAGTTCAGGAACGCATGTGCGCCTTCGACGTTCGGCGCATCAACTGGAATGGCCATCTGGTCGAACCACATCTGCGCCCCTTCGACTGGCGCGTTATAGGCGATCTCGACGCCGTTATCGGCCTCATACGCACGGTCGCGTGCCTGAAGGATGTCACCCGACCATCCGACAGCAACACAAATCTCGCCATTGGCGAGCGCGTTGATGTACTCGGAAGAGTGGAACTTCTGGATATAGGGGCGCACGCCCTCATACACCGCTTCCGCCTTCGCGATTACGTCGGGGTCGTGGCTGTTCGGGTCTTCGCCCAGATAGTTCAGCGCGGCAGGGATCATCTCCGCCGGTGCATCGAGGAAATGCACGCCACATTCTGCGAGCTTCTCCATGTTCGCCGGATCGAACACCAGCGCCCACGAATTGATCGGCGCATCTTCACCGAGCAGTTCCTGCACCTTGCCAACATTGGCGCCGATGCCGGTGGTGCCCCACATGTAGTTGATCGAATAGTCGCCGTTCGGGTCATACTGATCGGTGCGCGAGCTGACCACATCCCACATATTCGCGAGGTTCGGCAGCATGTCCTTGTTGAGCGCTTGGAATGCGCCGGCCTGGATCTGGCGTTGCAGGAAGGTGCCCGACGGGACAACAACGTCATAGCCGGAACCACCGGCCAGCAGCTTTGTCTCCAGCACTTCGTTCGAGTCGAACACGTCATAGACAAGGTCATAGCCCGTCTCGGCTTCGAACTTCTCAAGCAAGGCTTCGTCGATATAGTCCGACCAGTTATACACGCGGACCTCTTCGGCCGTCGCGGCGGTCGCGCCAAGCGCCATCAGCGCCGCGGCCGGTAGCCATGATCTTTTCATCATTGTTTCTCCCTAGTTGGATTTTGCGTCTTGTTGCGCCATGCGGTAAATTTGATCAAAATTTTCCTTCATGGCAACTCTTTGTTTTCATCTCTGGTGGAGCGCCGCATGTGCCGGAGGAATTTTTCCTGCGAGATGGACAGCTTGAAGCAGAATTTCCGATCCGAAACTCGTTGCAAAACCAGCGGCAAATCTACGCTTCCATTCATTTTATCTGAAAGTTTCCCCGAATCGTTCGCGGCATTCGCCGTTGTGAATCTCAACACGAAACCGCGCATCAACGCCAACCTATTTTGCAGGTGCGGTGGGCAATTTCTGCCGGTTTCGGCGCAAATTTCAGCCAACTGCTCCCCCGAAAATCGCTTCTGCTCATAATTTGATCAAAAATAGTTGACAGTGACCCGCCGCCTCATATGCTCACCCTCAATGCCCCGCCTTTTGCTGTGGCCGCCAGTGTCATGGCGCGGGGTCTGTTTCTGACCATTCCCGGATCACCGGGCGTCGCGTGCCAAGGAGCCTGCCATGACGCTTATTTCGAACCATATGCCCACCGCAGCGCTACAAGCCCTCGACGCAGCGCATCACATGCACCCTTTCACTGCCGGTGCCGAGCTTGCGAAAAAAGGCGCCCGCGTCATCACCCGCGCCGATGGCGTCTTCCTGACCGATAGCGACGGTGAGCGCATCCTTGACGGCATGGCGGGCCTCTGGTGCGTCAATGTCGGCTATGGCCGCAAGGAACTGGCCGAGGTCGCGGCCCGCCAGATGTCTGAGCTGCCCTATTACAACACGTTCTTTCAGACGACCCACGTTCCCGCCATCGCGCTAGCGGCCAAGCTGGCCGAGCTTTGCCCCGGTGATCTGAACCATGTGTTCTTCGCCGGTTCCGGCTCCGAGGCGAACGACACCAACCTGCGTATGGTGCGCCATTACTGGGCCGCAAAAGGCCACCCTGAAAAGAACATCGTGATCAGCCGCAAGAACGCCTATCACGGCTCCACCCTTGGCGGCGCGAGCCTTGGCGGGATGGGCGGCATGCATGCGCAGGGCGGTCTGCCGATCCCGAACATTCACCACATCAACCAGCCCAACTGGTGGTCCGAGGGCGGTGACATGTCGCCGGAGGAATTCGGCCTCGCCCGCGCCCGCGAGCTGGAGCAAGCGATCAACGAGCTGGGCGAACACCGCGTCGCGGCCTTCATCGCAGAACCGGTCCAAGGGGCAGGGGGCGTCATCGTCCCGCCCAGCACCTACTGGCCCGAAATCCAGCGCATTTGTGATGCGTATGACATTCTCTTGATCGCTGATGAGGTGATCTGCGGCTTCGGGCGCACCGGCAACTGGTTCGGCTCACAAACCTACGATATCCGCCCCGACATCATCACCATCGCCAAGGGTCTTTCCTCCGGCTACCAGCCCATCGGCGGGTCTGTCGTATCCGATGAGGTCGCCTCCGTGATCGACAATGCAGGCGATTTCAACCACGGCTACACCTATTCCGGCCACCCCGTCGCCGCCGCTGTCGCGCTCGAAAACCTTCGCCTTCTGGAGGAGGAGAAGATCGTCGAAACCGCAGCGACCGAGATCGCGCCCTACCTGCATGAACAGTGGAAACAGCTCGAAGATCACCCGCTGATCGGTGAGGCAAAGATCGTGGGCCTCATGGGCTCCGTCGCCATGACCCCTCACAAGGAGAGCCGCGCGGCCTTTGCTTCTCCCGTCGGCACCGTCGGCTACCGCGCCCGCGAGCGCTGCTTTGCCAATAACCTCGTGATGCGCCATGTCGGCGACCGGATGATCATTTGCCCGCCGCTGGTGATCACCCGCTCGGAAGTCGACGAGCTGATGGCCCGCGCCGTCAAATCGCTCGACGAAACCTACGCAGGGCTGAAAGCCGACGGCCTTCTCGTCCCCGCGTCCTGATCCGGTGGACCTGCTCACGGCCAATGATGCGGCGGGGCAATACCCCGCCTCGTGGTACGCCGCAACCGCCACGCCTCCGCCGGAAAACCCTCCGGCGCGGGGCGCAATGGCCTGCGATGTCTGCGTCATCGGCGGCGGCTTTACCGGCCTGTCCTCTGCCCTGCACTTGGCCGAGCGCGGTTATGATGTGATCTTGCTCGATGCCCACCGCGCGGGCTTCGGCGCGTCGGGGCGTAATGGCGGGCAGGTCGGCACCGGCCAGCGTCTGCATCAGGACGAGTTGGAAAAGATGCTGGGCCACGACCACGCCCGCGCGCTCTGGGATATTTCGCTCGAAAGCGTGGCCCTTGTCCGCGACCTGATCGCTCGCCACGCCCCTGACGCGGGCTGGACCTCCGGTATCATCAGCGCCGATCACCGCCGCCGCTATGTGGCCGACAGCCATGCTTATGCTGATCACCTCGCGCAGCATTATGGCTATGATCAGATTACCCCGCTGGATGCCACCGCGATGCGCGCGCATGTCGGCTCACCTGCCTATCACGGCGGCTTTCTCGATATGGGCGGCGGTCATACCCACCCGCTGCGCTTCGCCTTCGGGCTGGCGCGGGCCTGTGCGGCGGCAGGGGTACGGATGCACGATCTCAGCCGCGTCACAGCGATTGCCGATGGTCAGCCCGCCACCGTCACCACCGACAGCGGCGGCAGCATCCGCGCCCAGCATGTGATCTTGGGCTGTAACGGCTACCTCGGCCGGCTCGACGGCCAAACCGCCGCGCGGGTCATGCCGATCAATAACTACATCATCGCCACCGAGCCGCTGGACGACAGCACCGCCCGTGGCCTGATCCGCGATGGTCACGCCGTGGCCGACAGCAAATTCGTGATCAACTATTTCCGCCTGTCAGAGGATAACCGCATGCTCTTTGGCGGCGGCGAAAGCTACGGCTACCGTTTCCCCGCCGATATCACCGCGCTGGTGCGCAAGCCGATGCTCGAAATCTTCCCCCAGCTCCGCGATGCGCGGATCGACTACGCATGGGGCGGCACGCTTGGCATCACCATGAACCGGATGCCCCATTTCGCGCGGCGCAGGGCCAATATCCTCTCGCTCTCGGGCTATTCGGGCCACGGCGTCGCGATGGCGACACTGGCCGGTCAGATCGGCGCGGATGTGATCGCGGGTCAGGCAGAGCGTTTCGATGTGATGGCCCGCGTGCCCAGCTCGCGTTTCCCCGGTGGGGCCGCGCTGCGGTCGCCGCTTCTGGTGCTGGCAATGCTGTGGTTCTCGCTGCGCGACAGGTTTTAGCCGCCGCTCAGCCTTCATCCATGGATTGGCGTATCTGCTCGATCCCTTGCGCAATATCCGCATGGATCGCCGCGCTCACGGCCTCTGCATCGCCGCGCCGCAAGGCATCCAGCGCGCCTTCATGCATATCCGGCAGGTTCGATGTGCCATAGCGCCCGCAGATCACCCGCAGCGATGGCCCCATCCGTAGCCATAGCATGTCTGACAGCGCGATCATCACCTTCGCCCCCGACAGCCGGTAAAGCCGCGCATGAAACTGGTGGTTCGACCACATGTATTCCCGCACATCGCCGCGCTCGATGGCACGGTTAAGCTGGGTGTCGATCGCGGTGAGCGCATCGATATCATCAGCAGTGGCTTTCTCGGCGCCCCATGCCGCCAATTGCGGTTCCAGCGCCAGCCGCGCGAAGGCCATCTCGTCCACCTGCGCCCGCGTCAGCACCGGCACCGAAACCCGCCGGTTGCCCTGAAACTCCAAAGCGCCTTCTGCCGTCAGCCGCCGGATCGCCTCGCGTACCGGCGTCATGCCCGCGCCGAGATCGGCCACCAGCCCCTGAATCGTCACCGCTTGCCCTGGTTCCAGTTCACCGCACAGGATCATCTCGCGCAGCTTGCGGTACACAAGCTCATGCTCTGGGATCTTCGGGGTCTTGGCGTCCACGCGACGGCTCTCCTCTGTTCACTGGCCCATTGTGACCCAGCCACAAAAAATGATCAAATGTGAAAACGGTTTTGCGCTTATTCCAGTGCGCCTGCGCCGTGTTTGAGGATCACCGGCACAACCAATTCCTCTTCATCGGTCAGATGCCGCTCCAAAAGCGCCCCGATCCCCGTCACTGCGGTGTGAAAGCCGCCCGCCGCGGTCTGTAATTTCTCCCGTTCGGGTACCAGTTGCAGCACCCCGTTCGCGGCACCGACGAAATCGTTCAGGTGTCTGTCCAGCGCGTGATGGTCATGATCCAGAATGTCAAAACCCTTGGCGATCCGGCTCTCCTGTTTCGCCAGAACGGGGAAGTAATGCATATCCTCGATCTGGTGATGCCCGTGCAATTGGTTCACAAACATTGAGCCGTAGCGCGACAAACGCCCTGCAAAATGCTCCGGATCGGCGCTGCGATCCAGCAGCGCTTCCGTCTCGCGGGTCATCTCCACCAGCAGCCGTCTGAACATCATGTGGCGGTCAAGCCAGAAGCTCACCAACCCCTGGAAGTGCCGTTCCGCCGCCCAGCCCTCGCGCGGGAAATCGTCCAGCAACACGCGCAAGGCCTCGGGCAGCTTGTCGCGGTTTTCCAGATGTAAGGCAGTTTCCATGATTCGCTTCCTTCGCTACGTCTGTTGGGCAAACTAGGGCGCAAGCGCCTGATAGCGAGCCCGTTCCGCCGCCGAATTATCATGCGCATCGGGGCGCATCTATGCATTAATATGATCAAATTTTATGCTTTGGTCTAACCGAACGAGGTGCCGTGGCGTCAATTAGGATAGTTCTTGATATTTTGATCGCTTGGAAAAAGGATGTTTCCACGCGCTCGCGCATTCGCGAGAGGCGACAACTCGTGCGGCCCGACAAGAGGCCCAAATCAGGGAGAGAACTTCTCATGAAATTCAAGACAACCCTAATGGCGACAACCGCCGCTGTGATGGTGATGGGTGCAGGCTTTGCCTACGCAGACGCCCATGCGACCCATCCTGAAACCGGTGAAGTGCTCGCCAGCGACCAGACCTTTACCTACCGTGTGCTGGACGAATCCCCCTCCATCGACCCCGGCCTGATCGAAGACGTGTCCGGCAGCGAAGTGGGCCGCGACCTGTTCGAAGGCCTGATGAATCAGGATGAAGAGGGCAACCTCGTCCCAGGTGTCGCCACCGGCTACGAGATTTCCGACGACGGCATGACCTTCACCTTCACCCTGCGCGACAATGCGAAGTGGTCGAACGGCGATCCTGTCACCGCCAATGATTTCGTCTACGCATGGCGCCGCGCGGCTGATCCTGAACTGGCATCGCCCTATTCGTGGTTCCTCTCGCTGATGTCGATCGAAGGCGTTGATGATGTGCTCGCAGGCGACGCACCGCTGGATACGCTCGGCGTTTCCGCACCCGACGACCACACCTTCGTCGTGCAGCTGACCACCCCGCTGCCGTATTTCCCGCAGATGACCACCCATGCCACGACCTTCCCTGTGCATCAGGCCACGGTCGAAGCACATGGCTCCGAGTGGACCCGCCCCGAGAACATCGTCTCCAACGGCGCATATGTTCTCACCGAGCATGTCCCGCAGGAGCGCATGGTGCGTGAGCGCAACGAAATGTATTGGGATAACGACAACACGATCATCGACAAGGTCGTGAGCCTCGTGATCAACGACGAAAACGTCGCTCTGACCCGTTACCTCGCAGGCGAGCTGGACCGCACCGAAGTGCCGACCGGCCAGTATCCGCGTTTGTCCGAGGAATATCCGGATGAAGCCCTGAGCTTCCCGCGTCTGTGCTCCTACTACTACAACGTCAACGTCCGCGAAGACGGCCCCGCATGGGCGCAAGATCAGCGCGTCCGTCAGGCGCTTTCGCTCGCGGTCAACCGCGACGTGATTGTCGAGAACGTGCTCGCAGGCGGCCAGTTCCCTGCCTACACCTTCACGCCTGAAACCACCGCCGGCTTCAACGTGCCGGATGTGCCGATTGCGTCGATGTCGCAGGACGAACGCAACGCAATGGCTGTCGAGCTGATGGCCGAAGCAGGCTACGGTCCGGATAACCCGATCACCACCGAGATCCTATACAACACCTCCGAGGGTCACCGTCAGATCGCCATCGCGATCAGCCAGATGTGGAAGCAGACGCTCGGCATGGAAGTCACCATCGCCAACATGGAATGGCAGACCTTCCTCGAAGCCCGTGGCAATGGCGACTTCGACATCTCCCGCGCCGGCTGGTGTGGCGATTATAACGAAGCCTCGACCTTCCTCGATCTTCTGGACTCCGGTTCCGGCTACAACGACGCTGGCTATGCCAGCGCCGAGGTGGACGAGATCCTCGCCGCCGCCAAAACGGCCGGTTCTGACGCAGAGCGTGCAGAGATCTACACCCGCGTCGAGCAGATCGCCGCAGAGGAAGTGCCGATCATCCCGATCTACCACTACACCGGCGTCTACATGCTGGACGATGACGTGGCCAACTGGCCGGTCAACAACGTCGAGCAGAACTGGTACTCGAAGAACCTTTACAAAGTCGCTAACTAAAGCGGCCTGAGAAATATGCTGCGCTCCCTGTTTTGCGGGGGGCGCGGCAACTTGCATCCGATGTGCGGAACCTTGCCCCATGTATAGCTATATCGCCCGGCGCCTCGCGGTTGCCGTCCCCACCATTCTGGTGCTGATCATTATTTCCTTCATCCTGATGCATTCCGCACCCGGTGGCCCGTTCAACTCCGAACGCCCGCTGCCACCGCAGGTGCTCGCCAATATCGAGGCGAAATACGGGCTCGACCAGCCGCTGTGGAAACAGATCGTCACCTATGTCTGGAACGTGGTCGTCCACTTCGATTTTGGCCCGTCGTTTCAGTATAAAGACCGCACCGTGAATGACGTGATCGCGCAGGGCTTCCCCGTCACGCTCACCTATGGGTTCTGGTCCTTCATCATCGCCGTGGGCGTTGGTGTCTCGCTGGGGATCGCCGCCGCACTCCGCCATAACAGCTGGCTCGATTACCTTGCCGTGGGCTTCACCATAGGCGCACAGGCGCTGCCGAACTTCGTGATGGGGCCGATCCTCATCCTCGTCTTTACCCTCTGGCTCGGCCTGTTGCCCGGTGGCGGCTGGAACGGCGGCCAATGGAATTACGTCATCATGCCGGTGATTGCGCTGTCCACCTCCTACATGGCGTCGATCGCGCGGATCACCCGCTCCTCAATGCTGGAGGTGATGAACTCCGGCTTCATCCGCACCGCCCGCGCCAAGGGCCTGCCAATGAACCGCATCGTGCTGCGCCACGCACTCAAACCTGCGCTCCTGCCGACGCTCTCCTACCTCGGACCGGCCTTTGTCGGCATGGTCACAGGCTCGGTGGTGGTTGATATCTACTTCTCCACTGGCGGTATCGGTCAGTATTTCGTTAACTCCGCCTTTAACCGCGATTACTCGGTGATCATGGGCATCACCATCCTCGTTGGCGTCCTGACGATCTTCTTCAACCTCGTGGTCGATATCCTCTACGCGTGGATCGACCCGAAGATCCGGTATTAAGGGGAGGGCGCGCAGATGTTTCCCAATAAGCAAACCGCCGATAACCTCCTCGAAGCCGCGCAAGTGGCCGAGGTCCGTGGCCGCTCCCTCTGGCGCGATGCCGCTGACCGTTTCCTCAAGAACAAAGCCGCCGTTGGCGCTCTGATCACCCTCATCCTGATCGGCATCTTCGCCCTGTTTGGCGACTTGATCGCTGTTTGGAACAACGAGGAGATCGACTGGGGCATCATGGGTCAGATCGCGCAAAAGGGCGCGCCCTCCATCGCCAACGGTCACTATTTCGGGGCCGATGAACTGGGCCGCGACCTCTACTCCCGCACCGTGCAAGGCACCCGTATCTCGATCATGGTTGGCGTTGTCGGTTCCGTGATCGCCGTTGTGGTCGGCACGCTCTACGGCGCGGTGGCAGGCTATTTCGGTGGCCGGATCGACAATATCATGATGCGGATCGTCGATATCCTGATGGCGATCCCCTTCATGTTCGTCCTGATCCTGATGCTGGTGATCTTCGGGCGCTCGATCTTCATGTTGTTTGTCGGCATCGGCCTGATCTCATGGCTCGATATGGCCCGCATCGCCCGTGGTCAGACCCTCAACATCAAGAACAAGGAATTCGTCGAAGCTGCCGTCGCCACAGGCGTCCGTCCCTTCACGATCATCCTGCGCCATATCGTGCCAAACCTCTTGGGCATCGTGGTGGTCTACGCCACGCTCCTGATCCCCGGCCTGATCCTGACCGAAAGCTTCATCAGCTTCCTCGGCCTCGGCGTGCAGGAGCCAAACACCTCGCTCGGCGCTCTGATCTCCGCTGGTGCAGGCCAGATGCAATACGGTGTGATCTGGCAGCTCTACTTCCCGCTCTTTTTCTTCCTCGTCACGCTTTTTGCCTTCTTCTTCGTCGGCGATGGCCTGCGCGACGCACTCGACCCGAAGGACCGCTGACATGAGCCTGCTCGAGATTGAAAACCTCACAGTGACCTTCCAAACCGGCGATGGCCCCGTCAACGCGGTCAACGGCGTGTCTTTGGACATCGACGCGGGCGAAACCCTCGCCGTGGTGGGCGAAAGCGGCTCCGGCAAGAGCCAGACAGCCTTCGCCGCTATGGGCCTTCTGGCAAAGAACGGCGCCGCCACCGGCACCGTCCGCTTTGATGGGCAAGAGTTGCTGAAGCTCTCCAACCGCGAGCTGAACCGCGTCCGCGCGCAAGAGATCGCGATGATCTTTCAGGATCCGATGACCTCGCTGAACCCGTATCTGCGCGTCAGCGACCAGATGACCGAGGTGCTCCAACTGCACAAAGGCATGTCCCGAAAGGAGGCCACTGCCGAGGCAGTCCGTATGCTCGATGCCGTGCGCATCCCCGATGCCCGCAACCGCATCACCAACTTCCCGCACGAGTTCTCCGGCGGTATGCGCCAGCGCATTATGATCGCGATGGCGCTCCTCTGCCGCCCGCGCCTCCTGATCGCGGACGAGCCGACAACCGCGCTGGATGTGACCGTTCAGGCGCAGATCATGGAGCTTTTGGGCGACATACGCACCGAATTCGGCACCGCCGTGATCCTCATCACGCATGACCTTGGCATCGTCGCGGGCTTCTGTGACCGCACGCTCGTGATGTATGGCGGCCAGATCATGGAAGAAGGGCCGACGAACGATGTCTTTGCCGCGCCCTCGCACCCTTACACACGCGGCCTGCTGAAGGCCGTTCCGCGCCTCGACCGCGACGAAGACAGCCTGCAAACCATCGCAGGCGAGCCGCCGGATATGTCGCGCCTGCCCGCAGGCTGCCCTTTCTCGCCGCGCTGCGATCAGGTCATGGAGACATGCCCCGTTAACCGCCCCGCGCTCGAAGGCTTCGACGGCAACCGCCGCCGCGCCTGCCACCTGAACGTCAAGGAGGTCGCGTAATGGCCACCGATCCGATCCTCTCCGTCCGCGATCTTCAGGTCACCTTCGATATCCGCCGTCAGGGCGCATGGCCGTGGACCCCGCCAATGAAGCTGCACGCCGTTGGTGGCATCAGCTTCGATCTTCCCGCAGGGCAGTGCGTCGGCATCGTCGGTGAAAGCGGCTCTGGCAAATCCACGCTGGCCCGCGCCATCGTCGGCACCGTGCCGATGTCCGGCGGCGCCGCTTTGTTCGAGGGCCAAGACCTCGCCACCATGTCCCCTGAAGCCCGCCGCCGTCACCGCCGCAACGTTCAGATGATCTTTCAGGATCCGCTCGCCGCGCTCAACCCGCGCATGACCGTGGGCGAGATCATCGCCGAGCCGCTGATCACCCATGAGCCAAAGACCCCGCGCAAGGAAGTGAAGCGCCGCGTGGCCGAGTTGATGGAGCGCGTGGGCCTCCTGCCGAACCTGATCAACCGCTACCCGCACGAGTTCTCCGGCGGCCAGTGCCAGCGCATCGGCATCGCCCGCGCCCTGATCCTCAAACCCAAGCTCCTGATCTGCGACGAGCCGGTTTCCGCGCTCGATGTCTCCGTACAGGCGCAGGTCGTGAACCTCCTGATGGAGTTGCAGCGCGACATGGGCCTGTCGATGATCTTCATCGCGCATGACCTCTCGGTGGTGAAGCATATCTCCGATCAGATCGTGGTGATGTATCTTGGCCGCGTGATGGAACAGGCCGATGCCCGCACCCTCACCACCCGCCCGCAGCACCCCTATACACAAGCGCTGATCTCCTCCGTACCGGTTCCCGATCCGGTGTTGGAAAAGGCCCGCCCCCGCATGGTGATCGAAGGCGAACTGCCCTCACCGCTCAACCCGCCCTCCGGCTGCGTGTTCCGCACCCGCTGCCCAAAGGCGCAAGCCTCCTGCGCGGCCGCCCTCCCCGAAATGCTCGATCTCGGCAATGCCCACACCGTTGCCTGCCCTTTCCACGAGGTCGAAGAGGTGCTCGCGGTCGAGGCATAGGCCGGGCGCATATCAAACCGTGATGTAAATAAAACTTTACATTCATGGCCCGCATTCATATGTAAAGTTTAGTTTACATATGGAGCATGATCATGAACCGTTTTCTGGATGCGATCCTCGTCAGGGGCTTGCCGGAAAAAGACAAGCGCAACGCCAATCGGGTCAATCTTTGGGCCTTTGGCTGGATGCTGAGCCTCCTCGCGCTGTCGCTCCTTGGTATTGGCGAAAAGCAAGGGCTCTCCTTGGTGGCTCTCGCGCTGTTGGCGCTGCATGTGCTCTGTGGCCTTTGCCTCATCCTTTCCTATCGCCGCTTCCTGCGCCTGCTCGACGAAATGGAGCGGAAAATCCAGCTTGAAGCGCTCGCCCTCTCCGTGGGCGTGACCATCGTGGCCTTCTCCACCGCCAGCGTTCTGGGCCAGTATAACATCATCCCCCCACTAAACACCGCCGCATTGGTTGCACTCATGGCGCTCACTTACATGGGCGGTTTGATCGTCGGTCGGCTGCGCCTCACATGAAGAACAACCTCGTCGATCTGCGCCGTGCGCAGGGCATGACACAAGCGGATCTGGCGGCGTGTCTGGAGGTGTCCCGCCAGTCGATCATCGCCATCGAAAAGGGCAAGTTCGACCCTTCGCTTTCCCTCGCACTCAAAATCGCCCGCTTGTTTGACCGCCCCGTTGAGGAGATTTTCCAAGACGAGTCCTGAAGGCCCGCTCCCTTCCGTCTACGCCTGAAAGTTGACCGATCATCGCAAAAGCGTCAGGCTGAACGGGGCGATTGGTGGCCCATCCGGGGGGGGAGAGGGAACTTATCATGACACAGCATTTAACCGGCGGCTGCAAATGCGGCTTGGTCCGCTACAGTGGCATTCTGGCCGCATTTCCGATGATCCGCTGCCATTGCCGTGACTGCCAGCAACTCACCGGCACCGGACACGCCGACATGATGCCCTTGGACGCGGCAACGTTTCAGATCACCGACGCCTGCAAGGTCTTTGAAATGACCGGCGATACCGGCGGGCGCAGCTTGAGCGGCTTCTGCCCCGACTGCGGGTCACAACTCACACGCCGCTTCGATACGCTTTCCGGCAAGGTGTTCGTCCACGCCGCCTCGCTCGATGATCCGACCGACTATAACCCGTCGCGGTCGATCTTCACCGGATCGGCGCAGCCTTGGGACCACGACATCATTGAAGCCAAAGCCTAACGCCCACGATTACAGCGCCATCGCCATCTCATGCCAGCGCATCCCGCCGTGGTCAGAGGCCGACGGGCGCAGGTAACCATAGCCGAGCTTCTCATAAAGCGGCACATGCTGGTCCTTGCACATCAGGTAAATGCGGCCTTTTCCCATCTCCCGCATCTGCGCGACGAACGCTTCCATCAGCACCCGCGCGAGGCCGCGCCCCTGTCGCGACGGGTCCACCACGACCGACAGGATCACCACATTCGGCGCGTCAGGGTCATGCCCGCGCAACTCCTTGAATGCCTCGTCGGCCATATCGACTACATGCGCGCAGCCGCAATTGATAAATCCGGCGATCTCCTCGCCATCCTCCAGCACGAGAAACCCCTCAGGGTAGTCCGCGATCCGTTTGGCAATTTTGGCAAGTGTCGCGGCTTCGTCCCCCTCATAGGCCGTGTGCTCGATGGCAAAGCAGCGGTTGGCGTCGTCGGGGCGGGCGGTGCGGAGTATCTGCATGGCTCAGCATAGGCCGATTTCGTGCTGCGCGCCAACAGCGGTGCGCCTAGTAATCCTTCTCGAAGAAGATCCCGAGGCTGCTCTTGCCATCATTTGCTGTGCTGCCCCGCGCTGTCACGCCGGGGGCGATGTCGAGGTTCAGCGTGATCGCGCTGCGCCCATCGCTGCCGATCTCCACGCCGGTATAGAGGTTTTCCCCCAGATATTGCCCCAGCCGCACCGCCGCCGCGCCATCGCTGCTGGTGATCACATCCAGATCATCCAGCCCGATTCCGCTGCGGATTTGATCCAACAGCCCGCCGCTGCGTCCCGCCAATGTGCTGGCGGCGCTGGCAAGCTGAACCGCCTGTAGCGGCGTGATCTCCGAAAAGTCCCGCCCGAAAATGAGCTGCGCAAGTATTTCATCCTGCGGCAGGTTCGGCACCGAGGTCAGGCGGATATCAGGCGCGTCGGCTGGGCCTTCGACGATGATATTCACCTCCAGCCCCGTGCGGGTGGTGGTGCTCGCCACGAGCCGCAACACGGGCAGGAAATTGCCCTCCACCCGCGCCGCCCCTTCGGTGAGGGTGAAGCGCTGTTGCAGGATATCCAGCCGCCCGCGAATGAGGTTGAACTGCCCCTGCGGGATCACCTGATTGCCATTTCCGGTCAGGGTCAGCCTGCCGCCAAGTTCCGCATCAAGCCCGCGCCCTCGCACGAACAGGCGCTGCGGCGCGTCGATGCTCAGGTCTATCGTCACCCCGCCGATGCGGGGGCCGCTGTCGCTCATGGCTTCTGTCCCGTCCAACGTGAGGCCCGCGCGTTCGAGCGTCTGGCGAATGCCCGCATCCGCACCCTGATGGCGAACCTGCGGCAGCGCACCCACCGCGCCGATGGGCGATGATGGCACGCGCAGCTCTGCCTGTGGCACACGGATATCGCCGCTCAGGCGACTCCGGTTGAGCGGGCCGCGCAGCTGCAAACTTCCATCGACAACCGCTTCATAAAGCGCCGGATTGCGGATGATCAGGCGGTCCAGCAGCGCGTTCAGGTCAGCCGCAAAGGGCGGCGCCAGCCCGATCCGGCCGGAAAGGAGCACATTGCCGGATTGCGGCGCAAGCGTGCTCGAAAGGTCAATGTCCGCATTCCCGTTTTGCAGGCGAATGGTACCGCTAATGTCTTCCAGCGCCTGCCCAAATGTGGGCGCGGTCAGCCGCGCGCCCTCAACCGTGATGTCGCCTGCCAATGATGCGAGCGTCGCCGGCCCGTCGATGCGCAGGTCATAGCGGGTCATGCCGCCCACACGGCGCGGCGCGATGAACGGGTTCGCCAGCCCCAGCGGCGCCCCCCCGCGTAAAGTGCCTGTCGCGCGGCTCATATCGGTGGCTAATGTGCCCTCGGCCGCGATCGTGATTCCGCCCGGCCCTTCACCGCCCGCGTTGATTGCCCAAAGGTCGCTCGCTGCGCCGCGTGTCGCTTGCACACCGAATGAGGCAGGCCCGCTGAGTTCCGGCACCAAAAGCCCGATGTCCACGAGCTGCGCATTGATCTCCGCCGCGCTTGCGGCTTCCGACAGGCTGCCGCTTCCGGTCACGGCGCCATTGCCCGTGCGTATCTCGAGGGCCGTCAGCCGTGTGCCTTCGGTATCCCGCTCGAACGCCAGATCAAGCGTTCCCGCCCCGCGCAACAGCGCGTCGATCTCAGGTTGATCGAGCGAGAGATTTCGCGTCCGGCCCGAAACATCAACCGCCAGCGCACCTTCGCTCGGTTCATAGCGGGCGTTCACCGCCAGATCGCCGCCACCGCCCAGTTGCCGCCCCGCCAGCCCTCTGAACCGGCCAAAATCCGCGCTGCCCGCTTGCAGATTTGCCGTCAGCACCAGCGGCGCGAAATCCAGCGCCGCGCTTCCGTCCAGCGCCAGATCCGGCCCGTTGAGCGCGATCACCGGCAGGCTCAACGGCCCGTCGCCCTGCCGCTCCATCACCAGCCGCCCTGCCAGCGCCCGCCCCAGCGCCGCGCCAAGTGCTGCATCGGCGAATTGCATTTCCTCTGCCGCCAATTCCAGATCGGCGGTGAACAGATGATCCGCCGCGTCGGCGCTCTCAAGCCCCGCGATCCGCCCGCCGCCGGTCATCGACAGGACCGGCAGCCGCCACTCGTCGCTTTCCAGCCCTTCCAGCGCCGCGTTCAGCGTCCAGCGCTCGCCCCGCGCCGCGTCAAAGGCCAGCGCCACTGTACCGCCCTCAACCGACGTGCTCGCCGCCGCAAAGGGCAGGCGCAACGGCCCGTCCGCCGCTGCGCCATCCAGCGCGGCGCTCATCACCATCCGGCGCGGCCAGCCATCGGCGTCCAGCGCCGCCGCGCCGCTCAATTGCAGCGCCCCGGTTTGCAGCGCGATCCGCTCGATATCCGTCGCCCCGTCCACATGCCGCGTGACCAAGGCATCCAGCCCGCTCTCGTCGCCAAAGAACGGATGATACTCCGCATCGAGCAGCGCCCGCACATCACCCGCCAGCGCCAGCCGCAGCCGCGTTGCACCGCTTGCCATGCGCCGCGCGCCCACCGCGCCGGTCAGCCGCGCCGTGCCATCGGTTTCCAAGGCGATATCGGCGTTGAAATCTGCCATCGGCCCTGCGCCCGCCATCGTCAACGCGACTGGCGGCAGTCCGGGCAGGTCCAGCGCCCGCGCCGCGATCCCGCCCGCGCCTTCGCTTAAGGCAAGGTTCACCGCCAGATCATGGTTCGCTTCGTCGCGCAGCAGCGTCAGGTCAAACCGCCCCAACGCCCCGTCGCGCCGCTCCGCTTCCAGCGCCACGTCCAGCACACCAGCGGCCAAGCTGCCGCGCCCGTCCAGCCGCAGCACCATAGCTTCGCCCAACACGGTTGCGCCAAGGGTGATCTCTTCAGCCGCCAGCTGTCTGATCTCCACGCTCACCGGCAGTTCCGGCAAGCGCCACGCCCGCGCTTCCGCCGAGGGCAGCGCATCAGGGGCGGGCAGGGGGCGGCGGATCAGGTCAATCCGCGCCGCTGACAGCTCGCGCACCCGCAGCGCCCGCGACAGCAGCGCACCGCGCTCCCAATCGAGCACCAGTTCGCGCATATCCAGCCAGATGCTGTCCTGATCGGCGATGGTCAGCCGCTCGATCGTCGCCCGCGCAGAGAGCGCACCTTTGAAACCCGTGATATCGACCCGCCGCCCTTCACCCGAAAGGCTGTCCTCGATCAACCGCGTCAGAAAACCCTTGTCGTCGCTCTCTTGGGCCAGCGTGGCGAGCGGCAGCGCCAGCAACCAGAGCATCAACAAAAACCGCATCGCACCGCGCATCAAAAGGCCTGCCCGATGCCAACGTACAGGCTCACGCCCTTGCCCGTCTCGCCCTTGCCCAGCGGGGTTGCCACGTCCAGCCGGATCGGTCCGATGCCCGTATCGTACCGCAGGCCAAGCCCCGCACCGGCATGCCAATCGCTGTTGCTGCCGGTCACGTCAGCCGCCACCCAGCCAATATCGGCAAAGCCAACCATGCCAAACGCACCGTTGAGCGGCTGCCGCCATTCCGCGCTGAGCGCGGCAAAGGCGCCCGCACCGCTCGCGCCGTCACCCGCCAGATCAGCACCTAGTGCCTGATAGGGCTGGCCGCGCACCGTGTCGCTGCCCCCACTGTGAAAGAGGTAATCCGTCGGTGCGCGCGTCGCGTCCGCGCCCATCACCGCACCCGCCTGTGCCCGCAGGGCCATCACTTGTGGCCGCGCCGCATCTCCCAACGGCAGGTAATACCGCCCCTCACTAAACAGCCGCAAGCCGCTGTCCAGATCACCCACACCGGCAAAAGGCGTGATCTCCAACGTGCCAAATAGCCCCTCACGCGGCGTATTGCGGTCGTCGCGCTGTTCCCACAGGCCTTTAATCGGCAGCGCCGCAAAGCTGTAACTGCGGGTTGTTGCCCCTTCGGTGGCCCGCGCTGTTGCCGCGCTGACGCCCGCCGAAAGGGTCAACGTCGCGGTCACATCCCGTTCAAAGCTGACGCCGGCGCGCATTTGGTCCAGCCGGAAGTCCGGCTCGTCAAGCCGCATAACTTCAGCGGTCGCCACTATGTCGATCTTCGAGGTGAATGTCGCCGGTCGCCGCAGCGTCGCGTCGATAGAGGTATCAATACCGCCAGTTTCGCCCGCCAGCCCCGCGATCTCGGCGTCGATCCGCAGGTTTTCGGCCCCGCCCAAAAGGTTGCGATGCATCCAGAAGCCGCTCAGCGTCAGCCCCTCGGCAGTCGATACTTCCGCGCCCAGCCCGTAGCGGCGGGGCAGTTGCTCGCTCACCTGAATGTCTATCGGCAGTTGTCCGTTGGCATCCAGCGCCTCGCCTTCGCTGATCACCACGCTGCGAAACGTGCCACTGTCCCTGAGCCGCGCGGCAGCTTGGTCGATTGCCTTCGGGTCGTACCTGTTCCCCTGCCGCAGGCCCGCAATCTGGGCGATGCGGGTGCTGCGCGTGGTCATATTGCCCCCGATCAGCGGCTGCGCGATCTCGGCGGCCGGTCCCGCCTCCAACGTCAATCGGGCAGAGAGGGTGCGGTCTTGATGCTGGGCGGTGATGTCTTGCGCCGCAATCCGCGCCAGCGGATGCCCCGCCGCCCGCCATGCGGCGACTCCCGCCTTTGCTGCGGCGCGGATCACGCCCGTTCCCGCCACCGCGCCGCTGGCAAACCCGTCCGGCAGAGCAGGGGAACCGCTCGTTTCCGGCAGCGGGCCGATGGTGGCTTCGGCAAATTGGTACGCGGGGCCGGTATCAACCGTTATGGTGATCTCATTGATGCGCTGCGTTTGGTCCAGTGGCGAAAGCGTCACCGCCTCCTGCCCGTCGATGCTGATCGACAGTTCAGCACCGAAATAGCCCGCCTCGTAGAGCACCGCGATCAGCCGTTGGTAATCCGCTTGCGCGGCCGCGATCAGGTCTTGCGCCGATGCCGCCGCCTGCGCATCCGCCAACGTGCTCGCGAGCAGCGAGCCTTGTTCCAGCGCCGCTTCGAGTGTGGCGTCACTCCCCGTGCCGAGCCGGAATTCGAGCGCCGTTGCTTGTGCCGTTGTGGCGGTCGTCGTGCCGATTGCCACAGCCAGTACAGCGCCGCGTGTCAGGGCGGCGATACGGGCGGCGGGGCGAAGGCGTTTGCGGGCGGTCACGTTTAGATCCCGTTAAAGTTTCTGCACCTGCGATATGCATGGATTGTGCATCACTTGTGCATCGGTTGTGCCCCCTTAATCTAGCCTGTTTCCACGCCCGCTTGAATGCCTGAAACGCCATCGGCGTTGATTTGCCGAAACGGTTCGCACCCTTCCTTGGAAACGGGCTAAACCCTTAGATTTAAGGTTGAAAGGATGATCCGCCACGCCCCGCGCCCTGCATACCGCTCCCGAAACAATTTATTATGATCGCTCTGTTACAATGGTCTGGTCACACGGCAAAACGGCGCCACAACGCAAATCATCTGCATCGACGCCGTTTTCGTGGTTAAAAAGGGGTTAATTTTATTGGCTGAACGGGTCGTCCGGATAACCGACGCCAACAAGATACAATCCGTCTGGTGGGCTCACTGGCCCACAGGCTGCACGGTCCCGCGCCTCTAGCGCCAAGCGTACATCCTCCGGAGCCCAAGCTCCCGCGCCAACCCGCTCCAAGGTACCCACAAAACTGCGCACCTGATTATGCAGGAATGACCGCGCCCGCACATGAAACCGGAACTCCGTCTGCCCCGCCTCCTGCCGCGTTTCCACCTCTAGCGCGTCGAGCGTCTTGACGGGGCTGTCTGCTTGGCAGATCGAGGAGCGGAAGGTGGTGAAATCATGCTTCCCGATCAGATGGTTAGCGCCTTCCTGCATGGCCTGAGCATCGAGCATATGATTGACCCGCCACGCGAGGTTGCGGTCATGCGTTAGCGGCGCACGGCGGCTGATCAGGCGGAACATATAGCGCCGCTCCACTGCGCTGAACCGCGCATGCCAGTCGTCCGTTACCCGCGCACAATCAAGGATCGCCACAGGCTCCGGTTTAAGGTGGAAATTCAGCGCCTCCGACAGCCGGAACGGGTCCCATTCCTTCTCCATATCGCATTGCGCAACCTGCCCCGTGGCATGCACACCGGCATCCGTCCGCCCCGCCGCCGCGATGGTATGAGCGCGCGGTTCAAGCTTTGCCAAGGCCGCTTCAATCGCGCCTTGCACCGAAGGCTGATCCGCCTGCCGCTGCCATCCCGCGAAGGGGGTACCGTGGTATTCGATTTTCAAAGCATATCTTGGCATATTCAGCCGGTATCCCACTCCAGCAAACTCATCAAGATCACAAGCCTACAAACTGCCGCCGCGAACCCCTATCTTGGGAGGGCGACAAAGGAGACGCGCGTGAGCATAACTGATTTGGCCGATGGCATCCTGCGCCGCGCGGAGCACCTCGCGGAAAGCACTGTTGAGCGTGTCTCAAGCAACACGATCCGCCTTGGCGTAACGGGGCTTTCGCGCTCTGGAAAGACTGTTTTTATTACCTCTTTGGTCGCTAATCTGCTCAATACCGGCCGCATGCCGCAGCTGATTTCCGCCGCCGAGGGCAGGGTGCTCGCCGCCTATCTGGAGCCACGGCCCGCGGTGTCCGTACCGCGCTTCCGTTACGAGGAACACCTCGCCACACTTACCGGCGATGCACCCGACTGGCCCCAAGGCACCCGCCGTATCAGCGAATTGCGCCTGTCGCTAAAGATCCAGCCGCGCGGGCTTTTGTCGGGCCTCTCCGCGCCGCGCACCTTGCACATTGATATCATCGACTATCCGGGCGAGTGGCTGCTTGATCTGGCGCTCTTGTCAACGAGTTACGCCCAGTGGTCCGAAGAGGTCATCGCCGGCCTGTCCCGCACCCCAGAGGGTGGCAAAGTGCAGGAACTCCTTCAAACCCTTTCTCCCGACGCGCCACCACCTTCAGAGGACCGCCTGACCGAAATTTCTGAAGCCTTCCGCGCCCATTTACTCGCCCTGCAAGCGGCAGGTTTTGCCGATTGTGGTCCGGGGCGGCTCCTGCTCCCGGGTGATCTCGAAGGCTCGCCCATGCTCAGCTTTGCGCCCCTGCCAGCGCCCGCGAATGCGCCGCGCGGCTCCCTTTACCGCGAATTCGAACGCCGCT
>Ga0181571_10000572_pt1 | contig 24453 bp, 15 predicted proteins | sample 101ome_17_FD_132440 | JGI IMG/M metagenome (GOLD analysis project Ga0181571, IMG submission 132440) | Coastal salt marsh microbial communities from the Groves Creek Marsh, Skidaway Island, Georgia - 101407AT metaG (megahit assembly) | ecosystem: Environmental > Aquatic > Marine > Intertidal... | reverse complement strand
GGTAATGAAGATTTCCATAGAGCAGTTGTTATTACTCCAATTAGAACAGAAGAGGACGGAACTCAAACTGCATTAATTAGAATTTCTCCATCGTTTAGCAAAGATTTAACGTATCCGCATAACACAGCAGTAACAATAAGAGAAAGATATTCGCAGTGTCGTATTACTGGTCACGACTTTTTAGACATAGGTACTGGTAATTTTGAACAAACTAATTATCCTGAACTTTATACAACAGGAGACTTCTTTAAAGCACCTGAGAATGAAGTTGTTGAACTTGAAGGCGGCAGAGTATTTTATACATCAACTGACCAAGATGGTAACTTCCGTTGTGGTGAATTGTTTGCTGTTGAACAGGCTACTGGTATTGTAACAATTAGTGCAGACTTCTTTAACTTAGAAGGACTAACAGAACTTGCACTTGGTGGTGTAAGGCTAGGCGGATCAGGAACTGTAATTAGAGAATTTTCAAAAGATCCTTTCTTTATTGAAGATTCTAATAATATTGTTCCAACACAAAAAGCTATTAAAGCATACTTAACTAATAGATTGAATGTTGGTGGCGCAGACTTGTTAACAGCAAGTTTTATTGCTGGTGTTGTAAGAGTAGGCCCTAGTGAAATAAGCACTACTACTGGACAATACTTAAACTTTGTAAATCAAGTAGAGTTTGTTGGTAGTGATGTAGGTATAAGCGGATCAATATTAGGACAAACAATATTCTTTGGATCATTTAATGATTCAGATTACTCACACGGTGGAGGGTAATAACTAAAATGAATAAATATAATAAATTCGAGATAAACGGAGCAAAAAATGGCAGAATTTAGACTAGGTAGAGTTAAATTTGTATGGCAGGGCGACTGGGCAGGAAGCACTACATACTACCAAGATGATGTGGTACGTTATGGCGGCCGCACATATATTTGTGTTATTGGACACACATCAAATAGCAGTAGTTTTTATACAGATTTAGATTTTTCTCCAACAAGATGGAATCTTTTAACTGACGGTCAAACGTGGAAAGACGCTTGGCAAACAAATACATTTTATGCTCTAAACGATATTGTAAAATACGGCGGAAATCTTTATATTGCCACAACTGCTCACACATCTGCCGCAACAAATGCTCTAGGTCTTGAAAATGATCAAGCAAATTGGTCTACTTTTGCAGAAGGCATTGATTGGAAAAATGCCTGGACAACAAACACAAGATATAAAATAAATGATCTTGTTAGATATGGCGGCAAAGTTTATATTGCTACAGCCGGACACACTTCTCAAGCAAGTGCAACAGACGGTCTAGAAGCAGACATTGCTAACTGGCAAGAGTTTAATGAAGGAATTGCTCCTAAAGGAGACTGGGCTATTTCAACACGTTATAAAGTTAATGATGTTGTAAAATACGGACCTAGTTTATGGATTTGTAAAACTGCGCATACGTCAGACGGTACCGCATTTAATACCGACATTGCAAACTGGGATCAATTTGTCGAAGGATTTGAGTTTGAAGATTCTTGGAGTAATGTAACAACATATCAACCAGGTGACATTGTTGTATATGGCGGTAATCAATATGTTGCTAAAACTATTCATTCTAATGCAATTCCATCTACAGAAACTGATGAATGGGGATTACTAGCACAAGGATTTAGTTTCCAAAGCGACTGGGCTATTGGAACAGCGTATAAAGTCGGCGAAGTTGTAAGATTAAGAGGATATACATATCTTGCAACAGCAGATAACACCGGCCAAGAACCGCCAAATGTTACTTACTGGACTAGATTAAATAGTGGTTTACAGTGGCAAGGCGAGTGGGTTGACGATCAAGAATATAAATTAGGAGATGTTGTACGTTACGGCTCAAATGCATATATTTGTATATTAGGCCACGTATCAGAAGGTGATGACGGATCATCACTAGGCGGCGATGCTAACTCTAGACCAGATCAAGATACTTCAGGTACATATTGGAATGTTTTAAGCATTGGTAGCGAAACTGATGTAATGAATACTAGAGGTGATATGATTTACTACGGTGGATCAGGACCTACTAGATTGCCAATTGGTTATGAAGGACAAGTGCTACGTGCAGGCATTGAAGATCCAGAATGGATAACATTAGGTAATGTTGATCACGTGTTTTATGTTGCACCTGAAGGTAAAGACGAACCAGCACCAATTAACGGACTAACACTTGATAAACCATTTAAAACAATTCGATATGCGTGTGAACAAGTTGAGCGCGGCGTAAGAAATCCAAATGCGAAAAAAATATTAGAACTTAACCGTGCGTTTATTCAAAGAGAAATAGTTGAATGGACAGACTATCAAGTTGCTAATAATCTTTCACCCTTTACATCTTCTTTTGAATATGATAGTTGGAAATGTGAAAGAGATATGGGCATTATTATTGATGCGTTAATAGACGACATCGGTCAAGGAAGTAATGAAAAATCAAGAAAGTCAGCATTAGCATATGTAAACGAAACTTTAGGTTCACCTTATTTGACTCAAAAATCTGAAACTGTTGCAAGTATTAATTACGGATTAACAGTTATCGAAGCAGTACTAGCACTAGAAGCACCGGCTGCAAATTATCAGACATTAAATGGTGATAACTCAACAGCAGTTGTTGAACAGTATTTAGGAGTTACACATATTGAAACAGGTGCACTTGCAGAAATAACAGACTTAGTAAAAATTATTACAGATGCTATTACAGCAGGAACTGACGACAATATTCCTGCAGAATATGTTCCTACTAAAATTATTAATGTTAAAACAGGAAAATATAGAGAAGTTCTTCCTATTATTGTTCCTAGAGAAACTTGTATTTTAGGTGACGAATTACGTTCTGTAAATGCAGGACCAGCAACAGCTTCTACAGATATTGCAGATGCAAAATATAGTGTTGGCGCTCTTGGACATTTCCAAAGCATTATTGATGATATTGTTACAGGAACAACAATAACAGCACAATCTGGTAACACAGAAACACAAAGTCAAGAATTTCCATTTGCTGAATCTTTAGAAACAGCACAAACAGAACAGCTATTACGTATGGCAAGACATAATATTGATTTTGCCTTAAACACTAATATCTTGCTCGATAATGCTGATCCAACAGGATATAATAGTTCGTTCTTAAATGGATATGGAGATGCAAGAAAGAATTTACAATATAATAAGAAATTCTTACAAGAAGAGGTTATAGAATACATAACCGACAATTATCCAACATTACGTTATAGTAAAACACAGTGTAAAAAAGATGTTAACTATATTGTTGACGCAGTTTGCTATGATCTTACCTATGGTGGTAACTCTCAAACTATAGTGGCGGCATTAGCATACTATGATGGGCGAGATGGCGATTCGATGCTAGACAGTAGTGAAAAAGCCGCAACACTTGCCGCTTACACATACTTAAAACAAACAATGCAAAGTGTTGCTACTTCTGTAGTTATTGGTCCCTTACAAACTAGAGTTACACAGTATGCAGGAACAGCAGGTAGCGCAGGATCATCGACTAGAATTGGCGAATTAATTGAAATTATTAGAGATGTTATTAACGGCGGAACTTCAGACGTTCCAAATGTTACTGTTACTGATATTGCAAGTAATGTTTGTACAACTAGTGCGGCACACGGGTTGAGCATCGGTGATACGTTTAGAGTACGAAGCACTGCAAATGGATTTGTTAAAAATAGAACATATTGGGTTATCTCAGTTCCAGCAAGCACTACATTTACAGTAGCAGAAACACTTGGAGGATCAACACTAACACTAACTAACGGTACAGGATTAACTATTGTTGGTGATGTAGTTGAATCACCTACAGTTACTGACGCAGTAACAACAACTACTGCATTGATTACAGCGGCTGAAACTTTAGATGCCGCCCAAGAAACAATAGTTCAGGCTGTTGTTAATGAATTAAATCTTACTAACTGGCATACTGACTTTGTAGTAAGCGATGATAATATAACCGCAACAGCGTTTGAAATTTATGTAGGAACAGAAACATATGCACGTACATATGTTAAAGGCGGCAAAGTTACTAAGTCCGATGGAACAGTATTAACAGTATCAAACTTTGTTTGGAATAATTCAACAGGCATTGCTACTGTTACAACTTCGGCAAATCATAACCTTGAAGCAGGAGATGTTGTAGACATTACAGAAATTCAAGTAAGTTATACAGACGATGGAGGCAACAAGCAAGTTGTATTCCCTAGCTCAACAACTGCTAAAGGTGATGCATTAGTTAAGTATAAGCAAGTTAAATGCTTGCGTGATGTAAGACTTATTACAGAAGCTGTTATGTATGACTTTATGTTTAATGCAAATGGTCAAACAAGAAGAGCCGCACATTCTTACTTACGTGCTAGTGCAAAAGATGTTTACGATTTAAAGCAAAAGAAAACCACAAGAGATGCGTTTGCTGAAGTTAAAACTCAAGCAAAAGCAAATGTTGGTGGCGATGCAACTGCTCAAGCTAGAATCGAAACGCTAATGACAACACTTGATGATATTGTATTTGGAGGACGTCCAGAAGGAACAAATAAACTTTCAAGTTCAAGAAATGATCATTATGCTTCTGCACAGTTAGAAAGAAATAGAGATTTTATCGTTGCAGATGTTACAAACTTTATTGCTAATACATATAGCGATACTGTAACAGCAACTAGCTCAACAGGTAATGTAATAACAATTAGTGATACTAGTTGGTTGCAAAGAAATACAGCAATCAAACTTGCAAATGACATTGGCGGATTGACACTCGGAACAACTTATTATGTTCAAGATGTTGTTAGTTCAACAACATTCACTGTTGCTACTACACGATACGCAGATACACCTATAACACTAACTGATGATACAGGAAGTATTGCTGTTAATTTAGTATACAATAGTACACTTTGCGAAAGAGATGTTAATGAATATATTACTGCTATTAAGTATGATATAAGATACACCGGTAATTACAAAACTCATTTAGCGGCTAGATATTACAACAATAGTGTGCTAGGAAGTTTAGAAGAAGATATGTATTATGTACGTAATGCCACTGGCATTAGGAACCAAACACTAGCAGATCTAACAGGTGATTTAGGACCTGCAAATGAGTACGGCACAAGACGTCCTACAGCAGGTGCTTATGTATCACTTGATCCAGGCTGGGGTCCTGGAGACGATCGTGTTTGGATTACTAAACGTTCACCATATGTTCAAAACGTTACAACATTTGGTACAGCGGCAGTTGGCCAAAAGATTGACGGAGCACTGCACGACGGTGGTAATGATTCAATTGTTTCCAACGACTTTACACAGGTTATAAGTGATGGTATTGGTGCGTGGGTAACAAATAATGGTAGAGCAGAACTTGTTTCAGTGTTTACGTATTATGGACACATCGGTTACTTAGCTGAAAATGGTGGTAAAATTCGAGGTACAAACGGTAACAACTCTTACGGTGACTTTGGTTCGGTAGCAGAAGGTTTTGATTCTACAGAAACTGAAGGAAAAGGTATTGTTGATAATAAATTCCAATATGTTGCTACAGTTGGTGAAGTAACTGGCGACGGCGCACAAGAAATATTACAATTTGCATATAATAATGCAGGTAGTCACTATAGTGAAGTTAATTGGGAATTAAATGGTTCAGGAACAGGAGCCGCTGTTGAACAAACAGACTTTAGAGACAATGCTGTTTTCCAAGTTAGATTGCTTGACAATGTAGATGATAGTACAGATGCGCCAGAAGCGGCTGGAAACTTTGGTGGGTTTGGTTATCTATCAAATGCAAACACTGCGCAAGGCGGAACATCATCTAGTGTAACTATTGCGGCAACCGATTCTGAATTAAGTTCAGCATATATTGGTATGAATGTATTGCTAACAGGCGGTTCTGGAGCAGGACAATTCGGGCTAGTCGAAACATATAATGCTGGTAGTAAAATTGCAGGAGTAGTCCGTCGTGTGAAACAAGTTACACCTGCTAACTTAGTAACCAGTTCAAAGTATGTGATTACAAGTTTAGGTAGCACAGATTTTAGTACAGTTGGCGCAGGATCAACCCCGTTTGTTGGAGAAATATTTACAGCTACAGGTACTACTACAGGCACAGGTACAGTAGATTTAGTAGAAAGCGGATGGGATCACGTTGTTCCAGGATATAGTATAACAGTACCAGATGCTTCAACTACATATGTTTTAGAACCTGCAATTAACTTTAGCGAGCCTAGCACTAGTGCTACTGTTACAGCAGACACAGATGCAGTTGGTAACCAAGGTGTTGAATTCTTAGGATTACATAAAACCTTTATTAATCAATCAGCAACTGGCGGTAATGGAACTGGTGCAACATTTGATATTACAGTTAAAGATCACAATTATACCGTAACATTATACACAGGTGGCCAGGACTATGAAAGACTAGACGAACTAACCATACTTGGTAGTTCGGTAGGTTATGCTGATAATACAGATGATATTACAATTACTATTACTAGTGTAGACTCAGATGGTACAATTTTAGCATTTGATGCCGATGGTTACGGTCGAGGCGGAACATTCTATGCATTTACAGGATCAGCGGCATCTGAATCTATTGACGGTGTTGCTTGGACTGCGGCAGGAAATACTCCAACAAACATTGCAAGTAGTTTAAGAGGAATAGCAAGTGGAGAGCTAACAGCTCAAGAAGTTGCAGGTAGTTTTATAACAGGACGTTCTTATTCAATTCTAACTGTGTCTGATACTAGCTATACAGCGATTGGATCTTTAAGCAACGCATTAGGAACAACATTTGTTGCAACTGGACCAGGAACAGGCAGTGGTACTGCACTTCCGAATCAAAATATTGCTGTAGCACTAGCGGCAAATGGGTCAACATCATATAGTTATGATGCAGGTGCTAACTGGTCAGCAGGTGGAAATCTACCTTCAGGCAGCGATTATCGTGCTATTGCGTATGGCAATGGTAGATGGATGGCAGTGCAAGCAGGTTCAGCTAGTGCAGGTGTAACTGCAAACGGTACTAGTTGGACAACTATAACACTTCCAAATACAAATAACTGGACCGATATCGCATACGGAGGCGGAACTTGGGTAGTTGTTGCTGAGAATAGCAACACTATTGCTTATTCAACTGACAACGGAAGTAACTGGTCTACTTCAACAGCATTGGCTGCGGGAAATACTGGTTGGAATAGCATAGCATATGGTAATAATAGATTTATTCTTGCTAATGACAATGGTAATGCAAGTATTGTTTACAGTGTTGATAATGCAGAAACTTGGACTTCAGTAACAACAGAAACAAGTGGAGCACAAGAAATACATTACGGACAAGGTGTATTCCTTTTAGCAAGAACTGGTGGACAAAACATACAAACTTCTGAGTTTGGTATAACTTGGATTGATCAATCAAATTCAGGGCAAGTATCAGATGTGTTTGGATTTGGTAATCCTAACTATGTACCAATGTTTGTAGGCATCGACAATGGCACTGGAACAGTAAAGATTGCTACAGGCGCAAGAGCAAAAGCTAGAGCATTTGTTTCTGAAGAAAAGATTTTTGCTGTTAGAATAACAGATCCAGGTTCAGGTTATGCAAGTGCACCTACTATGAGCATTACTGATCCTAACAATACATACGAAGCGCCTGCTGATATAAGACTAGGCGACGGCGTATTAGCACAGCCTGATTGGAAAAATAGAGGTGCAAACTATACAAGTGCTAGTGCAAGTATTAGTAGTGGTAACGGCTATGCAGATTTCTATCAAGACGGCAACTATATTGCTATTAGAAATATGACAAACAAACCAGTAGCGGGATCTAATGTAGTGTTTAGTCATTTACCAGATAGAACATTTAAACTTGTTAATGTGCTAACATTTAGAGGTGATTACGAAGGATCATACAATGCATTTTTCCAAATTAGTCCTGAAATGACTCAATTTGATTCGCCTGAACACGGCGTAGAGGTAACAACACGCATACGTTATTCACAAGTAAGATTAACAGGACACGATTTCCTAGACATTGGCTCAGGTAACTTTGCAAGCACTAATTATCCAGGGCTTCCATTAAAAGATCCACTACAATCTAAAGAGACTAGTGACTTTAATGGAGGTAGAGTGTTCTATACAAGTACTGACCAAGACGGTAACTTCAGAGTTGGTGAGCTGTTTACAATTGAGCAGTCAACTGGTATTGCAACATTGAATGCTGATGCATTTAATATTGCAGGACTACAAGAACTTACACTAGGTGAAGTTACACTAGGCGGTAACTCTGCTACAATTAACGAATTTTCAACAGATCCGTTCTTTACAGCAGACTCGGATAGTGTAGTACCAACACAACGAGCTATTAAAGCATATATTAGTTCACAAATTGGTGGTGGTGGTGCATCACTTAACGTAAATAGTGTAACGTCCGGCTTTATATACATTGCTAATGACGAAATACAAACTACGACAGGTGGCACAATTAAAATAAAGGCAAATGTTAACTTCCAAGGCGGAGTTGTCGGCTTGCCACTAGCCTGGAATTACTTTATAACATAAATACAATGGAGATTAAATAAAATGGCAACAGGAAGATTAGGAACAGCAGATTTAACCGGTGGCGCCGCGGAAGTGGTATATACTGTGCCTGCAGATACGTTCTCTGTCGTGGCAGTTAACGTTTGTAATAGATCAGGAAGTGCAGTTACAATAAATATTGCACTTGCTAGTGCAGACACTGCAACTACAGATGAATATATCGAATTTGGTGCAGATTTGGTTGCAAATGGTGTACTTGAAAGAACAGGTTTAGTGCTTGAAACAGGAACAAGAGTTATTGTTACTTCTAGCGGTTCATCTGTTTCAGCAGTATGTATGGGCATAGAAACCCAAACAGCGTAAGGAAAAATTATGGGACGTAGAATAACAAATGGTGTGGCACTACCTGGATTTGGTACACTCTCAGTTCAAACAAATACTATTGAAACTGTCCAGGCAGCGGAAAATTTAATATTAGACCCAACAGGCGTACTTCAAGTTACAAAAACAACTGAAGTTCGAAATGGAAACAGTATTAGACTTTACGACGACGATAACACTCAATATTTAGGGTTTACTGCTCCATCAAATGTTACTACAAATACTACTTGGATTTTACCTGATGGTGACGGCGACGATGGCCAAGTACTTAAAACTGATGGAAGTGGAAATTTAAGTTTTGGTGATCCAGGTATTGCATTAGATATTGTTACATCAAACACTACTTATTATCCTGTGTTTACATCAAACAACAGTGATAGTCAAATAGGAACTGTATACGGTGCAACTAACTTTAGATTTAATGCAAGTACTGGTCAATTGTACTTAACAAACACAACGGCGTCATCGAGTAAAACAACAGGTGTTTTAAGAGTTGCAGGTGGAATTGGTGTTAGTGGAAACAGTGTATGCGGTAATTTTAGGGTTGATTCATTAGGTGTCGGTACTGATTGGTCAGGGACAGGCGGCGAAATAAGAGCAACTAATGCTATTACTGCTTACTATTCAGATCAACGCTTAAAAGAAATTTCAGGAAATATTCCTAATGCACTTGACAAAGTCGTTGCACTTAATGGTGTAATGTACACACAAAATAAATTAGCAGAAGATTTTGGATATAATGATTATAGTCCACAAGTAGGGTTAATTGCACAACAAGTACAAGAAGTTTTACCAGAAGTAGTTAAGCCTGCTCCATTTGATATTGAATCAGACGGAACAAGTAAATCTGGAGAAAATTATTTAACAATTCAGTATGAAAAGGTTATTCCTTTACTAGTTGAAGCAATTAAAGAATTAAAGCAAGAAGTTGATCGTCTAAAAGGAGAGTAACCTAAAATGGCATTAACATTAGGGCAATACAGCATCGATCTTGGTAGCGGAACAGAAGCACAAAAGCCGTCCGGTGCAGAAGCGCAACTTAGATGGAATACAACCAATAGATCATTAGATCAATACACTAACAATGCAAACGGTAGTGATAATTTTTTTAGTGCTGTCGGCGGTCGAGAATTAATATACAGATATGCCCAAGGTAGTAGCTGGAGTAGTCTTACTTTAGATTGGGGAATTAACAACTCTAGATTTTCTAGATACGAAGTTACCGGAGTATTAGCAGATCCGACTGGAACTGCAATGCTATATATGAGATTACTACGTGCTAATAATGGTAACGTTGACAGTGGCAGTAGATACGGTCATACACAAAACTGGCGCTGTTCTAACGACGGACAAGATATAGCAGATGGAAACAGACGTATTGACAGCAATCCGTTAGATTATTTTCCATTATCAAATTATAACGACGGCAACGGCTATCGAAGCCAAGCAAACGGTGAACAACAGCATATGTTTAGTTTTGAAACTGCCGCCCTTCCGTGTTCAGGCTCACACAACCAAACATCATATTGGGCTAGAGGAGCATATCAATCACCAAACGGACATTATGGATTTACACAAGTAGGCATATGGAATCAAGAAACTTCAAATGCTGTTACTGGAACTAACGGCCAAGCATTTCAGGGAATTCGCGGAGTACAACTACTATGGAGTGGTGGATCAAATAGAAGTGTAAGTGGTTTAAGTAGTTGTATTATGTGCTACGGTATCGGTGGCACAGAGGAGAGAACTTTATAATGTCAACTTTAGGTCAATATCACATAGATTTAGGAACTGGCGGCACAAAAGCAAATCGTCCTAGCAATGCTACAGGAAGATTACACTATAATGCAGATTCTACTAACAAAGCATATGAAACATACTACGATATAGCCAATGGCGACGGTTGGTATGCCGCAGGCGGCGCCAATATAGTAGCACATACCAAGACAGGCTCAACGTGGAGCAGTTTAGAAGTTACTTGGAGTAAACGTTACCTAATGTATGATGTTTTTATGGTTTCTGCAGACTTTACAAACAACAACAATGGTCTTGGCGTCAGAATTAGAAATGATGGCAGTTGGTATAACGACAGTAGGTACGGAATGTCAATGACTTGGTGGTGCACCAACGATGGATGGGACTACGCTAACCATAATAGAAACTACGGATCATACTGGAACGTTACACAATGGGACAACAGTAGTTATAGAAGTCAAGCAAACGGTGAAACTGGTAATCTAATATGGATGAGGATTGGTAGCGGATTACCGAACAATATTACCAGCAACAGATTTACAGGACACGGATTTTCTAGCGGTAGATCTAGTCCAGGAACAATAGGTTGCGAATGGAATATGAGCTTTAACAGTGGTAACTCTCGAGGAGCATCAAACGGTCAAACTGCTTATCCAATTGACGGTATTCGATTCTTTACTGTTAATGGCGGCAGCATTAGAGGTGGCAGTGGCACAGGTACTATTGTTACAGTATATGGATTAAGTGGTAGCGAGGAGACAGATGTATAATGGCAACTAAATTAAATCAATATCACATAGACCTTCCACAAGGTACTAGAGCTCAAAGGCCTACCGGTGCAGAAGGCCGCATTAGATATAATACAACCAGCAAACAGGTTGAAGCATATTATAATAATGATAATACTGATATGTGGGCTGGTCTAGGACAAATGACTCTTATATCTAGGCTTAAAACAACAGCACAATGGGGTACTGTTAGTGTCACTTGGGATCCTAATGTACATAGATATCATCTTTATAGAGTTGATCTATTAACAATGGATTCGACAAGTAACTACGGAAGAATCTATTGTAGGCTTCACGATAACAATAGTGCGCCCGAATCAGGAAATGTCTACGCATACGCTCAGCAGTGGTGGAGTGCAAATGATGGCTACGACGGCTGTGATGTAAACTTTAACAGAAGCAGTTATTGGAGTGTTATAGGAGACGGTGATAGTTCTAACTCAAGTTATGGTAACCAAGCAAACGGTGAATCATATGTTATGAGTACAATGTTTATCGGCGGCGGTATGCCAATGAATACTACAATGAACTGTTGGCAAATGTTGGGGACTAGTAGTTATAGAGCAGGAAACGGCGACTCTGGTGCTGTGCATACCGGAGATTTTATTCCTAGTACATATGTAACCGGCGAAAACGGTCAAAGATATTATAATATAAGAGGTATAACATTCGGAAGTCAAACTCGAGACGTTAGAGGACGTTCTGGAGTAAGTACTACTATAATGGTATATGGTATGCACGGATTTGAAGAACGAGAAGCATAGGAGATAAAATGGCAACCTTAGAAGAAAAAATTGCGTTTTACGCTGAAAGAGGTTTAACAAGAGAAACTTCAGTCGCGGTCGACCCTGATCATCCAGATGGTCGTATGATGACCGAAGAAGAATTTTTAGATTATTTGTCAGTACAACCTGATCCTGAAGAAGTAGCGGCACAACCTTCAGACGAGTTAATGGAATGCTGGCAAAAAAGAATTCCTGAATATCCTAAAGATCAATGGCAAATATTTAGACTGGTTAAAGCATTAACCTATATGTTTGATAATGGTGTTGATATAGGACCAGAAGGCGAAGAACTTGTTGAAGCTGTTAGAGCAGTAAAACTAAAATATCCAAAACCAGAATAAAACTTAAAATTTACAACGGCGTTTAAATACTACAAAAGGAGAATAAATGTCCGATAATGTAGTAGACAACAATGAAATTACTAATGTAGTAGATTTGTTTCCAACGCCGTTGTTTAGTTTTGACGTCCCAAAAAGTGAAGAATTTCGTAAAGAAGTAATTGAATACATTCTTAAAGACGAAGAACAAAATAAAACTAATTCTGAAGCTTTTTCTTTAAAAGGTCGCAACGGTTATCACTCACCTGCAACACTAACATATCTCAGCGAGGATTGGTCGAAAACTTTAGAAGCTATTATACATCAGTCTTGCACACAATATTTAAAAATTTTAAGTGGCAACCCTAATCATCATCCTTTAAATGAAAATAACTGTCGAACAGTATGTTGGGCAATGGTGATGCGAGAGGGAGACTATTCGTCTGTGCATACACATCCTAACAGCGATCTTAGTGGAGTATTTTATTTACAAATTCCTGAAAATTTACCCGAAAATGAAGGTAACTTAGTATTCATTGATCCTCGAGGAGGCGCACGAGGTTCTAGGCTTTTAGGATCACAGGAAAAAAGACAAGCACCAGTTGAAGGACACGGTTGGATCTTTCCTAGCTGGTTAGATCATTATGTACAAAGTCATTTTACAGGTGGAACTAGAATTAGTCTTAGTTGGAATGTTTCTCTTCTAAATACATAAAAGCATAAATACTATATCATAGGATAGGTATTATAGCTGATGTCAAAATCTACACTTTTTAATAACGTTAGAATTATTCCACGAGAAGCGGATTTTCTTGAAAGAAATATTGGCTCAAAAGGAGATGTCTTTTTCGAAGATAAAACTAACACACTTCGTTTATATGACGGTGTGTTAAAAGGCGGATACGAGTTAGCCAAAAATGATTTATCAAACATAGGTAATGCAGATTTTTTAGCAAAAGCTCAATCTTCGGGTGTTGGTTCAGGAGTTGGAGTTGCAGATTCTGCACCAAGTTCTCCAACAGAAGGTGAATTATGGTGGGACTCATCTACTGGAAACTTATACATTTATTTTAATGACGGTGACTCAAACCAGTGGGTACAACCTAGATTTGTTTCAGTAGGAAGCGGAAGCGGAAGCGGATCATTTAGCGGCAGTTATAATGATCTTACCGATAAACCCTCAATACCAACAGCAGTAAGTCAATTAACAAATGATTCAGGATATGTTACAAATTCTGATATTGGCACTATTCCTACAAATTTACAAGATTTGGCAAATGTTACAGACATTGCTCCTAGCAACGGCCAAGTATTAAAATGGGACGGACAAAATTGGACCCCCGGCACAGATTACGGCGGTGCGGGAGGAGCAGATTTAGCATCACTTAGTGTTTCGATTGGGACAGCAACTGGCGGCGGCGCTTTGAGTTACGACAGTATTACAAGCACATTTAATTTTAGTCCTGCTAATTTATCAAATTATGCACTAGCATCAAGTCTTTCAAATTATGTTACTACAACAAGTTTTACAGGTTTTCAAAATGGCCTCTCGACAGTAGCAACTTCAGGAAGTTATAATGATCTAGATAATCGTCCTGCATTATTTGATGGTGATTACACAAGTTTAAGTAATATTCCTTCAAGTTATTCTAGCATAACAATAACAGATAGTATACTATCAGGAATAACAACGTTTGGTTCAGGAATTGAAAATCTTACATCTTTAACTGGAGCAACAGGAACAGTTGATCACGATTTTTCATCAACTTCAGTATTTTATCATTTAAGTCCAGCGGCTGATTTTACAGCAAACTTTACAAACGTTCCTACAACCAACAATAAAACAATTACTATAGCATTATTAATAGGTCAAGGATCGACTGCATATTTGCCTACCGGAGCAGCCATCGACGGAACTACAGTTACTATTAATTGGCAAGGTGGCACGCCGCCGACAGGTACAGTAAATGCTGTTGATGTTGTAAGTTTTACTTTAATAAGATTGTTAAACAACTGGACAGTAATAGGATCTCTTACAAGTTATGGCTAAAATTAATAGAATAAATAGTAATGTTAAAATAGGAACTAGCTCAAAATGGCAATAAATTTTCCATTAAATCCTACTTCAGGGCAAATACATCAGGTCGGAAATTCTCAATGGCAATTTAACGGAGTTGCTTGGGACGTTGTATCTAATTCTAGTCCTTCTTTTACTAGTGTTACTACAGGAACTTTAACCACTACAGGTACTAGTAACTTATATAATTTAAATGTTACTGGAAATTTAACATTTGGTAATGGTACTATTACTGGTGTTGATCTAAACGATTTAAGCAATGTTACAGCACCTGCACCTGCAGACGGCGATGCATTAGTTTGGAATGAAAGCAACAGTAGATGGGAACCAGGAGAAGTTGCTGGCGGCAGCGGAGGTTTTAATGGTGGAACAATCTCTAACCCGTTAATCATTGATAACGACGGTGCAACTACTAGTGCATCTTCGGGAGCATTACGTATAACAGGTGGTGTAGGAATAGGCGACGATTTATATGTTGAAGATAACGTAACAGTAAATGGTACACTTTTTATTAAAAGTGAAGCAGTACAAGTACAAAACGGTAACGAAATACAATTATATAATACAGCGAATGCCAAGTATGTAGGCTTTAAAGCACCAGATACGCTAAGTAATAATAAGATATATGTATTACCGACTGCTGATGGTGTATCGGGACAATATTTAAGAACAAACGGTAGCGGAGTTCTTAGTTGGGCATCTGTAACTAGTCCAAGCGGAGGAACTCCTCCAGGTGGTGTTCCTGGACAAGTCCAATATAATGATGCATTAGAGTTTGGCGGCGATAGTGGATTTACATATGATTCTGCATCACAAACTATGGGAATAGTTAATATAGATGCTGGATCAGTTACAATTTCTTCTACGTCCGATGCGTCAAATATCACATCGGGCGCACTACAGGTAGTAGGCGGTGTTGGAATAGGAAAAAATTTACACGTAGGCGGTAGTATTTTTTCAGACGCAGATACAGCGTCAACTAGTACTACAACAGGATCAATAGTGGTCACAGGCGGGATGGGAGTTAGCGGAGAGATGCATATTGGAAGCACAGTATCGGCATCTACTGCACCATCGAGCAATGAACACTTAGCAAATAAAGAATACGTCGATGCAACCGCAGTAGCATTTGCAGTAGCGTTTGGAGCATAGGATAAAAGATGGCAAAGAAGTTAATTAAAGAATATGTTTTTAGTCCAGGGTTGGGTATAGACGATAACTCTAGACCTAATGCATACGATCTAATTTCACAAAATAAAACATTTTTACAACAAGAAATTGTTGCTTATATACAAAATCAAGTTGACGCCGCTAATCCAGATTATGTAGGATATACATACGACGAAGCCAAATGTTTACGAGATAGCGAATATGTTATAGATGCATTATTATTTGATATTCGCTACGGAGGCAACGAAGAAACACGACGAGTATCAGGCTTTTATTGGAATAAAGAAGTTCCGCAAATTGATGGTAATAGAATACCTGAATATGAAGCATACCAGTTTTTAAGAGATACTATTAATACTTACATTATTACTAATGTTATTAATCCAAGTCCAGAGCAAGCAGATTCTACACAAGTAGCTACAGGAGCGGCAGTAGAAGAAGGCACCTCGGGTCGAGTCACTGCATTGTTAGATGGCTTAGTTGCTGTTATACAAAACGGATTAAGTTCTACTCCAACTTTAGAAGTCGGTTTAGGGCGTATTGAAATTTTAGGAAAAATTGAGTTAGAAGACTTATTAATTATTAGTAATGTAACATCTAACGAAGTTATATACAGTTTCACCGATCCTACTAGAGGAGCCGAAACTAAATTTACAGCAGGTGATTCTGAAGGTTTTCCAAGGGCCTTATCTATTAATAATGGTACAACTATTATTAACTTTAAGTACAGTACTTCTGATATGGCTAGTACAGACAAGATTCAGCTATTTTTAGAAAGTGCAGAACAAAAGGTAAGACCATACGATTTTGGTACAGATGCTATTGAACGTATGCGTGTTGGATTACCACAAGCAATGATCGATGCTGACTTTGAGTATGGACTACAACCTACAAAGTGGCAAGCGATTTCTATGCAAAGAGGGTATCCAGCAACATACGAAATCAATGCATCTGATATTCCAGTAAGCACAGTTGTAACTGATGCATCAGCAGGGAATTCAGGAATTGGTGCTTCTTTAATTACTGTAACAACAGTCGGACCACACGGATTGTCAACTGGTGATGCAATTACTATTAAAGCACTAGCATCAAGTATTGTAGGATTTAATAGAGCAGAAGGAACATTTATTGTTTATGATATACCTAGCACTACAACTTTTACTTACTATGCAAAGGCAAAAGTAGGTACTTCTAATAATCAAATTCTTGCAACATCATCTACACAACTTAGAGCGGCCGATTTTTACACAGGAGCTGATATTGGAACACCAACATTTAGTGTATCAAGTAATGGTTCCAACGGAAGTTTTACAACACCATTAATTGTTCCTTCGGGTTCAAACTTTATTGCATTTTCTGCAACTGCAACTCCGCCAAATGGAGCACCATTAACAGGAACTGGTATTCCAACAGGCACACAGGTTACTGGTGTAGCAGGAACCGGACTTAATGGCGGAAGCGTTAAAACAGTTAGAGTAGAAACCGGAGTTTCCTCAGGTGCAACAGAAATTGAACTAGAAGATGCTACTGGAATTACCACTGGTATGGCTATTCCAGATGATTGGTTTGATTCTACTACACCCGAACAGAGGATTATTACATCAATTAACGGTAATACTATTACACTAAACGATGCTATAACAACTTCTTTTATTGGTAATACACAAACATACAACAACATTATTTTAAGTACATCAAACAACGTTGCTGGCACAGCATCAAATGCTACATTCTTTGTTAATGTAGACAATGATCTTTATGATATTGTAGGTGTAGATACTCCAGGAAGTGGTTATAATATAGGCGATACTATTAAAATTTTAGGAACACAAGTTGGCGGCTTAACTCCAGACAATGATTTATACTTAAAAGTGACTGCAACTGCTGAAGATAGTACAGTAGGTTCTATCACAGAAGTAATATTATTAACAGGCAACGGTTCGGGTACAGGAACATTCAGCGGTCTTAGTGGAACACAATCAACTAACCCAGTAGCATCAAACGGTGATATTAACATTACTAGAGATAGTGGAGGTTATATATTTGGCGGTGTTAATGACGGCGGCTCAGAAATATACGACGGAGAACAATATACTGTTACAGGAGATAATTTAGGAGGTACAAGTCCTGCTAATGATGTAACATTCCGTGTACAAGTTGATGGCGGAGAAATATCTAATATCTATGACGTTACCGGTACATCAGTATTAGGTGATACTTTTGATGTTTATTCTGCAGTTTCGGTGTCTCAAGCAACTACAAGTCAATTAGGAATTAGTTCTCCAGTAACATATAGTTCTATTGCAACTATTCAAGTTGATTTTGATAACAATCACGGACTAGTCCCTGGTGCTAGTATTAATGTAAGTATTGGTTCTGACGACGGTTCTAACAATCACGCTATTGCAGGCGGACCATTTTTTATATCAGAAATTCCTTCTTTAACCTCGTTAAGATATATTACACGTAATCCAGGTACTGTAGATACAACAACAGATATAGACGGACTTGTTTATGCAAGACCAGATGCGTTCTTTAGTCATAGAGCTTTTGATGGCGGTGTACAACTAGGCACTGGCGGACCACAACACGGTGCTCAAGCAATACGTCAAAGTAAAAAGTACATTAGATATCAATCAGGTAAAGGAGCAATGTACAACACAGGCGCACTATTTGCTCCTAGTTATGATGTAAGAAGTGTTACTGCCGCAGATACTGCTTCTGGAAGTTTAATTACTATTATAATGGACGACCAAGATCACGGTTTACAATCAGGGTGTAAAATTAGACTTGTAGGCGTAAACACAACAGGCTATGATAATGACTATACTGTAAACAGTATTATTGACGAAAGAACATTTACTGTAAACGCTAAAACAGCATTAGGAAGCACCACAGGCGAAGTAGGACCTCAATGTCAAGTTGCTACACTAACCTGGCACGGTGCTGTTGTTCGTTCGGGACCGTTTGACGATCAAAATGGTATTTTCTTCCAATATGACGGACAGCAATTATCAGTTGTTAGAAGATCTGCTACATTTCAATGTGCAGGAACTATATCAGTTAATTCAGATGAAAATGAAGTTAACGGTACTAACACACGCTTTCAAGATCAATTGCAAGAAGGCGATAGAATTGTTATACGAGGAATGACACACGTTGTTTCGCACATTGTTGATAATATTAAAATGTATGTTACTCCTGATTTTAGAGGGGTTTCAAATATCACAGGCGCCAAAATATCCAAAGTTGAAGATATTGTTATTCCGCAAAGCGAATGGAACTTAGATAGATGTGACGGAACCGGTCCAAGCGGATACGAAGTTGACGTAACAAAAATGCAGATGATCGGTATTCAATTTAGTTGGTACGGTGCTGGATTCATTGACTGGATGTTCCGTGGTCCAAATGGTGATTATGTATATGCACACAGATTAAAAGGTAATAACCTAAATACCGAGGCTTATATGCGTACTGGTAACTTACCTGTACGTTATGAAGTTACTAACGAAGGTGCTAGATCAAGACTAAACGGTGCAATCGATGCAACACAACAGACTATTACATTAGACAATACTTCTTTATTCCCTGAAAGTGGACAAGTATATATTAATAATGAATTGATTTCGTATACTGGTAAAAACGATACTACTAATCAATTAACAGGTTGTAATAGAGGCGCAACATTAACAAATTTTGCTGCCGGTGCAACAAGAACTTATACTGCTGGATCTGCTTCAACACACAGCGATAATTCAGGAGCAGTATTAGTAAGTAGTACAACAAGTCCAATTATTAGCCACTGGGGTTCTGCTTATATGATTGACGGGTTGTTTGACGAAGATCGAGGATATATTTTTAACTATGTTACTACGGGTGTTCCTATAAGTACAACTAAACAAACTGCTTTCTTAATAAGACTTGCTCCTAGCGTATCAAACGCTGTAACAGGTGATTTAGGTGAAAGAGAGCTATTAAATAGAGCACAGTTATTGCTAGATTCACTATCTATTACTTCCGACACTGGCTCGGGCGGAATAATTATTGAAGGTGTACTAAATCCTCAAAACTATCCTGACAATCCTAACGATATTGCTTGGAATGGATTAACAAGTGAGGCCGCAGGCGGTCAGCCTAGTTTTGCACAGATTGCACTAGGTGGTTCTGTAAACTGGGCAGGCGGCGCATCAGTGGTGACGCCAACTGCAACAATAGAAGGCCAAGTAACTTCTAACTTTACACCTTGGTACTGGACTGGCGCTGGTCTTGATGCATTACAGAATGGTGATGATGATTGGTTTATACCAAACAGTGAGTATGATGTTAGTGGATTAGAAGTAGGTGATATATTCCTAAGTGCTAGTGTTAGCGGAGACTTTTCAAACAAAACTGGTAGTAGAACTCCTAATGTAATTAGGGAAATTAATAGAAGTCGGAACGGTAGTACTTTTACTAGAATTAAAATGTCAGGCGAATGGACCGGCTCTGATCAAACCGGTGGGTCACAAGGTGCATCTAATATTACTCTTAGTTTTGCTAAACAAGGAACAAGTTCAACATATTCTAACAGCAACGTATTATACTTTACAGAAACTAGCTGGGAATCAGCAGGAACAACGATTAACAGCCTTGTTGCTGATACACAAACTGAATTTCCTGCTAACACTAGAGTGGCTGGTGTGAAAGAATTATTGTTTGGTACTGCAACATATTATCAGGTTAGTTTCACACAAAGTTTTAGAGGAACATTTGCCGCAACTGATACGATAACATTTAACCTAAGTCAACCTCCGTATGCACAACCAGGTGAGACAGTATTTTCGTTTATTTCAAATCCAGGTGAAACTGAAACGCTGTCACTTGACAAACTTAAAGAACTTACAACTACGTCAATAGGCGGTAGAGGTACTTTCCCTAATGGACCAGATGTATTAGCAATTAATGTGTATAAGATTAGTGGTGCTGATGTTAATGCATCGCTTATTTTAAGATGGGGAGAAGCACAGGCTTAACTGTGCTTCTTATATTCTTTTAGTTTTGTTTTAATTTGATTTCTAATAGAATTAATATTAGACTTTGTGTCGTCTGCTTTTTGACCTAGTTGGTTGTGTGGGTTAATTTCCAAATGGTGCATATCTATCTTTTTAACTTCTAAATGAAGTTTCCTTAGCAGACCGTTTAGCTCGCTCTTTTTGTCAATATCACTAATAGAATCTATTTCGTATTTGAGTTTATTGTAATCATCTAAAAATGTTTTGCTATGTTCTAAACTAAACATTTTCTTCTCCTTGTTTAAATGTTTGACTTGAAATTATAACGTGTTTATCGTCTTTTGAAATATTATTGTTTACTTCTGTTATAGAAGAATTAGGATAAACACTTTCTAAACTATGCGGAGTTAACGCTAAAATGTCCCAAACATCTCCTTCATTTAATTCTTTTTCTTGCAGTACACCGTTGCTAGTATCAATCCAACGAACTTTAAAACTTCCAGCATTAATAAACCAAGACTTTGTTCCTTTAGTGTGAAAAATCATATCGGTCTTAACACCTGCTTTTTCAAAAACAATAATTTTGGATGAATATTCTTCTTTCGAAATCCAATGAATTTCGTATCCACCTTCGAATTTTATAACACTACTCATATTCTATAAGATCCACTACTTGAAATACTGTTTCTAATTTTTTTAAATTTGCTTTGTTTTGTAACGTGTTGCGAAGTCCGTGATGTAATTGTCGAGGCCAATTTCCAAATTCTACCCAAGCATAACCATTGTGTTCGATATTTAATTTTGGTAAAAATTCTTCTTTTACGATACAAAGATATGTATGAAATAAAAACTTAGTATCTTTAGATACAAAAGTTTCTAAAGGCATTGTTTTAACAATGTTAATAGTTCCTATTTCTTCAAATATTTCTCTTTTTAGGCCCTCCCAAGGAGTCTCAGCACCTTCGTTTGTGCCACCAACAAGCCCCCAGAGGTCTTTTTGTTTACCATTTGCTCTGTGTAAAAATAAGAATCTTTTAGTGTCAAGTGCATAAACTAATGCACCGCTACAAACAATATTGCTCATACTAATAATTATCTTAGTATGCTAGACGCCAAGTGCCATCTGGATATTCACCTTCAAATGAAAGTACCCACTCTCCGTCTTCCCATTTATATTGGACACCAGTATTTAAGTTTGTAGTAAAGGTTGTTGTTGTAGTCTGTTTTGAGTTAAAAATAGTATGCCAGCGTGTGCCATCCCATTCAACAATGTCATTTGCAAATGCCGAAAAATCAGATCCGTCTGCATTTTTCCAAGCATCAGGTCCGTCTTCGTCAAAGTATAATTCATATTCTACTTTATCGCCTATATTGAGGAAATCTTTAAATTTTATTATATAAGTTTCGCTAATACTAGAAGAATCACCATTTATATCGTGTGTTGTTTTTACTTCAGTTCCGTTTACTAACACACGCCAATTTCTAACATCTTCAAAAGGTATTCCGGTATCAATAGTGTTTGTTTTTGTTTCAGTAGTAACTGTGTTTTTATATGTATTACCTATATTTCCTAAAAGTAAAATTCTAGGATATTCTGTTAGATGATCTCTAGGATCATAATTTAAAGGGTCTATGATGTAGTCTATATTACTGCGATCTCCACTAGGGCCTGTTATAGTAGTATCTGTAGGTATTGTATCTGCATCAATGTTTATTACAAGTTCAGTTTCATCTAACGGATTAATAGACGCTGTTCCTACAACATCACCGAAGCCATCTCGTCTTTGTAATCTAAGCTCTGTAATGCCTGATTGAAAAATTTCCGGAATTGATTTAAGATAACCTGTCCAGGTTTCTGCACCAATAACAGCATTTTTACCAATTAATTTAGCAACACCATTTAAGAATAATAAATCATAGTTATTGTGACTAGTTGCAACTAGTGTACTTTCAAATGTCATACCTTCTCTTGCACCATTTTGTATTACAGTTTCGAGCTCACCATTTTCATTAACTTCTATTGCTTCTCTAACTAAACTTTCTGCATATGCAGTATCGTCTAAATTAATTTCTAATCCGTTATCAGCAAAAATTGCAGTAAGTATATTAGTAATAACGCCGAGCTTTTTAACTTTAGCCGGAGGACTAATATATATTGGCGTAGTAAATGTTAACGTAGCAACATCGATTTCGCTTTCGACTCCTACAGGTATACTTCGATTACTCCACTGAATATTATCTAAATTAACTACAGATAATGATGTCCAATCAACATAGTTATCTGTAGTTTGTATTTCTAAACTTGGATTAAACAGCATTAATATCTGTTCTAGTATTTGTAGTTTTTGATCAGTATTTGTACTCCATACATACATTAACTGTAAGTGTATAAGGAGTAGGCATAAGGCGTTCTACAGTATAATTTCTGCCTTCGGTTTTTAAATATTCTTTACCGTCTGCATCATATGCACGTTCTCTAATATTAAGTTTATTAACATAACTAGAATCACTAGTTCGTGTGCGATCCATTTCTAAGCCTGTAATATATACAGCCATACGTGGCGCACTTGGAATTTTATTTTCGCTGTTATCTCTAATAATAGATCCAACTTGTCTAGTTAAGTCGCCATAAGTTACAGGAATTTTAATAGTAGTATTATCTCCTGTTTTATAAGTAAAATTACTCATCATCCTTACAATTTGTGTAAGGTAGCGTCTTATTTGTTTATCATAAAAATGTTGCATTAACTATTATCCGCTTTTGGTCTAAGTGCTTTAGATAATCCTTGACGCTGGTCAAAAGTCTCACCTGCTACTGTTGAAGTTGAACTATTGTTAATAAAGTCTCCCTTCTGATTATTAGCAGTGTCTGCGCCGATCATATCAGCACGTCTTAGATCTTGTACTTTATTCCATCGTTGATTTTTATATTTAAATAATCTGTTTGGCAAGAAATCTGTCCTCAAAAAGTAATCACCGTTTTGTGGTGACGGTGGAAAACTTATACCGTGACCAAATGGTTCTCCATTAGGAGTAGTGCTTCCAATAAGATAACCTTTGTAACCTTGCCTATCAGGCGGAGCCATTGTTTTAAGATTATCCGGTCCTTCAGTTTCAGTTAATTCTGTATCTCCACTTTCGTTTGTTTGTAATGTAAAGAAATGTGTTACATCATAACCACTTTGTTGAGTCTCAGCAACTGCTTCGTCTACAACAGCATTGTTAATTTGCATTTCTTTTTCATATGTTGAAAGCAAATCACGTAACTTATCGTTTCCTGGAGCGTCTTCATCTGCAGGAAGATCGAGTATATCTTTAAATTCTTGTCCGTCATATATTTGTTTTAGTTTTAGACGATATAAATGCGGATACCAAGTAGGCGAAAATCCTTCACTTGCACGATTAACATCGTCAACTACATAAAACCGTTTTAGTGCAACACTATAATCATTAAGCGCATATTCATCTTTTAAATGAGGAAGTTCAACTACATCACCTGGCATAATTTTTCTACCTAGTGTTCTAACAGAACTATTAATATGTATTGTCATAAACAATGTATCATTGCTTAAAAATAATCCAAACTGACTTAGATCAAAATCTATATCTTGAACGTTATAAATTCCTCGC
>Ga0181571_10000568_pt1 | contig 24518 bp, 21 predicted proteins | sample 101ome_17_FD_132440 | JGI IMG/M metagenome (GOLD analysis project Ga0181571, IMG submission 132440) | Coastal salt marsh microbial communities from the Groves Creek Marsh, Skidaway Island, Georgia - 101407AT metaG (megahit assembly) | ecosystem: Environmental > Aquatic > Marine > Intertidal... | reverse complement strand
CGCCCATCATGATTTTGTCTTTGGCCAATTCGAACTGTTGCATGCCGACTTTACGCGTACCAGCGCGAGCTGCGAATAAGGCCGCCTCGTTGACGAGGTTGGCCAGATCCGCACCGGAAAACCCGGGCGTACCGCGTGCAATCTTCGCGGGCTCGACGTCTTCTCCCAGAGGGACTTTACGCATATGCACTTTCAAAATCTGCTCTCTACCTCGAATATCAGGCAGCCCGACCACCACCTGGCGATCAAAACGTCCTGGGCGCAATAGTGCTGGATCAAGCACATCTGGGCGGTTAGTCGCAGCGATGACAATCACGCCATCGTTGACTTCAAAACCGTCCATTTCCACTAGGAGCTGGTTCAAGGTTTGTTCGCGCTCGTCATGCCCGCCGCCCAAACCGGCGCCACGGTGTCGACCGACGGCATCGATTTCGTCGATGAAGATAATGCAGGGCGCCTGTTTCTTAGCCTGCTCAAACATATCGCGGACACGAGACGCACCGACACCCACGAACATCTCAACAAAATCCGAACCCGAAATCGAGAAAAACGGTACTTTTGCCTCGCCAGCGATCGCCTTTGCAAGCAGGGTCTTCCCCGTACCGGGCTGACCTGCCATCAAAACACCACGAGGAATACGGCCGCCCAGCTTCTGGAATCGCGACGGATCTCTCAGAAACTCAACGAGCTCCTGCACGTCTTCTTTTGCTTCATCCACGCCGGCAACATCTGCAAAGGTCGTAGTAATTTGATCTTCGCCCAACAAACGCGCTTTGCTCTTACCAAAGCTCATTGGGCCGCCGCGGCCACCGCCACCGCCCTGCATCTGGCGCATAAAGAACATAAATACGGCGATAATGATCAGGATTGGAAAGCTGGCTACCAAGAGCTGCATCCAAATACTTTGCTGTTCTGGCTTCTTACCCTCAACAACGACCTGATGCTGCAACATGTCATCCATCAGCTTAGGATCTTCCACCATGGGGCGGACCGTCTCGAATCGAGAACCATCGTAGCGCTCGGCGTTTATCGTAAGGCCATCAATCACGACCTTACGAACTCGATCATTTTGAATTTCCGTGATGAAATCCGAATATCCCACCTGCTCGTTGCTTTGCTGCACGCCAAAGTTATTGAACACAGACATCAGCACTGCAGCGATCACCAGCCACAACAGCAAATTTCGGGTAACGTTGTTCAAAGTACTTCCTCTCTCGCCGCTTTCTAATGTGCGGCCACACTGCCGATCCGATCGGCTCCGCCCTTCAATGAAGGGCGCAAACATTAGCTCGCAGAGTATAGCGCCTTACGGGCTATTTAACAGTTGCGCCCAGCAAACGAACCCAAAGACAGCCGCGAATACTCCACTATAGGGCAAGCTCAAACAACGCACTCACCGGCTATAGTTACGTTATTGGGTTCTTTCTCGGATTTTCAAGCGCCTTTAAACTCCTTCGCCACGATATAGACCTCTCTAGATCGAGGTCGAGACGCCTCCGGCTTACGCGTCAGCACCGTCGCATACTGTTCTCTCAAAGTGCGAAACAGCTCATCAAACCCCTCGCCTTGGAATACTTTAGCTACAAAGGCGCCTTTCGGGGCAAGCACCCGAGTCGCCATATCAACAGCGAGTTCAACCAAATACATCGCCCTGGGTAAATCAACCGCCGCTACGCCGCTCATATTGGGGGCCATATCGGACATGACCAAATCGACCGGATGATCACCGATGGCCTCCAGCAAGGCATCAAATACGGCGTCTTCTGTAAAGTCACCCTGGATAAACTCCACATCCTCGAGCGTATCCATGGGCAGTATATCAGTGGCAATGACCCGCCCCTTTGCGCCCACGAGCGAACCCGCGACCTGCGACCAGCCTCCGGGCGCCGCACCGAGATCCACAACCCTCATACCGGGCCTGATCAAACGATCGCGTTCATTGAGTTCCAGCAGCTTGTAGCAGGCGCGCGAGCGATAACCCTCTCTTTGTGCTCGCTGCACAAAAACGTCGTCGCGATGCTCTTTAAGCCACGCTTTACTGGATGATTTCTTTTTCGCCATAGGCCTGTAAAACCATTTTATTGCATAGCGGACCTGTGTATCATCCGCAGCCGTCTTTGACAAATTGATTTGCCATGAAAAACATTGAGAAGAAGCAGTACCGAGCCATAGGCCACAGCCTAAAACCGGTTGTCACCATCGCGGGCGCAGGACTCAGCGAGGGCGTGGTGGCCGAAGCGGAGCGTGCCATATCCGATCATGAACTCATTAAGATCAAATTGGCGGCTATGGATCGAGACGAAAAGCAGGCTCTTATTAACGAACTCTGCTCAGCACTTAAAGCCGAATTGGTTCAAGTGATTGGCAATACGGCGCTGCTGTTGCGCCGAAGCACCAAGCCCAATCCAAAACTCTCTAATTTGATTCGGACAGCACAAGCCTAGGGCTCGTGCCGCACCTGATCAATTTCGTACTCAATATCGCCGCTCGGTGCTTTGACCACAACGACGTCGCCTTCTTCTTTTCCAATCAACGCACGAGCGATCGGTGAGCTAATCGAAATGCGGTTCTGCTTAACATCCGCCTCATCGTCTCCCACAATACGGTAGGTCACTTCGGCATCGTTCGCTAAGTTAATCAGATCAACCGTGGTGCCGAAAATCACTTTGCCGGTATGCGGGATAGTCGTAACGTCTATTACCTGCGCGAAAGAAAGTTTGGACTCGATATCCATAATTCGACCTTCCACGAAACTCTGCTGCTCTCGTGCAGCGTGGTATTCGGCGTTCTCTTTAAGATCTCCGTGCTCTCGAGCTTCAGCAATCGCATTCACAATGCGCGGGCGCTCAACCTTGCGCAGACGCTCCAGCTCTTCACGTAGGGCGACTTCGCCCGTTTTGGTCATTGGCACCTTGTTCATACAGCGAGACTCCCATGCAGATCTTGCAGGCGTCTTACTTGCTTGTCGTCTTCCTGTAATAAGGTCATACAAACCGCCTCCGCGCCAGCTAAGGTTGTAGTGTAGAACACTCGGTGCGCTTCTGCACTTGCACGAATCGGTGCTGAATCCAAAATAGCTCTGCGACCTTCTGTGGTGTTGATGATGAGCGACGCCTGGTCATTCTTTACAAAATCAACGATGTGAGGGCGACCCTCGCTCACTTTATTAACTCGCTCGACTGTCAAACCGGCCGCCTCCAGGGCGTCGGCCGTACCTGCCGTAGCCGCGACCTTGTAGCCAATACTGGCCAGACTCTGGGCGACCTTAACGGCACCCGGCTTGTCCACATCGCGAACACTGATCAATACGGTCCCTTCTCGCGGCGCGTTGCCGCCGGCCGCAAGTTGCGCCTTGGCGAAGGCGTCCGCAAAGGTCGCGCCGGTACCCATTACCTCACCCGTCGACTTCATCTCTGGGCCCAGGATAGGGTCTACGCCTGGGAACTTGTTAAAGGGCAGTACCGCCTCTTTAACCGAGAAGTAAGGCGGCACGATTTCTTTCGTGAAACCCTGTGATTCAAGGCTTTGACCCGCCATGCAGCGTGCCGCAACCTTGGCCAGAGACTCACCAATACATTTCGATACAAACGGTACCGTTCGAGACGCTCTCGGGTTAACCTCGATCACATAGATCTCGTTGTCTTGCCAAGCCAACTGCACGTTCATCAAACCAACCACACCGAGTTCCAGCGCCATTTGTTTGACTTGCTCTCGCATTTCATCTTGTACAGCGGGATCCAAATTGTAGGGTGGCAAAGCACATGCAGAGTCACCCGAGTGCACACCAGCCTGCTCGATGTGCTGCATAATGGCGCCAATCACAACCGTTTTGCCATCGCTCACGGCATCGATATCAACCTCAATCGCGGCGCTTAAGAAGCTATCCAAGAGAACAGGCGAGTCCTCTGATACCAACACAGCCGTTTTCATGTAGCGCAACAAATCTTCTTCGCGGAACACGATTTCCATGGCGCGGCCACCTAACACATAAGATGGACGAACAACCAATGGGTAACCGATAGACGCCGCAGCCTCAAGCGCCTCTTCGACTGATCGAACGGTCGTATTCGCGGGCTGTTTGAGACCCAATTTTTGAATCATTTTCTGGAACCGTTCGCGGTCTTCCGCACGGTCGATCGCATCGGGCGTTGTACCAATAATAGGCACACCTTTAGCCTCTAAGGCGCGCGCCAATTTCAAGGGCGTCTGGCCACCGAACTGCACAATCACACCCACAGGCTTTTCTAAATCGATAATTTCGAGCACGTCTTCAATCGTAACTGGCTCAAAGAACAATCGATCCGATGTGTCGTAATCTGTCGATACGGTTTCAGGGTTACAGTTAACCATGATGGTTTCATAACCGTCTTCGCGCATCGCGAGTGCCGCATGCACGCAGCAATAATCAAACTCAATGCCTTGGCCAATACGGTTTGGCCCGCCACCGAGGACGACGATTTTCTTACGATCACTCGGCCGTGCTTCGCACTCTTCTTCATAGGTCGAGTACAGGTAGGCGGTAGCGGACGCGAACTCAGCGGCGCAGGTATCGACCCGCTTATACACGGGGCGGATATCCATACCTTGACGGTAGTCCCGCACCTCGGCCTCGGTCTTGTTCAGCAGCACGCCTAGACGCTTGTCCGCGAAACCCTTCCGCTTTAAACGCCACATTGTTTTGGCGTCAAGCTCTTCAAGTGCGCGTGTTTTTAAAGAATCCTCGGTACGGATAATGTCTTCAATTTGCACCAAAAACCAAGGGTCAACACCGGACAGCTTGTAAACTTCCTCAACGCTCATACCGGCACGGAAGGCATCACCAATGTACCAAAGACGCTCTGCGCCTGGGTTGGTCAACTCATTCACCAATTCGTCGCGCATGTCGGGGTTCGACACATCCATTTTGTGCTCGAAGCCCGCTGAACCGACTTCAAGACCGCGCATGGCTTTTTGCATCGACTCCTGGAATGTACGACCAATCGCCATCACTTCGCCCACCGACTTCATTTGCGTGGTAAGGCGCGCATTCGCAGTATCGAATTTCTCAAACGCAAAACGAGGAATTTTGGTAACCACGTAGTCAATCGCAGGCTCAAAAGACGCCGGCGTTGAGCCACCGGTAATATCGTTTTGGAGTTCGTCCAGGGTGTAACCAATGGCCAGCTTCGCCGCCACCTTCGCAATCGGGAAACCCGTGGCTTTTGAGGCCAGCGCCGAGGAGCGCGAAACGCGGGGATTCATTTCGATAATGACGAAACGGCCGGTTTTGGGATCCTGACCAAACTGCACGTTGGAGCCCCCCGTCTCTACGCCAATTTCACGTAAAACGGCCAGAGATGCATCGCGCATGATTTGCATTTCTTTGTCAGTCAGCGTCTGCGCTGGTGCAACGGTGATACTGTCACCCGTGTGCACGCCCATCGCGTCGAAGTTTTCAATAGAGCATACGATAATACAGTTGTCGTTCTTGTCGCGCACAACCTCCATCTCGTATTCTTTCCAACCGATCAAGCTTTCGTCGATCAAGAGCTCATGAGTAGGCGAAAGATCGAAGCCACGGATACAGATTTCTTCAAACTCTTCACGGTTATAGGCGATACCACCGCCAGAGCCGCCCATAGTAAATGAGGGCCGGATGATACAGGGAAGACCGATGTCCTCTAGGATAGTGAAAGCTTCGTCCATAGAGTGGGCGGTGGAGGCACGAGGCGTCTCTAGACCTATGCGCTTCATTGCATCATCGAACAATTGGCGATCTTCCGCTTTATCAATGGCTTCTTTTGTCGCGCCGATCATCTCGACATTGAATTTTTCAAGAACACCGTGCTTGTCGAGATCCAGAGCGCAATTCAATGCGGTCTGACCGCCCATCGTGGGCAAGAGCGCATCTGGCCGTTCCTTCTCAATAATGCGCGACACGGTTTCCCACTCAATTGGCTCGATATAAGTTGCATCGGCCATGGTCGGGTCCGTCATGATGGTAGCAGGGTTAGAGTTAACCAAAATCACGCGATACCCTTCTTCTCGAAGCGCCTTACAGGCCTGTGCGCCAGAGTAGTCAAACTCGCAGGCTTGGCCGATCACGATCGGACCCGCGCCCAAGATTAAAATACTGCTTATGTCGGTACGTTTTGGCATCTTGGCTTATCTTTCCTTACGGGCTGTCATCAGGTCGATAAAATGGTCAAACAGAGGGGCAGCGTCATGCGGACCTGGGCTGGCCTCAGGGTGCCCCTGAAAGCTGAACGCGGGCTTATCTTTGCGGTGAATACCCTGAACAGAGCCATCAAACAATGAAACGTGAGTGATTTCAATGCACTCAGGCATGTCGTTTTCATCGATCGCAAATCCGTGGTTTTGGCTCGTGATCATAACGGTCTTAATGCGCAGATCCTGCACTGGGTGGTTTGCACCATGGTGGCCAAACTTCATCTTAAGCGTTTTTGCACCACTGGCGAGGCCCAGTAACTGGTGCCCCAAACAGATGCCAAACACCGGCAGATCGGTTTCCAAGATCTGTTGAATTGCACTGATCGCATAGTCACATGGCTCTGGGTCACCGGGGCCGTTCGACAAGAACACACCATCGGGATTCATCGCCAACACCTCGCTTGCGGGCGTTTTAGCTGGCACCACGGTCAAGCGACAGCCGCGATCAACTAGCATGCGCAAAATGTTACGTTTGGCTCCAAAATCGTACGCCACCACGTGGAAACGCTCGCCGATCTCGTCAAGCGACGTAAAGCCATGGTTCCAAACCCAGCTTCCCGCGCTCCATTCAAAGGTCTCAGAGGTGGTTACTTCTTTCGCCAAATCCATGCCTTTTAGACCCGCAAAGCTTCTTGCTTGGGCTAGGGCTGCATTTTCATCGATATCCTCACCCGCCATGATACAGCCCGCCAAAGCGCCCTGTTCGCGCAGAACTTGAGTCAGCGCACGGGTGTCGATCTCAGCAATGCCCAAAATATTGTGGCGTTTCAAGTAGTTTGAGAGATCTTCTTCTGAACGATAGTTGCTGGCCAAAAGAGGCAAGTCACGAATAACCAAACCTTGTGCCCACACGGCATTGGATTCCTCGTCTTCGCTGTTACAGCCAGTGTTGCCGATGTGAGGGTATGTAAGAGTAACTATTTGTTTGGCGTAAGAGGGGTCGGTTAGAATCTCTTGATAGCCTGTCATCGCGGTATTAAAAACCACTTCTCCAACGACAGAGCCGTTTGCTCCTATCGCTTCCCCACGAAAAACACGGCCGTTTTCAAGGGCGAGTATGGCTGGCGTGGACAAAGACACCTCCTGATTTTTTGTGACGCTTCTGTAGAGTATGCGGGCTCAAAAAAAGCGAGATCGGTTACCCAGACCTCGCTTTTTTGTGTCCACTGGGTGAAAGGCCACGCTCGGGCTACAGACACTCAAATGGATAAAATTGTGCTCGTACATTTGACCGCGCATGATAGAGTAGCGGGTCAAAAATAACAAGGAGAACGTCATGCCAAATATAACCATTGCAATCACCGGCGCGGGCAGCGGCATTGGTCGGGCACTGGCGCACGCCTCGTCCAAGCGGGGTTATAGCGTCGCACTTTCAGACGTCAACTTGGCCGCTCTTGAACAGCTTAAGCTTGAACTCAAGCTACCAGATGAACGAGTCAGCATCAGTCAGGTCGACGTTTCCGATTTTGATGCCGTATGCGCTTGGCGAGACCAAATCCTTGCCCACTTTTCAGGCGTCGACATCCTGATCAATAACGCCGGCGTCGCTTTGATATCACGCGCGGAAAATCAAAGTAACGAAGACCTAGCGCGAGTTATGGATATCAATTTCTGGGGCGTAGTGCACGGTTGCAAAGCCTTCTTGCCCGCCTTACGCGAATCAAAGAACGCACACTTAGTTAATATTTCCTCTATTTTTGGCATTATTGGCGTACCCTCCCAATCGGCATACAACGCATCGAAGTTCGCAGTTAGAGGCTATACAGAAGCCCTCCGTCAAGAGATCGAGGGGGACGGGATTCACGTATGTTGTGTGCACCCTGGCGGCATCAAAACGAACATCGCGCGGTCAGCCGTGATTCGCGATGAAGACACAAATTCGGAGCAGGCGGCCGCCAACTTTGATACCATGGCGATCACCAGCCCAGATCAAGCTGCTGCTGCAATTCTAAAAGCCATCGACAAGCGAACAAAAAGACTTCTGATTGGGCGAGATGCTAAGCTAATGAATCTCATTGCACGGCTGTTTCCGGTAAATTACCCACGTTTTTTCCAAAAAGACATCGAAAACGCCAGAGGACAATAAGCTACTATGCCATCAAGGACTCTTCGACCCAGTCACTTCGCCGTTCTAATAGCGGCGCTTATGACGATCTCGATGGGGCAATCGATGACCTTCGCAATCTTGGCCCCGCTGGGCCGAGAAGTAAAATTGACGGAACTCGCGATCACTACCATGATCGCCTTTTCTTCAATCACCTTCGGTTTGGCCTCTCCTTATTGGGGCCGCCTGAGCGACAAGATCGGCCGTAAGCGCGTAATGATGATCGGGCTTGTCGGCTTCTTTTTTGGCACTACCGCTTTCGCTTCTTCTTTTGTTATGGGTCTGAACGGCATGCTGAGCGGCACGGCTCTTTTCATGTGCCTGTTAATTTCGAGAGTCATTCACGCCGGAATCATGTCAGCAACCGGGCCCAGTTCGACGGCTTACGCCGCCGACCATTCAAGCCCAGACAAGCGCACAAAAACCATGGCAAAACTGGGCACAGCCTCAAGCATGGGCATGATTCTGGGCCCCGCCTTCGCCGGCGCGACCGCCGCTTTCGGGCTAATGGCGCCGCTCTACGCCGCTGCTGTGCTGGCTCTGGTGATGGCGGGCTTAGTCTGGAAAGTAATACCCAATGTCTCTTCAGAAGAACAACACACGAGACCCAAGGGAGCCAAACTCGGCTACACCGACACTCGCATTTGGCCCTTTATAGCGATCGCAATCGGCACGTTCATGGGGTTTGCGGCCGTCCAACAGACCATGGGCTTTTTCTTGCAAGATCAGCTCAATCTGACTGGCGTGCGTACGGCCCAATTAACGGGCATCGCCATGCTCACATCTGCAAGCTTTACCTTCGTGGTTCAGACAACGGTGATGCAATGGGTAAATCTTACACCCGGTCAATTCATCAAGATTGGGCTCGTCTGTATTAGCCTAGGCGCTCTGGTCATATCTTCGAGTAGTGAATTCGTCTTGATTGCCCTTGGCATGGGAATCATGGGAGCCGGCGTGGGCTGCACTATGCCCTCAATCATTTCCGCCACCTCACTCGCCGTAGAGCCCCATGAACAAGGCGCTGCCGCGGGGATGATTGCTGGCTGCCCCGCGATCGGCTTTGGGATCGGCCCTGTAGGTGCCGGTTACCTATACCAATTTAATCCGCACTACCCACATATTGCAGCGGCAATATTCGTTGCACTACTGCTGGTGGGTGTAATCGCGTCAAAACGCGTCTAGGTTGAATTACCCGACTTCAGGTTCGAATGATCTCACATCGTGGCGAGGTTGCATTGATCTAGCTCCACGAGTTGGCGTGATCCTGTTAAAACGAGGCTAGACTGAATGTCCGCCTTCCCTTTGGAGAGATCTCGGATCTCGGCTAAGTTGAATGCGCTACCTTCGAGTGGTGTGATCGCGTCAAAACAGGCGCGGGTATCACGATTCGCTTGTTAGCTTCAACAGAGCCGATCGAATAGAGTCGGGAATCGGGCACGACTTCTGCGTCGCGCGGGTGACGAATACATGTGTGAACGTGCCGGCAGCCGATGCTTCACTGGAGCCCGCCTCGAAAATACCGATCCGATAGCGCACCGATGAATTCCCCAAGTGCTCAACACTCAGACCGCCCTCTAGGGCACTGGGATAAGCCACTGGGGAAAAGTAATCACAGCTGGAATTCACTACGAAAGCAATTTCCTTACTTTGCTCAATATCGAGGCCACCCTCTTCTATCAGATACTGATTTGCTACCGTATCAAAGTAAGAGTAATACACGACATTATTCACGTGGCCATAGACGTCATTGTCAGACCATCGCGTGGTAATCGGGAAAAAACGTTTGAACTGATCTCTTGAGGCACCCATCGACTTAACCCGCATACGCTCGCTGATAAATCGCGAGTGCATCATCGAAGGTGACTTCGCGAGGATTATTAATCAACAAGCGTTGCTGCAACATCGCATCCTCGGCCAGTGTAGGTAAAAAAGCTTCCGGAATGCCTGCATCTTTGAGCGTAGCTGGCAATCCAGAATCTGCGATCATACCCTCCATTAAGGCAATAAAAGCCTGGCTTCGGTCAGCTACCGAACCCTGAGACGCCGTGTTGAGGCAATCATAAAGCTCGGCGTACAAATGCGCGGCCTGCAGTTCGTTAAAACGCAGCACAGCTGGTAAGACCAGCGAATTACTCAAACCGTGGGGTATGTGAAAATGCCCCCCTACCGGGTAAGCCAAAGCATGTACTGCTGCTACTGGCGCGTTGGCAAAGGCCTGGCCAGCCAAGTGTGCGCCCAAGAGCATGGCACTGCGCGCCGCGCGGTCCTGACCATTGCGAAGCACTTTAGGCAGGGCCTCTACCATCATCCGCAGACTTTCTTTTGCGAGCATGTCGCTCATCGGGTTTTTCTTAATCCTAGACGTGAACGCCTCTATCGCGTGCACCATAGCATCAATGCCCGTCATGGCGCTGATACGAGCCGGCAAGCCAAGCGTTAGATCGACGTCCAGCACAGCGATATCAGGAAGTAAAACGCCGGAGGAGACACCCGCCTTTGTCGTCTCACCCGTCGTAATGACGGCAACTGGGGTCACCTCGCTCCCGGTTCCCGCCGTCGTTGGCACCAAGACTAGGGGGAGCCGAGCACCTTTTACTTGGTCAACACCGTACATCTCGGCAAGGGCTTGCGTTCCACCAAGTAAGGCTGCCGCCACTTTGGCGACATCCATGGAACTTCCGCCACCGACTGCAATGACGCCATCGCATTGCCGCCCGAGCTCAACCGCCACATGCACAACCGATTCGGGGGGGTCCTCTGCAACGCCATCAAACACAACGCAATCCAGTCCCGCCTGTTTCATGGCCTCGATCAAAGGTGGAACTAAATTAATCGACATCAGTCCCGGATCCGTTATCAAAAGCGGCTTGGTGATACCGAGCTCGCTCAAGTAAACGCCCAATTTTGCTGCAGCACCCGGCTCGCAAACAACGCGCGGTGCGGTTCGGAACTGAAAATTCACCTTTTAGTCCTCGGTTCGAATGATGACCTTACCCCGTGCGCGACGCTCCGTCATACACTCATAAGCCGCCTGATAGTCGCTCAAAGCAAAGCTCTCCGTGACCACTGGATTTAAGGTCTTGTTAGAAAACAAGTTCCACAGTTCAGCCACGTTCTCTAAGTGCACTTTTGGCTCCTCGCCCACAAACCGACCCCAGAATACGCCCATGATCGCGCAGCCTTTCAGCAAGGCCAAGTTGAGGGGGATTTTCGGAATAGGGCCGCTCGCGAAGCCAATCACCAAGTATCGACCATTCCAAGCCATATTACGCAGAGCAGGTTCAGCGTAGTCACCACCAACGGGGTCGTACACCACATCAACCCCTTTACCTCCAGTGAGTTCCTTAAGGCGGGTCTTGAGGTCTTCAGTGCTGTAGTTGATCACTTCATCAGCGCCCAACTGCTTGCAGAACTCAAGTTTTTCGTCTGAACTGGCCGCCGCAATCACTTTAGCACCCATCCACTTACCCAGTTCAATCGCCGTAGAGCCCACGCCGCCCGCCGCACCCATTACTAACAATGTCTCGCCGGGCTGCAGATTCGCACGCTGCTTGAGTGCGTGGTGCGAGGTGAAATAGGTCATGCTAACACCAGCCGCCTGCTCATACGTAAGACCCGGAGGCATCGGGAAGACCGATTGCGCGGGCGCTGCCACCTTCGTGGCAAAACCACCGGTTTGAATCATGCCGATAACGGAATCGCCAGGTTTAACGTGCGTTACACCCTCTCCCACTGCTGCGACCACGCCTGCACACTCTCCACCGGGTATGAACGGCAAAGGCGGTTGATACTGGTATTTCCCCTCGATAATCAGCACATCGGGAAAGTTTAGGCCCGCCGCTTTGATATCAACCAAAACTTGCCCTGGACCACACTCGGGATCAGGCCAGTTGTCTTCGTACGACAGCGTATCCGCTGGTCCGAGCGTTTTGCATACAACCGCTTTCATCGTTTTCCCCTTGCGCTAGTAGACTTCGAACAAGCCAGCAGCACCCATGCCACCGCCCACACACATCGTGATCACAACGTACTTAACACCACGACGTTTTCCTTCGATCAGAGCATGACCAATCATACGAGAGCCGCTCATACCGTAGGGGTGGCCAATTGAAATAGCACCACCGCTGACATTCAGTTTGTCGTTGTCGATGCCTAACTTATCACGGCAGTAAAGTACCTGCACGGCGAAGGCTTCGTTCAATTCCCACAGACCAATGTCATCCATCTTCAGTCCATGTGCTTTTAACAGCTTAGGAATAGCGAATATAGGGCCAATACCCATCTCATCGGGCTCACAACCTGCAACAGCAATGCCGCGATACGCGCCCAGCGGCTCTAAACCACGCTGCTCGGCGAGCTTCGAATCCATAATGACCTGCGCGGAAGAACCATCAGATAACTGCGAAGCATTACCCGCGGTAATCGTGCCGCCCTCAATAACGGTTCGCAGACCGGAAAGACCCTCAAGCGTCGTTGCACGAACACCTTCGTCCGCGGTAACAGTGCCTTCCATGGTGGATTGCTCACCAGTCTCTTTATTCCACACGATGCGCTCACAGGTCACTGGAACAAGCTCCGCATCGTAACGACCTTCAGCGTAGGCCTGAGCGGTACGCTGCTGTGACTGAAAACCGTATTCATCCATCGCGTCACGCGAAATACCGTAGCGCTTTGCGACGACTTCAGCCGTCTGAAGCATAGGCATGTGGATGTTAGGGGCTATTTTCATAAGATCTTCGTCGACCATACGATGCAGGTTCATGTGCTCATTCTGAACCAGAGAAATCGACTCTAAACCGCCACCTACAACCACAGACATGCCATCGTCGATAATTTGCTTGGCACCCGTGGCCACGGCCATCAAGCCAGACGAGCACTGACGATCCAGTGTCATACCGCTTACGGTCACTGGTAAGCCGGCGCGCAACGCGATTTGACGAGCCACGTTTGTACCAGTAGCGCCTTGCTGAAGCGCTGAGCCCATGATTACGTCGTCGACTTCCGCCGGATCAATACCGGCTCGGCGAACCGCCTCTGCAACCGAGGCCGCGCCCAAACTTGCGCCACCTAAGTTGTTGAATCCGCCGCGATAGGCTTTGGCAATCGGGGTACGTGCAGTACTTACAATAACAGCTTCTTTCATGTTGATATCCTCTTATTCTGCTGAGATGCCTAAGCCCTTTGCGGCCGCCATCACAAATTTGATTGTTTGCTCACCACCGGCTTTTAATTCGCGTACGGTGTTGAAATCATTGATTTGATCCCAGTGTGCAGCGATGCCTTCAGGTGTTTGTTCTTCAGGTGGCAACCACATGCCTTCAGTTTCAACGACTTTAGCCACAGCGTAGCCACCCGCACCCGCCGTCAGAATCGTGCGGTTAGGGCCGCCTTCAGAGACCATATAGAGAACCGCAGGGGTGACTGTCTCTGGCGTCAACAGCTTGAAGGCATCCTCTTGAATCAAGCCCTCGGTCATACGTGTGCCCGCCGTGGGCGCCAAGGCATTCACGTGGATATTGTATTTAGCGCCCTCGAGCACCAGCGTATTCATCATTCCAATCACGGCCATCTTGGCTGAACCGTAGTTGGTTTGACCAAAGTTGCCGTATAGACCACTCGAGCTTGTGGTAACCACAATACGGCCGTAAGCCTGTTCGCGCATGATGTCCCAAACGGCCTTTGTACAGTTCACACTACCCATAAGGTGAACGTCGACCACCAGCTTGAAATCATCGATTGAGCCCTTAACGAAGCTCTTGTCGCGCAGAATTCCAGCGTTATTGACTAGAATATCAATGCGGCCCCAACGCTCCATTGTCTCGGCCACCATTTTTTCGACTTGCGCGTAATCGGCCACATTAGCGCCGTTCGCCATGGCCTCACCACCCGCAGCTTCAATCTCGGCTACGACCGCTTTGGCGGCATCACTGGAGCCACCGCTGCCGTCAACGGAGCCGCCCAAGTCGTTTACCACCACTTTCGCACCACGTGCAGCGAGCGCAATTGCGTGTGATCGGCCCAAGCCACCACCCGCGCCTGTTACGATAGCCACCTGGCCGTCATATCGAATCGTCATACTGTTATCCTCTTTAACACTGTGTTTGCTATCAATCTGGCATCAAGCCGTTACGACCATACCAAGCCACTCCGCTATCAAGGCCGGTGTTTCTTCGCCTTCGATCTCAACGGAAATGGCTTGCTTCGTTAGAAAACGACCGCCCTCTTTGGCTTCAATGCTTACGATTTGACTGTGCGCACGAACGCGCTTACCCGCCCGAACCGGCGCCAAAAAGCGGATTTTGTCAAAACCGTAATTGATTCCCATCACGACACCCTCGGGTGCCACGGCATTTTCCTCGCACATCTTGACGAGCATAGAGAGCGTCAAAAAACCGTGGGCAATCGTCCCGCCAAACGGTGTTTGAGCCGCTTTCTCTTCATCAATATGAATAAACTGGAAATCCTCAGTGCAGTCCGCAAACTGATTGATACGCTCTTGCGCAATTTCGATCCACTGGCCGGGCTCGAACTTGTGACCGACGTAATTAGGCAACTCTTCTTTTGGTACTACGATAATTGGCATTGAATTTCTCCTTTTTGGTGTCAAGACACCGTTCATATTTTCATTGCGCAACGGCGCTTTTCGATTCGAGCCTCGATCAACCGTCTCTGAACGTCGCGTTCACCGCATCCGCTTTAGTGTACTTACGCAACTCATTGCGCCCTACCACCATACGGTGCACCGCGTCTGGGCCATCCGCCAAGCGCAGTGTTCGCAGGTTTTTATACATACCGGCAAGCGGCGTATCTTGGGACACACCCAAGCCACCGTACATCTGAATCGCGTCATCAACGATTTTTAGTACCGCGTTCGGGACCGAAGTTTTGATCATGGAAATCCAGATGCGCGCTTCTTTCGCATCGATGTGATCCATCAACCACGCTGTTTTGAGCGTCAGCAAACGATTCATTTCGATATCCATCCGCGCGTTCGCAATGATATCCACGTTACCGCCGAGTTTCGCCAGAGGACGACCGAAAGCGGTACGCGACACGGCGCGTTCGCAAAGTAATTGAAGCGCCTTTTCCGCCGCACCGAGTGCGCGCATGCAGTGGTGAATTCGGCCGGGGCCCAAGCGACCCTGTGAAATTTCAAAGCCGCGTCCCTCGCCCAAGATCATGTTGTCCTTGGGTACACGGACGTTATTAAAACGCAGGTGCATGTGTCCGTGCGGCGCATCATCTTCCCCAAACACCGTCATTGGGCGAAGAATTTCGACTCCGGGAGTGTCTTTAGGGACCAAAATTTGGGATTGCTGCTTATGCGTGGGGGCATCCGGATTGGTTTTCACCATCACAATCATAATCTTGCAACGTGGATCACCCGCACCGGAGATCCAGTGTTTTTCCCCATTTATGACCCATTCGTCGCCATCTAACACCGCATTAGTACAGATGTTCGTTGCATCAGAAGACGCTACGCCGGGTTCCGTCATGGCGTAGGCGGAACGAATCTCACCATTCAAAAGAGGCTCTAACCACTGCGCTTTCTGGGCTTCGCTACCGTACTTGTGCAGCACTTCCATGTTACCCGTATCCGGTGCCGCACAATTGAACACTTCCGCCGCAATGGAACATTTACCCATCTCTTCCGCAAGGTACGCGTACTCAACGGTGGTTAGACCAAAGCCATGCTCACCGGTCAGAAAAAAGTTCCACAGGCCTTGATCCTTAGCTTTCGACTTCAAGGTTTCCATTATCTCAGTCTGACGATCTGTAAACTGCCAGCGATCTCCGGTGGCGACCTCTTGCCAGTACTCCGCCTCGACTGGCATGATCTCTTGCTCGATGAAGGTTTTAACACTGTGCAACAGTGGTTCAAGTCTCTCTGTAATTCCTAGATCCATAATTTCCCTCTCTTTAAGACGCTTTAAGCGACTCCGTGTAATGTTGTTTTAATTCCCGTTTGAATATTTTCCCAGTCGCGGTACGCGGTAGTGCACCGTCATGCACCCACAAGTACGATGGAATTTTAAACGCGGCCACATGATCTTTCAGGTACGCTTTTAAGGTGTCGAGCGGGCCATCCATTGACTCTGAGAGGACGACAACCACACCGACCTCCTCACCCAGCCGTTCATCGGGTACGCCGAAGACAGCTGCTTCCAATACAAGAGGATGTGAGCAAATCGCACTTTCCACCTCGAGACAGCTGATATTCTCACCGCCGCGGATAATGATGTCTTTGATGCGATCGACAATACTCAAAAAACCCAGGGCGTCGAGCTTACCTAAGTCACCAGTATGAAACCAACCGCCTTTAAACGCCTCTGCCGTCGCTTCTGGCTTATTCCAATAGCCCAAAGCGTTGGCGGGAGACTTCATACATACTTCGCCGATTTCATTGGGAGGCAGAGTGTTCCCCTGCGAATCGATGATTTTAAATTGAGTCACGGCAGGCACCGCACGCCCAGTACTGGCAGGGTTTGCCAAATACAGCACGCCGCTATTAAAAGCACCCAGTGCGTTTGTCTCGGTTAAACCGTAACCCAAGCCCGGCGCTGACTTCTTGAAGGTTTTAGAGATTTTCTCAACTTGGTCTGCTGGGCGCGCTGCACCCCCAGCATAGACCTCAGCCAAGGAAGATAAATCCCGATCGGAGGTTTGCGCAGCGCGCTGCAACTCAGCTGACATGGTGGGCACACCCGTCATCCAATTGACACGCTCAATCTCGATCAAACGCATGGCTTCTTCAACATCCCACTTGTACATAATGATGAGCTTACGCCCTGGGATAACTGAGAGCATGAAGGCTGAATGGCTCGCCGTGCAGTGAAATAAAGGAATGGTCAGCAAACCAACCGGTTGAGATTTCACAGCAGGCTCGGCCGGCGCTAATGCAGCGACTTGCTTAGAGGCCACACCCATAAGGAGCCACGAGTACAGCGCCGATAAGACGCCGCGATGCGATGACAAGACGCCTTTAGGGTGCCCCGTCGAGCCCGACGTGTACAGAATCGTCGCATAATCATCGAGATCAACTGAGGGCAAAGACCAATCTAGACTTTGCCCTTCTTGACCCCAATCCTGAACCGTGGGAGCGCCGATTAGGCTCGCAGCGGCTGGATCAGTGGCCACGATGTTTAAGGCGTATTTATCGATCAAAGGGGTTAAGCGCTCAATACGCTCGGCATCTGCAACCACCCACCTCGAACCCGAATCATCGAGCGCGTAATCCAGTTCGTCGGTTGTCCACCAGCCGTTCATCGGCACGGCAACGGCGCCCATTGAAACAGCAGCAATAAAAGCGATAATCCACTCAGGGTTATTACGCGAAACGATCGCGATGCGATCCCCTTTCTGAACGCCCTGCTCCGCCAGTTTAGCTGCAAAGCCCAGTGCGAGGTCTAATGACTCGGCATAACCCAAACGCTGGTCCTGGTATACGAGAAACTCGTTGTCACCGTGCTTGCGCATGAAACCGAAGTATTCACCTAGGTTTGCCGGTATCGAGCGATACACCTGATACTCGAATCCGTTCAGCGTTTCGGGCACCACTTCAAACGGCGCACCCGGCTGAGTCAATGCCGCAATCGCATCGTCCAGAGGCTTGATAACCTCTGCAACGATATCCAAATCCGACATCAGTAGCCCCCTTGTGCCGCAAAGCGATCCAAGTGGTAATGAAAGTCGCCTAAAGTGTGCTCAGCGACGCGCGCGCGTTTAATGAAGAAGCCAATATCGTATTCATCTGTCATACCGATACCGCCGTGCATTTGGATTCCCTCATTGGTGGCGCGCTGAGAGATCTGCGCAAGCTTCGCCTTAGCGCCGCTCGCGATAACAGACAAATCGTCGCCCGCGTCAATCGCGCGCAAACCCTGCAAGACAATCGACTTACAAAGCTCTAGCTCGGCAAACAGGTCGGCTGCGCGGTGCTGCAAACCCTGGAAACTACCAATCACTTTACCGAACTGCTTACGCTCTCGCAGGTAGCCGACGGTTAGCTCAAAAGCCTCTGCAGACACACCCAAAAGCTCAGCGGCGAGACCGATATTCATGATGTCTAGTGCACGCTCTAAACCACCCTGATTCAATGCCTCCGCGTCCATCCGCTGATCCGGATTCACGGTGGTATCGATCGTTACTGTGGCGCTTCTCCGAGCATCAACCATTGATTGGTCTTGCACCGAAACCTGATCCGACTCAAGAATGAACGCCTGATAACCTTGAGTATCCTTAGCGACGACAACAAAGGCATCGGCCGCTATGGCATCGAGCACCTGCCGCTTTTGAACAGCCAAATGTGCCTGACCGGCATTTTCTGTGACACTCTGTTTCAGCGTATCCAGGTCGAAGATACCACCTTCTTGAATCGCGAAACTGACCACCACCTCGCCCGAAGCGATTTTTGGCAGCCACGCCGCTTTCTGGTCTGCCGTCCCAAATTGAGCGATTGCCGTAGCCGCCATCAGCACCGTGCTATTGAAAGGCGAGACGGTCAGATTCCGACCCATTTGTTCGATGATCAACCCCAAACCGGTGTAGCCATAACCCAAGCCACCGTGCTCTTCATCTATAGCAATGCCGCACCAACCCATTTCAGCAATTGAGGACCAAAGCGACGAATCAAACCCAGCTGGCGGCGGGTTATCGCGGTGTTTTCGAAATGCATCGACATTCGCATGCTCAGCTAAAAAGCCCGCAGCCGAATCGCGCAACATGATTTCTTCTTCATTCAGTACGAGGGACATGCTAACTCCTTATGCGTCTGGCAAACCAAGCACGCGCTTGGCCACAATGTTGAGCTGAACTTCTGAGGTACCGCCTTCGATCGAGTTACCCTTAGATCGGAGCCAAGCTCGGGCGATCTCGCCTTCTTGGTATTCCTCGCCATCCCAACCGAGCGCTTGCTCACCGTCAACCGAGAGCAACAACTCGTTTCTGCGCTTATTGAGTTCCGTGCCGTAGTACTTAAATATGGACGAAGCCGGCCCCAAGCCCTGACCTGCTTTCGCTTCGTCCTTCACTCGATTCATAGTGGCGGCAAACGCCATGGTATCGAGTTGATATTGAGCGATCGTGGCGCGCAGCGTTCCGCGCTTTAAACGACCGGAAGCGTCAGTACCTAAGACCTCTGCCGCGCGCTGACCCAGTGTCTTCTTACCGCCTGCTGCGCCGAAGCTCGAGATCATCTCACGCTCATGGGTAAGCAAGTACTTGGCGATGGTCCAGCCTTTGCCTTCCTCACCGACCAAGTTTTTCTTCAACACCACAACATCGTCAAAAAAAGTCTCACAGAATGGCGATGAGCCGCTAATCAATTTAATTGGACGAGTAGTAACACCGGGCGTTGCCATGTCAAATAGAACGAAGCTGATACCCTCGTGCTTTGAACCCGAGTTATCGGTGCGAACCAAGCAGAAAATCCAATCGGCTTTGTTGGCATAGGATGTCCAGATTTTCTGCCCGTTAACGATATAGTGGTCGCCTTTGTCGTCCGCTTTGGTCGCGAGCGAGGCAAGGTCAGACCCCGCATTGGGTTCTGAATAGCCCTGACACCAGCGAATTTCGCCGCGTACAATAGGTGGCAGATGCTCCATTTTTTGCTCTTCATTACCAAACTTCAAAAGTGCAGGGCCCAGCATAGATATACCAAAGCTATCAAGCGGGGACCGAGCACCGATACGCGCCATTTCCTCTCTTAGGATTTTCGCTTCGTCTTTGCTCAGGCCGCCACCACCGTACTGGCTTGGCCACTCAGGGACAGTCCACCCGCGCTCGGCCATGCGGTCGCACCAAACCTTTTGATCGGGGTGGCTTACCTCGGGGTTACGGCCACCATTATAAATATCCTCAAAACTGCGGATCGGGGTTCGCATAGACTCAGGGCAATTAGCTTCAAGCCAACTCCGAGTTTCTTCGCGAAAAGTAGACAGATCAGACACTGATGCCTCCTTCAAATTTGGGTTTATTAAGGTGCTTATTTTTCTTAAAACTCAAATTTGAACATACAGTATGTTTTAAAGACCCTCAAGTATTTTTCCAAGCCAGAGTGGAAAAACTAGTCGGCATCTAAACAAAGAAATTGTGCGCGCCCCATCGCAACGGGTCGCGTAACGTCATCTTGCCAGGCTTTGACTTGAACGGCGGTCAAAGTACGCCCCTCGCGAATCAGTTCGCAGGCGGCATGCGTGGTCTGCAAACGTGCGGCGCGCAGATAGTCCACCGTAAAATCGATGAGTTTAGGGTACTTAGCAATCTTCATGAAAGTGAGCAAATGCACTGCTGAGGCCACCTCCATTAAACCGCTAATAGCTCCACCGTGCATCGCAGGAATAGTGGGATTACCCATGTGCGTTTCGGTCGCATCCAACCAGAAGCGAAGTGACCTTAGCGTTCCCGGTGCGAGCTCGGCCTTAATGCCCATCATCACGGCGTAGGGCAAATTATCCAGTATCTTTTGGGGATCACGCTCGCAGGCGGGCAAAGCCAAAACCGTTTCGATGGTCATTTCGCCTCCTCTATCGCGGCCAACTGTTTCAAGATATGAGCCTCGGCCTCAGCCAGCATTTCATCGCTTAACCTGATAAAATTGCCGACAGCCGAAGCGATCACAACACCGCCCTGCGTCACTGAGCCTTTCGAGAACAGGACGTTACGCGTGATCCGAACCACCTCGCCGCGCGCGACGAGCACTTCATCAGCATTGGCCTTGCGCAGGTGATCGACCCGCAAATCAATCGTTCGCGCGAACCCCAGTGTTGGCAGAGCCACACTTGCAGCAATGCCCAAAGCCGAATCCAGTAAGGTGGTGATTGGGCCGGTATGCAGCGCACCGCTAATCGGATCACCGATTAACTCTGGCTTCGGTGTCAAACTCATTTCGGCCCAACCTTCGCCGCATCCCATCATATCGATTCCGAGCGCGCTGAAATGACCCTGGGTTTGCCGCCCCACCATCATGCGAATAAATTTATCGTGAGCACTCACTATCTCGGATACCATTGAATTTTTTACGCAGACTCATTAAAGAGCTCTCGACCGATCAACATCCGACGAATTTCACTGGTACCTGCACCGATTTCGTAGAGCTTGGCATCGCGAAGAAGGCGCCCCGTCGGATACTCATTGATATACCCGTTCCCACCCAGCAACTGAATCGCATCGAGCGCCATTTGCGTGGCCTTTTCAGCGGTGTAAAGAATCACGCCGGCGGCGTCTTTACGGGATTCTTCGGCGCGATCCAGCGACTTCGCCACTGTGTATAAATACGCGCGCGAGGTAGACAAACTCACGTACATATCCGCAATTTTGCCTTGAATTAATTGAAACTCACCGATGGATTGACCGAACTGCTTGCGATCATGAATGTAGGGAACAACCATGTCCATGCAGGCCTGCATGATACCCACAGGACCGCCAGATAATACCGCTCGCTCATAATCCAAACCGGACATTAGAACGGCAACACCTCGCCCCACTTGGCCGAGTACGTTGGCTTTCGGCACTCGGCAGTTCTCAAACACCAACTCGCAGGTATTAGAGCCACGCATGCCGAGCTTGTCGAGTTTTTGCGCTCGGGAAAATCCGGGCGTGTCGCGCTCAACGATAAACGCGGTTATACCCTTTGATCCGCCCTCGGGATCGGTCTTCGCGTAAATCACATATACGTGGGCATCGGGACCATTGGTGATCCACATTTTATTGCCATTGAGAACATAGTTGTCGCCGTCTTCGTCGGCACGGAGTTTCATACTCACAACATCCGATCCCGCACCGGGCTCTGACATCGCCAAAGCACCAATGTGCTCACCCGAACACAGCTTCGGGAGGTAGGTTTGCTTTTGTGCTTCAGATCCATTTTTGCGGATCTGATTCACGCAGAGATTGGAATGCGCGCCATAAGACAAACCGACAGACGCGGATGCTCGGGAGATTTCCTCCATGGCGATGCAGTGGGCCAAATAGCCCATTCCTGAACCACCGTATTCAGGCTCGACCGTAATACCCAATAAACCTAGGTCGCCGAATTTGCGCCACAGATCCATGGGGAATTGATTATTCGAGTCGATCTCGGATGCACGAGGTGCAATTTCCGCTGCCGCGAACTGCGCGACCATAGATCGAAGGGCTTCAAGCTCTTCTTCAAGCCCAAAATTTAACGTTGGATAAGTCATTTTGTTCTCCGGTTTTAACCGAACCATTATTATCTGCGCAGTCACGCAAGGTATTTATACCGATAAGGTACTGAGCCTACTTACGGCGAGCCTCAAATGCGGCCATCTGCTCCGGCGTTGCCTCGCTCTGGTAAAGATCTTTCCACTCGCTATACGGCATGCCGTAAATGATCTCGCGGGCCGCCTCGTACTCTACCTCAAGGCCCTGATCCTTTGCCGCCGCTACATACCACTTGGCCAGACAGTTGCGACAGAAATCCGCCAGAATCATAAGTTCAATGTTTTGAACTTCTTTGTGATTGTCCAAGTGTTCCAGTAACCGCCGGAATACGGCGGCCTCAATGTCGGTGTTGTTCGCCATGCTACCTCCTGAAATCTGAGCGACAGTGTACCGAAATTTAAGAGATAAACCATGTCATAAGGCGACGTCTTCACACAGTCGACTGGGGACCGCACCGGGCTCCTGACACTGACACTGACACTGACCACTGACCACTGACCACTGACCACTGAGCACCTAGCACTCAATAAGCAGCTCTGATCGTTAAGCGTTAAGCGTTAAGCGTTAAGCGTTAAGCGTTAAGCAATGATTAGTCAGTGGTAAGCATTGCATAGTGGTATACGGTAACCAAACACAAGCGATCCAGGGAGCATGCAGTCTCGATTTACGCATAATGAGCCGGCAGCTGCTTGAAGAAGTGCCCGGGGTCTCAGCAGCCTCCACTCGCAAAAAAAAGCCCCAATCAAGTTGGGGCTTTGATTTTACCGTCTGAGCACAGCGTCTTAGAAGCGACCCGACATATTCAAGAACCAGCCTTTAGCATCGTAATCCAAGGTCGTTAAGCGATCATTGAACTCCGTAAAGTTGTAGCCAATACCCACCGCCAAGTTCGGGCTCAGTTGCAGGTCGAGACCCAATAGGCCGCCCTGCTTCTCATCGCCAATCTCGTCCACTTCGAGCCAGCGGTACTCGGCCAAGGCGTCTAACTTCCAGACCATGTGGTAACGAGCACGCAGGATACGCAAGTCAGTCGTCGCATCAATGAACGAGCCGCTGTCGCGATCAATTCGAATCGAACTGCGCTTGTGAGCCAGCTTGCCGCCTACCTTCAAGCGATCGGTCAAAGCATAAAGACCTTCAATCGAGTACACGATGCCCTTCTCATCTGCGTACATACCGCCGTTCTGATTGAGCGGATCCAGATCGTAGATATAAGACACCATCGCCAAAGCATTGAGTCGGTTGCTCTCGACTGGGCGATACGCAAAGCCAAGATCAAACTCACCGAAACGCGCCGCCTCTGATGAGACCTTATCGTCCTCTGTTACCGAGTAATCCGCCTTGCCAACAACCACCCAATCGTCGCTGTAGCGCACGTTCCAGCGGTTCGTGGTTACCCATTGATCCAGCGATTGACCGGCATTGCTTTCGTCGATGCGATATTCAAAGCGGTTTACGATTTGAATACCCTCATCTCGGTAACGAGACGTCGCGCTGTAGGCGGTGCGCTCTTGCTCAACACCCGAACGCTCGGTGGTGCCAAACAGAATGTCACCTTCCAAGGTCCAGCGTTCAGTAAAGTCGTAGCTAATACCGTAGCTCTCGCCTTGAACATTGCTCTTGCCTGAGCGATCGAAACGGTGCTCAGAGTAGACGTTCAAACGATCGTTCACTTCGGTGCGTTGACCCAAGGTCACACCCTCGCGCGCAAACCCGCCTTGCTCCGTGACATAGTTTAGGTAGGTGCTCGAGTTTTGACGGTGTCGATAACCCACACCGACGCGCGCACCATCACTATCGCCATCTGAGAAGTACTCGGCACTTAAGTCGAGTTTCTCGGTCGCACGATAGCTCACACCGACGCCCAACATGTCTTCGATAGCCGCATCGCGAGTGGAATCCACCACGCTCTGGGCGTTGATGAAAGCGCTCAGATCATCCGTAAAGCGTCGTGTCGCGCGAAGGCCTATTACGTCACTTTCGGTCTCAAACCCTGCACGCTCATCGGTTTGCGACAAGTACT
>Ga0181571_10000562_pt1 | contig 24583 bp, 23 predicted proteins | sample 101ome_17_FD_132440 | JGI IMG/M metagenome (GOLD analysis project Ga0181571, IMG submission 132440) | Coastal salt marsh microbial communities from the Groves Creek Marsh, Skidaway Island, Georgia - 101407AT metaG (megahit assembly) | ecosystem: Environmental > Aquatic > Marine > Intertidal... | reverse complement strand
CTCTTCACGCATATGGTCCATGTCCAGTCGGTCGATTGTCTCCAACAGCTCGCTACACTCGTCCACCAAACACTCAGCAATGGACTGGTGGTCTTGCTCCCGGTCCCAAGGACATCCATCTGGTGCCCGAAGCCGAGCCATCGTTTCTAAAAGTTCGTCTATTGCGCTCACAACCCTACATGTATCTGCGATCCTAAATTCAGGGCAAATACAATCCTCGACAGTATGCGGCCGAACTTCCAACCTGACTTCCTCAATCAGACTGAAATGGATAAGCTGACGGAAATAATGACATGGAAACGGCGGGAAATCGCCGCCGATATTCGCGAGGTCTCCGCTAACGAACTTGAGTCGAGCCGAGGCGACTCAAAACCGGGACGGTTTTTAGAAGCGCTTCAAGCGCCGGAAGGCCTCGCCGTTATCGCGGAAATAAAGCGCCGCTCTCCATCGGCTGGAGAAATCAAAGAGCTAGCGGCCGCAACCGATCAGGCAGCAAAGTACGTCGAAGCTGGAGCAGACTGTCTGTCTATACTAACGGACAAGGAGTATTTTGGAGGATCTCTGGCCGACTTGAAATCGGTAACCGAACAGTTTAAACGGCAAGGGATAAGCGTTCCCTGTCTGCGCAAAGACTTCATGGTTCACCCCATCCAAGTTCTCGAGGCCGCCCAAGCCGGGGCTTCGGCTATTTTGATTATTGTTCGAGCTCTTGCGGACGACGAAATGAAGGCGCTACGCGAAGCAGCCGATCACGCTGGTCTAGACTCTCTTTACGAGATACACAGCGAGTCCGAGCTCGATCGGGCCGTGGCCCACAACGCTCGAATCATTGGCGTGAACAATCGGGACCTAGCGGTGTTCAAAACTGATCTTTCGTTTTCCGAAAGGCTCATCCCTCAATTTCCGACCGACGTCTTGGCGGTTTCAGAAAGCGGAATCTGGAATCAGGAGGACGCCCGAAGAGCAAAAGCGGCGGGAGCGAAAGCCCTTCTAGTCGGTGAGGCTTTGATGAAAGCCGATTCAACCATCGACTTAGTGCGGGCTTTTCATTCGGCTTAGACCCACACATGTCTTCGCCCCTATCACCCACTGAAACACGGGCCTTACTGGAATCGCTGGGTCATCGCCCGGTCAAAAACCTTGGGCAGAATTTTCTTATCGATGGCAACATTGTCCGCAAGTCCCTCGAACTCGCCAACATTGAGCCCGGTGATAACGTTGTCGAAATTGGCCCTGGCCTCGGGACGTTGACACAGGCACTCCTCGATGCGGGAGCGAATGTGTATTCAATCGAAAAAGACAGGAGACTAGCGGAATATATCCGCAAGATGGAACTGTCCTCTAAAGGCCAATTGAACCTCTTAGAAGGCGATGCCATGGATTTCCCTTTGGCCGGGCTTCCTGCTGACGTTTCCCGTTTTAAGATCGTAGCCAACCTTCCCTACGCCATTTCGACTCCCTGGATGGAATCGATTATAAACGGTCCCACTCCCCAAAGCATGACCCTAATGCTCCAAAAGGAGGCGGCCCAGCGATTCGTAGCGGCATCCGGGACAAAACAATTTGGAAGTATTAGCATATTTCTCCAAGCTGCTTTCGAGGCCTCCCAGTCCCACAACGTAGCTGGAAGCTGCTTCTATCCGAAGCCAGATGTTGGCTCTTCCCTTCTCCATCTGAAAGTGAGAAAGGACCCTTATAAATTCCCAAAATCGGATCGAACACTCATCCGCGACCTATTCAAACAGCGGCGAAAACAAATGGGATCCTTACTCCGAAAGTCATCCCACCCGAGAGCAAACGAGTGGTTAAAAATGCTCGATAGTCTTGAAATAGACCTCAAGACTCGCTCTGAGCAAATCAGCATCGATACCTGGATACGGCTAAGCCGCTCCTAGGCGAGTTCCTAACAATTAGGCTTTCAGAAACTATCGATAGGATGGCTGGGCTGCTAATCCGCTCGACCGAGCTCACGGTCGAAGCCCTAAGCAGCCGCAGCAATTCGTGAATCCACGGCTGACTTAGGATAAGACTTCGCCAAGGCTAAGACCGACACGTAGTCAGCCCTCCCTCTGAACCAGAAATTGACATTGCCGGCCTTTCTCTAAGTGGCCCAGGCAGGGTTTAACCAACTAGCGGCTCCAATTTCGCCTGTCTACCGGATCCGGTTCGCCGCTCAATTTCAAGCTTCGCAGCAAGCCGCCGTTCGCCAATAGCATCCATCGTTGACGTCGAGATCGATCCTGGTCCGAAATGTCTAGCAGGCGACGCAGCATATTTTCACTGCGACTATCCCTAACAATGATGTCCTTAAATCGTTTATCCATAGCTCTAACCCATTAAATCGTATTTTTTTTCCAGATACGTTATCCAAACACCCAGCTCCGTGACATTCTTTTCCAATTCATCCTCGTCTGAAACCTCCGGCAAGTTAAGCCTCTTACTGAGGCCGTAAGATCCGGCACGTTCCGCAACTCTCGATACCATTTGCTGACTCAAAACTTCCGAGACAGCCTCACAAGTTGCTCGACGACTATCAGTGGCGTCTGTCGAGCATTCGACAGAGCGCAACCGATAGCCCCCCATTCTCCCTCCATTCGGAGCCAGTGAGATCTCGCTGACTCCGATCACTGGAATACCTTTCTGGTCAACGCTACCACAACGCCTTGCACGATGAGCTCCATCGCTGGAATCAGGTCCGGATAAGCAGGATTCTCCGCCTTCAAGAACGGTCGCCCATTATCCAGTACAAAACGTTTTAACGTGGTCTCTCCATCAATCAGAGCCGCAACCACATCCCCATCACGCGGCTCCCTGTACTCCAACACGACCACATCTCCCTCTTGAATGTGAGCCCCAATCATCGAATCTCCTCGAACGGTCAACGCGAACGTTCGCGCCCCCTCCGAAAGGCCGATCGAGGAAAGATCTACCGCCACACCTCCCTCCGAGTGCTCCTCCTCAAACGTTGGCAAACCCGCCGGAATCGCTCCCAGAAGTGGTACCTGACTGAAACGACCGGAATTCACCGGCAGCAGGTCACCTGGCAAACGCCGCAAACACCCTTTGCGCTCGAGAGCCTTTAAGTGATTAACGGCAGCGGTTTGACTCGCGAACCCGAAATGCCGCTGAATCTCTCGAGTCGACGGCACCTTCCCCTTTCGAGAACGCTCTTTCCGTACGAAATCGAGGACCTCCTTCTGCCTTCGAGTAAGCGAATCCACATTAGTGTTCATGAACACCATTTGGATCAAATCCTCGAACCCCTGTCAAAGATCAAAATTCAAAAACCCTCATTTTCTTGAATATATACCCCTTCAAAGCGCCAAATAAGGTGCGTTATATCCATTATGAACGGGATTGATCCCATTTCATTCCAGATTCTGGATACGTATATGCGCTTAGATCTAGTCAATGCGAGTATGCAATCCCTTAAACAGGGTAGGAACAATCCCTAACTAACGCAACCTGAACATCCGGATACCGGACAAACTGTAGATTCAGGCGACCAGACTGCAAGGAAGTGCTTGAAATCAAAGTGAAAGGCTCGTAAATCTATCAACATACAACATTTTCCCTCCCAACACACCCACACCTGCCAGGCCGCTATTTATAGTGGCCTGGCCTTTTTAATGATGTTGGCTTTCAGCGAGCAAGGCATCGCCTGAGAGGTTTGAGCGATTTTGGTCCCAACTGGCTTCGAGAACTGAAGCGCCCTCCCATCGTTTTCAAACAGGTCCCCAAATCAAGGGGGGGCAATCGAAGCTATTCTAAAGCGCCAATCACAAGCTCAACCCGTTCTTCCTCTCGGAAGTACTTTGAAGCAAAATTTGCCAGATCCTGAATGGAGACCGCATCAATCCTTTCATCATAGGACCTCCAGTCATTAGCCGGAAGCCCATACGTCACATTCAAGGCCGCATGGCTCGCGCAGGAAGAGTTTGTCTGCATACTCATGCGACGCGACGCCTTCAACCGCGTTTTACACCGGTCGAGTTCCTTCAGAGCAACATCGCCATCGCTTACACGCTTCACTTCCTTGATGAGCTCCTCGATGACTCTTGGATAGCCCTCGGTAGACGTTCCGGCATAAAAATAGAACATCGCCGTGTCCAAGCCAACAATACGGCTCGAACGCACGAAATAGGCCAAGCTTAATTCCTCTCGAATCTTCTCGAACAAGTTGCTCGACATACCGCTAAAAACTTCGTCCGCCACTTCCGACACATAGAAATCCTTCTCGAGTAACCCAGGGCCCGGATAGGCGTGAAAGACGACCGCTTGCTGGCGATCCATAGGCTCTCGATGCTTTCCCGGGTACGAGGGCTTTTTGAATTCATGACTAGAAACCGGCTTTCCTCCTGGGGGCAGCTTCTCCAACAATGCTTCGAGACGCGGTCTCAAGGTTTCCCTCTCAAATTGCCCCGAAACCGCTATCGTTACGTTTCCTGCGGTCAGTAAATTCGATCGCAGTTCCTTGATATCTTCCGTTTCTAAGCTTTCGACTGACTCCAATGAACCCGCACCCCCTAGGGAAAACGGATGGTCGCCAAAGAATCGCTTTCGCAATATTCTTCGTCCAGCGGTTACGATCTCATCTAGGTCCTCTTTGATCGCTGCGATATGGGCCGCTTTCTCCAGTGCAAACGTCTCGTCTTTGAAAGTTGGATGCAGGAGCGATTGCTCAATCAAGTCCAAAGCCAAATCCACATTCGAAGGAAGAATATCCAAGGCCAAGCCCAAGCTGTTATTGCCTGAAAACTCATAAAAGCTGCCCCCGACGCTTTCGATCGCTTCAGCGACTTCCACTGAGCTTCTCTTTTCTGTATCCTTGGTCAATAAGGTCGCAAGGAGTGAAGTCGAACCTTGCTTCCCGGGTTTCTCGTACAAGGAACCCGCATTCATCACGACTCGAAAATGGGTATTGGGCAAACGGTCGTTCTCACGCAGTAGCAGACTGCTGCCGTTGCTTTGCTTAAACTCGAGAAAATCAGTTTCGCCTTGCTTATCCTCAAATGGCTTCAGGTCCGAAACCTCAGCAGACTTCGGATTCAAGGTGATTGTGGTCAAACGTTCTTTACGTAGCCATTTTTTCAACACACCTATCAAGTCTTCAGGCGTTACTCGCGAGATCTTCCGCAGATAATTTTCCGCATATCCGATATCTCCAATAACGACTTCCGCTGCCCCTAGTTTGGACGCCTGTCCACTTACCGTTTTACGGGCATTTATTTCAGCCACGATCAATTGCCGCACCGCTTTGTCTACGCGATCGGTGGAAAAGTCTTCAACCGTCAAGCTTCCCAAGTAGGAATGAAGCTCATTAATCGCCTCATCCCGTTTGTCTGGATCGCATACCAGTGCCAAATAGAAAACGCCCACTGAACCGGGAGTCCAATTGGAAGCATCAATCGCATGTACCAATTTGAGCTCTTCTCTTAGATGAGTTGAAAGCATAGAGCTATTCCCATGACCCAATATCATCGAGAGCGCATCGAGAGCCGGTGTATCCGGATGGGTCAGACCGGGGGTCTGGAATCCGATTCCAGATCTTGTGATTTGAACATCCTCGTATAGATGACATTCTCTTTCCGCCAGCTGCACTGGCTCCGACGGTATGAAAACACTCGGAAGGGTCTTGCGTGTGACATCACCGAAGTCCCGCTTAATCCTTTGTTTCATATCACTAGTTTCAAAATCGCCCGCAACAATTAGAACCGCATTGTTGGGGGAATAGCGACGGTCATAATAAGCAACCAGATCCTCACGGGTAACTTGCGAAAACAATTCCCTATACCCAATAATTGGGTACCTGTACGGGTGTTCTTTAAACGAAGTTTCGAACAAAGCCCGCGATAGCTTGTGATCGGGGTCATCTTCGCCCATATCAATCTCGCGCAGAATGACTCCCTTCTCTTTTTCCACTTCATCTTCCGGCAAAGTGGATTCAAACACGGAATCGCTTAATACATCCAGCGCCACATCCACATTCTCAGATGGAATATCAATGTAGTACACGGTGCGATCGAAGGTGGTGTAGGCATTGATATAGCCACCCGCCGATTGTACATTCTCCGAAATTTCCCGTCCTCCCCGTTTTTCAGTTCCTTTGAAGAGCATGTGCTCCAAGTAGTGCGAGAGCCCAGAGCCAATCTTATCATCTTCATGGATACTTCCCGTCTTGACCCAGACCTGAACCGAGCAGATAGCGTTCGATCTGTCGGGCTTCAATATTACGGTCAGCCCGTTCTCCAAGCCGTAACGCTCTACTGGCTCCCTTAGAATCGGGTCGATTAGAGACTGATTCGCTTCCAATGAGCGATGAGGGTTTTGAAATTCAGACATGGATTCAATTGAAACTAGAACCTGCCTCCGCTAAAACTGCGGAAACGATAAATTCAACAAGCAGGGAGCCAGCTTTCTAAAGTGATTTAATAACCTTGTATCGAGGCCTCTTAAGACGGCGTTTTTCGGGCAGGAATGGTTTTAGAAACGCTTCCTCAAAATCGTAGATAGAGGCAAAATCCTCTTTTGAATCCTCGTCGTTTTTACTGAAAACACCATACTCAATGAGGTTGAAAACAATCTCTCCGAAATCTTCACACCTCTTCAAGCCCCAGGAGGTCAAAACGGTATAAGCCATCGGCCCATATTGCTCGAGCGCATATTCTCGGACTCCCTCAAGTAGCTCTTGTCCCGTGACGTGCCGCTGATTCTTGCTGACCAGCTTACCCTTGCGCTTTCGTTCCTTATTCATGGTGAAGTCCAAAGCTTCTTTGAGGAACCCATAGGCTTCCTTGGTATAACGGTCGTCCTCCTTGACTATCAGGTTCACCATTTCATTGAAATTTTGCTTCTTCATTCGCTCTCGCTATTTCCCCGCCATAACCGAGGACACCATGCTAAGCTAGATCACTGGTCTCAGCCTGAACTGTCAATCCCTCAAGTTGTCGTCCCATCGGATCAAGAGGAATGTCCTTCCGCTTGCCCCTATCCGATATGCCTCAAACAGAATCGTGTCCGCTTCCCAATTCCACTCATTTCCCTTAATGATAGCCGTAGTTTAATTTGGCCAATCTGCCAGAAACGCTTTATTCCTCGTCAATTACCATCAAGATGCGACAAAACCTTCTAATCTAATTTTTTCTTAAAGCCCCATTGAACTCATGTCAGCAACCGCAACTATAGGCGTCATAAATGTATCAGATCGAGCATCGCAAGGAGTCTACGAGGATATCCCAGGTAAAGCATGCGTCGATCTTCTAAACGAATGGATTCTCACTTCATTCCAAGTCGAATACGCTGTTGTACCCGACGAAAAGGATCAAATAGAAGCGACCTTAATCGACTTCTGCGACCACCGGAATTGCAGCTTGGTCGTAACCACTGGGGGGACCGGTCCGGCAGAACGGGACATCACGCCAGAAGCGACTAAAGCCGTTTGCGAAAAGATGCTTCCTGGTTTTGGCGAGGAAATGCGCCGCGCTTCCCTCCAATTCGTTCCAACCGCTATACTGTCCCGCCAAACGGCCGGCACCCGAGGATCTACCCTCATTGTAAATCTCCCCGGAAAGCCCAAAGCGATTCGGGAAAACCTGGAGGCCGTTTTCCCTGCGATTCCCTACTGCATTGATTTGATTGGAGGATCCTACCTCGAAACGAATCCATCCGTGATGAAGGTATTTCGCCCCAAGAATACCTGAAACGTTCGATCTCCGGCTCGGGGTAACCGGACACACAAGATTGGCTTACGAAAGCCCCGATGCGCACCGCGTCAGCAGCTCTTTAAGAACAAAGGGCACCGCGGGCTTGACTAGCCGCTCGTCGAACAGGTCATCAAGACCAGACCTTTGCGCGCCGCTCAATGATATAATTCGCATTCCGGATTGCATTGGCTGGCTACGGCAATGGCCCGCCAGCTCCTCGCCACTCATTCCGGGTAAAGAAATATCAAATACACCGAAATCGAAAGGGCCGACTGCATTAAGAACTTCAATCGCAGATTCCGCATCCCCCGTTTCCGCAACCTCAATCCCCCATTGGACCATATGCCCCTTTAACACTTCCCGATACAAATCATTGTCTTCGACTAACAGCAATCGCTTCCCTTTTAGACAATCAGTTCCGACCGGCTCATCACGACTGACCGAGTTCGAAATCGACTTTACAAACTGCATAACAAAGGCCAGATACATTTCTCCGCTAGGCCCATACAACGTGACCATTTCTACGCCCAATTGAGAGCATAGTTCGTCAATCATCCGAAACTCCGATCCATCATCTTCCGCGTTTCTGAAAGATCGCTGCTGATAAAGAGAATCGTCCTCACTCACCGCTGTACGGTTTTCACAAAAACTAAACTGCACCTTCAATGTCTCGTCGGTTTCGCTGAACCCCTGCACTGCAACATCGAGTCCCCCCGTTCCAATCTATCCCAAGAATAGCCGATAACGACTGTAAGCAGCTCCCCAACACCTTTTCGCTTCCCACTAGCGCATTAGAGATATTCGGATCGTATTCAAATTTTAAGCCTCTCTCATCTCCTCCGGTCACTATTCGGCAAAGCCGGGCCTCAACTAGTTCCTTCAGATCGAACCGCTTCAGTAGGCCCCGAGCATTGCGCAACCCTTGTTTGCCATCTGATTTTTGAATCTCTAATTCCCATCGCATGGACCACGGATAGCAATACCGACACGGGGTTTCAAGAGAGCAACTACCCGTTACCGTATAGGGGTTTTCAGTCTGAAAAGCAGCCTTTGAGCTACAGAAGCCAATCCAAAATGGGCTGAACTACTCAGAAAATGCAGCCCTTTGAGCTAAATGGCTGTCAACTTCGGTTTTTGAAATTGTTCATCAGCCGAGCGAGGATTTCTGAACATTCCAATGATGACGCTTCAGCCGCCTTTTGCAGCGCTTTGCTATCGATATACAACTCTTCCAGACCGATAGCCATGGCCGTGTTGGAAATGTAATGAGCCTTTTCCTTAACGGAGTCGAAGTCGCTCCTCTCGATGGAATCGGCCATTTCTGTCCCCAGCGTCAACACCTCCTCCAGGGCCGCTCTAACCATCTCTTCCGAAAAGATTCCCATACCACGAGACGCAAAAGCGGTGGAGGACTCCTCTTCTACCATCTCTTCCGCCACTTCGGATTCGTCACCCTCCACTTCAGTCAATCGTTCCAGCCAAGGAATTGACCTAATCCGCTTCTCTAAATCCTCTTCGAAAAACGGCTTTCGCATGAAGTCGTTTATACCCGACTGCATAGCCCGTTCGATCTCCGCTTCCGCCAATGTAGCCGAGACCCCGATAATCCAAGGCTGATCGTTCAGTCCTGATTTTTCCCTTACAATCGACGCTGCGGTGGGTCCATCCATGCCAGGCATTCTCAAATCCGTAATAATTAAATCGTAGGCAGCTCCAACCTCAGACGCCGGCTTTCCATCTTCCACTTGGTCGGGTGAATAGCCCAACGACTCGAGGTACTGAACGATGAGGCGCCGAACCATCGGATTGTCATCCGCCACAAGTGTCTTCAACGGGTAACGCTCCCCTAAACGCGATGTTTCCAGAGACACGGTGTCGTTAAGATCCAGGGAATCTTCAAACTCGATTCCCAGTTCGTCGATCACCTTAAAGTTGAATGATGCGGCAAAGGAAGAGCCTTTGCCAAAATCACTCGTCACCGAAATCGTACCTCCCATCAGTTCCACAATTCTGAATACGATGGCGAGTCCGAGCCCAGCTCCTTCACGAGGCGAAGAACCGACATGCTCGAGCTGCACGAATGGCTGGAATAGACGCTCCATATCCTCCTTCTTGATTCCAACGCCCGTATCCGAAATAATGAAATCCAAGGCGCCTATGCTTTTACTTGATTCTCGATTGCGAATCGTAAGCCGGACCGAACCCTTTTCTGTATACTTGACTGAATTCCCATACAGATTGAGCAGGACCTGCCGCAATCGAACGCCATCCGCCCGGATAACTGCAGGCAAATTTCCGTCTAGCGACAACTCAGCAACCAAGCCTTTTTTTCCGCCATTGGCCGAATGGTTCGGTAGGTTTCGTCGATGAGACTTTTCAAATTTACATCGTCTTCCTTCAATGCGGAATTCGCCTTCCGAAGGTTGCTGAAGTCTAGAATGTCCTGCACGATTCTCAGGAGGATCTTCCCTTCCGACTGAATTGTATCCAAACACGCCAGTTGCTTTTCATCCAGCCGAGTATTGCGCAATAGATTACTGTATCCAAGAACGCTTTGAAGAGGGGTTCGTATCTCATGGCTGATGACGGCAAGAAATTCACTTTTCGCCCGGTCCGCCGCTTCCGCTCTCTCTTTGGCAAGAGCCAGGTCCGTCTCCGACTCGTTCTCAATTTGGTAGTAGAGGAAGAAAATCACCAAAGCGAGTACGAGGCCGGCAATAATGACGGTTTGAAGCCGAGCCAAGGAAATGTTTTTCATCCATTCACTCGCTCTGAAATCAATTCCTAACCAACCGGCAATCGATCCATCCTCTGTATTCAAAATGGGAGAACTCGCATTTAGGACCAAGTTCGGCCCAATTCTAACCGGCCGCACGAGAATCGAATTCTCCTCCTTGAAATCCCGCATTTCACCCACAACGCCAAAGTAATCCTTAATAACGGTATTCGAGCTATTCGCCAAATCTCCAGCCACTCTAACAATCTCGTCTCTGGCATTCCAAATATAAACCTGGTCCACTTCCTCGCCAATCGCCCGGATCAAACTCAAGTTCTTCTTAAGATCGGAACTCAACTGCGCTCCCGAACCTAAAGCCGTTCTCACCGAATCCGCTTCTACTGACAACGCCGCCGTCCTGGACCGGGAAAGGAAATCTTGCTCCATACGGTCGCTCTCACGATGTCCGTTCCAGGTAGTTACGAGATAGCTGGCCAGAATGATCGTCACGACCGCTCCTGGCAGCACTCGGTATCCCCACACCCTGAGCTTTTCTTCAGCAGGATCTCCCACATCCTCAATTCGAGCTCTCAAACGGTAAATCCAGAATCCACCCAGCGCCAGCCAGGCGGCAATGATCCTCAGCGAAAGCAGCAGAAAGCCGTAAAACGGAAATTCGCTGTAGGTTACGAGGGTTTCGCTGCGAAGGAAGGCGATGTGGTCAGGATGCAAGATCCATGCCGGAACGAGGAGCAATAGACCTACGAAGACGATACAGAGCTCATGGCGTCCCTGCTCCAATGCGAGCTTTCGTACACTCAAGGCGAACCAAACGCAGGCCACCGTTGAGACCGCAAAGGCAACCAGAAGCGAATAGAGCATTGAGCCGACCTCGATGGCGAATCCCAGTAAACCGCACGAGATTGCAATAATAGGGGGGAACGTCTTTCCCTTAAATCTCTTAGAGCCTCTGACCGAAGCCTCGATCAGACACCCCAGTCCCAGCATTTCCAACGGGATCTCAATGGAAAACGTTCGAAAGAAGGGATCGGAAAACGAGAGCGTGCGAACAAAGTCGGCCATCGCTTCCGCAAATGCGAAATAGCCAAACCAAACCCAAAGATACTCACTCTTCTGCCGGTCGCACAACGGCTTTATCCAGACAAGAAGCCCCAAGAGAACCCATCCAAAAAAAGACAGGAACACCATGTAGTCCTGTTCGAACAACCATTCTGGGAATCGTAAATCTGAGAGATCTAAGTTAGGGGACATGCTTGACGCTACCTTTCATCGAAAGCCCGACCGCCGACAGTCACAAGGTCAAAACGCACGAATATCTTCATCTCAATCTGCTCTATTCTTAAGGACTTGCTCGATAGAACAGGCAATTGGGATCAAGTAGACATATCCCTACTGGAATCAGATTTGAAACGACTTCAAAAAAGAATCAACCGCACGCAGTTAAATACTGGAATGGCGGAAACAGGCGGAAATCGAAAGTCTTCGTTCTTGGCACGAGCTAATCAGCGTTAAACCAGTGTGTAGTCCTCTTGCAGATACCAACGAGCATAATCATGACAGGCACTTCAATCAAGACCCCTACGACGGTAGCCAAGGCAGCGCCTGAAGAGAGACCAAACAGCATAACCGCGGTGGCAATGGCAACTTCGAAGTGGTTCGAGGCCCCTATCAAGGCGGCAGGGGCGGCATCCTCGTACTTGAATTTAAAGAGGACAGCGGCTCCATATCCCAGGCCGAATATGAAAACCGTCTGCAGGAACAAGGGGATAGAGATCCACAGAATAGTCATCGGATTGGCCAGAATAACCTCTCCCTTAAAGCTGAAGAGCAGTACCAGGGTCAAAAGCAAGGCACTGATAGTAATCGGTGTCAGTATGTGCAGAAACTTTTCCTGAAACCAGGTTTCGCCCTTATGGCCAATGATCCATTTTCGTGAAAAGTAGCCAGCCACCAGGGGGAGCGCGACGTAGATGCCAACGGACAGCAGCAGGGCTTGCCAGGGAACGGGAAGCTTCCCCACGCCAAGCAGGAAGCCACCCAACAGGCCGTATAGTAAAAGCATGGCTAGTGAATTAATCGCCACCATCACCAGTGTCAGCCCATCGTTGCCTCGAGAAAGGTATCCCCAGACCAGTACCATGGCGGTGCAGGGAGCAATTCCCAGAAGGATACACCCCGCAAAGTAGCTGCGCCACAAAGGAATCTGAAGCATTTTGATTCCATCCTGCATTACGACGGTGCCCGCCCCATGTTCGGATCCTACCGGCAGGTCGAGACCAAATGGCATCTTTACCAGATCGACGGCTTCTTCACCGATAAATCCTCTTAACAGAATGCCAAGAAACACAAACGCGATGGCATACATCGTGAAGGGCTTGATGCCCCAGTTGATGAAGAGGGTGAGGAAGACGGGCTTGCCGCTTTTACCGGCTTTGACTACCTTGGTGAAGTCGATCTTCACCATGATGGGGTACATCATAAAAAACAGGCAGATTGCGATCGGGATAGAAACAACCGGAGCCCCGTTGACGTTGATGGACATGCCATCAAGCGCTTTAGCAAATCCCGGGGCAATTGTTCCGAGCAAAATTCCGGCAAGGATACACAAGCCGACCCAAATCGTCAGGTATCGTTCAAACGGATTGGTCATTTTCCGCTCATCGGCGGGACAGATTTCACTACTCATCAATATTTTCTTTCAAGGATTCAGGCAGGGTTTCCACAAAAGCTCTAATTTCGTCCCGGACCTTTCGGTAGCAATCCAGTTGCTCCTCTTCCGAAGCCCCCTGAGCGGCAAGCGCGCGCGCCATCTTGGGAGGATCCTCAAACCCTACATGCACTACGCGAGCATCACCCGGAAATATCGGACAGGTTTCATGAGCATGGCTGCAGACTGTGACGACCACGTCCAGAGGAACTTCCGCAAACTCGTCAATATGCTGGGAACGATGTTCCGATATGTCCACGCCCGCTTCCGCCATCACTTTGACTGCATTCGGATTAAGCCCGTGGGTTCCAATGCCGGCCGAGTAGGCGTTTAGACGATCGCTTTTTAGCTTCCGGGCCCAGCCTTCGGCCATCTGGCTTCGGCACGAGTTCCCGGTGCAGAGGAATAAGAGATTCAGTTTTTGGCTCATGAAAAGGTTTCCTGTTTCCTGTAAGAAGTTACGGACAACATCCAACTCCCCGCTGTCTGCGACAGAGCTCCTCCAGGTCGCAGGATGTAATCTCAGCCAGAAGCTCACGGTCCTTCCGGATTTCTTCGTCGTTCTCAAACACCTGCCGCATCCACTGCAGAACCGGTCCGAACGCATCACTTTGCAAACTGATTTTGTAATGAACCCAGCGACCATCCTTTCGACTCTCAACTAGCCCGCTGGACAAAAGCACGCCCATATGCCGGGACGCGGTGGCTCCAGTTACCTGCAATAACTCGATGATCTGGCGGGCACAGAGCTCCTTCTGGTTCAACAGAGCCGCAAACACGCGCAACCGGTTCCTGTCAGACAAGGCTTTAAACTTCGCGAGCAATAGGTCCATGTTGAAACATTTACTTACTTAATTAGCTAAACGACTAAATATAATCTTCCTCACTCGAATGGCGTCAAGATTCTTGCGAATCATTTTGAGAAAAATCCGCATAGAGCCCGTCCCGCAACCGGTCCTGGGAATCGGGACGCTATTCGGGGCCATTCTCCGGATCCACCGTTCCAGTGTGATCCCTTTTCCTGAACGAACGGTGTCGCCCTACTAATGGATCATTGGCGGTTTCGAACATCGCCTCTTCTTGGCTGAATAGGCTGCTTTCAAACATCCTCGAATGCCTGATTTAATTTCAGGAGATGCGTCTCGTGTCTTGATAAAACACGCTAATGGACGAATATGGTAACAGGAGAACTCGATAAACTGAGTGCTTCCCCAGTCCATCGAAGCGCAAATAGAATCCGCCCAGACCCATGCCAGAAAGCCGCTATGTTGAAAGCCACTCCGACGTGACCCAGCACCCTCACGAACAAATGCTCAAACTAGTGGCCAAGGGTTTTTACAAAGAACTGATCAACTATGGTGTCAAAGAGCCTGAAATCCTAACCGTCGCCGGGCACTTGCTCGACAACGTAGCCCTGAAAAGCAATCCGAACCGAATTCCTGTTGATACCTAAAACACGCTTTTTTCCGTCAAGGATATCCAAAACGACTGGGACGAGAGACGCGAATTAAGCATTTCCGGTATCAGCATTACTCCTTTGAGCGCAAACGACTTTGGCCAGGTCGGTGAATGGACAAGCTCTCCCGAAGCCCGACGCTATTTTTATCCCCAATTTCCCAATACGCAATCTGGCCTGGAAAAATATTTCGAATCGGGCGAACGCGAATATTTCCGAATCGCATCCAACCGGGAATTCGTCGGAATCATCGGAGCAGACCAAGTGGACAACCAATCTAAAAAGCTCGAGATGCGCAAGCTTGTGGGTGCCTCCAATGAGCGCGACAAGGGCATCGGCAAAAAAGCAACCTTTCTCTTCCTCTACTACGCTTACCTCATCAAGAATTTTGAGAAGGTGTACCTCCATTCGCTAGACATCAATCTGCGAAACCTAAGCCTGAACGGAAAATTTGGGTTCTACTTGGAAGGGGTGTTTTTTGAGGATGTGACAATCGACGGTGAACGACACGATCTCGTCCGGATGGCGCTATCGAAATCCGTCTGGGAGAAGCTCTTCACCTAAAGAAAGAGTCGCCAGGCGGGCACATTCCGAATTATGGGACGCTCCATTAATCCGCGACCTGTTTTCCTTCAAAATAGAAGCGGAAAAGAGCATGGGTTCCATCGTCCGCTCCCCCATCCGCTGCCACACGATCGTAGAGCTCTTTGGCCAGATTCAGGCCGGGTAGCGTCAATCCCATTTCAGTGGCTGACTCGATGGCAATCCCCATGTCTTTAATGAAGTGCTTCACAAAAAATCCGGGGTCATAATTCCCATCTAGGGCTCGAGGAGCCAAATTACTCAAAGACCAGCTACCGGCCGCTCCGGTTTCAATACTCGCGAGCACCTTCTTGGGATCCAGCCCAGCCGCTTTCGCATAGGCAAGCGACTCAGCAATCGCCACCATCCCCGCAGCAATGGCAATCTGATTACACATCTTTGTGTACTGTCCCGAACCTGCCGGGCCCTGCAGTTGAATGTTCTTGCCCATGATCTCAAACAAAGGCTTCGCTCTTTCAAAGGACGCATCATCCCCGCCGATCATAATGGAAAGCCGGGCCTCCTTGGCGCCTAAGTCTCCTCCAGATACGGGCGCATCCAAAGCGCCGATCCCTTTCTCCGACGCGACACTGGCGATTCGTTTTGCCAAAACAGGACTGGAGGTCGTCATATCGATCACAAGGCCTCCTGGTTTCATCGTTTGAAAAACGCCTTCGCTACCAAAATAAGTCTCTTCGACATCCGCCGGAAAGCCCACGATCGTAATAACAATGTCCGCATCCGCCGACGCCGCTGCGGGCGAATCCGCCCAAGTAGCCCCTCTGGCCACCAGATCGTCCGCTTTGGACTTCGTTCGATTGTAAACGGAAACCGGATAACCCGCTTCAAGCAAGTGGCCCGCCATGCTTTTCCCCATTACTCCAATACCAATAAACGCGACTTTCTCTTTAGACATGTCGACCAGTTCTAGGACCCACAGACCAAATGGCCATTATTTTTTAGGCCAGTTTTCAGATAAATGTTTCCGTACAGGAGACATTCGACATCTCCCGGCACTTCGCTTGCTATTCCAACTTCAAGCCTCCACTCTTGATCGATTATGCCCACCGAAATTGTCACCGATCGGCAGATCTACGATCGTCTCATCCAAGACGCCGTCATTAAGGCAACCTCCTATCTCTGGATTGCGACCGCTGACATCAAGGACATGTATGTTAAAAAAGGGAAACCGATGGTTCCTTTTCTACAAACGCTTTCCGAACTCATTGAAGATGGAGTATCCATTCGGATTATACATGCCAAAGAACCCGGTCCTGCCTTTCGCAAAGACTTTGATCGATTCCCCAATCTAATCGATGGCCTTGAGATGATTCTCTGCCCGCGAGCCCACTTTAAAACCGTCATCATCGACGGCACATTCGCCTATACCGGAAGCGCCAACCTCACCGGCGCCGGCATGGGAGCGAAGTCGGAATTCCGTCGCAATTTCGAGTCAGGAATTCTGACCGACGATCCGACTCTCATCCAACCGCTGATGAACCAGTTCGACACGCTCTGGATCGGGGGCAATTGCGAACCTTGCCAAAGGAAAGACTATTGCGCCACCTATCACGAACTCATTGGGTGAGCAAAATATTAGGCAAAACTTGAATCCCATTTTCACCTTAGGGCTAAGACCTTGAGCTTGTCGGAAGGCGCTATGCCGCGTCAGTTACTATCGATCGCTCGACGGGTAGGGTAAGGACCTCACTCCTTCGCTGAAGCTACAGCGGCGCAAGCCGGGCCTGCCGCGTAAGAAGATCTCAGAAATCCACGATTCGTCTTTCCTCCCCCTCGATACTCCTTTAACTTGCTCCCTTAATCTATGAACCTGCAAGACCTCGGAGATCGAATCCGCCACCGCCGAAAAAAGTCCGGCTTAACCCAGACAGACATCGCTAACGCTGTCCAGGTAAGCCCGCAGGCAGTTTCGAAATGGGAGCGCGGGGAAAATGCTCCCGACATCAGTATCCTTCCTGATCTGGCTCAATTGCTTGGAGTATCCATCGAATGGCTACTGGGCTGCCAAAGCATAGACAAGGATGTCATCGAAGCCACCATCGTCGATATTCGAGCTCGAGCCGCCCGGGAAAAGTCTGAACACCTAGAACCTCGGGATTTCGCCAACTGGACCAACAGCGTATGCTACCAGGTCACCGAATCCGCTCTTCGTTTTGGTGGTATTCCCATAAAGACCCGCGGTGCGGGTATCCTCTGCCTTTTCTCAGGCAGTCATCATCAGGACCGCGCTATCGATGCCGCTTTAAATGCCATCCAGCTCTTCAATGAGCCACTGAAAGTGGGCATGAGCAGCGGGATGATTTACTTTGGAGCTATCGGCCATCCCGACTACGCTCGTCCGGACATCATTGGCGAAGCCGTGAGCATCGCCCTTCTCAACTCGGAGTGGGCGGACGACCATACGGACACCGCTACCGCTATTGACGCAAAAACAATCGAAGGATCCAAATTAAGGGATAACATCAGCCTAACCCGACGCCAGGTCACCTTTCCCGGAATAAGCCATCAGGTCACCGCCGTCGAACTTCCGATCAAATAGCTGGACAGCGATTCTACAAAAAAGCATTCCCGCGGAATTTTAAGGTAGCAATCTCCGGAGCAAGCTCTCGACCTTGCGGTCGACTTGCGCTGCGCACAAGCGGGGCATTTTTGAAGGTAGGGAGGACCGGCTCGGTCCTCTTAGCAACCCTAGACCCTATTTCCTTTGGAAAGTCGCAAAGGTAGGGCTTTCCCACCCAAACTGAGAATGCGACCGACCAATTGAAAAATGCTCTAACGGAGGACCGAGCCGGTCCTCCCTACCAAAGCCCAAGCCACCGACATGACGGGGTTAGCCACAAGCTTCGAAGTATTTACCCGAAGGAAATAAAAAGGACCGGTCCCACTGGGGAACCGGTCCTGAAAAAATTGCCGTGTTACGGAAAACTATACTTTTCCGAAAATCGTGTTGCCTTCGGAAAGCAGATCCTTGGCCGCCTGGATGAGCCGATCGGCCATGTTCTTTTCGGCCGCTTTTAGATAGGAACGCGGATCGTAGGTCTTTTTGTTACCCACTTCACCGTCAATCTTGAGCACCCCTTCGATATTCTGGCAGATGTGAGTTACAATTGGGCGCGTAAAGGCGTATTGAGTATCCGTATCGATGTTCATCTTTATGACACCGTAATCGAGCGTTTCCCGAATATCGGAAAGATCCGAACCCGATCCGCCATGGAACACGAGGTCCATTTCCGCCTCGGCGCCATGCTTGTCCATGACCGCCTTCTGCCCATCGCGAAGGATCGCTGGCTTTAGCTTAACAGAGCCGGGCTTGTACGCTCCGTGTACATTTCCAAAAGTCGCCGCAAAAATGAAACGGCCTATTGGCTGAAGCGCTTCGTATACTTCCAGCATGTCTTCCGGAGTCGTGTAGAGCTTTTCTGCAGGCAGACCGGAAGTATCGTGGCCATCTTCCTCACCGCCCACGCAACCAGCTTCTACTTCTAGAATGATGCCCAGCTCGGCACATTCCTTGAGAAGCTCTTTAGAAATCTTCAAATTTTCGTCGAGCGCAACTACGGACCCATCAAACATGTGCGATTGAAACAAAGGTCCCTTCCCTTCGGCAATCCGCTTGCGAGACGCATCGAGCAGCGGACGCAAAAAGCTATCCACTTTCTCTGGATGGCAATGGTCCGTGTGCAGCGCCACGAGTACATCGTACTTTTCCGCCAAGACATGGGTCGCTTCGGCGAGAACGATCGCGCCAAAAGCGGCATCGGCCACATTGAGACCGGAAGCGAACTGGCCGCCTCCCGTGGAAACTTGGATGATGCCATCTGACTTAGTGTCAGCGAAGGCTTTCAACGCGGCATTAATCGTCACAATGGATGTGATGTTGACCGCGGGATAAGCGTAGCCCCCTTTTTGGGCGGCATCCAGCATGGCTTCGTATTGCTTAGGTGTTGCGACAGGCATGGTTCGTAACGTCTATTTCGTTTATAATTTTTACAGATGAGTCCGGTTTTTATCGGGCCGTGACCCCTAAAATCCGGAAGAACCCCATCTTGAAGCGCAAAGCTCTTTCGCTGTCCAGAGAATCATAAGGGCATTTTTCCCACCTCGAATTCCAAGAATTCAGATTCAAGCTGACGCGAGTTTCAAAATTGGAATCCTGCTAGTTAGTCTAAAGTCTATCGCTGATCATCGAAAATCCCGAAGCCTAAACTCCACAACCGCAGGGAAAAAGCGATTGATCTGTAACTTCATCCAAACGAATCAAGTCTTCTTTTTCGTATGGACCCTTCGATCAAAAGAATGGTTCGTGATCAGCCAGTTTGGACGTGGGGCAACGCTTCACGTCCACCAGATACCTCGGCATGCAATCTAGAAACTTACATATGGATCCGGCAAGATGAAACGAACCGCAATTGTCTCAGCAATTATCTCATTTACCAGCTTATTGGCCGCCGATCACCCCAATATCGTCTTCCTCCTTTCCGACGATCAGGACTGGACCGAGACCTCGGTCCAGATGCATCCGGATATTCCAGAAGCCAAGAGCCCACATATCCAAACTCCCAACCTCGAGCGATTCGCCTCCAATGGAATGCGTTTCAGTCAGGCCTATGCTCCCGCCCCTGTTTGCGCGCCGACACGCATCAGCCTGCAAACCGGCAAGAGTCCGGCTCAACTGCATTGGACCAAAGCGTCTCGGCCCTACACTGCCGCAGACGGGTACAAGCTCGTCCCACCAGCCAACATCCGCAATATTCCGGAATCCGAAATCACGATCGGGGAGCGGCTCCAGTCCGCGGGATACGCTACCGCTCATTACGGCAAATGGCATATCATGGGAGGCGGACCCGAGAAACATGGATACGACGAAAGCGATGGCGAAACCAGCAACAACGATGCCGCCCCGCACAAAGGCGACAACCCGGTCGATATCTTCGGCATGGGGCGCCGAGCCGCCGCTTTTATGGAGAAACACTCTAGGGCAGGAAAACCGTTCTTCATCCAAATGTCGTATCACGCCCTCCACTACCCAGAAAATGCTAAACCCGCAACGGTCGAGAAATACCGAAAAATCCTTACCGGGGCGAGCGAGAAGGCCATCGGCCGGGCGGCCATTGCTGAAAACCTGGATGAAGGAGTGGGTTTGCTACTGGAGAAAATCGACGCTTTGGGTATCGCCGAAAATACCTATGTCGTCTACATGTCCGACAATGGCGGAGGCGGCAATTCGCGCAGCCGGCCCATTAGCGGCGGCAAAGGCGATGTAAGGGAAGGAGGAATACGGGTTCCCCTGATTATTCGAGGTCCCGGAATCGACGCCAACTCATGGTCCCACCAAGCCGTCGTTGGCTACGATCTCTACAACACTTTCAGCGAACTAGCTGGCATCACCGCTCCGATGCCGGCTAATACCGAAGGCGGCAGCTTCGTCCACTTGCTAAAAGGCATGGAGAAGCCCGTCAAACGTCCTCGGGAAGAGCTCGTTTTCCATTTTCCCCACTACCAAGGCGACACGCCGCATAGCGCGATCCTATTGGGCGACTACAAACTGCTCCACTACTATGAAACTGGGGAAAGCCAATTGTACCATTTGGCCAGCGACTTGAAGGAGAGCAACGACCTCTCTCAGAAGATACCGGAGAAAGCGGCCGAGATGAATCAACGCCTCTCAAACTACCTCGCCGCAATCGGGGCCGACCTTCCCGCATGCAACCCACAATTCGATCCCGCCAATCCCCCTCGGGTCGAGAGAGGTGGCAATCGTGGCAGAAACAGGGAAGGAAGAGGCAACCGCGAGCGCGGTGGCGAAAATCGCAGGCCTCGCGAAAACTAAGATCGATCCACGCGGTCCAATCGAATCGCAGTAGACACGCTCGCGAACATCGGATTGCAGAGTCTCCAAAACTTCGAAGCGGGCGTTGTGTCTCCCTGCAGACGTCTCCCGAAGGAAGAGTGCATAGCGATCGATCACAACAACGGACCCAGCGCAATCTGACTTCACTGTTTTGGACCGCTCAACGCTAGCGGCTTTAAACAAGCCTACGCCCAACGCTTTTACTGGCAATAAGCCGCCGCATTCACTTTCCTTCGCGAGTGCCTGTTACCCTATACCGCCCGCGGCGTCCGCGGGCGTCGCCGCTTTGGCAATGCCTTTCCGCCCACCGAAACACGTTTCACGACCAGTACGGAGCCCGGTTCGAAAAACGGGAAGGCCGTCTTCGCTCGGAAGTTGGGCGCACCCTCGACGCCTTCGAGGCCTGCGGCGACTTGAGCCGCGGATTCGCCCGTCTGCACTGCGACCATTGCGGCCACGACTACCTGATAGCCTTCAGTTGCAAGCAGCGCTATTTCTGTCCCAGTTGCCATCAAAAGGGGTCCAGCAATTCGGCGAATTCATCCGCCACCAAGTCGCCCAAAAAGTTCCCCACCGGCAAATCGTCGTCACCCTCCCCAAGCGGCTCAGAAAAGCCTTCCAGTACGACCGCCATCTCTTCACGAGCTTCTACCAAGCCGCCTGGCTGAGCCTCCGCGACGTCATCCGGATACGACTCGGAACCCCCGCCGGACAGCCGGGTGTGGTCATCGCCATACAAACCTTCGGCGACTATCTGAACTACCACCCCCATCTGCACATCCTCATTACCCACGGCGCCTTCGTTGGCTCGCGCACCTTCCACGCCTTGCATCGAGGAGATTGGGAACAGGTCGCCGAACTGCTTCGCGCCCGCGTGCTCAAGTTCTTCGCGAAACAGGGGAAACTCTCCGCCCAGGAAGCGGAAAAGATGCGACAGTGGCATCATAGCGGATTCGGCATCCACGCCGGCCACCGCATCCAAAGGGACGACCACGATGCCCTCGTTCCGAGCTGCAAGCGACAAGACCGGGCGCAACGCGAACCGGACCAAAGCTCGCCCAATACATTCTGCGCAATCCCTTTTCGCTGGAAAAGATGACCTACTTGCCTGAGACCGGCGAAGTCGTCTACCGCAGCAAACGCAACCACGCCACGAAGCGCCTGTGGGAAACCTTCGACGCTCCGGCCTTTATAGCCGCCATCGCGCGTCACATCCCTTCACCCAGGCAGCACCTCGTTCGCTACTACGGCGCCTAGAGCAACCGAGCCCGCGGCGAACGCCGTAAGCGGGCGAGCAACGAGTCGCCCTCCAGCTCTGCCGAAACGCCTCTGCCAACCTGCCAGTCCTACGCCGACTTCGCCAGCGAATGCGAGGCCCAGACCCTCGAGCTACGAACCCAGGCCTTCGACAGAAGACAACCTCTCAAACCACATCCAGACGCCTGCACCCCGCATCCAAGGGGCGAGTCGGGCGACGCAATCGAAATCATCGAACTGCCCCGCAACGCCATGCCCCGCATCCTGCGCAAGAAGTGGTGCGAACTCATCTTAAAAGTCCGGGATCCTCAATTTCCAGGCGGAGCAGCGTTCCATTGAGCCAGGCCTTGGCCCGCTGGAAACCCGGGATCGATGATACCAAAGCCGGTAAACAACGGTCCAGCGTAGCCTTTAAGTTTGGCCAACGATTGGGGGATGACACCACGGCCCATGAAACAGGCATATTCCATTACGTGAGCGTCGATTCCAAAGGGGAAAGACAGGACGACTATCTGCACTTCGAAGGATTGCTGCTCAAAAAGGACGGATGGAAAATGGTCATGGAATATCAAAAAACCGCAGCCACCCTAGCCGAATGGGACGCCTTGCCTGGGCCGGTCATCGAAGCGGCCACCGAGTATCGTATTCGTAAGATCGCTACTTCAGTGAACCGCTCGTTCCGCGGAATGTCAGTGGTAGACGATCAGGTGGCGTGGGTCAGTGGCACCGAGGGAACTATCGGTCAAAGCGTCGATGGCGGTGTAACGTGGGCCTTCCACCAAGTGCCCGGCAAAGAAGCCGAAGACTTCCGTTCAATCTATGCCTTCGACCGCGACACGGCCGTCGTAGCCAACGCCGGGTCTCCCGGATACATACTCCTCACCGAAAATGCCGGTCGATCCTGGCGGACCGTCTACTCGAACTCCAACCCATCGGTGTTCATCGATGGAATCGATTTTTGGGATGAACGAAAAGGGCTGATCTATGGAGATCCGATTGACGGACGGATGCTGCTCCTGCGAACGGAAGATGGGGGACTTTCGTGGGGCGACGTTACCGAAGCCCCTTTGTTGAGTCAAGGTGAAGCCTCTTTCGCAGCCAGTAGCACTGGTATCCGTTGTTTGGATCCGAATGATGTCCTTATCGTGACAGGAGGTGTTGTTTCCCGTTTGTGGAAATCCTCGAACGCGGGTGACGCGTGGAATGCCCTATTCCCTCCGATCCTTCAAGGACAGCCAACCACCGGCATCTACTCCTTGGCGGTGCAGGATTCTCGATGGATTTTAGTGGGTGGCGACTACACTAGGAGAGACCTAGCCACTGCCCATCATCTTGTATCCAGCGACTCAGGGACAACGTGGCATCGACCGCAACCGGCCGCCCGCGGCTATCGTGAGTGCGTCGAATTCATCGACTCGCAAACCGTGGTATCGACGGGACCCACCGGAACCGACCTTTCTCGCGATGGCGGACTCTCCTGGAATTCCCTATCGGATGAGGAGAACTTCCACGTGGTCCGAAGAGCGCGACAAGGATCCCTGATCTTAATGGCCGGCGGCCAGGGCCAAATCGCAATTCTCGAGTGAGTTCCCGAAAACTGTCCCCTGCTATGAAAACGCTTCTCACCGTATTCTCGTTTTCCTTACTAATAGGCTCTTTTCCCGCCTTCGCAGAAGACAAGTCGAACGATGACGGCATCCGGTTTGATCCGGTGGTGAAGGAGATTGAAGGATGGATGGTGTACGTAGAACCCGCGTTGTTGGAAGGCGGCGAAGCAGCTGATCTGGGAAAACGCGCCCTGCGGATGCTAGGGGACCATCTGAACCGTATCCAAATCATGGTGCCCAAGGACCGACTTAAAGATTTGATGAAGGTCGGGATCTGGATCGAGAAACAGCATCCCAACCTGGACAGGATGCAGTATCATCCCAGTCAGGATTGGTTGAAGGAACACGGCCACGACGTACGTCTAACCAAGAAGGTCCACATCACCCAGGCAGCAGCGTTGCTTTCCAAACATCAGATGCTCAAGCATCCCTGGGTAATCCTTCACGAACTGGCACACGGCTATCACGATCAGATCCTGAGTTTTGACCATCCCAAGATTTTGGAGGCCTACGCAGAAGCGAAGGAGAGCGGGACCTACGAAAAGGTGCTGCAGTTCACGGGCGAGAACGTTCGTCATTACGGCATAACGAATCACAAGGAGTATTTCGCGGAGGGGACTGAAGCTTGGTTCGGACGCAACGATTTCTACCCATTCGTCCGT
>Ga0181571_10000558_pt1 | contig 24766 bp, 18 predicted proteins | sample 101ome_17_FD_132440 | JGI IMG/M metagenome (GOLD analysis project Ga0181571, IMG submission 132440) | Coastal salt marsh microbial communities from the Groves Creek Marsh, Skidaway Island, Georgia - 101407AT metaG (megahit assembly) | ecosystem: Environmental > Aquatic > Marine > Intertidal... | reverse complement strand
GTTTGGATCTCATTCCCAGAAAGGTGCAACTTGCTATCAGGTGATCCATTCACCGTTACCAGGCTCAGAAGTGGTCGGGCAGCAATCTGTCAAGACTCCCTGCAAGCCAACCCGGCTAGGGTGATTTGGCTAAGTTGCTCGGCCACTTCTTTATGAGAACTGAATTACCAGAGGGAAACCTCGAACTGAGACTTACACTCATACTTAAACTGAGTTTCCAGGCTCAGCGCTGACACACCGACTGCTTGAGCCGCCCCCTCGAGCCGATTGATTTAGCCGACTGATTTAGCCGACTGCTGAAATCTCATACTTTCATTTTGATTCACTTTCCTGCCCCCACCCAGCCCCCATCTCCTGCTTTCTATGCAAGCTTGTCTCTCAGCTTTACTTGGCAATCACTGAGCTTTCCTGATTAGTCACTTGAGCCCTTCACATCGCTGGGCTGCGTCTTCAAAGCACTCCCCCCTTGAAGACTCACTTCGGTATGTTTGATGAGGAATTACCGCTTTGCCATTAGGTAAAACTAGCGTTAAGGTCGACAAGTGTCATCGGAGCGGAAGATCCAGAACATTGCATTGACGGGTTTCATGGGGGTGGGAAAATCCACCATCGGAAGGCATCTTGCCGACCTCATGGGGTTTGAGTTTATTGATACCGATGAAAGGATCGAGTCAGAGGCCAAGTGCTCAATCCAAGAAATCTTCGCAAGCCAAGGGGAGGCATCCTTTCGGAAACTCGAGCAACAACTGGTCAGAGAAATGGACCAGTGGTCAAACCATGTCATTTCTACGGGTGGAGGCCTTGTCACCTTTGAAGACAACCTGGAAAAACTCAAAAGCTACGCTTTCATTGTATGCCTCTGGGCTTCGCCGGCCACTATTTACGATCGCATTAGCCGTCAGTCGCACCGCCCATTGCTTCAGACTGAGGATCCCCTATCAACCATCACCAAGCTGCTGGACCAACGCAAGCAAGCCTATCAATCGGCTGATCTGATGATCAATACTGAGGTCAGGCCGATGCGGCAAATCACCCAGATCATCATCCGCTCCTTTCGCGCTGCCAAGAACCGTACCCGTCATTCCATGGGTTCACCCAGAGTCAACGCTCAGGCTAAGATAGGGCCATCATCGCCGGCAAAGCCCTCGAATCAATGATCGCCTCCCTGGAGACTACCATCCGTCATCAGGCCCTGAAACTTGGCTTTGACGCCTGCGGCTTCACGCACGCCGAAACGCCAACCCATTTTCCAGCCTATCAGGCATGGATTGAGCAAGGCATGCATGGTCAGATGCATTATCTGGAACGGCATCAGGAGAAAAAAGGGAATCTCCAGCAGGTGCTCCCGGAAGTGCGCTCGGTCATCACACTTGCCATGTCCTACCATACGCGGGAGGCCAGTGTTCAAGCATGCGAATCAGGCCCAAGGGGTCTCGTTGCTCGGTATGCCCGTCATCAGGATTATCACACCGCTCTGAAGCAGCCTCTTGAAAGTCTCTGCCTTGAACTCGAGGACATTGGGGGAGCCGGGCACGTTCACCGCGCCTACATGGATACGGGCCCCATCATGGAACGGGATCTCGCCACCCGAGCCGGGATCGGCTTCATTGGTAAGCACACCAACCTAATCAGCAGATCATTGGGCAATTGGTTCCTGATCGCTGAAATCCTTACCTCTCTGGAACTGAAGCCTGATCAACCCGAACCCAACCGATGCGGTCATTGCTCCCGTTGCCTGGACGCATGCCCCACCCAAGCCATTCCTGAACCATTCAAACTGGATGCACGGCGTTGCATTGCCTACCTGACCATTGAGCTAAAGGAATCCATCCCCGAACCCCTTAGGCCGTTGATCGGAGGCCGCGTTTTTGGTTGCGACGATTGTCTGGCAGTGTGCCCTTGGAATCGTTTTGCTCGCGAGGGTCATCTCATGAAGAGTGTGTTCAGAGATGATCTTGAAGAAGCTGATCTACTCAAATGGCTGGAACTAGACGATGCGTCCTTCCGGAAGAAGTTTCGAGATACGCCCATGATGCGAAGCAAGCGGCGAGGTCTGTTACGCAATGTGTGTGTGGCGCTTGGGAATCTGGGGGATATCCGATCCTTGCCAGCTTTGGAAAAGGCAGCCATGGATCCGGAGCCCCTCATCGCAGAGCATGCTCAATGGGCCATCAAGCAGATTGAAAGCCGACAAGAATCAAATTGTCATTGAGGCATGCTTTTTACTAGGATTCAGACATGGCAGAGTTCGTTCGTTTTGTGAACAATGGGGCCTCTCTGATTACCCCAGCGGTCGTGGAAAAGGTGATACGACAGATACCAGTCTGGAAGGCAGAGTTCACCCAGATCAATGCACCGAAATACCCACATTTGGTTGACCAACTTGAGTTCCTCGCCAATGCCGTTGAAGATACCTATGAAGGTGCGTATCAGGAGTTGCCCTATTTTGCTCTGGCAGAGGCAGTCTTTGCACTGACTTACGCTCATCGAAAGGTCGATGTAATCCCAGACTCAATCGTGGATCTGGGCCATGCGGATGACTCAAGTGTGGTGAGGGCTGTGATCCTACAAAATGAGCGAGCCTTTGAGAAATACGCTCGTACTCAAGGGATAGACTGGCAAACCATTACCGCAGAACCCTAGCAATCCAAGCTAGACCTCCTGACTCCTGGAGGCCTGTGGATTTTTCACATGTCTCAGGAAATGAACCGCCAGCGGCGCTAGGGATAATTGGAGGCTGTGTGGCCGCCAATTCCATCCGGTGTTCTCGCTGCGAACACCTCCCATGTTCCCGACCCCACTGCCGCCATACTCGCAGGCATCACTGTTGAGAATTTCCTCCCAGTAGCCTTCCTCAGAAACCCCTACTCGATAATCGTGCCGAACAACAGGGGTGTAGTTAAACACGACAAGCACCGTTTGTCCTGAGGTGGCATCGTGGCGCTGCCAGCTGATCACACTTTCATCCGCGTTGTCGCAGTCAACCCATTGAAATGCCTCGGCCTCGGTATCGTTGCAATGCAGGGCAGGTTCTCGGCGGTAGGCATGGTTTAAATCCCGCACCCAGTTCATCAGACCACGATGAGGCTCAAGCTCCAACAAATGCCAGTCCAGACTGATATCATGGTTCCATTCACGCCATTGGCCAAATTCACCTCCCATGAAAATCAGTTTCTTAGCTGGCTGCGCAAACATGTTCCCAAACAAAACCCGAAGGTTTGCAAACTGCTGCCAGCGATCTCCCGGCATCTTATCCAGGAGAGAGCCCTTACCATGAACCACCTCATCGTGCGAAAGAGGCAACATGTAGTTTTCAGAAAAGGCATAAAGCCCGCGGAAGGTCAGCTGCTGATGGTGATGCTTGCGGTGGATTGGATCGCGAGCCAAGTAAGCGAGCGTATCGTGCATCCAGCCCATATCCCACTTGTAGCCAAAACCCAGCCCTCCGAGATAGAGAGGACGCGATACCATGGGCCAAGCAGTTGACTCTTCAGCGATCATCTGCACGGATGGAAATTGGCGATAAACCTCCTTATTGAGGCACTGAAGGAACTCAATGGCCTCAAGGTTTTCGTTCCCACCATAGCGATTTGGGATCCACTCCCCTTCTTGACGGGAATAATCCAGATAAAGCATGGAAGCCACCGCATCGACGCGCAGCCCATCGAGATGGAACTTATCTAACCAGAAAAAAGCGCTGCTGATGAGAAAACTCCGAACCTCGTGTCGGCCATAGTTGAAAATAGAGCTTTTCCAGTCAGGATGATGCCCCTGACGTGGATCCGCGTGCTCATAGAGATGGGTTCCATCAAAAAAACCAAGCCCATGGGCGTCATCAGGGAAGTGCGAGGGCACCCAGTCAAGGATTACCCCTATACCATGCTGGTGCAAGGTATCCACAAGGAAGGCAAAATCCGATGGCGTTCCGTAGCGACATGTCGGGGCGAAAAAACCCGTACTCTGGTAACCCCAAGAACCATAAAAGGGGTGCTCCATGAGTGGCAGCAATTCTACATGCGTGAAGCCTGTGGCAAGAACATGCTCAACTAAGAGCGGAGCTATCTCCCGGTAATTAAGCTGTCTAGCTGGGTCATTGGGGTCACGCTTCCAGGATCCTAAGTGTACCTCGTAGACACTGAAGGGTGCCTGGTGGCAGTTGCGCTCATGGCGTCCCAACATCCAGGCTTCATCATCCCATGCGTGCTGCGAGCAGGCGACCAATGAATGAGCGTGTGGCGGCAGCGCGTGCTGCCTGGCAAATGGGTCGGCTTTTTCTACTGAATAACCATTGAGGGAGGATACGATGAAGTATTTGTAAGCTGCCCCGAGAGATACCCCAGGAATAAACTTTTCCCAGAGGCCAGATTGACCACAACGCTCCATGGCATGCTGATCCTTGGACCATCCATTGAAGTCGCCCATGACATGCACATGCTTGGCGTTGGGAGCCCAAAGAGCAAAATACACACCCTGCGTGCCATCCACTTCCATGGGATGGCTCCCCAATTTCTCATAGAGTTTGAAGTGCCTCCCTTCGTTGAAGAGATGCAAATCATCCTCGGTTAGTTTGGGGCTGAAGCTAGCGGAGTTGTCAGGCATGATGGTCACCCTTTGCCAGAACGTGAAAGACTACTGAAAATCAAATAACCGTTCCATCAGGGACCACAGCATTCTTAGGAATGATCACAATACCATCTCGAATATGATAAAGAGCATGGTCCATTTCCTGGGGTTTGTCATCAGGTGTGATACGGCAATGCTTACCGATGCGTGCATTTTTATCGATGATGGCGTGCCTAATTTGCGTGTTGGCTCCAATGCCAATCCTGGGGCGACCCTGTTTGGCTGCCTGGCTGATTGAATCTTCACTCTCGTAATAATCGCCCCCCATCATGACCACCTCCTCCAGATCTGTGCCTTCACCTACGATGCTTCGAATGCCCAACATACAGTCCTTGAGTTGAGCCCCTTGGACAATGCAGCCATCTGAAAGGAGGCTGTTTTGTATGTTCCCTCCGTTGACTTTGCTGGCGGGAAGAAATCTGGGGCGGGTGAATACCGGTGACTGCATGTCAAAAAAGTTAAACTTAGGCATCACTGAAGTCAGATCGAGGTTGGCTTCGAAAAACGCCTTAATGGTTCCTACGTCTTCCCAGTAGCCCTGAAAGACATAAGAAGAGACCTTGTGCGTCTTGATGGCGTCGGGGATGATGTGCTTACCAAAATCCGTCTTGGCGTTATCAAGCAGCTCAAGGATCGTTTGCCTATTAAAAATGTAGATCCCCATTGAAGCGAGCCAGAGGTCTTCATCATCGATGATATTCAACCTTTCATACCAATCTCGCGGGAGTTGCAGTGATTGTTGAAGCTCAGGATCCTTGGGCTTCTCCTCAAATCGGGTGATTTCACACGCATCATTCATTTGCATGATGCCGAGCCCGGAAACTGACTCTTTTCTGACCGGGATGGTGGCCACCGTCAAATCAGCTCCGGTCTCCATGTGATGAGCTAACATTTGGAGATAATCCATTCGGTAGAGCTGATCACCACTGAGGATCACCAAATATTCAAATGGCTGACTGGTCAAGTGGGTCAGATTCTTGCGAACCGCATCAGCCGTTCCTTCATACCAGGATGAACTGGTCGGCGTTTGTTCTGCTGCCAGAATTTCGACAAATCCTCTCGAAAAGTGGTCAAATTTATAAGATTGGGAAATATGCCGATGCAGCGAAGCCGAAAGGAACTGGGTCATAACGAAAACCCTTTGCAGGCCCGAGTTGATGCAGTTAGAGATAGGGACATCAACTAGGCGATACTTACCACCCAGTGGCACAGCAGGTTTGCTGCGCTCTTTGGTGAGCGGGTAGAGGCGAGTGCCTGCCCCCCCCCCAAGGATCACACTGAGGACATTGCGGGAAAGGAAGGATGCAGAAAAAATTGGATTGGAGGCCATGGATTGTCGTTAAATCAGATAAAAGTCATCTGGAGAATAATATGGATCATGAGACGAGGTTCACAAGTCACAAAACGAGGCCCACTGGTCTGAGGGCTTCTGTGTAAGCAAAGCGCTCCCAAGAATTCCCATGCCCAGAATCATTATCACAGCTGGCCCTACCTCCGAACCTGTGGATCAGGTGCGCAGATTAACCAACTTTTCAACCGGCTCGCTGGGCACTCAGCTGGCAGAGGCCTTCACCCGAAGTGGTCATGAGGTGGTCCTACTCAGAAGCCTTACAAGTACCGCCCCAATGCCAAGCGGCCTCAATCAGGTGATCCCTTTTGAAACCACTGATGAACTGGCTAATGCCCTTCAAAATCAGGCCTCCCTGGGAGCCGCTGCTGTATGCCACGCTGCCGCTGTGAGCGATTTCAAACCCGGCGGTGTGTTCCTTTCCCAAAGCGATGGCCAACTGGAAGAGCTCGTGGAAGGCAAAATCAGTAGTCAGCTAGGTAATCTGATGATGAAGCTCATCCCCTGCCCCAAAATCCTACCTTGCCTCAGGGATTGGTTTCCTGAATCACTCCTGATCGGCTGGAAATACGAGGTAGAGGGCGATTCTCAAAGTCTATTAACCAAGGTCAGGCACCAACTGCAGCATGGCAGAACCAATCTTTGCGTGCTCAATGGCCCTGCTTTGGGTAAGGGATTTGAGATTCACGGCAACGGGGGGTTGGCACCCGTGAAATTGGATGATCACCAGGCACTCTGTGAATACCTCCTTAGCCAGGTAGGGACCTGGAAAGCGAGGCCTTCATACAATGGCTCACATGAATGAAGGGGTTTGGATCCCCAGTAGCCCCAACCCTTTTTCAAGGACTTGCCTTGTAAGCGAACAAAGCAGCAAGCGGCTAGTCTGGACTGATCCTTCGGACTTTAGCACTGGGCAATGCTCATAGAACGAGGTGTAGGTACCCGCCAATTCATAGAGGTAGTTACAAAGGTAGTTGGGGCGATGGTCAGAAAGCACCGACTCGAGAATGAGACCAAAGTGAATCAACTTGCGGGCCAGGGTTTGCTCATGAGTTGATTCCATAACCAGTTCCATGTTTGAGGCGATACATTCGGCCAAAAAGGCCGCTTCATCCAGAGAGGCTTTTCTGAAGATACTTCGGATGCGAGTGCAAGCGTATTGCAGATAGGGTGCTGTGTTACCGCTGAGCGATAGCATCTTATCCCAATCAAAGACATAGTCAGTCTGGCGATTCGGGAGCAAATCAGCATATTTAACTGCCCCTATCCCAATAATGCTGGCCAACTCGTTTGCCGTCTGCTCGGGCAGGTCAGGATTTTTCTCCTTGATGGCTCTAAGTGCCCGCTCTTCAGCCTCGTCAAGCAGGTCGTTGAGCTTGATGGTATCCCCTGAACGTGTTTTGAAAGGCCTCCCATCGGATCCAAGAATACTACCAAACCAGGTGTGGGAAAGAAGGATGTTGGATTCAGGCTGCCATTGTTTGAAGATAGCAAAAAGCTGACGGAAATGTAATTGTTGCCTGCCATCGGTCACATAGATGATTTCGTCAGGCTGCCATTGTTTGCGTCGATAATCCAAGGTAGCCAGATCAGTTGTGGTGTAGTTGGCCCCACCATCTTTCTTAAGAATCAGGGCCGGATGATCTTCTAAATCAGGCTGACCTTCGAAAAACACTACCTTGGCGCCTTGGCTGTCGCGGGCCAGGCCTTTCTCGGTGAGCGCTTGCACCACTGAGTGGAGGTGATCGTTGTAAAAACTTTCTCCATGAGCGTGATCAAACACCACCCCAAGCCGCTCGTAGATCTGATCAAACTGTAATCTGGAGACCTCTTTCATCTCCTTCCAGATGGCCAGGTTGTTTTCATCACCCCTTTGAAGGGCGACCAGTTCCTGCCTGGCTTCCTCAAGCACCGCTTCATCCTCCTCACAGGCCTGGTTGACCATTCGATAAAGTCGTTCGAGCTCTCCCAGGGCATCCTTTGCCAGGTTGGCTGCATCAAGATGCTTTTTCCAGCCAACCAGCAACTTCCCAAATTGAGTTCCCCAGTCACCAATATGGTTGTCGGTGATCACTTTGTGCCCCAGTAAACGAGCCACCCGTGCCAGAGAGTCACCCAAGATGGTCGAGCGAATGTGCCCCACGTGCATGGGCTTGGCCACATTGGGGGAACTAAAGTCAATGACCATCGTTTGAGTTTGATCGGATGGCTGAACAAAGCAGCTACCGGTCCGAGCTGCTTGCAACAATGCTTGGGTCACGGCCTCTGGAAGCAGTCGAATATTGATAAATCCAGGACCAGCCAACTCAGGATCGGAGGCCACTCCCGATAGATCCAAATGCTCAAGCACCTCCTCGGCAGCCTTCCGAGGATTGAGCTTCAGCCCCTTGGCAATGGCCATGACTGAGGTGCACTGATAATCCCCGTATCGAGGATTGGTGCATATTTGGAGTTGGATAAGGCCAGGATCGGCCTCAGGAAAAACCTTACTGATTGCACCCTGAAGTCGGGTCTTAATCAAATGAGTCAGCACCGTCTTGGAATCATCCATGGAATCGCTTGAGTGAGGGAATGCCGAAGGGCTAGAAGTCAAAACTTAGGGCTTGCTGCCAGCCTGTTCTTTAAAAAGCCGCTCCATGACTTCGGCATCGCCGGCTTGCTCCAGAGATTGCCTGAAATCATTGTTGTGCAGAATTTTAGCTATGTTCGCAAGCGTATGTAGGTGTTTCTGGAATTGACCCTGAGGCACTAAAAATAGCATCACTAGATTGACAGGCTTGTTGTCGAGCGCATCAAAATTGACCCCGTTCTTGGATCGACCAAAAGCACCGACGACATCGTAAATCAAATCAGTTGAGGCATGAGGGATCCCCACCCCGAATCCGATGCCCGTGCTCATGCTGGACTCACGTTTTTTGACCACGTTGGCGATGGATTCTCGATCAGCAGGCCGGATCTTGTTGCAGGCAACGAGAAGGTCGATCAGCTCTTCGATGGCTTCCCAGCGCGTGGTCGCCTGCATCTCGGGAATGATCTGCTCTTTGGTAAGTATTTCGCCCAGCAACATAGTTTTAAACAAAGTTGGCGACCATTTCGCAATAGAATGGCTGGCTTTTCAAGACCGAATTCAGAAGCCTCCGGTGCGATTGAGGAGCGTGCGCGCTGCTTCGAAGTTTGGGGTGATCTCCAGACAACGCCTAGCCGCGCGCTGTGCCTCTTCCAGGCGTCCCATTTCCAGCAGGATGGTAGCCCTCGCATAAGGGATCTCTGGATCAAAAGGATTGGCTGATTCACCACGAATCAGACTGCGAAGGGCATCTTCTTGCTGGCCCTTGCCGTGGTAGGCCAAACCGAGATTATACCAAGCACGGCTGTGATCTGGATTGACTTCAACGGCTTTGAGGAGTGATTGCATGACCTGGTCATTTCGGCCCAGTTCATTCCATGCGAGGGCCAGTTTATAGAAATACTCCCCTTCAGTGGGATCCAATCGACAGGCTTCCTGCATTTCCTTGAGCGCTCTCTGAGGGTCACCAGACATACTGGCAATGACGCCCAACTCATGCCTGAGCGGTGCACTGTTCGGATCCCATCGAACAGCCTGCTCATACCGTTTGAGGGCGCTGCCCACATCTCCTTTGGCAAGATACCAAGCACCCTTCTGCATCTGCCCTGAAGGTTGATCAAGATGCAGGTTAAGAAAGTGTTCAAGCTCCTGACCCGCCAAAGAGGTGGGTTTGAGCTCTCCCCTAAGGGCCCAGGCTGCATTGACCCGAACACTGCGTACCGGGTCCTCTAACAGGTCATTCAGGGCTTTGGATATCGCTGGGTGTTTTGCCTGAGCTGCTGGACCCATGGCGATAGCCACTTGAGAGCGAATGAGGGCATCCTCCGCAAGGGAAGCCTCAACCAGTGCTTGGCTCACTCCGTCCTCAAACCACCAAATATCAAGCATGCGAGCGGCCACAGCCTTCCAGAAAGGTTGCGTCACATCATCTCTGAGCATGGCTAGCATGGGACGATGCGTGCCTTCCCGCGCACTGCGTGCGGCTGCCACCCACCTGGCTCGCTCGCGTGTGGGGCGATCTAGGCGGTCACCATACCAAGCCTGTGTGAACTCCACCGCCCAATCAGTTGTCTGATCTTCGTGACAGCGATTGCAAGCGTTAGGGATTCCTAACTCCCGAGTTAGCAGCGGGTCAGGGATGGTAAAGCCATGATCTCGACGGGGATGACGCTGCATGTAGGTCGTCTGAGGCATGTGACAATCCACACATCGTCCCCCCGGAGTTTCTGCGGCATGAAACATATGAGCCCCAGGTTCAATCACCGGTGATCCAGGATAACCACCTGAGTGGCAGCGCATGCATAAGGCGTTCCCAGGTAAAATGGTTTTATTGGAGTGAGGGTCGTGGCAATCCAGGCAATGAACGCCAGCATGGTGCATGCGACTGCTCAAAAAGGATGTGTAGACGTAGTTTTCCTCCCTCACCTGCCCATCTGGATAGTAAATCTCCGAGGCATCTGGTACCACCAGAGAGTAATGATCCAGGAAAGGTTCACCAGGGAGAAAATCACCCGTCAGCTCCGTACGTCGCGAGTGGCACGAACCACAGGTGTTGAGGACCTGCTGTGGATGGCGTTTACCAAGATGAACAGGAGGCGGCTCCTTACCTTCAGGGGGATGCTGGTAGTATTGAACATGATCCTTAAGCGGCCCATGGCAAGACTCACAACCCACAGACATTTCAGCCATGGCGGTGTGATAGGCGTCTTGCTCTGCGTCATAATTCTTACGCAGACGGGTGTTGTGGCAGCCTGCACACATGCTGTTCCAATTCATGCCGCGCCCCGTCCAATGACCCCATTCACCGGATGTGCGATCCTCATCTCCATAAACATTGAACCAGTCCATGCGATGCGGGTCCCAGGATACATCCATGGCCTGCAGCTTTCCTCGGCCTTGATCAACCAGAAACTGGCGAAGGGGCTCGTGACCAATGACTCTTTCAATAGAGTGAACCTGGTTGGTGCCCCCCAGGCCCAGGGTATCAACCTGAAAGGTCTCACCATCACTCGAGACCTGGGTCTTGACCGATCCGACATGAAAAGTCTTCATCGGATCGAAAGCGGACCGGTCCACCGAGGCATCAAGTGAGCGCTCTGCCAGGGCGTGATTGGATGGCTGCCACTTATCAAAGACTTCGCGGTGGCATGGCACACAGGAGGAAGATCCGGCATATTCGGCAAAGACAGCTTCATCCGGTTGCCGCAGTCGCTCCATAGTGAGCTGAGGCGACGAGGCTGAATGATAGGTCGGCAAGCCGGCTTCAGTCGCTACACCGGATATGGTCTTTGACGCGTCCAATGGCTTAGATTTACCTTGCCAGATCACCACCGCCCCCAAGGCCAAGCCACCCCACAGCCACCACCAGTTACCTTGAAAGTACGAGGCAAAACCCTGAGGCTTCTCCTCCTGCCTCGGGGACCTGGACTTGCTTTTAGATTTGGATGGACCGGATGCCATGCGGGAGAGAGTCTATCAAAAGGTTGCAGATGATCAACCAGCGGTTGATCGAGTTTAACTTGTACCTGACAGGTCCTAGGCAATCTGAAAGAATAATCCCCGATGGGCATACCACATCCCAAGCCTGAGACCGAGCCGGGACAACCCCTGAAGGAAGGGGTTCTTTACCTGGTAGCAACCCCGATTGGGAACCTGGAGGACATCACCCTCCGGGCGCTCTCAACGCTCAGGCAATGCGATCTGATCCTGGCCGAAGACACCCGTCATTCAGGTATCCTGCTCAAGCACTTCGACATCCAGAAACCGCTGATCAGTTATCACAAGTTCAATGAGGCAGCTCGGGTGGAGCAAATCCTTAACCGCTTGGCCAGAGGTGAGCGACTGGCCCTAGTAACCGACGCTGGCACGCCTGGCATCAGTGATCCTGGCGAACGCATCGTACGCGAAGTGATTGCTGGAGGATTCGAAGTTCAGTCCCTCCCCGGGGCCTCGGCGTGTATCACTGCCCTCAGTGCCAGCGGATTGCCAACTGAAACATTTCACTTCCTCGGTTTCCTGGATCGCAAAAGCGCCAGGAGACGTCGCAAGCTAGAGTCTTGTCGCTCCCTGCCTGCCACATTGGTGCTTTATGAATCGCCCCATCGCATTGAAAAGTTGCTTGAGGAACTCAAGGATCTGATGCCCGAAAGAGAGGTGGTTCTAGCCAGAGAATTAACCAAAAAATTCGAGCAATGGACACGGGGAAGGGCTGAGCATCTCTGGCAGGATCGGCATTCGATACGTGTTAAGGGAGAATTTGTGGTTTTGATCGGACCACCGGAGAAAACCGGCGAATCAAACGCGATCAAGGGGCATCAAAGCGACTAACCGGCCCTATGGGTTCGAGTGCTGCAGGATCCAGAATCATGTGCCGCACGCGCTGACGATTCCAGGTGTATGTGATGTGAACCAGACCATCGCTGGCCTGAATCATGGAAGGGTAGGAGAATTCTCCAGTTTCAGCTGATTCCAGCTCAGCAACCGCTTGCCAGGAACGACCATCCTCGCTCATGGCCAGATGGATTCGGTTGCGAAACCCCCAGCCCTCCTGACGCCTGCCTCCACCCATGTGATTGTAAACCAGTAAATGACGCCCGTCGGACAAGCTCAAGGACTCAATACCCGAGTTATTGTTCGGCATGTCGGTGCGTTCGAGAGGTGACCAGGTCAGGCCTCCATCTCGCGAGAAGCTCTGAACAATACGTTCGTGCTTGGAGCGGCACAGGGCTTGCAAGCTGCCGTCGGGATGACTCAAGAAAGTGGGTTGAATAATCTGGAAAGGTTGTTCCTCAGGTTCATGTCTGGACCAGGACGATCCCAGTTCGGGGTGAGACAGATTGCTCAGGCGTTCAAAGTGAAAGCGCCAGTCATTGCCATGTTCGGTAGAGGAAGGACACAGCAACACACCCGAGGGTAGTAGCAGCGGTTTGCACCGAACAGGACCGTCCATGCCTTCTGGAAGGCGACGGCGATCACGGAAGGAACGTCCCCCATCATAGCTGAACAGCACCTCTCCCCACCATTGCTGAGGATTAGGGCCCACCTTGAAAAACAGCATCAGCGGTTGCTTGCCTGGGGGCTGATAGAGCACCGGATTCCAGGTGGGATATCTGAGATCAGCGTGCTGAACGCCGTCTGCCCATTGCCGAGGAGTCGACCACCCTTCCCCATCGTGGTAACTACTCCAAATGCCGACATCTGGATGCTTCTCGCGTGTCCCACCAAACCAGGCCGCTACCAGTCCACGGGAGGTTTGAGCAATCGTCGAAGCATGGCATTCTGGGAATGGCGCCTGGTCATAAATGAAAGAGGCGTCGCGCCAACCAGCAAAAGGAGGGGCTTGCTTGGCCTGAGGTCCTCTGGCCTGGAGGGAGGCTTTCGGGTAGGCAATACAGTCCTGGTGGGCGATGTAATAAATGCGTCCATTTTCTGCCCCAATCAGAAGGTCGGGACGCCCATCCCGATCAAAATCGCAGGTCGAGGGGCTGGAGGTATGCCCCGCCACATTGCGTCTGGCAAGAGGGCCTATGCGCTTGAGGACGATCTTGCCGGATCGGGTTTCACAATTACGATACCAGGTCGCATTTTCCGAATTGACTAGGATGTCCAACCTTCCGTCGCCATCCCAGTCCACCACATCGAGTTTGATGCGACCACTGCCACCGGCTGTCCTGGCATTGAGCCGAATGGGCTCTTCATCTTCATTCACAAAATGTCTGGGATCCTTCAAGGCACGGCTTTGGCAGGTTAGGTAACCTTCTTGATCGAGCAGGATCAGGTCCATCAGGTCATCGCCATCAAAATCACAGGCAAAAGGGGTCGTGCGCCACTGAGTCTGGGTCTCCTCTGCCAACGTATCCCACCAATAAAAAGTGGGTGGGCGTGACCGTCTCCAAAAGGGCAAGGGCTGGGACTCAAAGCGCCCATAACGGTTTTTGAGCAGCATCAGGCGAGCCAGGATGGAATTGACAATCACATCTTCATGACCATCGCCATCCCAGTCAGCAACCGAAAAAGTCGTGTAGCCCCACTTGGCTTCGGCTGGCCCCTGTATCGATCCATCCTCACCGGCGGTGATACGAAAGGGTTTGCCGTCCACTTCCAGCAAGGAGGGGGCACTCCATTGCTTACCGTTACCATCCAAATTGATAAAAATACCGATTTGTCCGGCCGTGTTGCCGCAGAGAATATCCTCATCGCCATCACCATCCCAGTCATGCGCAAAGGGGGTGGCCAGAGCACCGAATTTCAGGGTGTCGGCCTCCTGTTGAAAATAAACTGGAGCTCTGAACTCAGGCATACCTCCTGAGACCCTGCCAAGATGCTCCACTAGAGCCACCCTGCCATCCTCATCCCCTACCACCAAATCCATATCCCCGTCGCCATCCCAGTCAATGGCCACTGGGGTAATCATTTGCAGGTCCATTTTCAGGGACTCTCCAGCTGAATTCATTAGCCGTCGCCCCGAAGCATAACTAGGGGATTGGCGACTACCGATGTTTTCAAAATAAGTGAATCCATCTAGGAATTCACCGCAAAGCAGATCCAGATCCCCATCGCCATCAAAATCAGCCAAATTGGGGCTAGGCCATCCGTAGACATCCACTGGACTCCCACCTGCGGTCACCTTGACTGGGTTTTTGGCATAGACCCCATCCTGGTTTTCAATCAGATACACCCACCCATGTAAGGGACCATGCTGCCATCGCCCCTGAGCATCATAGGCCTGATCCCAGATGTAATCTGACCAATCCCCAACCCCGACCATCAGGTCCAGATCACCATCGCCCTCCCAGTCCACATAACGCCACATGCGGGCTCGGGTTTGTCCGGGGTGAAAGCGGGCTTCAGGGTAAATGGTCGCACGCGAGGCGAAGCCCTGATTCCGGAAATCAAGGCACTCCTGATTTTCTACCAGCACTCGAGCCTGCCCTGCGACATAGCTGACCTGCATGTTCTGTGAGGCATCTCCCACCCTGATTGCCTTGCGAAAAATAGGCAGCGATTGCCCCGGGGCAAGCCCAGGGTTTTCGAAAAAATACACCCCATTGGAGGGCTTATCAGGGCAGGCGACGACCAGATCCAGGTCACCATCTTGGTCGTAATCCATAGGCATGGGCCATGCCCAGAGCCCCACGCCTAAGTCAACACTCATTCCAGGCTGGTTGTATTCCAGCTCTTTGAGCTTCCAGTCCTCAGATTGCAGCGTCAGAAGACCAAGGACCCACAGCAGGGCAAGGGATGCAATTCGGCAAGGCATGTACCCATGATGTCCCTAAGATGAGCGCTGGGTCACGCCTTAAAACCATGCCCGTCAAAATCCAGAAATGAACACCGCCATGCTAGATGCCCTTTAGGCGAGTATCAGCATCCCCAAAGGTTTCCAGGCTCACCCCCATTCGGTCCATGATGGAGAGATAAAAACTGCAAAGTTTGCGTTGCTCGTCTGAGTCATCCAAATAGTCCAGCACCCGACCCGTTTCCAGGGATCCATCAAGCCCACCAAGCGTGATGAGGGGCACCTTGGTTGAATCATGTTTGCTCCCTGACCACATATTGGAAATCCAAATCAGGCAGGAGTGATCCAATACCGTTCCCTCTCCCTCTGGCATGGCATCCAGTCGGCTGGCTAGGTAAGCAAGTTGACCAATGTAGTAGCGGGTGATGCGTTCAAATTCATCGGATTCATCATGGTGCGAGGCACTGTGGTGGGCGTTGCGCGCATCAAGAAAGGGATAGAACAGACCCGAAATATCGCGGCATAGCAACAAGGTAGCAACCCGTGTCTTATCGGTCTGGAAGGCAAGAGCCAAGATGTCACACATCAGGCGCATGTGCTCTCGAATATCCTCAGGCAACCCATTTTCAGGTCGCTCCATAACAAATCTATCCTGAGGTCGTTTGATCCAGCTGACATCGGCCTTGTCTTTGAGACGCCGCTGGGATTCGATACGTTTTTCAACCTCTCTGACACTGGTAAAATACTCATCAAGCTTTGCTTGGTCAGCACGGCTTACCCGACGCGTCAGGTCTTGGGTCTGTTCACGCACACGATCGAGAATGCTCAAATGACGCATGCCTCCCTTGTTTTCGAAAAGGCTGTCAAAGGCCAAAGAAGGATAAACCTCCATGGGAACCGGCGAGCTTTCATTTTGCCAGGAGATATGAGAGCCATAGGCCATGGAGAAGTTGGTTTCGTGATACCCAGTCACGGGCTGTTCACAGCCAAGCACCAGGCTGGGTTGTATGGTTTGATGCCCCAGACGCTCGGCCAATACCTGGTCCATGCTAATACCACCGCGCAAGGTGGCTCCCTTTTGAAGCGACGCACCCGAAAGGAGGTTACCCGTCTGGCCTGGATGAATCCCCACACCCGTCGCGTTCTTGTTAAAAAGCCCGGAAATGTAATTCATCTTGGAGGTGTAGGGAGCCAGCGGCTCAAGGCTCTTACCGAGTTCAAGTCCCGAATCTCCAGCTTTGGCCCAAAAATGATGAGGGTTGACGCCATTGGCCATGAACAGCGCCGCAAATCGACGCGGATAGGAGGAAGCCCCCTCCCCCGGGAGGGACTGTGCCTTGGCAAACACTGAGAGAGATTCCAGCCATGGAAGGGACATCGCTACACCGGCACCCTGCAGGAAGAGGCGGCGTGACCAAGAGGTATCGTGCTCTGCTAATCGTTTGTTTTTCATAATGCGGGGCTCCATGTCACCTGAGAATCGCCACGACGGTTCTGGAACTGTGAACTGGTGATAATCTGTTCAATCAACCACTGAATCGAGTGATCGTGGGCATCGAGTCCCTGGATCACTTCTTCGATGAATGGTTCATCCGAAAGCATCAGGTTACGACCCAGGGCATAGGCCAACAGCTTGGAGGTCAACTGGCGAATAAAATCCCCTTCGCGTTGGATTTTAAGATACCTTTTCAAGCCATCAACCCCTACCCCTTGCGTCTGATCAGGAAAACGCACAGCATCGGCAATCGGCCGCCCTGCCATATCCTGAGTGCGAAGCTCGCCTACGGGCCCGTAGGCCTCAAAGCAAAGTCCCATGGCATCAAATTTTTCATGACACTGAGCACACTGGCTGACTTGTCGATGCCTGGCAAGCATCTCTGGCAACGATACGTCCATGCGACTTTCATCAGCCGGCAATTCGGGCACGTTAGGCGGAGGCGGAGGAATTGGCTGACCCAACAACTGGTGAACCAGCCAGTAGCCTCGCTTGACGGGGCTGGTCCTAAGCCCTGGAGCATTCATGGTCAGAAACACCCCCATGGTCAGAAGTCCCCCCCTGGACCTGTCTGCAGCCTGCACCTTGATCCATTGATCTGGTTTCAGGCCTTCAGGCAATACAATCTCATAGTGATTGGCCAAGACTGGATTAACCCAGGTATGCTCGGCATACAGCAGTTCGAGCATGGGCCGATCCTGGAGGACCAACTCTTGAAAAAACCGGATCGGCTCCTCAAACATGGCGCTTCGAAGAGCCGGGGTAAAATTGGCGAAGCGGTTTAGATTGACGCTGTTATGATCTTCAAATTGGCGAAACCCCAGCCAATGCCCCATGAATTCCCGAACCATGCGCTTGAAGCGAATATCCTGGATCATGCGTCGCATGTGTTGAATGAGAAGACTCTTTTCGGCCAAACGGCCAGCAAGCGCGTCAACCATAAGGGGCTCATCCGGCAGGCTCGACCAGAGAAAGAAACTCAGCCGATTAGCCAAAGCCTGGCCGCTGAGTGCGTGGCCCTGATTCGATTCAGCTGCAAGATCAAGCCGATGCCAAAAATGAGGCGAAACCAGGATACTGATGAGGCTGTCTCGGATGGCCTCCTCGTGACTCAGACCATCCTCTATGACAAGGCGCCGATAAAAGCGGCGCATTGACTCTGCTTCCATAACCTCAAGGGGCCGGCGATAAGCGATTGCCGCCAGCCTTTCCAAAGCCTTGAGGTGATGGTAACGCGCCTCCTCCATCCAGGATTCGACTTGTCTGATTTGATGGTTGATGACCTCAAAATGCTCCTTGATCGCTTCCACGGCCAGGGCATCGGCCCCCATGGAGATTGCCTTGGTGAGATAGACATCAGCCAAACGACGAATCTTGGGTTCGGAAGTCACATCCTTGTCCTCTGCTCTGGCAAAATCGAATCCCTCATCGCGCATGAATTTTGAATCCGTGCGTTCGAACCATACCATACCTTGATGCTGACGCATGGGAGCTCGCGTCGTGAAATGAAGGGACTCCCAAAGCTGGTCCAATTTGGCTTGATCAGCCTCCTCAAGGAGGAGCTCGTATAGTGGCTCATCGTCTCGGAAATAGCCCATCATGCTGTGAAAACCTGCACTAAGAAGTCGTCCCTTTTCGACCTCCTGGCGATTGGGGTCGGGATCCAGAAACTCACGGCCACGCTCAGCAACGTAGAAACCATCAGGAAAGACACGGCCGAACCATTCAAGGGATTGGATTTGTTCGGGAGCGAGCAAGGAAGGCGCTTGGTCGTCCGGTGGGTCGAATCCCAATAAATGACCGCTAGTCGATAGTGTCTCTTGGATGCGTGCCAAATCAACCAGCATGCGACGGGACGCTTTCTGCCGGTTCCTCCAGAGCACGAAGGCCTGACTGCCGTTGTGGATTCCCTTGGATCGCAGGTGAGGGATTTGGAAGCTGATCAGCGCACGAACTGATTGGATGTAATCAGCCATGACCTTGAACCTTTCCTCAGGAAGCACCTTGTCATGGGGTTTGTCTGGGGAAGCATGCATACGCCATAACTCCCGCAAGCGGCGTATCGGGCCATGATCATGGTCCTGGCTTTCGAGCAGGGTGTAAAGGGTCTGCAGGTATTTTCGGCTCAGCCCAGACCCTGCGACCGAATGCTTCCAAGCCTGCGTGGATGAACCCAAACCAGACTCTGTCTTTAGACGCCAGGCAGCCTCGAAATAATCCTCCAGCCGAGTATTCTGAGATCGATAAAAATCAACAATTCGGTAAACGCCGTAACGATCCAGATCGGTTTCGGTCTCCACCGGGTAGGGCGCAAAATGTAATCCACGCGGCGTCATGACAAGATGCCTGGCCACCTCTTGAGCTGACTCCAGGTATTTTTGGAACAACGCAGGGGAAACCGTCAGGGATTCAGCGGTGTTGTCAAAGCCCTGCTCATTGGCAGGATCCAGCGGGAAGGTGGCTGCAGGGGAGATGGCCACTCCAGTCAGATCCTCTATCACATGGGTATACTCGGCGTGGCTGAGACGACGAATTGGAACGGGCCCAGGATCGCCTGCCTGCCTGGCTGCCTCCGAGCGCCGGAATTGGTGCATCCATTCGATAACCGATTGGCTTACCTCGGCTCTTGGGAGGAACTCAGCATCCTCTGGAGGCATTTCGCCTGTTTCAAGACGCTCAAGGATCAAGTCCCAGTGCCCAAAATCACGGCGAACCGCATCCAATGAATCGAAGGAGCTGATATCAAATTTGGCCTTCGGGCGATCACCGCTGTGGCAGTCCAGGCAATAACGCTTAATAAAGGGCCTTACCTGGCGATCAAACCGCCCTTCCAGATCAACCGATTCACCTTGAAGGACTTCAAGGCAGCCAATTAGCAAGCAGAAGGCCCCCCAAGCATAAGAAGGCAAGCAGAGTGGTGAATAACCCAAAGTCATGGAGTGTGGTGAGGAATTATTTTATCGTGAACACTTGAGGTATGCAACGGGATACTCTGGTCAATAGTTGCCCTATTCAGTGAGGTCATAAGCCAGCAAGACACTCCAGGATGACCCAGCATGATGTTCGAGATCCCAGTATGCACTCATGGGGGGAGGCTGTCTGTGGAAATTGATCTCGCCTGAAGGTGTTCAAAGGCCTTATTGCTATGGGCTTGATGTCCGAAAAACCCATCATTGCCATCACCATGGGAGATCCTGCTGGGATTGGGCCTGAAGTTTGCCTCAAGGCAATGCTCGATAGGTCTGTGCTGGAGGCCTGCATCCCCGTGATCTTTGGCGATGGCCCCATTCTCGAACGATGCGCCGATGAACTAGGCATCGTGAGGCAAGCCCCAATCTGCAAGGCATCTCGCAGCGGTCCTACCCCCTCAGCTCTGCCCTTAACCGAGCGCCCCAAAGAACCCTTGATCCTGGATCTTGAGGTGTTGAAGCCAGATCATTTTGTCCCTGCTCAGGTGGATGCCCATACAGGGATGGCCAGTTATCAATTTATCCAACGAGCCATCGATGCAGCCTTGGGCGGCATGGTCGATGCCGTCACCACCGCCCCGATCAATAAGAAGGCGCTGTCCCTAGCTGGCATTCCCTACCCTGGCCACACCGAAATGTTTGCCGCGCGCTCTGCTTCTGAAAGCTGGTGCATGATGCAATACTCAGAGGTGATTACCTGCACTTTTGTCACGGTTCACATAGGTTACGCAGAGGTGCCCACCCACCTGAATACCCAGCGGATTCTAGAGGTCATCCGGCTTTCGGCTGATGGGTTGCAGCGCATTCGGGGAAGGCAACCCCGAATTGTGGTTTGTGGACTCAACCCTCATGCTGGGGAAAATGGATTGTTCGGGAACCAAGAGGAGGAAAACATCATCGAACCGGCCATCCTGGCAGCGCGAGCAGAAGGCTACCAAGTTGAGGGTCCGATTCCTCCCGACACGGCCTTTCTACCTCAGAAACGCCAAGACTGTGATGTTTATGTCTGCATGTATCATGATCAGGGGCACATTCCAGTCAAAGCGCTTGCCTTTGATACAGCAGTCAACACCACCCTCGGGTTACCCATCATCCGAACGAGTGTGGATCACGGGACGGCACTTGATATTGCCTGGAAGGGTTTAGCCCGGGAGTCCAGTTTGATCAGCGCCATCCAGCTGGCAGCCAAACTGGCTCGCAGGGACCCTTCTGGAGCGTATTAATTCACCCGGCCGACTCGTATGCTCTGGGGCTGGCAATCTCGAAAAGTAAAATCATCGGGCACTTCCACCTCCAAGGCGACGGCGAAAGCATCCTCTCCACTCTGCTGAGTCAGGTCGGCTACCACTCGAATACGCCCCGCATCAAGTGTTTCCAGCAACACCGATTGACCTTGAACACTCACCGATACGACCTGGGGTTCAATGACATAGCGATTGGTATCGGTTGAAGAGGTTTGGATGATGATGGGTACTTGCTGAATCTGACGACTGGCTAGTGGCCCGCGGTTTTCCTGATTGGCTTCGTAGGCTTCCACCACGGCGATGCGGATAACCACCCACAGACCAATGGAAAGCAGGAGAGAAACCAATTTCCATCCTGGGTTCTCAACAATGCGGGCCAGATAAGTTTTAAGATAATGGCGATTCATTTTCAGGACACAGTCTTCTTTTCGAGTCGACGTTCGAGGGCAGCCTGGCGGGCGGCACGCTTGTCCGACTGTGATGTCTTAACCAGCAAAGTGCTGAGAACCGATCGCAATTCCTCGCACGAAAGCCCCCTCACAAGCTTACCTTGGTGAGCATAGGAGATCATCCCCGTCTCTTCGGAGACCAATACCACCACCGCATCAGTTTCCTCACTCAGACCAATGGCTGCCCGGTGCCGCGTTCCCAGCGATTTTTGTAGGTCCTGACGACGGGTAAGAGGAAAAATACAGGCAGCATGAGCAATGCGATCCCCCTGGATGATCACACCCCCATCATGGATGGCGTTATTGGGAAAAAAAATGGTCTCAAGCATTTCGGGTGTCGCCTCACAATCAACCGGAACACCCAGTTCAACAAGTTGCGAAAGATCATGGTTCTGCTCGATCGCCATCAGGGCTCCTATCTTGACGTTGGATAGGCGATCGACACTCTGTACGATCACTTCGATGGTTTCTCGCAATTCCCGGATGCGGGCAAAGCTCGGCAAATTGCCCAAGCGGGCAAGCAGACGGCGGATCTCAGGGTGAAAAAGAATCAAGATGGCGTAAGCGGAGAAACCGAAAAATTGGAGTAGCATCCACTTGAGCACCGTAAGATCCAAGAGGGCGGTGACAGCCAGCATACCCAATAAAACCAAAAACCCAATGAGGACGCCCCAGCCATGGGTTCGCCTGACGAACATCAATACGTAATAGATCCCGATGGCAAGGATGGTCACCTCGACCAGCGGTCGCCATAACATGGACCATGATGCGTCTAAATTCATAGTTGGTTTTTACCCTGCAAGGCTTCCCACATGGCCAGAGCCTGAACCGTCTCGGCCACATCATGGGTTCTGATAATCTTGACGCCCTGATTCACGGCCCAGAGCGCAGTGGCAAGCCCAGCAGGTAGCCGTCTGGAGGGTTCTTCAACCCCAAGGAGAGCTTTGAACAGCGACTTCCTGGAAACACCCAACATGATAGGACGCTCGAGTTTACCAAAACATTCAATGGACCTAAGGAGCTCGAGATTATGGAAGAGATCTTTACCAAATCCAATACCCACATCCAGCACAACCTGCTGCTTTTTGATTCCTGAGTGGTGCATGGCATCCAGTCGCTCGGTAAAAAAAGCATAGACCTCTGAAACCACTTCTGAATAGTTGGGCGCATGCTGCATGGTGCGAGGCTGACCCTGCATGTGCATGGCCACATAGCCTACCCCGCTCTCGGCCACCAGGTGCCACATGGCCAGATCACTACGGGAAGCTTCCACGTCATTGATAATACTCGCTCCGCACTCCACAGCAACGCGGGCTACCTCCACTTTGCGGGTATCCACACTCAGAGCTGAGCATCCGGCTGATACCAGGCGCTCTAGGACTGGTATCACACGCTCCATTTCTTCCTGCTGACTGACCTCCGGAGCCCCAGGACGGGTGGATTCCCCCCCAATATCCACTATATCCGCCCCTTCATGAACCATGGTCATGGCGCGTTCTACCGCTCTGGAGGGATCCTCATATTCTCCCCCGTCCGAAAAGGAGTCAGGGGTCACATTGAGAATCCCCATCACAAGCGGGCGATGGCTTAGGTCCCAAAGCTGTTGGCGGCATTGCCAGATCATGGCACTTGAATTCTTTGTGATGGGTTCAAATCTGGGAATGGCTTCTTCAGCGTGGGAGCCTCTGGGGCATATCTGCCACGATCCACATCATGATGGCCGAGGCTGCCACACAGCGGTTGAATGAATCCTTGTCCACTTTGTCAACCGTGTCGGCAGCGGTGTGATGATACCAGAAATAGCGTGTTCGATCCACATCCAAGCCCATGACTGGCACACCATCGGCAACCAAGTGCATGATGTCAGAAACCCCTGCACCCCACTTGAGGCGGCTCGCACCAATGGGCTTGAGCATGGAGCCAATCGACTCGAGGAAGGGCATCGCCTGCTCACTCCCAGTAAAGCTGAACCCTTCGGGTTCAAAGGTACCAGCATCAGATTCAATAGCCAATACGTGCTGAGCCATTTCCCCAGCATGATCCCTCTGGTAGGTTCGCACCCCAGCCATGCCATTCTCCTCATTGGTCCATAGCACGAGTCGCAGCGTTCTCTTGGGTCTGAGGCCTTGCTGAAGAATGAGCCGAGCTGCTTCCCACATGGCAAGGCAACCTGCCCCATCATCCATGGCACCCTGCCCCACATCCCAGGAGTCTAGGTGTCCACTAACCAGGATGATCTGCTCAGGCCAATGGCTTCCGGTAATTTCCGCCACCACATTGCGCGAGGTCGTCGGCTCCAACGTCTTGGCCTCCATCTTCAGGCAAAGGTCGATGGTTTCACCGCGTGCCTGCATCCGTTCCATCATGATTGCATCCTCCATAGTGATGGCAGCGTGAGGAATACGTTTAACGCCCGTTTCGTAAGTCATCATTCCCGTGTGCGGGGTTTGCATGGAAAAAGGTCCCACTGAGCGTATCAGGCTGGCAACCGCCCCCACTTTGGCTGCCTCAATAGCTCCACGCGTCCGAAACACCACGGTGGTTCCATAATCAGTAAATGGGGCGTTGAAGAGCACGATTCGTCCCCGGGCCTCTTGAGACCTTTGTGCGAGCTCCTCGAAGCTACTCACCACCAAGACCTCAGCCTCGATCCCTTCCTGAGGTGTGCCAACACTCCCTCCCAACCCTAACATCGGACACTCCCTTTGTCGTGGTCCCTTCATAAGGAGCGATTCCTGGCCGCGCACCCAGCGCGGCACCTCGACGGCCTCTCCCCTGACAGGGTCAAAACCGTCCTGCCGAAGGGTCTCAAGGGCCCAATCGATTGCGCTCTCCAACTGGGGTGAACCACTAAAGCGAGGGCCAAAGCGATCACACATCAAGGCAAGACGATCGTAACCGACCTGACTATTAAGAGCCTGAGCCATCAGTTCTTCAGAGACCTCCTGGTAGAGGCTGCGCAATTCATCCGGCAAGGAACCCGATCCCTGCCCCAGCAGACCTGGTATCACCTGGAACGGGCCAAGCAGTAAATGGAGCATCAAGAACCAGCAAAAGGTTCGTCGGATCGACAAGCTGGGGAGGGAAATCACCATAGGCTTCTTTTTAAAGGCGGTTGTAGTCCATGGCAATCCATCATCCCCGTGGAAACTGAAAGGGTATTGACACCGACAGCCTGCACCATAGCAAGTCAGCACCCTATCCCTTGCGGTTTGATTCAAGGAACCATGCCGTCTCACTCAGCCAACCTGACAAGGAATCAGATCAGATCCATAAGATGCGTCTTGAGGAATTTCCAGGCAGCATCCTGCATCGACTGGTTGAAAGCATGCC
>Ga0181571_10000553_pt1 | contig 24831 bp, 17 predicted proteins | sample 101ome_17_FD_132440 | JGI IMG/M metagenome (GOLD analysis project Ga0181571, IMG submission 132440) | Coastal salt marsh microbial communities from the Groves Creek Marsh, Skidaway Island, Georgia - 101407AT metaG (megahit assembly) | ecosystem: Environmental > Aquatic > Marine > Intertidal... | reverse complement strand
CTTCTGTGGATGAAACTACGAGTTCGATAACGGTTGACTGCGGGGGGTGCTCGTTCAGAGATTACTCCGCGGGTGCAACCGTGAGCCGAGTCGAGCGCATCAAATTATTTGTACATGATGACAACTTGTGCATGGTGCGTGATCTATCTGCTTCCGACTGCAGCGCAAATGACGTGCTGCTCGGTAATGTTGTGAATTTGCAGGCCCTTTATGGAATCGACTCCGATTCAGACGCAGATGTGGATCGCTACGCACTGGGTAAGCATCTCACAACAAACGATTGGAAGAAAATTCAGACTGTAGACATCCAGCTACTAATACGATCAAGCGAGACGGCTGTTTTTGATAGCCCTCAGACTTATTTGTATCAGGGAGATTCCGTTGTTGCTGGCGACAAGCGTGCTTACAAATCTGTCTCGGTGACTGCAAATTTACGTAATTACAAGGTCTATTAATTCAGTGGCTTTTGAACTTTTACAGGGAGTCAAAATGACAACATCAAAAAACAAAAGAATGCCTAATCAACGCGGTGCCGTTCTGATGGTCAGCGCCGTTGTTTTGGCACTCCTCGCAGGGGTCAGTGTGATGGGGTTGCAGGGGCTAATATCCCAAGAAAAGGGCATCGGAAATCAGCGCATCTTTGACAAATTATCGGACTTGGCAGAGGCAGCAGTAATTGAGGCGATATCCGATTTGAACTCGGGTAACGAGAGTTTGGATGAGATTGTTGCTGTTTTAGATGGATCCCAGAGCGGCAGCAGTGCAGGGGTGAGTTCAACTTATGAAATCACAGCGTTGGCGGGTTCGGTCGATGCTCGAGGAAATCAAATATACAGTATTACTGGCTCCGCCACAGTCAGCGGACTCAATCAGAACGTTGAACTACTTGTTGCCCGAGAGAGTGTTGGCTCTGCGGTTGTTGGCTGTGATTTAGTTCGCTTGTCACCTAATAGTTCTGTCGATGGTTCTGTTGTAGGAAAGACGTCAAGCTCTCAAGTTATCCTAGAAAATAGCAATGTTGTTGTGAACGGAGATGTAACGAGTGGCGGGACGATCACCCGAAATAATGGAACGATAACGGGGTTGTCTACCGAAAATGATGCGCGGGTATGTGATCCACTCGATTCGGCAACGTTGATGGCGTCGCAGACTTATTACTCTGGTAGCGCAGGAGTTAGCCTGGGTGGACAAGGTGAGCAAAGCTTACTCTCTGCCGATTATGATGACGGAAATATAGTTGCTGGTGATGAAATTACGATCCGCAGTGGTTCTACCGTAAGATTGAGTGGCGATCTTTTGATGACCGGTGGGACGTTGATATTAGAGAGCAACTCCAAGCTTCTAGTGACCGGTGAGATAACGCTGGCGGGCGACAGTACTGTGAATGTTACAGGTGACGCCTCGATATACGTGGTGAGTGGGCTTGATATCGCCAAAATTGGCAATGATAAACCAGATATTGTGTTCTCAAGTGAAGGCAAACTGGATTTCTATGTTCGTGGGGATTTTGATCTAGGCGATCAGATCTCACTAAACTCGGCGGGTCGCGCTGATCAGTTGGCTATGTATATTACAAATGAAGCCGTAACCGGCTTGGTGAGTCTCCACAAACAGCATATCGATGGCCCTTATGTTGGTGTCGTCGGTAGGTTTCTGTTCCGTGATGATTCGGGTTGGCGGTTGGCAAATGGAAACAACGGGAACAACGGGAACAATGGGAACAACGGGAACAATGGGAACGACGATAATAACCAGGATAACGGTATGAGTGGCGGAAATTCGTCTAGTGGTACTTCATCTTGGTGCACTGGAAATACGGCTAACAACGATGTCATCGATCTAATCAGTAATATGTCGTTCAAGGGAACAATGTGCGCCTACCTATGACATATGTGTGAACAGTAACGTCGACTTCGAAGGAACGGTTTGGGGGAAGCGTATTGAGCTGGCTTCGAATGCCCAGGGAGTGTCAGCGAGCGCGACCGATAGCGGTTTCAAAATAATGTTTTGGCGTTAAATCAATTCGTAGCTTCGGTGTTATGGGTGACGGTAGGGGCGTGATACGGAATTTTGAGCGGCAGTCTCAGACGGGACTGACGCTAGTAGAGCTTTTAATCACCCTCGCTGTTGCTGCGGTGGTGCTGACTTTAGGCGCTCCGTCACTAGCGACTCTCCTGAAAGATTCGGGCCTCAGACAACACGCTGTTTCGCTTCATAGTGCAGTGATTCGTGGTCGTACCGAGGCTCTCAGCCGCGCATCGTTTGTGACACTATGCGCGGCTACCCAAGATTTGAATTCTTGCAGGACTAGTGGAGGTGATTGGTCCGACGGATGGTTGCTATTCGTGGATCAAGGAACTCCACTCCAGTATGACGAGGGCGATACTCTGCTGCTGGTGCAAGGAGGAGACAGTCAAATATCAGTTACTGCTGATTCGGGTTTGGGCGTAGCACTCAGTTTCAGTGCAAAGGGTTTTGCGCAATCTCCATCAGGCACCACGGCGGGTAGATTGATAGTTTGCGATGATAGGAGGACGTCGTCGAAATCTAGATCAGTCACAATAAATCGGTTGGGCAATAGTGTTTTTTCAAAGACAGTTTCAGACGCTGCCACCGCGTGTGGGTGATCGGAGTCAACGTCTGACAGCGCTACTTGTCCCCATTTTTTTATAAAACCATCAACCCCGCAATCAACCCCAAACACACCACCACCGGTATCACCACGGTAATGATGCCCACGTCCTTGTATGCCTCTTTATGCGTGAGGCCAGTAATCGTGAGCATGGCTACCACGGCGCCACAGTGTGGGAGAGAATCAAAGCCGCCGCTGGCGATCGCAGCGATGCGGTGCAGATCCTCAACCGGCACGCCCATCTCAAGATACGCGGGCGCGAGCGTTTGCATAAAGATCTGCAGGCCACCTGAGGCAGAGCCAGTAATCGCTGATACCAGGCTGACCGAGGTGAAAGCGGATAAAAGTGGCGGCAGGCCCGAATCCAGCATGGCGGTTGTGAACGCCTGAAAACCGATCGTTTTCGTTACGACACCGCCGAAGCCTATGACCGCTGCGGTGTTGATGAGAGGCATAATGGCGTCGTTGGTGCCGTTCCCGAGAACGTGCAGGGCATTAGACCGCACCGCTGGAAAGATCGTGCAGGCCATTACGGAGCCCACCAGTAGGGCAATGCTTGGCCAGACTACCGGTTGGCTGTTGGCAAAGGTCAACGCTTGTCCGATGAGTGATTCTGCGTTCGCACTACCTGCAAACACTCGCGGCAAAATGATCAAACCCAGCACCACTAGAATAGGGCTGAGTGCGACTAGCGAGTGCGGATAGTCGTCGTCGTGCACCTCCACGATGCGATCATTCGGGCCGGGGGTGAAGACCTCTCCAGCCACAAACGCTTTTTTTCGTTCTCGCTCTAAGTACCACATACCCAGCCCGAACATAGCAACACCGCCGATGAGGCCCGGCCAAAAACCTGCGAATAAGTCGGTGCCTAGGCTCACACTGGCAATCACGTTATGGATTGATGGTGTGCCGGGTAATGCCGTTAGAGTGAAGGTGCCCGCACCGAGCGCGAGTGCACCGCAGAACAAACGTTTCGGAATATTGGCTTCTTGCAGCAGCTTGAGCCCAAGTGGGTAAATAGCAAAAATGACGACAAATACCACCACACCACCGTAGGTGAGCAGAGCGCAAGCGAGCACCGTAATCCACAGCGCGCGCTCTGCCCCCAACTTTCGAATCAGCGCAAGCGCGATACTGGAAGCGGCATGACTTTCGCCCATGACGCGACCGAACATGGCGCCTGCCGCGAACAACAAGAAGAACTTACCGGCGAAAGTGAAAGCCCCGAGAGGCCCGAAGGAGAAGTAGTCGCCCAGGCCTGCAGCAACAGGCAAGCTATTCGTCAGAATAATAATCAGAGAGCAAAAAAGAGAGGCAAATACGATATTAACGCCCCTTAAGGCTAACCAAATTAAAAGTGCAACGCTGCCGAGTAAGCCGAGATAAGTCATTCTGTGCCCTTGCTGTCTTAAAATTATGTTGGGGATTCTGCATGAATTCCTCGATCCTGCAAAGGGTCTGAAATTGACGCTTCTTATGCTGAAACATTTTACATGGTATGGCTAAGCGCAGTAGTCTAATGGGCTGATTTTTCGACCCCTACGTATCAACCAAAAAACTCGAGGTAAGAACATGTTTCGAATCGTTTCGCTGCTGGCTGGTTTGTCGCTCGTGATGGCCTGTGGTTCGTCGCAAGTGGATCCTATTTCGTGGGACACGGCAGCGGTGAGAACGACTTCAGGTTTAGCGGTGCCTTCAAAACAAGGTGAGGTTTTAAGCTACCGAGATATCCCCTACGCGCAGGCACCGGTTGGCGATCTCAGATGGAAAGCCCCGCGCCCCTACAGCAAGCCGAACGCGGTGATACCAGCTCAGCCCATCAATGACACTCGGGATACAGTGGCCTGCGTCCAGCAGGCCTACGATGCGGGTGGTGTCCCCGGTGAAGGTATCGTGGGGACAGAGGACTGCCTGTACATGGACATAAAAGCGCAGGAAGGTTCCATCGGCAGCGCTAAGCCCGTCATGTTTTGGATCCACGGTGGTGGTAATACATCGGGTTACAAGGGCTTCTACAACTTCGATGAACTGGTCCGCCGAGAAGATGTCATCGTTGTGACTTTTAACTATCGACTGGGCCCTTTGGGGTGGTTTACTCACCCGTCGCTTCAGGCTGGCCGAGAAGGCCTTGATGCCAGTTCCAACTTTGGTCACTTGGATATTATCGAGGCCTTGAAGTGGGTCCAGACCAACATAGAAGCATTTGGGGGAGATCCGAACAACGTCACCATCTTTGGCGAGTCTGCTGGCGGGCACAATGTTCTGGGTTTGCTGGCGTCGCCCTTGTCGGAAGGGTTGTTTCAAAAAGCGATCTCGCAGTCGGGCTATGTAAAATCTGCCACGCCTGAGCAGGCTTTCAATCGAGATAATGCCGATACAAATATGCGCCGTTCGAGCTGGCAAATTCTGGAGCAGATGCAGTTGGATCCTCTTGCTTCGGCTGAAGAACTGCGAGGTTTGGATGCCAGAGCCTTGTACCACGCGTACTACCAATTGGATGGCGAAGGCGACGTGCCGCTGACCACGGCCGATGGCGTCGTGATCCCGACTGAAGGATTTATGGCGGCACTAGGTAATCCAAATTACGCAAAAAACGTGCCTGTGATCGCCGGCGCAAACCGCGATGAAGTCACTTTGTGGTTGGGTATGCACCGTTACTTCATTGAAACGAGTTATCCGTTTACCAAGCTGCTGCCGCCCAAGCTGTCGATCAAGGATCCGGATTTGTACAGCGATTGGATTCGTGTGCGCTCCGCGGCCTGGAAAGTCAGAGGGGCGGATCAGCCTTTAATGCAACTGGAAAAAGCGGGCTATCAAAACCTCTATGCCTATCGTTTCGACTGGGATGACCAGGAGACCTCATTCTTTGCTGATTTCCCTAAAATTATTGGTGCAGCGCACGGCACGGACATTGCGTTTTTAACCGGAGCGTTCACCTACGGCCCGGTGTCTCGTTGGGTGTATCCTGACTCGGCAGAGCGACAAGAGATGATGGAGCTCATGATGGGCTCTTGGGCGGAGTTTGCGCGCTCAGCAAAAGCAACGACCCCTGTGGGTTGGCCTGCGTTTTCATCGCAAGGTCGTGATTTCGTGCATTTGGATGTGGGCGACGCGTTGAAGATTGCCAGCGACAGCGACACCCTGGATAGCTTGCTTGAGCGCATAGAGGGTTTCAGTCACATGACTCAGCGCGAGAAGTGCTTACTCGGTTGGGAGACGCTCACTAAAGTAGGGCAGCCAGATTATACAGCTTTTGAGCGCTGGGGTTATTGCCCAGGCTTTGATGCGGTCGCCGTACAGGAAGAAATCAAAGATGCCCTGATCGCGGAGTTTGGATCGACCTCCGTTTTATAGATTTCGTTGCTGGGGGGGGCGGAGTACACGTTGATCCCGGTGGTTATCGCGGTGTTTGGATGTACACGATTGTGTGAAGGCAGAGTACGGAGTTTGCCGCGACGGCGGCCTTGGCATGGCCAAGTGTAAAGGGGTTGGAGCGTATTCCTACCCTTTCGTTTGCGAGTCGGTCCGCTAAGTTGGCGACTCCGGCCCCGTCGTCTGTAAAGAGGCTAGCGCTGTTTGTACTGTGTGGGGCAGTAGCCTCGCGAAACGCTAGGATCACGCAGTTGCTGGTGTTTTGTTTTGCGTCCAGAGACTCTAGCTCGCCAGTTTCGGAAGGCTTTCGGTTTCAGCTGGCTGCGCATGATTCGGATCGTGTCTGTTTCGCTTAAACCAAAAAGGCGCTCTATGGCTTCGAAAGGGGTGCGGTCTTCCCAAGCCATCTCGATCAGACGCGATAGGTCCTCGGGTTTTTCGATGCGTGTTTGTTTTAAATTCATGGTGTGAATTACGAAAAAGGTTGGAAAGAAGATCACTCGTGATTTTGGTGTGCCCTAGCTCCGTAAACGCGAGTGGGCTGGTGTAATTTTATGTCAATTTTTTTAGTCAATTTGGTCATTGAGAAGCGCGGCTTGGCTCCGCATCATGTGTGACCTTCAAATTAAGGAGCGTGTTATGACACATACGGCGTACATATACGATGCAGTTCGTACCCCTCGAAGCAAGGGAAAAGCGGGCGGTAGTCTTTACCAAATTAAGCCTGTTGATTTAGGCGCAACTCTTCTGCGCGAGCTCCAACAGCGCCATGATCTGGATACGAGCTACGTGGATGACGTTGTTATGGGCTGCGTTACACCGATCGGTGAGCAGGGCGGCGACGTGGCAAAAATGATTGTCCAGAACGCGGATTGGGACGAATCCGTAGCGGGTGTCCAGCTAGACCGATTCTGCGCCTCAGGCCTAGAGGCGGTGAATATCGCTGCGCAAAAGGTGGCCTCGGGCTGGGAAGACCTGGTCGTCGCGGGCGGTATCGAGAGTATGTCTCGCGTTCCCATGGGCTCAGGAGGTGGCGCGATGGGCAGCGACCCGGCTTTTTCGCTCAAAACGGGTTTTGTACCTCAAGGTATTGGCGCCGACACCATTGCGACACTGGGCGGCTGGACTCGTGAGGACGTAGATGCTTTTGCAATGGAATCACAGCGCAGAGCCGCGCACGCGCGCGACAACGGTTGGTTCGACAAGAGCGTGGTTCCCGTAAAAGACATCAACGGCGTTACCGTGTTAGAGCGTGATGACTTTATTAAGCCAAGCACGACCATGGAGGGGCTGGCCTCGCTCAAGCCCTCGTTTGCCATGATGGGCTCAATGGGTTTTGATGATGTAATTTTGGGCAAGTATAACCAGCTTGAGCGTATCAACCACGTTCACACGCCGGGCAACTCCTCGGGCATCGTGGATGGCTCTAGCGCCGTTTTAATTGGTAGTGAAAAGGCTGGTAAAGATCTTGGTTTGATGCCTCGCGGCCGTATCGTAGCTACCGCTATTTTGTCGACAGACCCTATTATCATGCTTACAGGTCCTGGCCCTGCAGCCAAGAAATGTCTGGCGAAGGCGGGTATGACGCCGGCTGATATCGATCTGTGGGAAATCAACGAGGCCTTTGCTTCCGTGGCTCTGCGCTACATGCAAGATTTGGGCATCGATCACGCTGTGACTAACGTAAACGGTGGTGCGATCGCGATGGGACATCCTCTCGGAGCAACGGGTGCGATGCTGGTCAGCATCATGTTGGATGAACTCGAGCGTCGAAATCTGCGCCGCGGCATGCTATCACTCTGTGTGGGCGGTGGTATGGGTATCTCCACTATTATCGAACGCGTTTAAGACACCTGCAAAGTTAAGGAGACAGCAATGAGTGTATTTCATTACGACAAAGACGATGCGGGTATCGTAACCGTAACCATGGATATGACGGGCCCCGTCAACGCAATGAACGCCGAATACCAAACGGCGATGACCGAGACTGTTGAGCGCTTGGAAGCAGAGACCGACTTGCGCGGTGTGGTCTTTGCCTCTGCCAAAAAGGTGTTCTTTGCCGGCGGCGATCTCAATGATTTGGTGAAAGTGGAGCCGGGCCAAGAAGAGGAATTTTTCACGGGTTTGCAGGCAACGAAATCGGTTCTGCGGCGCATCGAAAAGCTGCCTGTGCCGGTCGCAGCAGCAATTAACGGTGCCGCTCTAGGCGGTGGTTTCGAGATAGCGCTGTGCTGTAACTACCGAGTGGCTTGGAACGATCGTTCGGTTCAGTTAGGCCTGCCGGAAGTCGGCCTAGGCCTGCTGCCAGGCGGGGGCGGCGTTGTGCGTATGACGCGGCTTCTGGGGCTCGCAGCGGCATTGCCCTACCTGACAGAGGGAACAAGAGTAACGCCGGATAAAGCACTGGCGGCGGGTATGATTCACGCAACGGTCGATACCCTTGAGGAACTCGTTCCAAACGCAAAAGAATGGATCTTAGCGCAAGAGGATCTTGTCGCGGCCGGCACGCAGCCATGGGATACCAAAGGTTACAAGATTCCGGGTGGCGGCATTAACTCCCCAGGTGTAGGCCAGCTGGTCATGATTGCCCCTGCAATGCTGTATTCCAAGACGCGCGGTCTTCTGCCAGCGCCGGCTCGAATTTTGGATTGTGCAGTTGAAGCTTTGCGGCTGGATTTTGACGAGGCCTTAACGGTTGAGTCGCGCGGTCTGGCCAACTTGGTGGTTACGCCGGTTGCGAAGAACATGATCTCCACCTTCTTCTTTGGTATGAACAAAATCAACGGCGGTGCGAGCCGACCCAAAGGTGTCGAGAAGCGCCTCACTAAAAAAGTGGGTATCTTAGGCGCGGGCATGATGGGGCAGGGGATCGCCTACTCCTCTGCGATGGCTGGCATCGATGTCATTTTGAAAGATATTTCGGTTGAAGCAGCGGAAAAAGGTAAAGCCTACTCCGAGAAGCTTTTGGCTAAACGCGTGGCCAAAGGCACAATGACCGAAGAGAAAAAGCAATCGATCCTGGATCGTATCCATCCTACGGCCTCGAATGAGGATTTGCAGGGCTGTGATTTGATTATCGAAGCGGTGTTCGAGAACATGAAGCTCAAACACCAAATCACCGCAGAGCTCGAGGGCTATCTTTCAGAAGACGGCGTATGGGGTTCCAATACCTCTACTTTGCCTATTACTCAATTGGCGGAGGGCTGCTCCAAGCCTGAGAATTTCATAGGGATTCACTTCTTCTCACCTGTCGACAAAATGCCATTAGTGGAGATCATCTGTGGCGAGAAGACCAGTGATGAGGCCTTAGCGAAGGCCTTTGATTACACCTTGCAAATCAAGAAGACACCGATTGTCGTCAACGACTCACTGGGCTTCTTTACTTCGCGTACCTTTGGCACCTATTTGGACGAAGGTGTTCGTTTGCTAAAAGAGGGCTTACACCCCGTCAAGATCGATTCGCTGGGCAAAGCCGTGGGCATGCCGGTAGGGCCTCTCGCAGTTTACGATGAGGTTAGCCTCGAACTTTCACGTAAGGCCAACGCAACCTGGGAAGAACTCGGTGTGGTCGATAAGTGGGGTGATGGCTCTATAGCGCGTGAGGTCGTGGGTTTGATGGTTGATGAACACGGTCGGGGTGGTCGCCATCACGGTGGTGGTTTCTACCAGTACCATGAAGACGGCAGTAAAGAAATCTGGTCAGGTTTATTCCATATTTTCCACAAGGCCGATTTCGAGATCAGTGATCAGGACGTTAAAGATCGCTTGCTCTTCCGTCAGGTCATTGAGGCTTTGAAGTGCCTGGAGACCAATGTGTTGCGCTCAGAAGAGGACGGTAACATCGGCTCTATTATGGGGATTGGTGCGCCGCCTTGGACCGGTGGTCTGTTGCAGTTTGTTAAAACCTACGGTTACGGCCGATTTGTAGCGCGCTGCGAGGAATTGGCTGCGCAGTATGGCGACCGTTTTAATCCGCCGCAGATTGCCAAGGATCGTGCATAGGCGTTATTAACGCGGGCTGCCGATCTAACTCTAAAGCGGGCTTCGGCCCGCTTTTTGTTTGTGCTGTACTTGCCCATGCAAAACACTTTTAGTGTCGTGTCGTGTCGTGTCGTGTCGTGTGGAGGTTCGAAACCCCTTAGATTGCTCATTGTTGTCCGCATCATTTCATTCGCTAGCCTATCCATTTTTTCGCGTCTATCGCGGTGATCGTCATCTAACTGTATTATTCGTGATCTGAGCGGCTATCCGTGTCGTATCGTTAACTTTGCTAATTGAGGTAATCCAGTGAAAGCATTCCATATTGATCCCGTAGAGAAAACCGTAGAAGAAATTGAGATCCACAACACGGGCGATATCGCGGAAGCCATCGGCTTTGACTCGATTATCTCAGATGACATCGGGCCCAATTGTGATCGTCTGTATTTAGACGAAGACTGCTTTATCCGTGGATCTGAGGGACGTTTTCAGGTTGATAAAATCGCGCCCGTGGCGGGCTTTGGCGTCGTAGCCGGATCCGATGGAACAGAGGACGAGCTGCGAGATGTTAGCCAGGGCTTAGAGGCCTTGCTTGCTCGGATATCCTACCTGTAAGATCATTTTATTCTCAAAGTCACTTTTTACGCGACTTCGAAGCGGCCCTTAATTCCTTGAATGGCCACCTTCGTGCGCGAATCGTCAAGCTGGGTGTCTTGGCGATCGCTCATTGGCTTTCGTAAGCCCGACCGTGTCGTACTCTTCATGATTCTCTTGAGTGAGACTTGAAAATCGCGCCCGTTTTGTCGATTTTGAGTCGTCGCTGCATGCTTTTGGCTAATCGTTTGAGCCTTTGAGTGGTAAAGGCGCCCCTTTAATCGCCTTGGATTATGTAAATATTACCGTAATGAATCAGGGGCTTGTCGTTCTAATAATATTGTCATATTTCTATACTACGCTCTCGTCCGCAACAACCAATCCACATCCACAGGAAGCTAAACATATGAACAAGTCTTTTGCTCAGTTGTTTGCGCGTAATGCGCTTTCGCTTGCGATTGGATCGGCTGCTCTTGGCTTAGGCACCGCGCCTATGCTAGTTCAGGCGAACCAGCAAACTTCGGCCATTGTTGGTCAGGTCTATGACGCACAGGGTAACCCAGCGTCCGGCGCGACGGTTACGGTAACCGATCTGCGTTCAGGCACAACTCGTTCGGTTAACTCCAACGAAACCGGCGCTTATTCACTTCGCAACTTGGCCGTAGGCGGTCCCTATGAAGTGCGGGTAAATGGCGTTAAACAAGCAACCATTCCATCGATTGCCTTGGGTGACGCGTACGCACTGCCCCTGCAACTGGGTGGTGGTGATATCGAAGAAGTCATGGTGCTAGGTAAGCAAATGCTTATGAGCGTAGCTCCCGGACCTTCGGCCAACTTTGGTCTGGCAGAAATCGAAGATGCGGTAGCTTACGATCGTGACATCAAAAACGTATTTGAAATTGATCCGCGATTGAACGTGTCGGGCGGAGCGGGTGCGGTTAACTGTGCGGGCAAGAGCCCTCGCTTTAACACCACAACTCTCGATGGCGTGCGTTTCTCAGACCAATTCGGTTTGAACGATAACGGTTACGGTACGGCAACCGGTATGCCTTTCCCCTACGATGCGGTTGAGCAGGTAGCGGTCGAGCTGGCACCTTTTGACGTGAAATACAGCGGGTTCTCTGCGTGTAACATCAACGCGGTAACCAAGCGCGGCAGCAATGAGTGGACAGGCAGCCTGTTCTACGAATTGACAAACGAAGACTTCCGCGGCGACGAAATCGACGGTAAAACGTTCAACATTGAGCCTTTTGAAGAGAAGCAGTATGGTTTCTCTCTCGCTGGTCCTCTGATCGAAGACACTTTGTTCTTGAGCATGGCTTACGAGAAACAAGAGTTTCCTCGTTTCTTGGCGCAGGGCTACGCCGGTTCAGGCAACGGTGAAGAGCGCGATTGGTTGGATAAAGCGACTTTTGATCGTGTACGCGATATCGCGATTAACACCTACGACTACGATCCAGGCGGTTTGCCCGGTGACGGTGCGCAAGAAGCAGAAAAATACTTCGCGCGTATCGACTACAACATTTCGGATCGTCACTCGGCGTCGTTTGTATACAATTACTACGAAGGCTTCCAAGACCGTGCTTCGGACAGCGATGACAACGAGTTTGAATTTGGCAACCACTACTACGTGAAAAGCGATGAGAGCACCACTTACTCGTTCTCATTCAACAGCCAGTGGAGTGACAACTTCTCGACCGATATCTTCTTCGGTATGCAGGAGCAGAATGACGGCCAGGTAACGGTTGGCCCGAAAGACTTTGGCGACCACCAGATCTCAGATGCAGACCGCAACACCATTTATCTGGGTGCAGACGATTCACGTCAGGCGAACGCGTTGAGCTATGAGGCGGATTACCTGCGTTTGAACGGTGAGTATCTGTTTGGTAAGCACAGCATCAGTTTCGGCTACCATCGCGAGTCTTTGAGCGTGTTTAACCTGTTTGTGCAGCACTCGAACGGCGGTGAGTGGGATTACTTTGATGATTCGGCTGGTAACGACCCTTCATGCGCCGCTTTGACTGCGCAAGAGCGTAACGATGACCCGAACTGTGGAACGACGGGGCTTGATAAGTTTGAGCTGGGTCTCCCAAGCCGTGTTTACTATGGTAGCGGCGGTGGTTCCAACAATGCGAACGACGCAGCAGCCAAATTTGAAAACACCTTGAATGCCGTCTTTATTCAAGATGAGTTTACGCTCGACAACATCGACATGACGATCACTGCAGGTCTCCGTTATGAGTGGTGGGAAACATCAGACTCGCCTCGATTGAATAGCGCATTCACTGCGGCCAACGGTTTCAGAAACGACGCATCCATCGATGGCACCGATCTGCTCATGCCTCGCGTCGGCTTTACTTGGAACGTAGATGAGAGCTTAACGGTTCGCGGTGGTTTCGGCTTGTACAGCGGCGGTAACCCGAATGTTTGGTTGTCGAATTCATACTCCAATGACGGGATCTCAAACGCCCAGTTCCAGTTCCGTAATTTCGGTGGAGCCGTAACTGTACTCCCAGGCTTTGCGAATTCCGTTGCTTTATCAGGTGCTGGCCGCCCAGGATACGATGTTCCCCAGTCATTGATTGACGACGTTGCTGCTGTAACAGATGCTGATGCGAGCACGCGCTTTTTGGCGCTGGTTGATCCAAACTACGAGCAGCCTGCGGAATGGAAAGCATCTATCGGTGCGACTTACGAGTACGGCGATGGCTACGTGTTTGATACCGACTACCTCTACACCCAGGGTCAAGATATGGCCTATTACGTAGATGTATCGCAAGAACGCGTTGGCACAACGGCGGCTGGTAAGCCAATTTACGACTACGCGGCTGGCAAAGGCGAAGACAACTACATGTTGACTAACTCAAGCCAGAGCCCCGAAGCACATATCTTCAGCGCCACTGTTCGCAAGTCGTTTGATAACGGAATCGACATTTTGGCTGGTTATGCTTACACCTATGCCGAAGACGTGAGCCCGATGACTTCTTCCGTAGCTCAATCTAACTTCAGCAACCTTGCGTTGCACGATTTAGTTGAACCTTCAGCGGCAGTCTCAAACTATGTGGTACCGCATCGTTTTACCTTCCGTCTCAGATATAGCAACAACTTCTTTGGTGACAATGAGACTCGTATCTCGCTGTACAGCTTTGCTCAAGAAGGTCAAGCAGGCAGCTATGTAATGGGTTCAGTGGATCAAGAAGGTGACGGTTTCTACGGTCGTCATTTGCTCTACGTACCGAAAGGCGAGGGTGATCCCAACGTCGTGATTGGTCCAAACTTTGATTACGCAGCCTTTGAAAAATGGCGTAAAGGTCAAGATCTGGGCACGGGCTTCGTAGATCGCAACGGTACCAACGCGGATTGGACTTACCGTATGGACCTTCGCGTGGATCAGGAAGTGAATTTGTTTGGCGACACAAAAGGTGTTGTATATGCCAAGATCTACAACTTCACCAACTTCCTGAACAGTGACTGGGGTAAAATCCATGACGCGCAGTTCTTCTCGCAGCAGGTTGTAACGTCGACTATCGATGACCAGGGTCGCTACGTATTCGAGCGGTTCTCTGCACGCGATGTGAACGATCTACAGGAAGAACGTTCGCTCTGGGAAATCCGCTTGGGACTATCCGTTAAGTTCTAATCGGAACCCATGGTTCAAAACATTAAATCCCCGCCATGTGCGGGGATTTTTTTATTATCGATTTATACTTTGCTGAGTGGCTGAGTGGCTGAGTGGCTGAGTGGCTGAGTGGCTGAGTGGCTGTACAGAGCATGTGGAATCTACGGGGGTTATTCGATTGACTAATTTAGAGCTGAGTAAGGTCGGCTTGATCAGAGTTGGTAAGACTCTGGTAACGGTTATCTCGTCGCTGCTATTGGTTTTTCAATGGGTTTTAGGTGCCAGCGCTTTGACGGCTGAAACCGAGTATCGTGTGGCGTTTGGCTCTTGCCTAAAGCAAGATGACGCGATGCCCGTTTGGTCCGAGATTGAATCTCGAGCTCCTGATATGTTTATTTTTGGGGGCGATAACGTCTACGCTGATATCGGTGCTTACAAACTGATGCGATCGCCTAAAAATTTTCAGAAGGCCTATCAAAATCTAGCGAGTAATCCCCAGTTTGTGTCATTCCAAAGCGCGCTTGAAGCTCGCTCGAGTGTCGTTATGGCCACCTGGGATGATCACGACTATGGTTTAAACGACGGTGGCGAAGAGAACGAGCATAAACTGGCGGCCAAAAAAGCCTTCATCGATTTTTTCAGTCCGACGGGGTTAGCTCTTGCTTCCGTCGATGAACCTGGCGTCTACGGCAGTTCGATTCAAACAGTTGGTGACTTAAGAGTGCAAGTCATCGTCTTGGATACACGTAGTTTTCGTTCAGCATTTGAAAAACGTAAGAACAAGACACTCTGTTCACGAGGTGGCTGGGAGTTCAGGTCAGGTCCAGATGCAACCGTGTTGGGCCAAAAGCAATGGACTTGGTTCGAGCAGCAATTGGAGCAATCCGCCGATCTTCGGCTCATTGTATCAAGCATTCAGGTGTTACCCACTGAGCAGTGCTTTGAGAAATGGGCTAATTTTCCAGCGGAGCGTGAGAAGCTGTTAACACTGATCGCAGAAAAAACGGGGGGCGGTGTGATCTTGCTGAGCGGCGATCGACATTTGAGTGAGATCAGTGTCTTAGAGCGTACTGACATAGGATACCCCTTATACGAAGTGACTTCTAGCGGCCTGAACAACGCACTGAAAGGTCGATTTGATGTCGCGGAAGAACCCAATTCGTTACGGGCGCTACCTGATAACGTAAGTGAGAATGGATTCGGTGAGATCGCGATCGCGCCTCATAACAAAAGTGATACGCAGGTAGAGATGCGGTTATTTAATGAAGCGGGTGCCCTACTGCAGAGGCTATCGGTCCCATTGAGTGGTTTGCAAAAGGTCGTGGCCGGGGATTGAATTGCGGGCCTTACAAAAAATAGTAGCCTCGACTTGCCACCCTTGTTATTGTATTAAAAAAATAGAATAAACGAGGGTGTTTAATGCCACGTTCTGCTTCCGTTAGTGAGTGTATGCATCGCTCACCCATCACCATCTCAGAGCACGCCAGTATCGCTGAGGCGGTTAAGGTGATTGTTGACAACAAATTGACTGGGATCACCGTAACGGATAATGGCGGTGTTGTTGTTGGGGTCCTCTCTGAAATCGACTGCTTGAAAGCGATTTTGAACTCCATATACAACGATGGCGACCCAGATCACCGTCTGGTGGGCGAATTCATGACGCGATCCCTGAATACCTGTAGCCCAGAGGACAGTATTGTTGAGGTGGCGCAAAGCATGCTCGAGACACAACAGCGTCGCCGTCCTGTGCTTGAAGATGGTAAACTCGTCGGCCAAGTGAGCTCGGGTAATGTGCTGTGGGCTTTAATGGAATATTCTCGCCGCAAAGCCTGAGGTGACAGACCCGCTTTGCGCTAAGATCTAGGGGCGCAAAGGTGTTGTTTGAACTCGGTTTGATGGAATGGTGTGGCTTGCTGGGCAGTGCCATTCTGATTGGTATGGCCAAAGTGGGAGTGCAGGGCACTGGCATGGCCACCATTCCCATCCTTGCTTTGCTCTTTGGTGCCAAAGATTCAACCGGTATCGCGCTCGGAATGTTGGTTTGCGCTGACATTATGGCCGTTATCTACTATCACCGTCACGCGGATTGGACCTTGCTGTGGCGGCTCTTCCCCGCCGCGGCTTTGGGGGTTGCTCTTGGGACGGTGTTCGGCAACCTGGTTTCAGACGCGCTCTTCAAGCAAGCCATGGTTCTGTTTATTGCCGCATCCATTGCGCTGATGGTTTGGCAAGAACTCAGAAAATCGGCCTGGATACCTAAGCACGCGATTTTCGCCAACACGGCCGGTATTTTAGGCGGCATCGCCACTATGGTAGGTAACATGGCAGGGCCTATCATGGCCGTTTACTTGCTAAGCCAGCGCATGTCGAAGCAAGTTTATATCGGTACGGGTGCCTGGTTCTTTTTGGCGATAAACGTATTCAAAATCCCTTTTCACGTGTTTGCTTGGAACACTATCACGCTCGACACCGCGGTTGTTAATGTTGTCACCGTTCCGCTGATTGCTCTGGGCGCGGTTGCAGGCATAGCGATTGTGAAGCGCGTCAAAGACGGGGCCTATCGTTGGTTCGTAATCGGTATGACGGCGGTATCGGCGCTTCTACTTCTTTTCTGAGTAGCGCCTCGACCTGGGTTGCGTGCGCTCTTTGGTGTTCTTTGGTCCACCGAGGTATCGGTAATGACCCTTATTTAATGGTGACAAGACGTATCGAAAGACGGCTTAGTCACGGTTGATCATTATCGTCGCTGTTGGGGAACAGGGCTCCGAACGCCGCGTTTACGGCGTCGTCCCTTGGTTTAAGCTGCGAGGAACTCAGCGCGAGTTGCCGCGTTTTCTTTGAAAGCGCCACCTAGTGCCGTTGTGCGCGTCTGCGAATTTGCGTCCATAACCCCGCGTGATTTCACGCAGTAGTGGGTTGCGTTCATCGTGACGGCGACGTCATCGGTCTCCAGCAGGGTTTGAAGCGCAACGAGTACCTGCTGCGTTAGGCGCTCTTGAACCTGCGGGCGTTGTGCAAAGAAGCGCACGATACGATTGATTTTGCTGAGCCCAATGATTTTTTTGCCCGGTATGTAGGCGACCTTGGCAAGCCCATCGATCGTGACAAAGTGGTGCTCACAGGTGCTAATCAGGGCAATGTCATCGATGCAGACCATCTCTTCGACCTGCATTTTATTCTCAATGACCGAGATTTTTGGGAATTGGCTGTAATCAAGCCCCGCGAAAATCTCGTCGACATACATCTTTGCTATGCGGTGCGGCGTTTCTGCAAGGCTATCGTCGGCTAAGTCTAAACCCAGGGTCTCAGTGATCGTGGTGAAAGCCTGTTTGATAGCCGCGTACTTTTCGTCTCGAGAAAGCGCATTCGGTGTCATGGGGGTTTCAAGACCACGCTCAATAAGAGCGGTACGCACGGCTTCTGCTTCGGGTGACAGATCCGTCGGTACGCTCAATGTTTTTGGATTCAGGGCCGATGTCATAATAACTCTCCTATCGCTATGCAAATGATACGCGATTTCAGCCCGCTTAGATTGAAAATTTATTCATGACCAGCGTATCAGCTCTGCTAGGTAGGCTGCGGCAACTAAAATTCCGGCAGAGTAGAGCGTTAGTATTATGCCTAGAAGGGCCTTGGCATGAGGATGTTTTGCTCGAACCAATAGGGCGATTAGGCCCGTGAGTGTTAGCGGCAAGCCGTCTCTTAGAGCGCGAGCGCGCAGTTGTTTTGTTGAGTCGATGCGAAGCGCTGAGCAATGCCAGCCTGAGTAATAAACCAGATGACGCGTTGCAATATAAGGTCCCCAATGCCGGAGGGTAGAGCCTCGAGCAGACTCCCAATTACCCACCGCATCTACGATTACGATTGTCTCGCCCTCATTACCGATATGGCCATTACCTCGTGTCAGCGTGTAGAGCGCCACTAGACAGAGAGCCGCGCAAGGCACTATGGAGGCAGCAACGCTAAGCGGGTTGTTGGCGAGCTGAAAGAGCAAGATCGAACTGAGTGAGGAAATAAGCGCCCCAGCGACGAGAAGCACGGCAAATCTGGGCCAATTCCAGAAGGTACTGTGCCACTGTATGGTGGGTGGTAGCTCGAGCAGTCCCTGGATTAAAATGTTGCGATCAGCTTGTTCTAGGCGCTCTAACCAACGTTGGGTTAGGAATCCGAAGAGCGTCAGCGGCAGCAGTCCTATCAGAATAGTAGCGCTCAAGGCAATAAAGCTACGTTCTCGCAAATGAGCCGACTCGAGTTCAGATCGCGAATTAAGCAAGGCCGCTGAGTTGAATTCAGCTTCCGGTGCACCGACTAGTGAAAACTTATTAAAACGTCCCACGCCTTTGGGGATGGCAAGAAGTGAGTTGCGCCATACGATGAGTTGGTGGACATCCTCGTCTATAGAAGTGCTTGACTTAAAGTCGCCCAAGTCGCTGAACAGTGCGATTACCCGCCTATCTTCATACGCCATTACTAGCCACCATCCTTCCACTGTGTGGGCAAAGGTGACAAGCCGCGCTTGGTCCGGTTCGGCAAAATTGGGGTTTAAAAAAAGAAGCTGATCAAGCTGGCGCATGAAGGTTCGGTCATCTACGCTGTATACGCGAAGTGCAGGAGAGTCGGGAGCTGTTGCGTAGAGTAGGCCATCAAACAGCGCGAAAGTTTCATCTTGTAGGGCTAAGGTGGTGCTCCGAGCGCGCTCCGTTGCTGGGTTGAAGGCTGAAATGTAGTCCCCGTGGTTAATGTAGAGTCTTTCAGATGCGGGTTCGAAAAATAGATCTCGTGCCGGCGGAAATACTTTAAGTGATTCAATAAACTGGCAGGTTGTGGGCTCAAGTGTGCAAATAAATGTGCCCGTAATTTTCTCTTCGGTATGGTGTTCAGTGATGAATCGACGTGTGCCGGCCAGGGCAAAGGTGTTGTCAGTCAGTAGGGCGGGTGTCCCACGAATTTGAGTCAAATCCAGCTCTGCGAGCGACAGATCTCTCTTCACTAAGCCGGCTTGATCGTAGATAACGGCTCGTTCTGGTGTGGTTAGTAACAGGGTTCCATTGGGGCGCGCGTCTCCGTTGACTTCAAACGAAGGCAGCGGTTTTGGCCAATGTGTGGCAAAGGCACTGAATCCGAGTGCAGTAATGCAAATCAATAGGCTTAGTAGAGCCGCGCCAGTTGCCAGCGCTCGCAGACCGGCCTTTTCGTTTTGTTGCTGGAGTTTCGCCTTCTGCAATTGGTATGGGTTGGGAGCATTTTCGACTCGGCTTGTAGGCGTGCTGTCCAGTGCAGCCGTGGGAACCGCTGGCTCAGGTTTGGGCTCAGGTTTGGGCTCAGGTTTGGGCTCAGGTTTGGGGTCGGGTTTGAGCTCAGGTTTGAGCTCAGGTTTGTGTTCGGGTTTGGGCTCATATGTAAGCCCCGCCTTCGAACTGGTTGCTACCTGCGCCGAATGTGTTTCTGCCGTTTGTGGCTTTAGTGAGGGTTCTTGAATATGTTGGGTCTGCGAATCCGGGGCTGCAGCGGGTGTTTCGTAACGGCGAATACGAATGTCTGCTCCAATTGCACGGAGCTGCACATACATACCAGAGGTCAGCGCCTTGTTGGCACCTCTCTTGAGCGTTACGGGTTTGCCCTGAAATAAGAGATGTGTTTTCTCAATCGGGAGTTTGAGTTTTGCCGAAAGTGCTTTTTCGACGTCAGCTTGAGCGAAGCCTTCGATGGCTTGCCCAAGAAACACTATGTCAAAGAGTTCATCCGACACCGCGATTGATTCGCATCCTTATTAGTGGATGCCGCGCATCATTTTCTTCAAAATAGGGCTCAGTAAAAGCAATACCATCCCTGCCCCCAAGCCGAGCCACAGTAAGAACTCGAACAATTCGGTGTAAGACGCCAGTGCTTCACTGATGCTCAAGACCTCTCCCTCATGCGTATCGATCGCTGCGAGTTTTGCGAGTTGAGCAGCCACAAACTCGGAGTATGCGGTTGCAAGGAACCACGCTCCCATCATCACGCCCACGACTCTGTGCACAGCGAGTTTGGTTACGGCAGACAGCCCCACAGGAGACAGGCAGAGCTCACCCGTGGTGTGGAGCAAATAAGCCAATACCATCCAAATTGCTGCTACTCGGCCAGTTTCGTCTGGCATGGTCGCGCCAATAACTAAAGCGCCAAAGCCAAGGCCCGCCTGCGCGATGCCAAGTGCAAATTTAACCGGTGTGCTTGGCTCTAGACCTCGCTTGCCCAGCATAACCCAGATGGTGGCAAACACGGGCGCAAATAAGAATATGAAGAACGCATTTAATGAGCCAAATTGGGCCGCAGTCAGCTCGAATCCCAGGAGTTCTCGATCCATTACGCGATCGGCGTAGAGGGTCATTGAGGCCGCGCTTTGCTCAAATAACGCCCAAAACACAACGCTGAAGAGCGTCAATACGATTAATACAATCATTCGAGACCGCTCTTCTTCGTCGCACTGCGTGGCAATGAACCAAGTTAGGCCGCCCAGCACAACCACAGAGAGGGTGTTCAATAGCATGCCCACCGCGCCGTGGAATTGCAGCATTTGCCACACCACAGCAACGCCCACCACTGCGCCAGCATAAATGGCGTTCTCGCGTGATAGACCGGCAAACACTTTCTCAGCGAGCACCTCATTGCTGGGCGGTTCAGCGAGTCCACGAAGGTATTTTTGACCGCGGATAAAGGTAATAAGCCCGATCAACATGCCGATACCAGCTGCGCCAAAGCCGTAGCTCCATCCGTAGGTTTCGCCTAGGTAGCCGCAGAGTAAAGTCGCCACGAACGAGCCCAAATTGATACCCATATAAAAGATAGTGAAGCCAGCGTCTCGTCTGGGATCTTCTTTGCTGTAGAGTTGCCCCACGATAGTCGAAATATTGGGCTTCAAAAAACCTACGCCAATAACAATGAGGGCGAGAGACGCATAGAAAACTTGCAAAGCTTGGGTGTCTTGGACCACCTCACCTGCAACCAGTCTCGCTTGCTCTCCTTCGAAAGCCATTCCTAAGTGTCCCAGTACAAGCAGGCACCCCCCGAAAATAACCGCCTTGCGCATACCTAGGTAGCGGTCAGCGAGCAAGCCGCCAATAACCGGCATGGCATATACCAGAGCCGCGTATCCACCTAATACCTCCAGACCCGCACCATCTGAGAAGAGGTGATACTTGGTCAAATACAGGAGCAGCAGATACTTCATGCCATAAAAAGAGAAGCGCTCCCATAACTCAGTGGCAAAGCAGACAAAAAGTCCTTTTGGGTGTCCGAAAAACGCCGTATCTTCATTGGCAAAAGCAACGGAATTGCTCATGTTGTGACTCCCGTTTTCTATTTGTTAGATTGGTTTACGAAGCTGCAATATATCAAGTTTTAGGGCGCTGTCGACCTTAGATGCTTATTTAAGGCTTCCCCGAATTCGATAGGGTCTCGGATCTTTTTGATTTGCTCAAATAGCAGCGCTGCGGGGCCATGATAATGTTTTAGATAAACAAGCCATTGTTTCACAGGACTGGGGGTGTATTTCGCATCGTAATAGGCGCTTTGGTCTTTGAAATATTGCAGCAAGAGCTCGCCAATCTCCGGCCAGCTCAGCGGTGTTTCAGCTTGGCTGCTGAGATTTTGTTTTATCAGTCGACCCAGATCTGGCCTCATGAGCGCGCCACGAGCCAGCATTAAAGTGTTGGATGACGATGCACTTAAACACGCGCGGGCATCTTCGACACTCCATATTTCGCCGTTCGCAACAATGGGAATGTCGGTCATTTGTGCCGCTTCTTTTATCTTATGCCAGTGCGCGGGTGGTCGGTATCCTTGCGCCTTTGTTCGAGCATGTATTGTGATCTCAGTAGGCTCGCCACGCTTCAGTTCGTTGATGATCTGCTCAAAGTCCTGATCGTGATCAAATCCCAAACGGATTTTCGCCGTGACAGGCACGGCCGAAGGGACGCGCTGTCGCACGGCGGAGACAATATCACCCACGAGAGAGGGGGTGCGCAGGACCGAGGCGCCCCCTTGCGATTTGTTAACTGTTTTGGCCGGGCATCCAAAGTTTAAGTCGATTCCGGGCGCTCCCAGCTGGACGGCGCGCAAGGCGTTTTGTGCCAGAACTTCAGGTGAGCTGCCAAGCAGTTGCAGAAAAACGGGCGTGCCGTTTGGTGTTCGTGCATCTTGATGCAGTTCAGGACAGATTCGAAAGAACACGCGTTCCGGTAATAAACGATCAGTGACTCTTAAAAATTCGGTAACACAGCGGTCGTACTCGCACAGGCTGGTCAGCATCGCCCGCATGGTGTGGTCGATAACACCTTCCATTGGCGCGAGGGCTAATTTAGTTAACACGAATGGCTACCATAACTGGGTTGAATTCCGATGAGCGAGCGGCTGCGGTATGATACTCGAAACGGACTAATTTAGGGTGCGAAATGGATTCGTTAATGAGCTCCGGGCTAAATCTGATGATTTACGGTATGGGAACCGTGATTGTCTTTTTGATCTTGCTTATCGGAGCAATGCGCGCTTTAGCGTGGTTTGTTCGCATTACCACAGTGGATCAAAGCAACTCGCCGGACCCTCGTGAGGCAGTGCCTCGCTCTGACCCAGCGCCCGCACAAATCGCCGCGATTGCCGCAGCGGTTAATCGTTATCGCTCCGCAGATTAACGGCTTCTGCGCTTTCAGATGTAAGGATAATTAGATGTCGAAACCAAACTCGCTCGGTATTACCGACGTTGTGCTTCGCGACGCACACCAATCACTCCTCGCAACTCGATTTCGTCTTGAGGATATGCTCCCAATTGCAGGGGAGCTCGACAAGATTGGTTTTTGGTCCTTGGAGAGCTGGGGTGGCGCTACCTTCGACGCCTGCATCCGCTACTTAGGTGAGGACCCTTGGGAGCGAATCAGAGAGCTCAAAAAGGCCATGCCTAATACGCCGCAGCAGATGTTGCTGAGGGGCCAGAACATCTTAGGTTATCGTCACTACGCTGATGACGTTGTCAATACATTCGTGGAGCGAGCTGCTGTTAATGGCATCGATGTGTTTCGCGTTTTTGATGCGATGAACGACGTCCGAAATCTGCAAACGGCCATGGCGGCAGTCAAGCGGGTTGGTAGGCATGCTCAGGGAACGCTTTCGTATACTCTGAGCCCCGTTCATACCCTAGACATGTGGGTTGATATGGGCAAGCAGCTGGAAGACCTGGGTGCTGACTCGATAGCGATTAAAGACATGGCAGGGTTGTTGACGCCCTACACGGGTTATGAGCTGGTAACTCGTCTTAAGTCGAGCTGTTCGGTGCCGATTCATATGCAGTGTCATGCCACGACAGGGCTTTCGACGGCAACCATTCTCAAGTGTGTAGAGGCTGGCATTGATAACGTCGATACCGCTATTTCGTCTATGTCGATGACTTATGGGCATTCACCCACGGAGTCCATTGTGGCGATATTGGCTGGTACCGATCGTGATACGGGTTTGGATATCGAGTCCCTGGAAAATATAGCCGCTTACTTTCGGAATGTGCGCAAACAATATGCCGCCTTTGAAGGTTCGCTCCGAGGTGTGGATTCAAGAATTCTGGTCGCTCAAGTGCCTGGTGGTATGTTGACTAATATGGAAAACCAGCTGCGGGAGCAGGGTGCGGCCGATCGTTTAGATGAAGTCTTAGCGGAAATACCGAGCGTACGCGAAGACTTAGGCTACATTCCTTTGGTCACGCCCACGTCTCAGATTGTGGGCACCCAGGCGGTGATGAACGTGCTCTCGGGGGAGCGCTACGCAAGTATTTCGAAGGAAACGGCCGGCGTATTGCGCGGCGAGTATGGCGCAACGGCAGCCCCGGTTAATACAGAACTTCAACAACGGGTGTTAGAAGGAGCGAAGCCTATCACCTGTCGCCCAGCGGATTTGATTGAGCCCGAGATGGCGGAACTCACGCAAGCACTTGAGCAAGAGTCGAAAGAGCGTGGCATTAAGCTGAGCCGTGAACCCGTAGACGATGTTTTAACGTACGCTCTGTTCCCACAAGTTGGGCTGAAGTTTTTAGCGAATCGGGGCGATAAGTCGCAGTTTGAGCCGCATCCCGCCGACCAACCGTCAGCGCCTCAGTCAACGAGCACAACTGTTCAAGCGCGCGGTATCGAGCACTACGATGTGATCGTCGATGGTCAGAAATTTTCGGTTCAAGTGGGTCCTGCCGGCGAAATTACCACCCTTAGTCCGGCTTCTTCACCAGCCCAAGGCGCGCCGCTGGTTCAGCAGGACTCGGTTGGGGCGAGTATTACCGCCCCTTTGGCAGGTAATATCGTGAGAGTGAACGTGCGTGTTGGCGATCGCGTCGCTCAGGGCGACGTGGTTTTGATTTTAGAAGCGATGAAAATGGAAACGGAAATCAGAGCGGCGCAGGATGGCCTTGTAAGCAGTATCGAGGTAAGTGCGGGCGATTCCGTGGCCATTGGCTCTACCTTGATGGCGCTATCGTAATGGAAAAACTGCTCATACTGTGGTCCTCTTCGGGTTTGGCTCAAGCTGAACTTGGGCAAGTCGTGATGATTCTCATTTGCCTGCTCTTGCTCTATCTGGCTATCAATCGCGGTTTCGAGCCCTTATTGCTGCTACCGATCGGTTTCGG
>Ga0181571_10000550_pt1 | contig 24858 bp, 25 predicted proteins | sample 101ome_17_FD_132440 | JGI IMG/M metagenome (GOLD analysis project Ga0181571, IMG submission 132440) | Coastal salt marsh microbial communities from the Groves Creek Marsh, Skidaway Island, Georgia - 101407AT metaG (megahit assembly) | ecosystem: Environmental > Aquatic > Marine > Intertidal... | reverse complement strand
TGCGCCCGTTGAGCACATAGACAACCACGCTTTTGTCGATATCGCCAGGCGATTATCAGCGGTGGGAGTTGCTGTGCCTGACATTATTGCCGTTGATTTTCAGCAAGGCTTCCTATTGCAAAGTGATTTAGGTGATGCGCTTCTGCTCAACCAACTCAATCCAGACACGGTGGACGATTACTACTCACAAGCGCTGGCAATGATCATTCAAATGCAAGACGCTAATACAGAGAATCTACCGCGGTATGATGCCCAACTTTTACAACGAGAAATGATGCTATTCACTGAGTGGTTCATACCCAAATTACTCGGCGTCACTCTCAACGACGATGAAAGCGCCATGATCGACGAAGTTTTTAAGGTGCTCATCGAAATGGCCACCACACAACCACAGGCCCTGGTCCATCGCGATTTCCACTCACGCAACATACACTGCCTCAAGGAAGGTCTCGCCACCATCGATTTTCAAGATGCCGTGTTAGGACCCATCACGTATGACGCCGTCTCACTACTGAAAGATTGCTATATTCGCTGGCCGGCAAATCAAGTGGAACAGTGGTTTGAAGATTTTTACACAGCGCTAAATAACGCCGGACGCTTAACCCCGGAAGCCAATTTTCCACAGATGCTACAAGCGTTTCATGCAATGGGCCTGCAACGACATATCAAAGTGCTTGGTATTTTTGCCAGACTGTCATTGCGTGATAACAAACACGGCTATTTATTGGATCTACCACTCGTCATTGAATACACACTTGAAGCTACCCAAGTCCTTGCCGAAAAACACCCCACTTTTAATGCCTTTCATCAATGGTTTACTCAGCGCTTATCCCCCATCATTGCTCAGCAGGCGTGGTCACATGGCCGCTAAACATGTCGCAATGGTACTTGCCGCTGGTAAGGGCGAGCGTATGCAACCACTTACTAACCACACACCAAAACCGCTTTTAAAAGCGGCGGGGGAGCCGCTCATTGGCCATACATTAAAACGCCTCGCGGCCGCCGGATGCCATAGAGCGGTTATCAACTGCGCCCACCTTGGAGAACAACTCCCCATGGCCCTTGGCGACGGAGCCCAATACGGGCTTGAAATATTGTATTCCCATGAAAAAGAACCACTTGAAACCGCAGGGGGTATTATTCAAGCCTTGCCATTACTCAATAGCGAACAGTTTTTAGTTGTTAACGCTGACGTGTGGTGCGATTATCCATTGAACTCGCTGATCAATTTTTCATTGAACAACGATCTTGCCCATCTGGTGATGGTCAACAATCCGCCTCAACACCCCCTCGGAGATTTTAAACTTCACAGCGGCAGGCTCCATGCAAAAGAAAATCACGCCGAGGTCGGCTTGACCTACAGTGGCATTGGCCTTTTTTCTTGCGAACTATTTAACGGGTTAGAAGAAGGCTTTCGCGCTTTGCGCCCACTACTCGATAGCGCGATGGCGGCAGGGCGTGTCAGCGGAGAGCTGTACAGTGGAGATTGGCGAGATATCGGCACACCTGAGCGCTTACAACAACTCAACCGGGACCTTACCCCCTAAAAGATATCTTTTAGCCACTGCCATGGGTTTCGCTCAGTCACTCGACAGGTTGCATCGACACTGGGACGAGCTTTCGCAAAAGGTAACTGCACGACACCCGGGCAACCTGCATCACTTAAACGTCCAAGCTCGTCTACCCATAGGGTTTCAACACCAGGCAACGGCTTAATTTGCAATGGCTTATAACTAACATCTGCCACGAAATCGCCCCACACTCGCATGGCACCCGAGCTACCCGTCAACCCCACTTCAGCATTATCGTCACGTCCCACCCACACAACAGCAGCAATATCGCCGGTAAAACCAGCAAACCAACTATCGCGACCGTCGTCGCTAGTTCCCGTTTTCCCCGCCGCAGGAAAATTTGCCGGCAACATATTAGTCAATTGAACACCGGTTCCCGCTCTAACAACTTCAGACAAACCAAACTGCAAAAGAGATAATGCAGAAGGGTCAATGGTTGGCTTACCCGCCGAACTGAAAAAACTTGCTTCACCATCGGCGACTTTAATGGCATCGATGGCTCGCAATTTTTGAACCCGACCCAAACTAGCAATATTGCTATACATGGCTGCCATATCTATGGGTGCAAGATCAACAGCTCCCAATAATAGTGAGGGGTTACTACCTACAGAATCCTTAATACCAAGCCGCTTAATAATATCAATCACATTCGGCAAACCGACATCCATCGACAAGCGAACCAAAGCCTGGTTATAAGAACGTCGCAAAGCTTCCAGCAAAGTGATATCGCCATGATTGAGCTTATCGTAGTTTTGAGGCTGCCATGATCGTTTATTATCTAACGGCACAGTTACTGGAGCATCACTTAACATGGAAGCCAAATGATAACGGCCGCTCTCCAATGCCGCCAAATATGCAGCGGGCTTGAGAAGAGAACCCACGGGGCGCTTTGCATCAAGCGCACGGTTAAATCCTTGATACTTAACCTGCCTGCCACCAACCATAGCGAGTACCGCTCCAGTGTTCGGATGTACCGCGACTAACGCACCCTCTAACTGCCCTTTCTCAATTCCTCGCCAACGTTCAATACGGGCTATTTCTTTCACCATTGACAACTCAGCCCTGCGCTGAACATAGGGGTCCAAGGTCGTAAAGACCCTTACATTAGAACCGTTATCCAAAGCGCTGTGCATATTGGAGTAGCGCAACTGCCTCCTCAGATAATCCATAAAAGCTGGGAATTTTTGTGAACTGGGAGACTGAATACCTGCCACTAAAAGCTCTTCGTCTTTGGCAATTTGGGCTAGATCTTCCGCTAAAAAACCATTACTGACCATACTATCCAAAATGAGATTGCGACGAGTAATAGCACGCTCTGGGTGGCGGCGTGGATTGTAATAGGATGCGCCCTTAACCATTCCCACCAAAAGAGCTTGCTGTGCAATCGAGGTTTGCTGCAACGGCGTACCAAAATAAAATTGAGACGCCAGCTCAAAACCATGGATAGCTCGCGAGCCATCCTGCCCTAGAAAGACCTCATTAATATAGGCCTCAAGAATCTCCTCTTTACTAAAGTGGAGCTCCATCAGTAAGGCCATGGGTAGCTCGAGAATTTTTCGAAGTAAAGAGCGATCCTGAGTCAAAAAAAAGTTCTTCACTAGCTGTTGAGTCAGGGTACTGCCCCCTTGGACAAACCTTCCCGCCTTGACGTTCGCCACCATCGCCCGGGCAATACCGCGCATCGAAATACCATGGTGGTGCAAAAAATTACGATCTTCTGTCGCAAGCAAAATTTGAATCAGTGCCGGTGGGACTTTATCTAGCGAAATAATGTGGCGATCTTCATAAAGGCCAGATTGAAAACTGCCTATCATCAACGGGTCTAGTCTCAGATTAGACAGGGGCTTACCTTCACTTTGTAGGCTGACGACTTGCTTATTAGAAAGCGTGAGTTGGATTAATCGGCTTGGAGAGAAACCATCAAAAAACTCAAAACCACGAACAAATATGTCAAAGCGATTACCTCGCCGATGGTATTGTCCAGGGACGCGTGGATTGGCAACCGACACATAGGACAAACTGTCTAATTCGAACTGAAGCTGATCGGCTGAAATGCCTTTACCATCAAATAATTCCAACGGTCTTGCATAGGCTTGTGCCGCTACTTGCCATTTAGATCCGCTAAATTTTTCCAAAACTAGCGCATCCAGATAGGCAAGCACAAACAAACCGATAACAGAAGCAACTAGCAAAAACTTAAGCAAATAGCGGCGAGGACCCGGCATCAATTTACTCAGCACTTAATTCTGCAATAAAGGCCTGATCCCTTAAGGCTCGCTGCAAGGTGTCGGATAAGATCTCACTAACCAAGGCTCTTTGAGTCTGTAGCGAAGGGCTTAAACCCATTTTCTCAGTTCGTTGCGTTGCGTAGCTAAAGGTATGGGTCACCGCCTGTTTTTGTAATTTAAAACTAATACCATTACGCATAAACACGGGAGTAAACACGGGATCTTCGCCCATCACAAAAGTGAGCTCATCCACTGAAACCTGCAGCTGCAAATCCGCTAATTCAGGCTGATGGGCTGTAGTAAAGCCAAAATTAAACAGGGCAGCCCGCATATCGCGCTTTAACTCTAGGGCTAGAGAAAAGTCTTCATCCAACAATCCTTGCTCGGTGAGATCAGCATTAACCACCGCTGTAACGTCCAACAAAACGGCTCTACCACGACCAATATCAATTTCTTGATACTCAAGTTCTGGACGAACGTCCTCAATGGGAGCCTGGCTCGCGCACCCCATGGTGATGGCTAGCACAGATAACAGCAAAGCTCTCCACATGGCTAACCTCTCGCCATCAAATCACGTAGGTCTATAATTCCAGCATTGGCTCGAGAGATATAAGACGCCATAACGAGCGAATGATTGGCAAATAAACCAAAACCTGTGCCATTGAGAATGAGCGGGCTGGCGATATCATCCTGACAGGATTCAAGCTCGCGGATAATTTGACGAACGCTGATTAAGGCATTTTTCTTTTGTAAAACATCGGCAAAATCCATTTCGATAGCTCGCAGAAACTGCAGTAACGCCCAGGTAGTTCCTCTAGCTTCATAAAATACATCATCCAGCTCTGACCAAGGCGTTTTAACATCTAATTCACGCGGCGCTGAGGTCGATTGAACCGCTGCCTCATCACCGGCCAAATCGGTATTGATTCGCCGTTGACCCACACTCGCGGTAAGCCTTTGTGACAGACTCCCTAAGCGATTCTGCACAATACCGAGCCAGTAGCGAAGGTTGTCAGCACGGGCATAAAATTGAGCATTTGATTCATCATCGTCTTCTAATCTAGCTAAGTAACGCTTCAAGTAATCGATACCCTCACGGTACTCGGACTCTGAAGCCGGCACGATCCAACTGTTACTATCGAAGTTGAAACGTGGCTCGGCAAGCGCTAAATCTGGATCTTCTTTGGACTGAGACTGCGAGCGACTGAAACTCTCGCGCATGGCGCGACTCAAGTCACGCACCTGAATCAGTACGCCGTACTCCCAATTGGGAATGTTGTCCAACCAAACACCAGGAGGGAAAATATCATTACTGAGAAAGCCACCTTGTTTATCCAGCATCAACTCAGCGGTTTGGATCAACGTCGACGTTGTGATACTACCGGTAACAAGTGGTGAGCCTCGAGATTCAGCTCGCTGCATTGCAGCAGCCTGCACATCAAAACGCTCTGGCTCACTACTCCAAAGCACTCCAACGATAGAGGCCACCGCAACATAAATCACGACAACCGCTAGCAGCCATGTCTTGCCGACAAACTCAGCACTGTAGTCTAAAATGTTCTGCCAACGATCGAGCAAACGCTTCCATCTTTCGTTCATAGCTTTTTCCAATTAGTGGTGCATTTGGTGTGGCGAGCGAACCGCCGCTTGCGCACGGTACTCATTACCTTGGGCATCCAGTAAAACAAGCTCAACACTTCCCGAGTCGAATGCAGCTTTATCACACTCAAACATCATCAAATGATAGCCGCCGGGCTTGAACACCACCTCTTCATTAGGCGACACAGTTAAGGACGGCATTTCACGCATTTTCATCATGCCATTTTCGTGAATATGAGTATGCATTTCGACTTTTTTTGCAGCCGCGCTAGATGCCCCAACTAGCACGATGTCCTCGCCTGAGGTGTTTTTGAACACAAAAAATCCTGCGCTCATGGGTCGACCGGGAATCAAATCACGCACATAAGCATCAGTAAAAACACCCTCGGCCAAAACAGATTGCGACAATAAAAGAATGGTCGCTAAAAGTAGTTTTTTCAATGTCATATCCTCAGTTAGTAGATTTTTCTATCAAGTCGATCAAGATAATTTTAGGGACTTGGCCCTGCACAATATTGCCACGAAGGCGATACTCTGCAAGCACTTCTCGCATTTGCTGATACATCCAACGGCCCTCTGCGTCAGAGCGTGAAACAATAGTAATTCTCGACTTAGCTCGCATTGCTTTTACAGCAATTTCAGTTAACCTCCATACTATAGCATCACCTCGCTCATCCAAGGCCGACGGATCGAGCAAAAACTCATTTGGACGCATTCGCAACACAGGCTTTTGCCATTGCGCCCTCAGCTGCTCAAGGCCATCTTCAGCAACGGCATACGGTGCAGCTTTTCTTAAATAGGCCTCAGCGACATCGCGAGCACCATTCTCATAAGCTCTTTCAGCCAACACCTTATATCGTGCAACCAAGCGTCGCATGCCATCAAGTGCAATAGCATTGTCTGGATCAACATCTAATACCTGACCAAAATAATCCGCAGCAGAACCCTGCCTAGGCTCGGTCAAATGATCATCGTCAAGGGCCGTCAAACCAGCAAACAACAATTCTTTTAAAACATCCCGAACAGGATTCTCTGCCGTGGTTTCGGCGACATCTTGAACCACAGGCTTTATCACCACCGGTCTTTCCGGCGTAGATCCGCAACCTTGTAAAATGAAGCATATACATGCCATTACTAAGCGTCTTTTCATGCCTTGCCGCATGCATTGAGCTGTCACTAAAGAGTAGTACACGCTAGAATGTTCCTGATTCATTGGTTAGACGTATAAAAAACAATATACACATAGGATTATACATGCTGACTCAAGCTAAGCGCGCAGTTACATTCATACTAATCGTACTTGTCACGTCATTAGCTCACGCTCAAGATAGCCTGCAGCGTTCGCTCGGGCAATTCCAACAGGTCGATTTTTTACCTGTTGAAGAAGCGTATCAATACGAATTATCCCACCAGCAGGACCAGCTTATTATCGACTGGCTCATTACGCCTGGCTATTACTTATACAAACATCGCTTTGCCGTTCAGACTGATACTGGAAGCGCCCTTGAATGGAACATTGAACCAGGCTTACAAAAAACGGATGAATTTTTCGGCGATGTCGAGGTTTACTATCAGTTTACTTCACTCAAGATTCCTCTATCGCAATTGGCCAGCGACAAACCGACACTCATAAAAATCAGCTATCAAGGCTGTGCTGATGCAGGTCTGTGTTACCCACCTGAAACCTTTGCCACCCAGTGGGACCCCCTTCAAAAGACCTTTACCAAAACCCAACTCCCCATTGGAACTAGTGCTGTCAAAACCACTTCCAATGAACAGACTAGCTGGCTTGCCGCTATAGTGCTCGCACTGCTTGGTGGCATGATCCTAAACCTTATGCCCTGCGTTTTTCCGATACTATCGCTAAAGGCACTTAGCCTAATGCAGCACCAAGAAAAAAACTCGCTTCACCACGGCCTAGCTTATAGCGCAGGAGTGATTTTAAGCTTTGTCGCTATTGCCGCGCTGCTCATCGCGCTTCGCCAAGCCGGTGTCGCCGTGGGCTGGGGGTTCCAGTTACAATCCCCTATATTTGTTGCGATACTTGCCTATATCTTTTTTACCTTGGCACTCAATTTATCTGGTTTCTTCGAACTACAAATCTCCGTTGGCGCCGGCGATAACCTTACCCGCGGTAACGGCTTAGGCGCCTCCTTTGCCACCGGCGTGTTAGCCACAGTGGTAGCAAGTCCTTGCACAGCGCCATTTATGGGCACCGCACTGGCATTCGCTCTTACCCAGCCTAGCGCCATTGCACTGAGTGTGTTTACAGCACTTGGCGCAGGCTTAGCCCTGCCATTTTTAGCCATCACCGCCTTCCCTGGGCTAGCCAAAAAACTCCCCCAACCTGGCCAATGGATGGTCAGCTTAAAAGAATTTTTGGCCTTCCCTCTTTATATGACCTGCGTATGGTTACTATGGATTATTAGCAACCAAGCAGGCAGCGATGGAGCAGCCATTATCATGCTTGGCTTAATTGCCATTGCATTTGCCATCTGGCTCTGGGGAAGAGGTACCATTAGTAAATACCTAGCCATTGCAAGCCTTGCCATGAGTACAGCTTTACTTTTCAGCCCCTATATGGACACTCAAACCAATCGCAGAGATAGCTTTAACTTTAGTGAAGCACAATTAGAGAAGGAACTGGCTGCCGGCAAGTCTGTTTTTGTGAACATCACGGCAGACTGGTGCATTACCTGCTTAGTTAATGAGCGCAATGCACTCGGCGATAGCGAAGTAGAGGCTCTCTTTAAGCAACCCGACATCACCTATCTGAAAGGGGACTGGACCAGGCCCGATCCCACTATCACCGCTTTTTTGAACAAGCACCAACGTGACGGCGTGCCACTTTATGTGGTTTACCATCAAAATAAAGTGGAAGTACTCCCCCAGATCCTCACTGCAAGCATGGTTCTGGAGGCATTTGGCAAATAAGGTGCATTTTCGGCGAACTTAGCCACATTTTAACAACAAATATCAAAATCAGGCACATCCTCGCCTATCTTGCGCCATACTGGCGCAAAATACCGGCAAACGTGCGAGAAAGGCACTCGCCACCAGACCACAAAGTCACGAAAAATCAAAAAAAAGTCACTACTGGCAGCAAATTTCTGCGAAATTGCTGCAAACGTACAAAAAATTAGACATCCACCGACATAATCATGCACAATAATGGGGTTATTAATTAGAGTGGACATTCAAATGGCGAGCATATTGGTTATTCATGGCCCAAATTTAAATATGCTGGGCATGCGCGAACCCGAAAAATACGGCAGCACGACATTAGATGAAATTAACCAGCGCCTGTTAGAGATCGCTGGCGAAGCCGGACATCATCTAATTCCCATGCAAAGCAATGCCGAATATGAGCTCATTGACCGTCTGCATGACGCCCGCCGTGAAAAAATTGACTTCATTATCATCAATCCTGCCGCTTTCACCCACACCAGTGTTGCCTTGCGCGACGCTATATTGGCTAGCGACATCCCTTTTATTGAAGTTCATATATCAAACGTACACGCACGTGAATCGTTCCGCCATCATTCATACTTCTCAGATATCGCTGTCGGCGTTATATGCGGCTTGGGCCCTCAAGGCTATGAGCTTGCATTGCAGTCAGCAATAAGAAAACTACAGAACTAGGAGCCAATGCCGCTATGGATATTCGCAAAGTAAAAAAATTAATCGAATTACTCGAAGAATCAAATATCGATGAATTAGAAATTCACGAAGGTGAAGAGTCAGTTCGCATCAGCCGCAACTCAACACGCGTTGCCGCAGCCCCGATTGCAGCACCTGTTGCCGCTGCCGCACCAGCACCCGTTGCTGCCGCTGCTCCTGCCGCAGCCCCTGCTGCCGCCGCAGAGCCCGAAGGCCACGTTCTCCGCTCACCGATGGTGGGCACGTTCTACCGCTCGCCATCACCAGGCGCTAAAGCATTTGTTGAAGAAGGCCAAAGCGTTCAAGCCGGTGACGTATTGTGCATCGTTGAAGCCATGAAAATGATGAACCAAATAGAAGCTGACAAGTCTGGCACTATTGGCAAAATTCTTGTTGAAGACGGCCAGCCTCTTGAGTTCGATCAACCCTTGTTCACCATCATTTAATAGGTAGCCTTATGCTGGATAAAGTCCTTATCGCTAACCGCGGTGAGATCGCCCTCCGTATTCTGCGCGCCTGTAAAGAACTCGGTATCAAAACCGTCGCTGTTCACTCTGTAGTAGACCGCGATTTGATGCACGTGAAACTGGCTGACGAATCGGTATGTATCGGTCCCAATCCCTCACCGCAAAGTTACTTAAACGTTCCCGCGCTAATTGCTGCATGTGAAGTCACCGACGCCACGGCCATTCACCCCGGCTATGGCTTCTTAGCTGAAAACGCTGATTTTGCAGAGCAAGTAGAGCAAAGCGGATTTACATTTATTGGTCCTAAAGCAGACGTCATCCGTCTCATGGGCGACAAGGTATCAGCCATTGCCGCCATGAAAAAGGCTGGTGTCCCCACCGTTCCGGGTTCTGACGGCCCATTGACTGAAGACAATGATCGCACGTTAGAAATCGCGCGTCGCATTGGCTACCCTGTCATTATTAAAGCTGCTGCTGGTGGTGGCGGTCGTGGCATGCGCGTAGTGAAAACGGAAGCTGCACTTCTAAACGCTATTTATGTGACACAATCAGAGGCTAAAGCTGCATTTGGTGATGCGACGGTTTACTTGGAAAAATTCCTTGAGAATCCTCGCCACGTTGAAATTCAGGTATTAGCTGACGGCCAAGGCAACGCTATTCACTTGGGTGATCGCGATTGCTCGCTGCAGCGCCGCCACCAGAAAGTGTTAGAAGAAGCACCTGCACCAGGTATTCCAGAAGATATCCGCCAACGCGTAGCAGAAAGCTGCGTGAATGCCTGCAATCTTATCAACTACCGCGGCGCAGGCACCTTTGAATTTCTGTATGAAAACGGCGAATTTTATTTCATTGAAATGAATACTCGTGTTCAAGTAGAACACCCCGTCACAGAAATGGTGACCGGCGTGGATATTATTCGCGAACAATTGCTTATTGCCGGCGGCCAACCACTGTCAATCAAGCAAGAAGACGTCGTGATTAAAGGCCATGCCTTTGAATGTCGTATCAATGCTGAAGACGCTCGAACTTTCATGCCCAGCCCCGGTTTGGTGAAGCACTACCACGCTCCCGGCGGTTTAGGTATTCGTGTTGACTCGCATCTTTACAGTGGCTATAGCGTACCACCGAACTATGACTCTATGATCGCCAAGATCATTTCCTTCGGTGACAATCGTGAAATTGCCCTCAATCGCATGCGCCAAGCACTTGATGAAATGCTGATCGACGGCATTCGCACCAATATTGCGCTTCAAAAAGACTTGGTACGCGATGAAGGCTTCCGCATTGGTGGCGTTAACATCCACTACCTTGAAAAGAAACTGGGCCTGTAATGGCCTGGCTTCAACTTAAAGTTGCCAGCAGCGCTGCCGGCGCCGACGCAGTCGAGGACGTTTTACTCGCTGCCGGTGCCGCCGCGGTAACCCTGGAAGACAGCGGCGACCAACCGCTGTTCGAACCGCCTATCGGGACAACACCACTCTGGCAAGACACCACTGTCGTCGGCCTTTTCAATGCGGACATCGACGTAGCACTAGCAACACAACATATCAACAGCGCCCTACAACCCACCCAACCACTTAAATTTGAGATTCTTGAAGACAAGGACTGGGTGCGAGCGTGGATGGATGACTACCATCCCATTCAATTTGGCGAGCGACTATGGATTTGTCCAAGTTGGTGTGAGCCGCCACAACCCGATGCCGTCAACTTGATGCTCGACCCAGGTTTGGCTTTTGGTACGGGCACTCATCCGACCACCGCCATGTGCATGAGCTGGCTAGACAAGCAAGATCTTACGGGGAAAACCGTATGGGATTATGGCTGCGGCTCCGGCATTCTTGCCATCGCAGCACTGCTGCTTGGCGCCGAATCGGCCACAGGTAACGACATCGATCCCCAAGCGTTGACCGCTAGTCGCGATAACGCCCAACGCAACGGTATCGCTGACGAGTCGTTCCAACTGATACTTGGAGCACCCAATAACCCTGCACAAACCGACGTTGTTTTAGCCAATATTCTTGCCGGTCCATTAGTAGATCTCAGCAGCGGTATTAGCGCCATATGTAAGCCAGGTGGACTACTTGCACTGTCTGGCATATTGGACACACAAGCACAGGAAATCGCCGACTGTTACAGCCAATGGTTTGATTTAGATCCACCACACATCACAGAAGAATGGGTGTGTATAACTGGCCGTAAACGCTAACCGAGATGCACGGCATTACGCGCTGCCCGCAATGTAAAACTGCGTTTAATGTCGACCACAAACATCTTTTACCTGCGAACGGCAAGGTAAGATGCGGAGCGTGTAAACACACCTTCAACGCGGCTGACCACTGGGTTGTTGCCGACGTTGACGACGCCGACCTTGACTTTGAACGACCCACGCTTTCCTTACAAACTTCCACCAAAAGCGTTTGGCAAAGTTTAACACTAGGTTTGATCATCACCATTAGCGCACTCATGGTGTTCATCCAATGGCTTCACAAACACCCCTCGATCACCAACCACCTTCCTGAACTGGAACAACCCAGACTGGAGATGTATCGATGGCTTTCACAAACAGCACCCAGCCCAATTGATTGGTCGAAGCTGGAGCTTCGTCATTACATCGCACAAACACACCCGGACAATCCATCCATATTAAGGGTGCAAGGTCTCATCATTAATCACAGTAAAATAGCGCAACCACAGCCAGACTTACTGCTATCAATTCAGCTAGCCGACGGCACGGTACATAATGCCCGCATCGCTCAGAAGTACATTGTTCGCAAACAGCAAAAGCTACGCGGGCAGCGGCAAAGCCAGTTTTATTTCGATATAGATCGCCCCCGCCAGGCCATTGAGACTTTCAGCCTAGCGATGTGCTGTCAACAAAAAAATTGATCAAAATTAAACCAATTTCCTTTAAACCTGGCATTCAAACGTATAGAATGCACGCCTCTTAAAGATCGACCCAATCACAATACACGCACCATTAATGGTTAAGCGTGGCAGATAGGTTTTGCTGAATTTACGATGACCCGAATTGGACAGTACACATTGACGTCGCCTCTGATTCTGGCCCCAATGGCCGGCATCACCGACCTGCCCTTTCGCAAGCTGTGCCGACGCTTTGGCGCCGGTTTGGCGGTCTCTGAAATGGTGACCTCCGACACCGGTCTTTGGCACAGTCGAAAATCACAACAAAGACTCACTATGGGTGACGAGCACGGTCCAATATCCGTACAGATTGCCGGCAGCGAGCCAGAACAAATGGCTGAAGCCGCAGCAGCCAATGCCGATCGTGGAGCCCATATTATCGACATCAATATGGGCTGCCCCGCCAAAAAAGTCTGTAAAAAAGCGGCCGGGTCATCTTTGCTACGCGACGAATCGCTTGTCAGAGATATTCTCCAAGCAGTAGTAGGCGCTGTTGACATCCCTGTGACTCTTAAAATTCGCACCGGTTGGGACAGTGAAATGCGTAATGCCTGTCGCATTGCCGCCATCGCTCAAGACACCGGCATTAAAGCCCTTGCGATCCATGGTAGAACACGCGCTGATCGCTTTAATGGCAGCGCAGAATACGACACCATTGCACAAGTCGTAGCACAGTGTGATATTCCCGTTTTTGCCAATGGCGACATCACCGACCCTGTGAAAGCCAAACATGTGCTCGATCACACCGGTGCAGCGGGCTTGCTCATTGGTCGTGGTGCGCAGGGACAACCCTGGCTTTTTGAACAGATCAATCACTACTTACAACATGGTGTTATACCGGCCGCACCCAGCGCCGACCAACGCTCACAGATCATTATTGAACACGTGAGTGCTATCCACGAATTCTACGGCGAGCATCTCGGCATCCGAATCGCTCGCAAACATGTCGGCTGGTATATGCAGTTTGACAGTCAAAGCCAAGAGGCTCGTTCGGCGTTTAACCGCGCTGAGACAACAGACCTGCAGTTTCAATTACTGCGTGATTATTTTAACACTCCATCCTTTCAGAAAGAGGCCGCATGAACATCGACGACTCGTCTATTTATTCTTCCATTGCCAAAGCACAAAGTGCCGCCAGCTTGAACGATAGCAAAACACTTCGTGAAAGCGTTGCACATGCCATGGCTAACTATTTCCATCATCTCGATGGACAAGAAGCAAGCGATGTATACCAAATGGTAATGAATGAAGTGGAAGCCCCACTCCTTGAAGCTGTCATGCGCTATACCCGAAACAACCAAACTAAAGCCTCGCAAATGCTAGGTTTAAACCGTGGCACGTTGCGCAAAAAGCTCAAGCAATACAACCTGCTGTAATTTCATCTTCCAACCAGATCAAAGACGACAAAACTATGAGTGATTTAAGCGACTACCTCCCCGTTCGACGCGCCCTAATCAGCGTTTCTGATAAAACAGGCATTGTTGACTTTGCGCGTGCACTGCGCAGCTTAGGAGTAGACATTCTATCGACTGGCGGCACCTTCAAACTTTTGCTAGAAGAAGGTATTGAAGCCACCGAAGTCTCCGATTACACAGGTTTTCCTGAAATGATGGATGGCCGAGTCAAAACTCTTCACCCTAAAGTGCATGGCGGAATTTTAGGTCGTCGTGGCACCGATGATAGCGTTATGGAAGAGCACGGCATCTCTCCGATTGATATGGTAGTAGTCAATCTATACCCCTTCGCCGAGACCGTTGCCAAGCCAAATTGCAGCCTGCCAAACGCGATTGAAAATATCGATATTGGCGGACCCACGATGGTACGCTCTAGCGCCAAAAACCATCAGTTTGTCAATATCGTTGTCAATGCTAGCGACTACCAAAGCGTCATTGATGAAATGATGCAAAACAATGGTGCAACCTGCCTTGCAACACGCTACCAATTGGCCGTGAAAGCATTTGAACACACAGCCATGTACGACGGCATGATCGCCAACTATCTTGGCGCCATGAACTGCGAAGGCGAAAAGCGTAGCTTCCCAGATACTTTCAACGCCCAATACGAACTTGCTCAAACTATGCGCTACGGTGAAAACCCCCACCAAAAAGCGGCCTTTTATGTCGAGCGCAAACCAACAGAAGCTTCGGTTTCAACGGCCAAGCAGCTGCAAGGCAAAGAGCTCTCCTTTAACAATGTCGCAGATACTGACGCCGCACTTGAGACAGTTAAACAGTTCGATCAGCCTGCTTGCGTCATAGTTAAACATGCCAACCCTTGTGGTGTTGCTGTCGCTGAAGACATTAAAACAGCCTACGACTTAGCATTTGCCACCGATAGTGAATCAGCCTTTGGCGGCATTATTGCGTTTAACCGCGAACTAGATGTTGAAAGTGCAAAGGCCATTATTGAGCGCCAGTTTGTTGAAGTGATCATTGCGCCTAGCATTAGTCGTGACGCTCAACATGTCCTCGCAGACAAGCAAAACATCCGCGTTCTCGCCTGTGGCAGTCTAAAAGACAGCAAGGTGAATGGCCTCGACTACAAACGCGTTACGGGCGGTTTATTAGTCCAAGATCGCGATGCTGGCATGGTTAGCAAAGATGAATTAAAAGTCGTGACCAAGTTAGCGCCTTCAGAGGCGCAAATGGATGACCTCTTGTTCGCCTGGAAGGTCGCTAAGATGGTCAAATCAAACGCTATCATCTACGCCAAAGATGGTCGTACTATTGGTGTTGGCGCTGGCCAAATGAGCCGCGTGAACTCTGCCCGTATCGCCGCTATTAAAGCCGAGCATGCCGGCCTTGAAGTCGCCGGTGCAGTCATGGCGAGCGACGCGTTCTTCCCCTTCCGCGATGGCATAGACAACGCAGCCGCTGTAGGTATTAAGGCAGTTATTCAACCTGGCGGATCAATGCGTGACGATGAAGTTATCGCCGCCGCCGATGAGCACGGTATGACCATGGTCTTTACAGGCATGCGTCATTTCCGCCACTAGGCACGAGGGGACAAATATGAAAATTTTGATTATTGGATCTGGCGGTCGCGAACATGCGCTCGCCTGGAAAGCAACCCAATCAGAAGGTGTTGAGCACGTTTTCGTTGCCCCCGGCAACGCCGGCACAGCCTTAGAGAAGGGCGTGAGCAACGTTGACTTAGGTGTATTGGATTTCGACGGATTGGTCGCTTTTGCTAAATCTGAAAACATTGCGCTCACCATCGTTGGCCCTGAGGCACCTTTGGTAGAAGGTATTGTCGATCGCTTTGAAAGCGAGGGCTTACGTGCATTTGGCCCTAGCCAAGGCGCGGCTCAACTGGAAGGCTCAAAAGCCTTTACCAAAGATTTTCTGGCGCGCAACAATATTCCAACCGCTGAATATCAAAACTTCACTGACGTTGAGCCAGCTATCGCTTATATCCGCGAAAAAGGTGCACCTATTGTTGTCAAAGCCGACGGCCTGGCAGCGGGTAAAGGCGTGATTGTAGCTATGACCGAGGCTGAAGCTATCGGCGCCGTTGAAGACATGCTTTCGGGCAATGCCTTTGGTGATGCAGGATGCCGCGTGGTTATCGAAGAGTTTCTTACCGGCGAAGAAGCGAGCTTCATCGTCATGGTCGACGGTGACAATGTGTTGCCGATGGCCACTAGCCAAGATCACAAAGCACGTGACGATGGTGACCAAGGCCCTAACACCGGTGGTATGGGGGCTTATTCACCTGCCCCCGTGGTCACCGACACTGTCTATCAACGGGTTATGGATCGCGTCATCTACCCAACCGTCAACGCCATGAAGGCCGAAGGTAACACCTATGTTGGCTTCCTTTACGCTGGTCTTATGATCGACGCTGAAGGCAACCCAAAGGTTATTGAATACAACTGCCGTTTCGGTGATCCCGAAACTCAACCGATAATGATGCGTTTGCAATCTGATTTGGTGGCTCTGTGCAATGCCGCTCTCGACGGTAAGCTCGATAATTGCGAAGCCCATTGGGATCCTCGTCCAGCGCTAGGTGTTGTGCTGGCGGCTGGTGGCTATCCTAACGCCTACAACAAGGGTGACGTGATTAGCGGCTTAGATGCCGTCGTCGATAATGCCAAAGTATTCCATGCTGGTACGGCGATGCAAGAAGGCAACGTCACGACACAGGGTGGTCGTGTGCTATGTGCGACAGCTCTCGGCAATACTGTTGCCGAGGCTCAGGCGACAGCTTATCAACTTTGCGCCACTATCGATTGGAACAATGTCTACTACCGCAAAGACATTGGCTACCGTGCAGTTGCTCGCGAACGCGGTGAATAATCATCGTACCCTCGAAAAATGGCGCCCAAGGGCGCCATTTTTTATGCTTACTATTGGGTTACTTTTCTAAGCCCTCAAAGTACTCTCTGGCAGCCGCCATCACTTTCGGCGCTAAAATCAGTGCCGACAGCATGGTTGGAATAGCCATCAGGGCATACATACCCATCATGACGTTAAACACAAAGTCTAGGGTAAAGGTACAACCCACAGCGATCATAGCAATGTAAAAGTATTTGTAATGGCGGGCTTTTGTCTCACCAAACAAAAACGCGAAGCAGCGCTCACCGTAGTAACCATAGGTAAACATCGTGGTGCTAGCTAGCAACAACACTTGGATAGATAGCAATATTTGACCAACAATCCCCAATTCATTGCGATAAACACCCATGGTCAATTCAACACCTTGCATGCCTTCGGCACTCTGCCACGCCCCTGATGCCAAAATTACTAACGCGGTACATGTACATATAATCATGGTATCAATGATCGGCCCCAACATGCCTACCAGCCCCTCACGTACAGGCTGATCGGTTTTAGCCACACCATGAGCCATGACCTCCGTGCCAATACCTGCCTCGTTAGAAAAAACACCACGAGAGATACCGATTAACATCACCCCCGCAAGGCCACCTGCAACAGCCTGAGGATTAAATGCCTCTTTAAAAATGGACCCAAACAACGACGGAAGCTCAGCTGCGTGCTGGGCCAGCACAAAAAAGGTCATCCCCAGATACAGCAAGGCCATACTGGGCACTAATCGCGACGCAACCGTTGCTACCCGGGTTAAACCACCGTACAAAATTGCTCCCACCACAATCGACAATACAACGGCCATCCCCCAATTGACTATCGGCGAACTAATCACCGCAAAATTAGGTAGCAGCTCTTCTCTAACCACGGCAGTCAGCTGATTAGCTTGAAACGCTGGCATCGTGCCAAACAATCCTGCGGTAGCAAACAGCACCGCCAAAGGTTTCCACCGTTCACCCAAGCCTTTCATCACTACATACATCGGACCGCCGCGCACATGGCCGTCAGCGTCTGTGTGGCGATACATAACACCTAAGGTGCAGGTGAAAAATTTGGTCGACACACCCACCAGAGCAGACACCCACATCCAAAAGACCGCACCTGGACCACCCGCCGTAATGGCCAATGCAACACCGGCAATGTTCCCCATACCTACGGTACCCGCCAACGCGGTTGAAAGGGCTTGAGCGTGGCTGATATCGCCACGCGCAGAACGATCGTCGTAACGGCCAGTAAGCAAATCCAAGCCATGCTTGAGATAACGAAAAGGAGCAAGACGCGAGTAAAAAGTAAAAAATAGACCACCGCCAACCAACAGGGTCAGCATACTATTACCCCACACAAAATTGTTAAACGCCGCAGCCCAATGATTCAGAAGTTCCATGGTCTTATTGTTGCCTTCAAATAAAAGATCTCATAATACCCAAACGAGCCACAGGTCACACCTTAATTTCATCACAGTGCTCTTATTAACCCTTAGTTTTAAATCTGCTGCTACACTTGATAGCAACCAAGGAGGAAACCATGTCATCAACACTAAAAATAGTTTTATGCTGCTTCGCCATCGCCTTATCTGGTTGTGAGAGCATGAAATATAGCGCGCTTGAAAAAGTTGGCATCCATAAAAGAGATATCTTGATCGACCGCATTGAAGATACCCAAGAAGTGCAAACCGACGGTCAGGAACAATTTCAATCGGCGCTAGAACAGTTTCGCAGCGTAGTGGCCTTTGATGGCGGCGAACTTGAGCAAATGTACAATAAATTTAATGATGAATACGAAGCCTGTGAACAAGCGGCTGAAGACATTGAAGACCATATCGACAGTGTTGAATCTGTGGCCAACGCACTATTTTCCGAGTGGCAAGAGGAGCTAGGCCAATATCAAAATGCTAAGCTGCGCCGCGCCAGCGAACGCCAACTGCAAAACACCAAGCAGCGCTATCGCCAAATCCTAGGGGCAATGCGCCAGTCTGAACGCGCAGTACAACCAGTACTGGCTATTTTGAGAGATAATGTGTTGTTTTTAAAACACAATTTGAATGCTCGAGCAGTAGGAAGTTTACGTGGCGAGCTGGCCAATATCGATCGTGAAGTGGCGCAACTCACCGCAAGTATGCAACGCTCAATTACTGAATCTCAACGTTTTATCGATTCACTCAAGGACGCTCCTTAAGCACTTTGCCGCGGCCAGAGCCTAGCGAATTAAAGTTGGAGCTGGCCGCTGACTTAACGACAATATCTCCCGATCCAAGCACCACGCCCTTGGTCACTTCGGTATCCAGTTCTCGCCCATCAAAATCGCCGCTACCCATAATCTCAACATCGACATTAACTGCAGCCCCCGTCAGCGTAATATCCCCGCTACCCATGATAGAGGCGTCCATAGTTACCGCCGCCAACTGTTCAATATCTATATCACCTGAACCCATCAATTCAATACGCATAGTCTTCACGTTGATTTCATCAAAGCGGGCATCACCTGAACCTTTCAAAGCAATTAAAAGGCCTTTACTGTCGATACGCTCCGCCGTCAATGACCCACTGCCTGACAATTCAATCAAGTCTAGCGACGAGGCGGTGACGACAAAATCACCCTTGGCAGAACCTCCAAACCAACCCTTCTCGTGAACATCAAGCAGTAAACGACCCTCCCTGTCCACTTCAACTTTCACACGGGGAAGATAGTCTCGATCGATGCTGACACTCACTGCAGGAGTATCACCATGGATAATTTTGACCGAAGAAGCCCCAGTTAACTCAATGCCAGTAAAAGCACCGACTTCATACTCCTTTGTCACCATATCAGCGTTAACCAACACAGCCGAAGATAAAAGGGCAGCACCTAATAGTAATCTTGAAAACATGTCATTCTCCTTTGTTTCATATAAGACAACGCCAACTGGTTAATTAGATGCACCTTAGAGTTATTTTTTTTAAAAATCACAATATGGTCAAAATATGTGTCATATGGTTGGCTTGTGCTATCATGAGCGCCATCAAAAACAGCACGTAAGGGCCTTACAATGAGCTTAAATGAAGTACCTGCGGGCAGAAGCCTGCCAGATGACGTTAACGTTATCATCGAAATCCCCATGAACAGCGATCCCATTAAGTACGAAGTCGACAAAGACTCAGGCGCAATTTTTGTTGACCGTATGTTGGGCACTGCCATGCACTATCCATGCAACTATGGCTACATTCCACACACTCTATGTGGAGACGGTGATCCAGTAGACGTATTAGTCGTTATGCCACTTCCTCTTTTACACGGTAGTGTAGTGCGTTGTCGCCCTGTCGGCGTTTTGAAAATGACCGACGAAAGCGGTGAAGACGCGAAATTAATCGCTGTTCCACACAGCAAGATAACTCCGCTTTACGACAACGTTAAAGACGTGACTGACTTACCAGAGCTTACTCTTAAGCAGATCGGCCACTTCTTTGAGCACTATAAAGATCTTGAAGCTGGCAAATGGGTCAAGGTTGATGGCTGGGAAGGCATTGAAGCTGCCCGAGCTGAAATTGTTGATTCAGTTGAGCGCTACAACGCAGCCTCAGACAAGCCTAACTTCTAAACTAGGTTACGGGGTGCGCTCGTGCGCGCCCCTTTTCAGACGACAAAACGTCGCCAAATCTCTTCAAAATTATCCAAAATAGCTTTTTTTCCAGCGATATCTACTCTAGCGAGCTGGTTTTTTACCAGATCTGCTGAAAGTACTTGCCGATGTGCGTCAGCGGTAAGGACATGACTAATATGCCAGGGTTCAAATGCCACTCCATCTAGGCCACCAACATAAGGTCGAACAAAGCCCTCACAAACTCCCTCCGCCATCCAATCATCCAATAGCTTAACTAGTCTGGCAAAGGGACCCGAGGAAGAGTATTCATCAGGAACGAGCTGTAATCGGTAACCATTAGGCAGCGATGACAAATCGTAAACATCTAAATCGCTACCCCAGTGGTGTCGTGAACACCCAGGTAATGCCGTCCAACGCAAGATGGATAAGAGCTTTTCAACATCACTGGCACCCGATAAATCAACCACCTGCAGCTGATCATCCAACACCGCTCGCTCACCACGCATTTTTTCGTTCCAAATGGCCAGCTGCTGATCAAAGCTTCGGTAACTACTAGCAATCGCTAATTGAACACCGTGATCGGCAAATCGATGTCTCAAGGCAATAAAAGATTTTAACGCAATAGGATGAAGGCGACGCAATGCGCCGCCACACTCTGGGACTACAACTAGACCACTCTCGTCTAGGCCAAGCACCTGCTCGACACTAGCTCGCATAGGCTATTTAAGTGATTGAAGACCGCTATCGCGGACTGCGCCAGGAGTCATTCCTGTCCACTGTTTGAAAGCGCGTCTGAAGTTAGAAGCATCACTGAAACCTAACTGATTAGCCACTTTCTCAACACTCCATTGGCGGCTAGTGAGATATTCAACAGCACGCTCTTTACGCACTTCATTCAATAGCGCTTGGTAAGAAGTATTGTGTTCACTTAACCGACGACAAAGCGTGCGAGGAGAAAGGTGTAGGCAGTTAGCCATATCTTCCAAGGTGGGGAACTGACCGTGAGTATTCTGTAACAATTGACGGATACAACCAGGAAGAGAGCGCATCTTACGCACAACATCAATCAACAAGTGGTCAGTGTAATCCTTGTTGAAATGCGACAAGGTTTTGTTATTACCTAAATTCACTTCGTAGACATTATGATCCAACAACATTTCTGTGGTTGCTTTGTCAAAGTAGACGGGACAACCAAAAAATTCTTGGTAAACTTTACCGTATCCATCATCGGGGAAGGGCAAACCAATAGCTTTGAATAGCTTACCGCCTTTGGTCAACATATTGGTGATCATCATAGTCGAAGACAATACTGCCTCGGTGACAAAACGTCCAACGTCTGCCGGCATTTCCTCACCGTACAACAACTCCAAGTTTGCCAAATAATCTGCACCGGAGCGCTGCATATCTACACGCATTGAAAGCCCTGAAAAACCATAGTATTTCACCAGCTGTTTGAGTGCATCACCTATGTTTTCACTATTGCAGGCCGCCTGACCAAAAACACCCATCGTTGCAACATCCCATTGACGCCCAAAGTATAGGCCTAGGTTGCGTTCCCCAGTAAGCTCAATTGCACGGGTAATCATGTTCATGAAATCGACGGGGACGACGCGATCGTTTCGGTCAAGTGTTTCAAACGTTCTATCTGAAAGCTGCTTTGAATCCGCGCCGAACTGTTGTGCGACCTTCTGTAACAAAAGCGGGTAATCTCTTGTTAACACCGGCTTACTGCGTTTAAAAGTTGTTTCTTGTATACGCATTTTATTCTGTTCCCTTAATTATAATGTGACGGTAACCCAATTAATCTAGTTCTAATCCGCTAAACTATCAAGATTAAACCGATTAGGTCAATTGACGCCACTGTTTTTTTTAGAAAATTTGCTAACTCAATTGATACGGTAACGTCCAGCGTCAAGTTCCGCCTTTAAGGTAACTATCTGCAGCCCCCTCTCCCTAGCTGCCTCTAAAGCATCGGCATAGCGAGGATCTACATGCCTTGCCGGCATCACCCGCTCAATACCCGCATGCTGAACAATAAAAATCAGTGCAGCCTCTCGCTCACCTTGCTCAATAACCTGTTGCAAATGATGTATATGTTTCAGCGCCCGATCACTTCTCGCATCTGGAAAATAGCCAATCCCCTCTTCACCACAGAGCGTGACACTTTTTATTTCTACCAAACAATCACGTCGACGGGGGTGTCCAAACAGAAGAGCATCCGCCCGCGAAGCACCATTAGCAAAAGCCACTTCACGCTGTATCGAAGAATAACCGTTGAACATTGGCAGGCGGCCTGCATCAAAAGCCTCAACAAAGAGGGAATTGGCTCCCGCTGAATAGATATTTGCCAACCCCTTAGTCGTTTCAACAAAGCACCAGCGCCAAGCATACTTCGCTTTGGGATTAGACACTTTCTGCAACCAAATTCGGCTGCCAGGTTCGGCGCAACCAGTCATAGCACCCGTATTTGGGCAATGCACAGTAACCATGTCGCCATTGGGAAATGTCACGTCGGCCAAAAATCGCTTATAGCGTTTAACTAGCAAGGCTTCTTGATATTCGTCGGGAAACAGCATCATTCACTGATTGCCTGCTTCAGGCGCGCGAGGGCATCTTGCAAGCCCTCCTCTCCCAAGGTGTAGGCAAAGCGAACATGCCGCTCACCCGCAGAGGGACTAAAGTCGGTTCCGGGGGTGAGCGCCACACCATAGCGCTCGAGAATATCAAAACAAAAATGCTCGCTATCTTTCCACCGCCCGCTTTCAATAAACGGCGATATATTGGCGTAGATGTAATAAGCCCCTTGTGGTTCATGGGCGATGCCAAAACCAAGCGATTTAAGCCCCTTTAACAGAATATTTCGGCGCGCCGAAAACTCATCGCGCCGCTGATTTAGCAGGACTCTACTGGCGGGCTCAAATGCAGCCAGCGCCGCATATTGCGCAGTGACAGGAGAGGAAATAAATAAATTTTGCGCGAGTTTTTCCACCCCTGAAATGGCTGCCTGCGGAACAACCATCCAGCCAATGCGCCAACCGGTCATACCAAAGTATTTCGAAAAGCTATTGATCACATAGGCATCCGGATCAGCCTCAAGCACACTGTGGCAACGCTCGCCATAGCTAAGACCCTGATATATTTCATCCGCCACCAACACGCCGCCACAAGACTTAACCGCTGAGGAAATATCTTTTAACTGATCAAGCGAAAGCACCTCACCTGTTGGATTAGCCGGCGAGGCAACCAGAGCCCCCACGGTATTGTCCTGCCAGTGCGTCTTAATTAGTTCGCCCGTCAATTGGTAGCGCTGTTCTGGGCCCACCGCCACAAATTTAGCGCCCCCCTCAACGACCCGCAAAAACTGTTGATTGCATGGGTAGCTTGGGTCAGCCATAAGCAGAGTTTGACCGGCATTGACTAATAGTGCCGACATCAACAGCAACGCACCTGAAGCACCAGGTGTGACAATTATTCTTTCGGGAGGAATCTGCAAACCATAGTCGGATGCATAGTAATCAGCGATGGCTTGTCGTAGCGCGGGAATACCTAACGCTTGGGTATATCCAGTTTGATGCTGCTGCAATGACGCAATACCAGCATCGATGATAGGCTGAATAGTTGGAAAATCCGGCTCACCTACCTCCATATGCAGGATATGCCGCCCCTCCGCCTGCAGAGCTTTGGCTCGCTCCATGACAGCCACAACTCTAAACGGTGCGATCTTATCGATGCGATCAGCGAACATATTTCCCCCAAATAGTGATTTTCAATAGAACTTTTATCACAAGGATACCAAAACGTCGCTTATACTGTGTAATTAGCAGTAGCGCGATGCTAAACATTCTGTTAATTTCCATGTTTTATGGCTTATCCTCTGGATTTAACAATATCATTGGACGAAATTAAGGGCACTAATATGCCAAACACCCATACCGCATTTAAGCATTTTGAACCCTATGTACCCGCCGAAGGCGAAGAGTACATGAATGAAAAACAACGCGAGCACTTTAAAAGCATTCTCTACGCTTGGAAAAGTGAGTTAATGGAAGAAGTGGATCGCACCGTTTCTCACATGAAGGACGAAGCTTCCAATTTCCCCGATCCCGCTGATCGCGCCAGTCAGGAAGAAGAATTCAGCCTAGAGCTTCGCACCCGCGACCGCGAAAGAAAGCTGATCAAGAAAATTGAAAAAACCATCGAGCTTATTGAGCACGATGACTACGGCTTCTGTGAGACATGCGGTGTTGAAATTGGCATTAAACGTTTAGAAGCACGTCCTACCGCTGATCTATGCATAGACTGCAAAACTCTCGACGAAATCAAAGAGAAACAGTTGAAAGGCTAGTGCCCAAACAGCTTTACCGGGGGCGATTTGCCCCCTCTCCCTCTGGACCCCTTCATCTAGGTTCCCTACTGGCAGCCACGGCAAGCTATCTTGATAGCAAGGCCAACCATGGCGAATGGCTTGTTCGTATCGAAGATATCGACCCTCCCCGAGAGCAAGCC